>ERZ1106948.52-NODE-52-length-55041-cov-32.628705_pt1 | contig 55041 bp, 90 predicted proteins | sample MGYA00403673_ERZ1106948 | MGnify/ENA primary metagenome ERZ1106948 (study PRJEB35170, sample SAMEA104062409) | human gut metagenome | biome: human gut; feature: human-associated habitat; material: faeces | place: Denmark | collected 2012-05-07 ...
CAGTCGCTCTCAAAAGAGGGCGTGTTCCAACCAGACGCAGGAGCGGTACCGTCGACGTGGTATCTCCAGAGAGTATCCGCATTGATCGTAGTTTGGGATAAAACTAGTCCATCACGTTGCAATTCAAAAGCTACCTGTAGACAGCACAATCAAAAGCAAAATGGAGGTCTTCATTCAAGTATTCGTGAGAATGAATCATCTGTTCGGTGGTTCCATGACAATCAAGGGTTTACTCTCATACTGGTATCGTTTCCGACGACCGCCTGGAGCAACTTCCATATGTAACTTGGTGGGAGAGCATCTCAAACAAAGGACAGTGCGAGACAGTTGGAAAACTCGTAATCACGATGACAACTAGCTCAACGAAGGGTTTACTTCAGACCGGGAGGTGCCATCAAGCCAGAACCCGGGTTCGACGTCTCACTCCTTGGGGCAGCGCTTGACAAGACTATCGCATTGGGCGTGTGAGGCGATTGCGTAGCCGCGGGCTTCGACAGAACCATTGCATTCGCCGTTGAAGGCGCCGCCGCACCAGGACGATTCGCAAGGACCATCGCGTTGCTGGGCGCAGGAGTTGCCGGATTGGGAGGAGGATTCGGCATCTTCTTCACCAACACCATATCTTGGGTCTGGTGCGAGGCTGGCTCCACCTTGGGCTCCACCGCATTCAGCTGCTTCTTACCGCCTACGGATGATTGCGACAACAGGAAGGAACGGTGCTCCGAAAGGATGTCGCTGTAGTAGCGAATGTAGAAGTACACGTACAGGATATAGAAGAAGAGGATGAAGATGGCGAAGGACGCCACGAGGCGGAAGACTACGATGCCGCCGTGAGAGCCGCCGACGATCTCCACCAGGTTGGACTCCGATCCGTAAATAACGGAGATGATGATGAGGTTCATGCACGTCATCATGCACAGACCAATGTAGTACCCCGTATACAGCTCGTTTGTGTTAATCTACGAGTCAGGACTTGAACCAAGGGAAGACGCTGTTCTTCTGAACAATCTTATATACGAACACGAACACGATCAGTCCGACGACGAACACGTCATAGATCTTCATTCCCACTCCGAGGGCGGTGTTTCCGGGTGCAATGAACAGGGCACAGATGCTCGAAATGACGAAGAGGCAAGACGCGATCTATCGTTTGAATCACGACACGGCTCCTACTTGAGCCAGAATCCACAGTAGATCGACTCTGTTTGACTTGCTGCTATAAAACTGGGCGATTCTTCCTTTCACGGACATGATCCAAAGAGTAATCTTTGAAATCCAGTCGCGAGTCAAAATCCTCCCGGTTTTTGGCATCCGTTGTTCTTTCGCCTCTCGCTCGAGTGGTTCGTTCAACAAACAGCCCACTATGCGGCCTGACCCTGCTGCTCTTCCGCCGAGATGCGCACCGTGCTGTTGTCAAGGGGCTCGTGCGACTGTCTTGCCTCCTGCACTCCCTTCTCCCTCGCGTCCGCGTCCTGGAACATGCGGATGCCCCACCAAATGCTCCACGCCCAGCCGATGATGATCCAGGCGAGACCGAACTGCAGGATTCCCGTGATGAACACCGCCCAGTCCCAGCCGTGGTACTCGACGTCTGTCCAGCTGGCGATGACCGTTCCCAAACCTACCGTTGATGCACGAAATGTAGTCCTACCCGGAATCACACAGTTAATGACGAGATAGGCGATTGCGGAGGAGCGTCTGACTTGGGGGATGCGGAGGAAGTCTCCATTTCGATGGGGTTCTTGTGTATTTTCGGTAGACATTTAGAAAGATAGTGAAGGACACCGTTTTCATCCTTGGGGATAGTGATGGCGGAAACCAGCGAAGACTCTTCCCACGTGGCAGGAATCGTTATTACTCGTCGCTATTTCCTATGTACCGAGGAAAAGGACTCCATGGAGTGTTTGCCACGAACAAGCAACACCATCCTAAATAACACTAGTCACTTGCCGTCTTTCTCAAGTGACTCATCACATCCACCCAGTTATAGCCACGAGGCAATTCCCCCGCCTTCACCCAGTTGTTTTGCTCGTGACGCTTTTGCGCCTTCGTCTTCTGCTTGTTGCTATTGTCTTCTGCTTCTTCCTTGACGGATTCATTGCCTTCTTCTGCCACTGTCTAGTCATAACTAGCGAGATGTACACGTCATACAGATTGTACGGGCGCCTTTGCAGCAAACCCCTTGTGATGCTCGGTCATCAAGGAGCCCAGTTCCGACGACAACACATATGTCATGGCCATGCCTATGTAGTCTTCACACGTTTTCTTCAGAGAGTCCACCATTGCCGTCTTTTCCTCAGCGGGCACGTCAATGGAGATGATATTTATGTTGGGAGGCTCGTTGGGGTAGTCTAATGAATATCGTGACATCGAATGGCGCTACTCTCTCCCCATTCCAGATCGAGAAGAGCATGGATTGGAGAGGTGGATTCGTCCATGGAGGACGACACCTTCACTTGGACGTGAACGGGATCATCCGCTAGAAGTGATTCCGCATCCGCTTCACTACAGAGTACTTTGATCTCGTCTTCTGCGTATAGGTACGAGAACACGTCCAATTCTTCCTTCTGCTGATCAGAAATCATGCTCCTGTCCTTTGGAACAAACAATGAGCACAGTAGCGTTATGCGATCACATCCAATTAAAACGTGAGAAAAGCAAATGGATCGGCCTCAGCGGGTTTTGCTTCGCTTCCATCCTCCATCTCCTCCTCCTTCTTGGCAGGAGCAGCAAAGTCATTCAAAAAGTCAAGGTCATTTGACGCATTCGTCTTGGGGGCCTCGGTGTCATTCATTCCGAGAAGATCATCGAAATCACCAGCCGCTTCTTCCTTCTTCGGAGCAGGTTTCTCCTCCGCGTCAAAGTCGAAGTCCTCAGGCTCTTCCTTCTTGACAACCTTCTTGACCACCTTCTTCACAGGCTTCTTCACAGCAGCTTCCTCAATCGCAGGCTTCTCCTCCGCGTCAAAGTCGAAGTCCTCTTCTGGCTCCTCCTTCTTCGCTGGAGCCTTCTTGACGACCTTTTTCACGATCTTTTTGACGGGCTTCTTAACAGGAGCTTCCTCAGCAGGCTTCTCTTCAGCAGGCTTCTCTTCAGCAGGCTCATCAGGATGCTCGTTCAGGAAATCCATCAGAGAAGCATCATCGAAATCGCCAGCCTCCTTCGGGGCAGGCTGTTCTGCGTCAAAGTCAAACTCCTCCAATTCCTCCTTCTTCGGAACCACCTTCTTGACGACCTTCTTGACGACCTTCTTCACAGGCTTCTTCACAGGAGCTTCTTCAATAGGCTTCTCTTCCGCGTCAAAGTCGAAGTCCTCTTCAGGCTCTTCCTTGGGAGCAGCCTTCTTCACGACCTTCTTGACGACCTTCTTGACGGGTTTCTTCACAGGCGCTTCTTCCTCTTCAGGAGCCTCCTCCTCCTTAGGAGCCTCCTCCTCCTCTTCAGGAGCCTCTTCAGCAGGGGCAGAGTAGTCCATCATCAAGTCATCCAGATCATTCTTCAAGTCATTCACGTTGGCTTCTTCGTTGTCATTGTTCAATCCCAGGAAGTCATCGTCCTGCTCCTCGACGGCCTTCTTCGCCGGAGCCTTCTTGACAACCTTCTTAACAACCTTCTTAACTACCTTCTTCTTCGGAGCTTCGCTTCCACTCTCAGAAGCCTTCTTCACAACCTTCTTCACGGGCTTCGGCGTATCATCCACCTGCTCCATATCATTGAAATCGTTGGAGTAAGCGTCCTCCTTCTTAAACGCATTCATCACCTTCGATTCCTTGATCTTTTCGCCAGTTTCCTAGGAATGAGGGCAGTCGCGCTTTCCTACGCTCAATTTCGTCATCATCTCCTTTCCCATGTTCGAGGCACTAGCGCCGATCTTCTTTCCCGCCCTAATCCTTAGTGCTCACCCAACAAAGCCCACTCAGAAGCTTTTGACATCAGATCCTTGAAAGAAAACCCAGCGTGTCCCTGAGACTTCTCGGAATCACCGTCCATTTGTCCATATCCACTTTTCTTTCCGAACATAACGGCTCACAGTACTACAACGATCATTTCCATTCTAGACACTACGTACACTGCTTGTACCAAATAATGGTGAAAAGAAACAGAAATCCTGCTCTCTGGCGCAAAACTCCCCCGATCATCCGCCCAGAAAATCGCGCCTATTTCTGGAACGCGACTTGATCTCTGATGATCCGAAAGAGAATGCAAGAACTCATCATTCACTACACAAGGGAAGAAGGCTAGGTGGAATCGATGATGGAGATCACTGGCATCGTTCACGAACACAGCACATCAACTTGAATAGGGATGAGGATACATATGACCACACTTTCACCGCATTCATCTCCCATGAACAGGCGCTATCGACTAGTGGGAGGGAATGGACTCGTCTAAACCTGTAGCATTCGTTCGCAGGCAAATCACGCGGGAATGAAGAATCAGTTGGGTCCCACAAATTCCTCTTCATTGATCATCTTCATTCCGTGCGATTCCCACTTTCTCAACTCTTTCGATGGATTCGAACCAACTGAAGACACTTTCATACTCCATATCCTATTGGAGCAATGAAGAACTCGAAACGAACGTCGAGGCGTTTCTATCGCAAGTGTTTCTGTCTTTGGACAATGAAGCGACGCGAATGAGTGCCTTGCGTGTCATTCAACAGCTGAATCTTCGTGTTGCAAAGGGACGGGTATATCGCGGACAGTTGTCAATCAGTCGTAGTCTCTTCACCTTCCTCTACGGGTTGTTTTGAGCGTCGTGGAGTCGTCGGCATCGATTCTGCAGTTCAATTTCTCCATTATGTTTGACGTTCAACTGTCCTCTTATGTAGGCTCCTGGAGAAGTGCATACTGACCATCCACTCCGATGAGGTGTGCGATTCCATACACAGTCTTCTCCGCGTTTTCCAAAACAACCGATTCTCTCTCCCGCTCGTATTCTTCCCTGTTCTTCTCGACACGTAGGACAAGAAAGTGTTTCTTCTCTGTTATCCGCTGCTTTTCTACTGTAACGACTCCAACGCGGTGAAGGAGATTCCAGAATCGTACTGTCAGGACTTCTGCTCCATTTTCCGATACGTCGTCATGTACACGATCAGCTCCGATGAGGACACGGTTCCCTGCAGCGATTTCGCAATTCCTAAATCACTCTCCTTTCTCTCCCTTCTCTTCTCTCACCTCCAGCAGAATCAGCTCAGTCTCCTTATTCAAAACGGCATGCTTCTTCTATCCCATTTCCCCTCTTCCCTGATTCTCCCCATCCAACTCGTTGCTTCATTATCCTCGCTCTCTTCTCTTGCCTCCAGTGCGACAAAGTGGATCCAATCCCAGCTCCCAATCTACGCAACGGAGAGCGCGATCCCTCCAGACCAGCGCGATGCCTACGCTTCGCTTCTTCGCTCCCTCAACTCGTTCTGCATGACGTCACAGGACTCGTCCACTCCCTTCTCGGTCCGCACGAGCGCTGTGGAGCTTCTCTCGCGACTGCTCGTTCCCTCGTCGATGGAGGCAGAGCTGGAATGGGTCACGAACCAGTTTGACCAGGTCACGACCACGCTAGACGACGTTTCGTGGCTGCGGTTCTACACGTCCGTATTCCAGCTTCTCTACTCGTTCCTTCGCTCCGTCGCAATCGCTTCTCTGCGTCCCCAAGCCTCAACTCTCTATTCCCGGCTGTGGCGCGTGATCGACGCACTGCGACTGGCGCAGCACGACTCCGCCAACCAACGCGTCATCGCCCTGTGCCAAACCATCGTCCAGCTGTCCGTCTCGAGTCTCTCCACGCTGCTCCACCGCGCTGCCAGTCACGTTGCGGTGGTCTGCGAGGACGTGGAGAGCGTGGTGCGTGTGATGATCGAGGAGGAGGAGGAGAAGGGTCTGGCAGCGTGGCAGTTCCGGAAGCAAGAAACGCTCCAAGTGGAGTACTACCACTGCTTCACGGCGCTCGCGGAGTGCTTTCCAGGCATGACGACGACTGAGCAGGAGCGCGTCCTCGTAGGCGTGACAGAGGGGTGTTCCCTGTAGTTCTTCTTCGAGAGTCTCCTCATGCAAGCCGACCAGAGCAAGCTGTTCCGACGCGGCGTCCTGGTGTGGATGCCCTCCGTTTTCGCTGCATCGCAGACGCACTACTTCTACCTCTTTCTTCTCCTGCTGGACGAGAAGACGCTCAACACGCAGGGAGTCATCTCCACCGACCTTCTTCCTGATCTCCAGCGGTAGGCGTGGAGAGCGCATTTCACTCTAGCATGGCCGCTTCCATCCCCTACGAGGAGCTCTCTCTGGAGGCGCTGCTGCGTTTCTTCACCTTCACCACGGCGGATCTCGGCACACTCGACCCATCACACATCACTGTACGCCACACGCCTTCCTTGTTCTGTAGATGGAGCAGTTCCCTCGTCTTCGCTCCCTCGGACTGAACGGAGGCAACCTCGTCCCACTGCTCGTCCGTCTGTTCCTCACGAATACCAACGAGAACAACGCGCACTACTCCCGCACGGAGGAGAGCATTCTCAGCCTCGTTCTCCTCCTCTTTCTCCAGAGCAGCTTCAGCGAGCGCACCATGCAAGTCATCGTCGACACGGAATCCTGGTCCACGCACACCACCGCGCTCCTCTCCGTCTCGCTGCAAGCGTGCGTCTTCCACTACTTTCACCTCCTCCTCCAGAACGAGTATCGTCACAAGAGCCCCGCCGAGCTGTGCGAAGGCTGCTTCTCGTCCTCGCCGTTCTCGACCGTGTTCCGCGTGATCGCGACCATGCTGAACGAAGGAACGCCGCTCCACGACGACCTGGTTCTCCATTACGCGATCTACTTCCTGCCCGTTGAGGTATCGACATGAAGGGTGGCTGACGTGTAGCAGTACCGCGGATTGCTGGTGGCGATGCAGGAGTGTTGCAACCCGCTCTCCGTGCTGTCCCGACGTGGGGTGAACAACGCGGCGCGACGAAAGCAACTCCTTCTCGAGAGCAAGTGCAACTACATCCACCTCCTGAGCATCCACACACAGAAGCGTTGTCGCTGCTGCGGCTTCTCACGCCTAGCGTTCCGTATCGTGGCATACTCCACAGTCCAGCAACTGTTCGACGAGTTCGAGACGGAAGACATGACCGGAGAGAAGAACCAGCTTCTCGTCCGAACCCTCGCTCACTTCATCTTCTGCTGCTGCGGTATCTCTTCTGCCCCTCTTCCATATAGACTCGCCCACCACGCTCATCGATCTCACCTCCTCCGTGCTCGACGCCGTGCTCGTGTCCAAACAGACGGTCTGTCTTCAGGTGATTCCCCAACTCATCAAGGCACTGTACCACTGCTCGACGCGCTCGCTGACGGGAGAAAGCGCCGTGTACTCCGAGATCGACTACGTGTTCGACAAGATCGACGCCGCCTTCTCCACGCTCTTCCAGTCGATTGACTTCTACATGAAGGACTGGACGCTTCAGGAGTACTACTGCACGCTGTACGCGGAGCTGCAGTACTTCTACCACAAGCGTGAGTGTTGGAGGCGTGTGTGACGGAATAGGCCTCCACTCGTTTGTGCTGACTCTCTTCAAGACGTACCTGACTTCCTCCAACCGCAAGTACAACCGTGTGGGAATGATGCTTCTGAAGACGGTGATGGAGCTGGACTTCCAGGAGTACGAGACTTCTTCCCAGCGACGCGATTACTTGTTCACGTGCCCGATCGAGCAGTACGCGTGGAAGGGTGCTTCACGGAGGCGTGTGTGAGGCGTAGAGGGCGTGCAACAGGAGGGCGTGCAACAGAGCGATCACAGTCTGTGGGTCCAGCTCGACGGCGTTCACTGCGTGCTGGAGAAGTACTTCATGGACGTGCAGCAGGCGTGCATCGCGTTCTACGAGCACGGCGACGTCATCACGGAAGTGGGGAGTGCGTCTCGCGTCTGACGTAGATGTGTGTATGCGAGCTGCTGAACCGGCTGTACGAGTACGTGCTGTACAACAAGGACCACTGCAGCGTCACAGCGCAGCTTCTCATCGACGATCTGACGAAGCGAGCAAGTTGGAGTGGTGAGAGAGAATCATGGGTAGACGTCGAACGAAGCGACATCTCGCCGTTCGTGAAGGAGATGAAGGAGAGAGCGAAGAGCGGAGAAGGCATCGCGCTGGTGATCGAGCTGGCTCAGAGCGTGAAGGAGTACTCGTGCGAGCGCTGACTGAACCGCAGACCCTTCTTGGTATACGCTTATCTGCACGAGGAGCTGGTGAACGCGCTGCTGAGCAAGCCGGAGCTGCGCAAGGAGTCCGTGCTCATTGATCAAGGTGGTCGCCAGAGCCGCTCGAGAGAGAGCGATATTCAGTGGAGTCGTGGCTGACCGGCCGTGTGATTCATAGACGTGGAGGCGGAGTACCTGCAGAACATGCAACCCAAAGCGGCGTTCTTCTTCTTCTACTCGTTCCACCCGCACAACTCCATTCGCACGGTGTGCTCGCGCATCACGCGGATTCTGCGGGGAAAGCGGAGCGAGGTGTCTTTCATCGAGACGGTGCAGGAGGAGGTGGAGGGCATGATCGAACAAGCACTGAACGGGACGAACCCAAGTCTCGTTCTGTGCTCCTGCTCGTGTCTGCAGTCGCTGCTGAGTCTGCCGCAGGACGCCTCCTCGCAGGAGCGTTTCATCCACTCTCTGGAGTTGCTGTTTGAGAAGGAGAACGAGTGGTTGTTGCTGGACGAGGGAGCGAGCTGGAAGAAGCTGATTCATGAGACGGTTCGCAGCAGCTGCATTCACTCACTCCTTAGATGAAGACGATCACATCGTCCTTCGTGAACTGGGTGAAGAAGGAGAGTTGCAGCGAGTCCTGCGTCTCTCGCGTGCTTTCTCTTCTGATCCAGCACTTCCACGCCTCCGACCCTTTCATTCCTCGACTGTGCGAGACGGGCGTTCGCGAGATCATCGAGAACGCCGCGACGATGCCTTCCCAAGCAGTGTCGCAGGTCGTGGAGTTCTTGATCGACCGCGTACACGACGTGTCGAACCAGAGCAAGCTCAACCTACTGTCTGTCGTCGACTCGATTTCGTGTGACCCCTAGCACCACAAGGAGAGTCTCGGCATCACGCGCAGCGACTTCGCTCACCGCAAATACATGGAGCTGGCCGCGTCTTCTCCGTTCTCCACGCTGTACGCCTTCACCGAGAAGGTGGGAGAAGCCGACGGAAGGACGTACGTGGAGATCCTGCTCTCGTGGCTCCAGAAGGACGCGGACGCGATGGTGCTCGTTCTGCTTCGTCTCCTCGATCACTTCTTCCACAGCGCTTCACTTGTACCTGAAGCGAATCGAGCTCATCTATAGAAAACGGGAGTGAAACTCGTATTCCAGAATTGTCTTCGCACTCTTCTGGAGTGCTGCAAGCGAGAAGAGGACGACGATGTGGTCGCGACGACTGTGTCGATCTGGGTGTCGTGTACGCATTGTTGTCTTTCGTCATTCTCAGTGATCCAACTCAACCCGAGTTTCCTCGCTCTCTTCCTCGACTTCTTCCTTTCCGTGGCTTCTCTCCTTCTCTCTCACCTCTAGGAGTTGAAGTCCTCCATGCTCAGCGCCGCGCCCACTCGCATCCACGAGACCCTTCTCCAAGAGTTCCTCACACGAAGCGACTCTCTTCGTTGGGACGTTCCTCAGCTCCCCACTGTGCGTGTTCCGTCTTGTCTTCACTGCTAGATCTACGCTCTCCTCCTGATTCAACGCCAGGCCATCCTGCTCTCCAAGACGAAGAATCCCTCGGCAGCGTCTCGCATGGAGAGTCTGCTGGCTTCTATATACAGCACGCAACACTTCTTCTTCTCACACTTCGCGGAGAGTTACGTGGAGGTGGTTGTACGCGTCTCTGCGAGGAGATGATGGGTAGAAGGACCTTCTCTGCAACCACAGCGATGCTTCCTTCGTCATGGTTCATCTCTTTGCTTCGTTACGGTGATGGAGATGATGGCGATTGATGTGTAGCGAGGCCCTCCAAGAGCGGGAAGGACCGGTTGTCGTTGACGCTCTGTTCGAGACGGTGGTGAACTACGCCCGTCTGGCTCGCTGTACCGTGTTTCCCGGAAAGGTCACCATTTTGGCGACTGTGGTGGAGTTCATCTCGTGTGGATGGAGCAGGCACGAGGACTTGGCGCTGGAACTGAGCGCCTGGTGCATCAACGAGCTTCTCGCCCCGAATTCCACCTACGTGGATCAAAGCGGCGAATTGGTTCTGGAGGTGATTCGGCTTCTTCGGGAACACAACGTTTGACTAGGATTGGGACTTCATTGTAGGCACTGACCTATCGTTTCATTGGTGCTACCACGCGCGAGTTCTTCACGGCGATTGTCAATCCGAGCATGAGTCGATGTGTGACCTCCATGTGACTCTGTAGATTGCGACCGGTACATTCCGTACATGTCCGTACTTCAAATCGCGCTGGAACAACCCTCTTCGGTGGATGGGGATTCCAAAGAACAGCTGCGAAGCGATTTGACGCAGCTGCAGAGCATCATGGAGAGACTTCCGCATACCCCACACTTTGAATCGCTAGTGAATGACGCACTCAGGATAGTTGCTGGTTGTTCGTGTTTCTTGCCATCATGCGATTCCCGACGCGGAGGAGATCGTAGACCCCACAGAACGCAAAGAGGGAGAACTGAGAACTGTGCCCGAAATCGGCCCGATTTGTGACGGTGAGTGTTCCGCTAACCCCATATCTGTAAATAGGGAGTTCTAAGTGGATCGCTTGTGATCACTCCTGGGCGTATTATCCAAGAAACCCGCTGCTGACCGGAATCGATTCAGAATTGTAGTAATTCTCGCAAGTACAGTATTTTTGAATTAGGAACGCATCACGGTGTAGTACAAATGCTGGAACAAAGATTTCTCGTTACAGTTACCAACGAGGACCACAGCATTTCTTTCGATGTGACAGTTCGCAGCAAGCAGTTTATCCGATCACTGTCTATCCTCGTGGCATCCCATCTAAAAGTGCTATTTGCGTGTTCTGATTCATGCCGTGTAGAATACCTATAGCTATGAGAATCCTTTGTTCTTCTTAGTATTCAACGGAAGGAAGCTGCGAGACGAGGACACCATTGAGTCGCTCGGCATTATCGAGGGATCCACTCTCTACTTGATTCTCCTCGTTGGTTTCTCATGGGAGAAGTGACCGCTAGGATACGCTTGAGGACAGCGAGACAGAAAACGCGATCATTTCGCGTCTTTCCTCCCAAGATGAAGAGGACAAGGGTAGGAACGCTCACGTCCTGTCACTGCGTAGAGCTGTCCCCGATATACAAACTGATCGACGAAGGAAGGATTGCCGACTCCTTCACCCTCATCCGTCGTTCCCTCTTCTCCATGAAGAATATCCCGAAAGCCGTCAACAAGCTGCGCCTTCGCTTTTCCGGTTGTCTCTTTTTCGGGCCTTGATTCTAGGAATCCCCTATCATCCCAACATCTTCGTCGGGGTTCACGAGCTGTTCTTCATCGCTGCGCAGTGCAACGTGGACTACGAGGTGTTCCTGTCCTTGCTCGGTTGGTATCAGGCGATAGCGCCAAGTCGCATTTCCTCATCATCTCAATGGTAGAAGTGTTGCCCTCGCAAAGGAAGGTTTCAGCTCAGCTAATGATGAACATCGCAACGAGGTACCCCACAGACGCAACGGTGCTACAAGCGGTAATGCACATTCTCGCCAGCATGCTCCACGAAAAGGGTCAGACTGAACTCCGCACACTCACCCACAGACTGCGACGACGTGATCGCCGAGCTCAGTCAGAGTAGCTGTCTCGACGTCTTCTACTCCGCGTTGCAGACCGACTCCACCACCACCCTCAGCAACGCGCTCTCCGCACTGCTCGTCCTCGTCGATGACAGTCTGAATCCTCCCTCTCCCTGACGCACAGACCCCTCGTTCATCGCCTCCGTCAACACCGACACACTGCTCGCCAACCTGTCTCGTGTTCTCTCCTCCTCCTCCAATCCCATGATCATGTCCCAAGTGCTCCTGGTCGACACGGCTCTCTCCCGCTATCGTTGCTCTTCGCACAATGCGTCACGATTAGCGTCATTCCAGAAATCGGTGGAGGACAGTCGATTCCTCTTCCAACTGACCCGGCTGCTCCAAGCCAAGGAAACGCTGATTATTCAACGCGTGGCGCACTTTCTCTCAATGGTGGCGGTTTCAGGTATGCCGCAAATCGTTCCGATGATGGGAGTAGAAGCGCTGCGCCGACAGGTGTTGGTCAGCGACATCGTGGAGTCGTTGATCACCGTCTCGAGCAACTCCACTTTCGACGCGCAACTCCTTCTCGATGTGATCACGCTCATTGAGGTGTTGTCCGTCAACAGTGCGTGTGGAGGAGGCGTGTGAGGCGTAGACGAGTACTGCGTGTACGTGGCGAACGAGGGCGTGTTCGAGTTCATCCAGTCGTGTCTGACCATCCAGTCGCGCGACGCCTCGCTGTTCGTGCAGGCGCTCAAGTGCTATCTCGCGTTCATCAAGAACTCTTGTGTGCCAGAAATAGGGGCGATGATCGGTAGGGATTTGTCGCGAGCGCGCGCTGAGCGCCAACACGCTGGAGGTGCTGTTCATGGTGGTGGAGAACCACCACGAGACGGTGAGCGTGATCAAGTCCTTCTGCTCCTTCCTGCTCTCCGTGTGCGAATATGGTAGAAATACCCTCCACTTTTGACACCCAGACACCGGTCTCGACGCGCTCCGCAGTCTGTACTCCATCGAATATCTGAAGCGCATCGAGGACGCGTACGAGCCCACGTCGTCGGTCGCGAAGTGTCTGGACGAGGTGGTCGCGGCGATCCTCCACGGCACAGCCAAGTACTCGGCGGCTTCGCTCACGAGTGGGTGGAGGAAGGTGACATGACGGGTAGTCGTTGGGGTGATCCCAAAGATTCATCGCAGCATGGGCTCCTTGGAGATCAAGCGACGCGGTGTGCGCAAGCGAAACAACGGGCACTCCTCGTTCATGCGTGGCGTGATGAACGCACCGCCCATCGACGTGGATGTGGATTCCAGAAATCGGGACTCATTCGTAGAGTTCGGGAGAGATCGACTTCACCTCCACGCTGGGCGCGGCGATGAAGGAGACGGTGAGCAACGGCGAGGATCTGTTCAGTTATCTCTTGACGGAGATGGAGTGCTTTCCGAGTCAGGAGCTCGCGGAGTTGCTGGTGAAGTGTTTGGGCGTGCTGCTGAGTCCCAGTAGAATTAGGGAGCATATGTGAGGACTAGACCTGATGGACGAAATCAAGGTGTATTTGGACATGACTTGCATTCCCGAAGTGCTCGGACGCGTGCTGAAGATGCATTCGACGGACGAGAAGCTGTTTGCCATCACCATTCCCATCATCAGCACGATTTCGCAGAGTCGGCGCGTGCATGGGATGTCATTGATAGAGTGCTCGAGCGACCTGATTCTGCGTGGTGACATCATCGAACTCCTCGTGCAAGGAATCGTCCTGTACCCGTTTAACGCGACGATCATGGGACACAGCGTGTACTGCCTGTACCTTCTGAGCACGAAGAGTGGTGGTGGAGAGACGACGTGAGGCGTAGAGGAGAACGAAGACCGACTGTTCCGCGCGAGTGTGGTGAAGGTGCTGGAGAGCGCGGTGGAGACGAGCTGCGACGTGTTCATTCGCGGCTACGCGATCAAGGCGCTGAGCAACCTGGAGCAGAGTGAGTGATGCACGCTGGGCGTGAGCGCCTAGACAACACGCCTTCCGTGCAGTGTTCTGAAGTGGATTTGGAGACCTTTCTCGTTCACTCGTTGCTCACAATGCTGCTTCAGCCCTCCGTGTCCCAGGACGCCATTCTCTCCATCCTCGCCTCGCTGCAGCAGAGCTTCTCCATCAACTATACGCAGTGCGAGGTCGCCTTCATGAAACAGAACGGCATCGTGGCGGTGGAGCAGGTGCTGAGCGCCCACGCCTCGTCGAGCGTGATCGTCGGCGCGGTGCTGTCGCTGATCGAGGAGGTGACGAAGACGGTGAAGTACGCGCAGATCCTCGAGCACAGCAACATCATCCCCGCCTGCATCCAAGTGCTACTGCGCTACCAGAACAACAAGACGCTCGTCAAGGCGGCGCTTCGCATCACGCGCGCTCTCTGCATCTACAGTACGCCTGCACTCGTGTCGTTATGAGTAGACTCGACGGCCTCCACACTAATCCCCTACATCGCCACGCTGCAGTCCATTCTCACGCAGTACATCTCCTCAGCATCGATCTGCGACTGCATCATTCACACGCTGTTGCGCATCGCGCAAATCGGGAGCCAGTCGTGTCTGTCCATTCTCAAGAGCGGGCTCTTGTCCAATATCGACACGGTCATCATCACCCATATATCCCGCACGTCCTTATTATGCAACATCATGTCCCTGCTCTCCTACTTCACGGAGCTGCAGTACGGCATCGGCTGCATCGTCGACACGAACTGTTTTCTGTCGGTGCTGAGGGCGTTCGGTCTGTGCCTGCAGGAGAGCACGAAGGAGAAGAACGAGTGCCTTCTCCTGATGTTGCAATTCATTCAGCGCGTGGTGCTGAAGAGCTCGAGGGGGTTTGAGCTCTTCCTGACCAACAACGGCTATGATTTGGTCATGACCTGCTGGCAGAAATCGAGCGGTTTTATGATGTTGCGCAAAGAGGTGCTGAATTGTCTGTGCGAGGTGTTGCAGCACGAAGAGGGCAACGAACAGCTCCAGTACCTCCATCTTGTTGAAGCGCTGCTGCAGGAGAAGGGGAGCGAAACGAGCAGCGATTATCTGCGCGATTTCTGGAATACCATCAATTCATTCCTCCAATTCCACGGCGAGATTCTGACGCAGAGTGAAGAAGAGTTGATTCTTGCCGCGATTCTGCACGCGCTGAAGGACGGTTCGCAGATCGGTGTGGTTGCTCGTCCCCTGTTCACGCTCATCTCCTTCAGTGTGTTCTCGGCGTCTCGCTGATGTCTAGACCTGTTCGATGCGCACTCGCCGCTTCTGGTGGAATTGATCCCCGTGCTGGAGGCGATTATGGAGGACCAGCAGGGCACGGACCTCCTTCTCCAGCTCCGCTTCGTCCACGCCACGCTGATCAAGTCCCAGCTGGCCGAAAACGACGACATTTCGGTCGTGAAGGAGAACATGAACACGCTGGCGTCTCTGGAGGCGACGCTGCCCTCGCTGCACTCCGTGGACGACCGTCTGGGCGTGCTCACCTCGCTCAGTTGCATCTCCACCCAGTCGCTGATCGCGCACGCGCTGAGCCAGAGCTCGGTGCCGCGCGTGTTGGTGGAGTGGCTGGAGACGGACGCGAAGAACGACGGGTTGGTGATCAAGGTGCTGTCGCTGTTAAGCACGCTGGTGGAGATGGAGGAGCTGGACGCGGCGCTGAGCGAGCGAGCGTTGGGCGTGGTCGCGCGTCGTCTGCGGAGCAGCAATGTGAAGTACGACCTTCTCCTGAGCGTGGCGGTGTTTCTGGAGGCGGCGTGCAACGCGAGTCAGAGCAGAAGAGTGAATTGAGGTATAGAATCTGTGTGTGAAGACAAAGTGACTTCGGAGTGCGTGCTGCTTCTCCTGAACCGCTCCACCACACAGAATTCGCCCGACGTGAACGCATGCGTGATGAACGTGTTGTTGCGACAGCTGCAATACCCCATCTCTGGACAGCTTCAGCACACGATCATTATCTTCCTGCAGAAGCTCCAGAACGAAGCGAGTCTCTCTCCGCTGCTGCGAATCGAGTGCACGCTCGTGACGTACTACTGCACTCGTTCTTCTCGTCGTCTCTCTTCATTCCTAGACGCCACACTCACTGACAGCGCGTCGCAAGACATCGTTCTTCCCTCCATGCCCACAGCCTCCTCGTTCGTCTCTCTCTTCATCGAATACATCACGCAACAGCGGGAAGAAGGCGCCGTGGAGGAGGCGAGCCTGCTCTGTCTCCTCGTCGTGAAAGCGGCTTCCTTCCGCGACGCGTTTGTCGCCAGAGGAGGACTGCACTGCGTGGAGGGCTGGCTCCGCTCCTTCCCGAAGAACCAGGCGATCGTGTCGTGTGTGTCGGAGTGCTTGTGTCTGATCGTGGAGAGTGAGGGCACTGGGAAGGCGTCATGAATAGACACGCAGACGGTGGAGGCGGTGGAGCTGCTGGTGAAGTGCTTTGCGCTGCTGCAGACGAACCCGAGCCGCGTGGTTGAGGTGCTTCATGCGGTCGTCAAACGTGTTCAGTAGTCATTGATCATCATGGCGTAGAAGGAACCACTGCACAGATCGGCGTGCTCACGAAGGAGACGTCGATCGATCGTGTGCTAACGGCGCTCCGCCACACGCAGCTCCCTCAAGAGAGCCTCATTCTGGAGCTGAGTTTCCTGTACGACTATTTGCGTGGGAGTGCGTGGAGAGAGTGAGGTGTAGTGAAGATCGAGGGCAGCTCGACGGTACGCGTGTTCACGTTCATCATGCAGGTCTGTCAGAACCAGTACCATAACCACATCGTGAAGGCGTTTGTGAGTCACGTGTACGACGTGCTGTACACCGATGTGGGATACTGGGTGCAGCTGAATCGGTATGCGATGAAGAGTCTCGTCGCACTGCTGGAGACGGTTCGGTTGGAGGATGTGTGCGACGTGTGTAAAGTGATTCTCATGATCATCAACAACGAGAGTCGTTCCGTGTTTTCGGAGTGATGTGTAGTGAATGCGCTTGTTATCACGGAGGAGCCTCTGCTCACGGCCGTTCTCCAGTGGATGAACGCGAATCCGAATGATCGCGTGCTGGCAGATTTCGGGCAGATTTTCGTCGTTCTGTTTTCGTACCGTAGGGTTGGGTGGAGTGGATAACGGGGCAGAGAAGTCGTTCAAGCGACTGAAGAAGAACGAGGCGCTCTGTGATGCAATCGAGGCGGTCGCATCGTCGAAGCACAATGCGTCTGTCACGGCGCTGTACAACCAGCTGCTGCTGTGCATGGAGAACGGGTTCGAGTACGCGAGCCAGATCAACGACCAAAAGAAGGAGCAGATTCAGCAGTTTGGCAGTATTCCCAAGCACCCGGCTCCGCCGCTTCCGTACGGTATGAAATGGTCTGATTGTTGAACAAACACGAGCGAATAATAGCGCTGCCGCATAATGCAAACCAAGAAACACTAATGACGAACACTGGAAAGCAGCCGGGGGTAGGATGACTTAATACAGTTTAGACACAGTTCGATACCACTCTGATCCACTTCACACCTGGATCCGAGCGAATCAACAAGTACCGGGTTATTGTACTCCAATTGGGAAAGAACTTGCAGTACGGCGGTTGCAATCGTCCTCACACTTAGTGAGATGCAAACATACTCTACGCTAAAGCAGCAACAAGCGGACCTACTCTTGCAGATGCTGTCGATCAATAATACGGCCTTGTCGAACAACTCGGGATGGCCACTCGTCTCCAACAAGTGATAACAGTAGGTATACGGACAGGAAGTGAGCAGACGAAAGCCCAGAATTTGCAAGATGTGTTGGATAAAGGATAACACCTGTGCACTGGAGTAGCGATAGGATTCAGAGAAGTAGTCGCAGACTGATTTCTACATGTGACGACGACGACGCGAAGCCGACGTAAGAAAGTTTTCGATTTCTCAAATCGCCAATACTATCGGCGAGATAGAAGCACAGCCAGGAAAGACCTTCCAGCAGTTCCGGCTGAACTCTAATGACCGACAGCACGCGGTCCACATAATTCGCTGCCCGAAAAACGACACACCTCGGACAACGCAGCTTGTCGGAGTTCTATTGCTGATACTACCCGCGCATGCCCACCTTCAACAGCCACTCGTAGATTTCTTCGCGGTAGCCCACGAATTCTCTATTCTGTTGAATCGACGTGGCGTAGTCGCAGCGAGGCATGTATGACGTCCCAACCGGATAGTCTGTGTCGGAGGACGCGCTGGATATGGAATCGCCTGAGGAGGTAAGTAAAACGCGTCGCTCCTACTATCGACGGATTTCTGTTCTTCTCGATCGTCAAACACGAGAAGCATTCAAACGACTGCGTAGGCTTACACTTTGAGAGTATTTGTGATGACGGATAGTTGACCCTATTAACCCTATCCTGATTCAGATGCACACCAAGCATATGGCCCCTTATTCCGTAATTCCTATCATATCAACCTCAGTCATTACGGACTGATTTCGCCCCTACATCTCGATCATTTGATTGGGCAACCAAACCATGCGTGGAACTCGCCAGCCTGCTACGAGAAGAGTGCGTTCTCTACGTCGCGGTGGTTGACCAGGTGTCAATGGAGCAGGCAGAGACGAGGATCGAGTAAACAAACAGAACAGGTTAGGAACATGAAACAATGCATTTAGTGCTTGTAGTGATTCATCACACGGATGAAGTACTCCCATCTACACGTGACAAGTCATGCGCACACGAACGTCTTCTTCGCAGTATCCTTCAGCATAACGAGCAGCACTCCCAGTATGACCGAGAAGAGGACGAGGCGAAGCGCCATCAGCACATTCACGTAGGCGAGAGCAGCAATGATCGCCACGACGCAGGCAAGACGAATTTCGACAGTGAAGTTCATCTTTGACGGGTAGAAGATGTAAACGACGTTGATGATGAGGGCGCAGGTCAATGCGATTCTACTCCTTACGAACCCACAGAACACCTACTCCTTCCAGTGCAGCTTCATCCAAGCAAGGACGGCGGCCTTTGACGGAATGGAGTGAATCACGAGCAGGGCGTAAGACTCGATCTGCTTCGTTCCCAGAGTCACATAGAGACCGGCGGTAGTGAAGCACCACGACATGAAGGGAATGACGATGTGATACAAGAAGACCACCAGATCAACAAAGCTACACGGTCAGGAAGAGGTGTGATGAGCTACCGGATCACGACGTGGCAGATGAACAGAACAACGGCGTTCGCCACAGTGAGAAGCGGGATGGTGAAATAGGGGCCAACGTAGTGCGTGTACCACGCGTACGAGTTCAGGAACGGATCCACGTAGTTCATCAGCTCTGCGTACATGATGAAGACAAGGAAGGCAACGATCTCCGCAATAATGGCTCTACGAGTAATGGAGAGTTGTGAAAACGACCTGGGGAAGAAACCAATGCAAATCGTGTTGACAAGAAGGAATGCGAGAACTCCGTAGCAAAGACCTATCGTTTACGAGGGAAGCGAGAGATATACGCGTCTCGGCATGAACGTCCACAAAGAGAGCCTCGTCCTCCTTCTCGTTCACGAATGTGTAGCAGGTCTTCTGGTAGGGCGTGATAACGACGGACAAATCGCTGCCCTCTCTCTTCGAGTCCACGAGGTGTCCATAGAAGCCGATATGAGGCCTACGTAACAAGAAAACAGAAGGCCAAACAGCAGTTTGCCATACTTCACGGCCAGAAGGTCGGAAAGGATGTTCCGTCTCCCGTCCACATTGACGACGCTGAATTGGTCGTGAGAACCCGACATGACGACAACCTTGTCCTCCAGGAAGTGCAGGAAGTTCGTTTCTCCCTCCTCGCACACCTTGATGATCGATTTTGCATCAGCCTGTCGATGAATCGGCACTCCTCTATCCCACTTTGTATTCGGTTGGAACCGTGTACGGCGTCTTTGCGTAGGAGAACAGCCCGAGTCCAACGATGAAGAACGCGATCAGAACGCTTGCAGTCTTTATGGAAGCCATCTTTTTAAATGCTTCCTTTCCGTGGCCGAATTCGGCTCGCGATTTGAAATGCTCCAAAAGGCCCGCATTTCGGTTCCAAAAGGAACGCGTAGAATAAGCGGCATTCGGTGAGCTGGACAGAACCACAAGCCATGTCGGGTAATTCAGTGGAGCAGGACTCTGTGGGCGTTGTTGCTTCGTGTGACTTCGTAGTTGTTGCGCGAGTTACTCTCTGTCGCGAAGACTATGAAGGGGCAAGCGGTTGCCGATGGAAAGCGTCCCGCTTCTCCTGTGGTGAAGAAAGATCCTCTCCCACCAAAGAAGGGAAGGTGGGACGACGACAGCTCGTCGGACGAAGAGAAGAAGAAGAAAAAGGAAAAGAAACAGAGTTATGTTCATCGCCCCCTCTCATATGCAGAAGCGAAGCCGGTGAAGAAGCAGGAAGCGCCTCTCGTCACGGTCGCCATGCCCGATTCCAACACCGTCGTGGATGACTACTACGCTTCTCATCCTCTCATGGAGCTCCCCCCTGAAGAAGAGCCGATGGAAGACGTGACGGCGGCAAGTGCCTCTCCCAGTTTTATCCCAGAGTGCATTCGCTCGTGTCGCTCCGTGAATAAGTACAAGAAGCTGGAGCGTCTGAACGAGGGATCGTACGGAGTTGTCTACAAGGCACAGAACGTGGAGACGGGAGAGATTGTTGCCCTGAAGCGCGTTTCCGTCTCCTGTCGTCTCTCACAGTTAGATCAAGTTCAACAATGCGGTGATGATGCAGGAGGCCTTCCCAGTGACCGCGCTGCGTGAGATCAACAGTATCCGTGTTCTCACCCCCTAACTTGTAGTTCTTCAGGATGTGCACCACCCGAATATCCTGAACGTCAAGGAGATGGTGGTTGGAGACAGTCTGAGCGAGATCTACATGGTGATGGACTACGAGCCCAAGGAGCTCGGAAAGGTGCTCCACTCGATCCCGTACGATCTTTCCGCGAGCGAGGTGAAAACGCTGCTCCATCAACTGTTGTCGGGCATTGCCTACCTGCATCGTCGCTGGTACTTCCACCGTGATCTGAAAGCCAGCAACCTTCTATACCGCGACGGAGTCCTCAAGATATGCGACTTCGGCATGGCGCGGCGCTACAGCAACCCGCTCACCAAGTACACGCAGCACGTCGTGACGCTGATATACCGTGCGCCCGAGTTGCTGCTGAATCCGCAGGAGGACATGCGCTACCCCCCGAACCGCACCGTGCTGTACGACAACAAGGTGGACATGTGGAGTGTGGGGTAGGAGTGGAGAAGCGATTTCATGCTAGATGCTTGTTCTACGAGTTCATTACGCGAGAAACGCTGATTAAGTGCAATCAGGGCGACAACGAATCGGACGTGCTGGTGAAGCTGTTCAGAGTCCTCGGTTATCCGGGAGTGTGGTTGTGAGGGTTTCGTGAGCCGTAGGACGACTTTACCCTTTTCAAGGAATCACCGTACGCTTCGTCCTTTTCCAACTGCAACCAGTACTACCCGCGTCTTCGCGAGATGATTCCCGCAGCACCCCTCGTGGTAGGCGTGTGTGTGGCGAGTGATGGAAAGGGAATGCGGTACCTGTCAAACAACGGAATGGATCTACTGCTTCGTTTGCTCGAGTTCGATCCGGTGAAGCGAATTTCGGCAGAAGAGGCGCTGGACCATCCCTACTTCAAGGAACTGCCTGCGATGAAGGTCGGGTTGACGATGGAGGGTGATCGTGTAGAAGCCGGAAGAGATGCCGCTGTTTGAGAAGGACGAGGTGCGGTATTAGTTGTACTATGCTTTCGATTCCGTTTGTTGAGCACACTATCTTCGACTGGTGACTGGTTGCGGTTTGAGCCAGACTCCAAGTACAAATGCGCTTCCTGGTAGTCCTTTTCATTTGTATGCATTCTCTTCTCGCTCAATCTGTGTATGAGGTGCGGTATGTCATTCTACTTAGCATTCAGTATAGGAGTCAGTGGCTGGAGTCGATTCGGGGAATCAGTATTGAGTTTTACGACGAGCACTCGGATTCTGTAGGAAATGGACTCATCGTGTCACATAGACGATTCATCTGTACCCCATGTGCAATGTTACGGTGAGTAAGAATAGTACAATGGGCACAGAAACGCTCTTCACCTATGATCGCGAAAGGAGCTTCTTGTTCGGCTCTTACGGGAACAATGTAACATACGATGAAAACATGATCTACGGGCATGTGTACCACTCCGAGATCTACAAGCCCTTTTCCCTTGTCAGCAAGGAGCGGTCCCTGATGCGCGTTTGGACGTCTCTCTGGACTCACTGTGAAGGTGAATTACGTCTGCTGTCATATGCTCTCGCTGGAGCACTTCATGCGTTTTGACGAGCGCTCCCCTTACGAGAAGAACTTCATTTACGCGTATCAAGCAGTACCGACGCTCCGTGTCTCGTACATCACGCAGGACATCTACGTTTGCTCGTTCCTTCTCTGCGATCATCTTCCCCGCAAGAACATCGAGTCCTTCACTCCGACGTACTCGTACCGTTTCGACATGGCGTACGAGGAGTTGTCGAGTGTATGCATGTGCGCTCCAGTCTCACTCGCAGAGCGAACGGCAGCAAATCGCCTCGGAAGTGCGCTCGCTGTTTCTCTTCGGGTGTGCTTGCTCTCCTCGCTTCACGCCTAGCTACGAGAACTATCTTCATCGCGCCTTCCCCGCTCCGCAGCTGGACCCGCTTCGCTGCGGTCAGGCTCCCTTCGCCCAGTGCGACATCCCGTACATGACGCTGATCGACACGCTGGACACGCTTCACGTGCTGGAGCTGGACGACCTGTTCGTCGACGCCATCCGACTGCTTGAGTGGGAGTGAGTGGGGTTCCTGACGAACAGCAACCTGGAGGACTTCGACCTTGACGTGAATGTGAGTGTCTTCGAGACAACCATCCGCGTGCTGGGCGGCCTGCTGTCTGCTCACATTATGATTACAGACAACGCGACCATTATTCAGAGCTACAATCTCCATCACCCCGAGAACCGTACGAAATGGCTCTTCTCCTGACGCACAGCGTTCTCCTACCAGGACCACTTGCTGACGCTTGCCGTGGATATGGGCGACCGTCTTCTCGCCGCCTTCCAGAAGAACGGTCTCGCGTACGGAACGGTGAATCTCCACAGCGGCGTTCCCAAAGGAGTTTTCGCTGCAACACTCAAATGACGCGTAGGAAACGCCCGTATCGAGTCTGGCGGGAATTGGCTCCTCGCTCCTGGAGTTTGCGGCACTGTCCGCGCTGGTGGACGACATGACGTACGTCGACACGACGAGACGGTGCATGCTCCGCCTCTTCGAGATGAGAAGCCCCTACGACCTGCTGGGGAAGCACCTGAACATTCGAGAGGAGAGGTGGACGGAGGTGGGTCTGTGTGTCTCGGTGTTCACCTAGACGGGTTCGTGCATGGGTCGGAACAGCGACAGTTACTACGAGTACCTGCTGAAGGGGTATATGCTCATGAACGACCGTCAGTTGTACGACATGTTCATGAACCTCTACTACGCCTTCGACGTGTACAACAAGGCTGTACGCCTTCTCCGCGCCGCTCACGAGTAGCAAACCGTTCACTGGTACGGGATCACGGAGATGGACGAGCCGGACCAAGTGACGGACTCCTCCTTCTCCTTGTCCGCCTTCTGGTCGGGCGTGCAGTTCCTCCTCGGAGACTACGTCGGCGGGAAGACGAGCGTCATGCGGTTCCTGTACGTGTGGGACGCCTTCGGATACGTCCCTGAGTACTTCTCGATCCTCCAAATGAGCGTTCACCAGGGCGGCGGAGAGTGCGACTGACGTCGGACGATAATGCGTAGTTACCCGCTGCGTCCGGAACTCATCGAGAGCATGATGTACCACGACATTGTCTTCCAAAACGGCGAGATGGTTCACTGGGGCAAGATGATCCTGAACCAGCTGAAGAACACGATGACGAAGGTGGGCGAGTGGGGGAGAGGTGAGTTGTAGTGCGGCTTCGCGTCGATCAAGAACATCAACACGGGAGTCCTTCTGAACGAAATGCCCTCCTTCGCTCTCTCAGAGACCCTGAAGTACCTGTACCTTCTCTATAACAATGCACGTGCAGTGGTTCGTGCTCATCCTTAGCAATCAACCTATCGCGGTCTGGGCTATCTGTTCACCACGGAGGGTCATGTCTTCAACATCTCTCGCATCCACGCGAACAAGCATCTTCAGGAGGTGGCTTCCGTGGCTCTGTATCACGAGTAGTACATTCGTGAGAAGAACGAGGAGTACGAGAAGGAGTCGTCAAGAACGTGGGCGTTACGATGCTCCGCCCAGTACGCGAGCGACTTCTTCCACTTCACGTCATCGGAACCGATCTGTCTGGAGAAGGAGAGAAGCAACCGTCCCTCGTATCCGCTGCAGTGCGTGAGAGTGAAGGATTCCGTCGTGCTCACGAGCTGGTTCATTTACGACGACCTGGTGTACTATTCCCATGACGACGTGTACTGGGATGACCTGTACACAGTGTGGGGCAAGAACCGATTCCCTTCCGGGTACGCGAAGCCTCAGCTCCCACCCGAGGAAGACAGAAACGTCATCGTGAAGATTGGGGGCACGAACGGACAGAACATCCGACTGAACCCGGCTCAGTTCGAGAAGGTGATGCAACTCATGAACTCGCTCCAGAACATGCGTTCCAGCGACGATGAAGACGCCTTGGAACGCAAGCGCGTGGAGACGAGTGAGCTGATGTCGCTGCTCGGTCTGAAGGAAAAGAAGGAGGAAGTGGAGACCGTTGAGGAGGGCTACAGCGGCTGGAAGATGCACCTGGATGGAATGACGATGACGCTTCGACGCAAGGATGGCGTGGAGTACCTGATCGAAACGGACGAGTTGCAATTGCGAGAAGAACTGATGTTTAGAAGCGATATCTCCATTCACCGCGTTTCGGACCAGTTCTTCGTGTACACGGAGACGGGAAGGGACGTGGGTCGTCCGGAGTTGGTTGACCTGGCTCACGAGATGCGAGTGGATGATACCGAGCAAGCCACGATGATCATGGCTTCAAAGAGGGGGGATGCCACAACACGCTTTCAATGTGTTGCGGAAATCACGGTGGGTGACGTGCGTTTGCTGTTGCCTTGTGTCTACTTGAGGCCCATCGAGCCAGAGAAGGAGCTTCGAGTCATGGAGGTGGTGCTGAGTGCGGAAGAGGCGTTTGTCCCTCCAGAGGCGGTGCAGTTCGTATCGTCGTTCCGATACGACGCGTCTCGCGAGGGAGATGTGGTTGTTGTTGATGCTCGACGCAGGCTGAAGCAGTACGTGACCTACGCGAAGGCGACGGGTAGAGAAGAAGAGATTTGTTTGACGAGTTAGGAGAGCCAGTGAAGATGTCCGTTGTGCTGAAGCCGTACGATGAGGATTTGATCGAAATGAGGTGGTATCAAAGTGATTTGGTCATTGCCAACGGTGAGGTTGCCTTTGGCATCATCGGCTCTGCGATTCGGAAGAACCACATTCTCATGACCGTGCAGGACCAGAAGGAAGCCCTGTTGTTGCAGCTCCGGCATGGGAGCAGGTAGTGTATTCTCTTTAGTTGTACGTGTTTGTTGTGTTACTAGCGAAGTGGTTTCAATGCGAAGGGATGTCGCTGTCAAAGAAGGGATGATCTTCCAAATAGAAATCGCCTTGTTCTCCACCCTCTGAGCAACAAAGAACGCAAATCAGTACTCAATTCTACAAACCAACGAACACTCAGAACACTCCACTAAATCCATTCCCTGATCGACCTCCTCCTGGAATATCTGCCAATAAACCCATCAGACGACCCAAACCTCAAAAACACCTCCACAGCGACAAGGATGCGAGAAGGACGAATCTCCACTCTGGGAGAACTCCGAAAACGGAAAGACCTCACTCACCACGACATCATCATCCGCTATGCATCACGGAAGGAGCACATACGAACTGGATAGGGTTCTATCGTAATTCGTTCGCTTCGTTTCGTCGCTCAGCACACTCCACGCTTCCTGAATTCGCTGAAATGCCTATGAATTGCACACACAAAGCATTATCAACCTCCTGGCTTGCTCCCTTATCCGGATGGCAGGTCAATGCCAGCTTTCGATAGGCCTTCTTAATTGTCTCGTAGTCGTCATGAGGAGAAACGCCCAGAATGGAGTAATACGTTTCCATCAATAGTTGTGCACTGAGAAAAGCAATGAAAATAGTCCCTGTTTTTGGAATTGACGGCTTCCCTCACTATCAAGTATTTGGAGGAATCGGGATGTCCAGACGAATCATCCTATCATCAGAAGACGAGGAATCCGATATTCCTCAGGCTCCCGCTCTGATTACCGAGAAGAGCGAAACGGCGGACAAAAATGATAACAAACGTAAGGGTTTGACAAAATAATGTTAACGTGTAGTTGTCACAGAGAATCGTAGGGTTCGGTGTTGACGTGTGAGAGGTTAGAAGAGAAGCCGCAGAAAGCGAGTGCCCCAGCTAAGAAGAAACAAACGAAGAGGCCTGCGAGAAAGAGGAGGAACGATGATGATGATGACGATTCCGAGGAAGAGCCACCCAAAAGGAGGAAGCGCATGTGCTTAGAAATGGATTGTGATGGTTAGGGGCCACGAAAGCCACTGCAAAGCGAACTACACAGAAGAAGAATACGCGATCAAAGAAGAACGTCGAATCCGATGATTCCGACGGTGATACATCCAATCCGCCCTCCTTGACTCCTCCAGAGGACAGTGATGATTTGAACGAAGACAGTGTGAGCGAGGACGACCTGACCGCATTCAAATCGGGTCAGACCAAGCCTACTCCCTCTCCTGTCGGTTTTGGAGCATGGGACTCACTGGATAGGGCTGTGGTGATCGCGTGTTTTACGAGTCCCTGTACAAGCAGAATCCCGACTCGTTCATGGCCTTGAAGTGGTGTATCGAGTTTGGCGTGTTCCCGACAAAGATCTGTGAGGAGAAGTTCCGCGTACTGTTAGGTGTGTGGTCGTGAGGGGATAGGAGTATTTGCTGAAGAAGGAGAAGATGAAGCTGGGGAAGAAGTAGAAGTGGATAGTTTGTTTGTACACACCATTGCCTGTCTCGCACGCCCCGAATCGGACCTGGATACAGGGTCGCTGAAGACAATGAGCAAGGAATGAGCCAATCAGATTGCCGGATTTTGATTGACACCACTTCTTTCCAACCCAGAAATCTCATTCTTTTTTCTTTTCTTCAACATGCAAGAAGGCAAACAGTGCGACGACGCTGGAGCTACCATTGAAATGGAGATATACCAAGAGGATATCCGAAACTGTTATGCTCTTTCTGTTGACAAGAGAATAGAAACGATCGTTGACCTGACCTCGGACATTGAAGAACTGCTTGGTCTCCAGCCCGATAAAGAGTATCGCATGCAGCGCGTCCAACTCTTCCGTCAGCAGGCGGTCATGGAAGGAACGAGTCCGACACTGGATCCCGAGTTTAGCGGAAGTGTCGAGGACTACTGTAATCTGCTCCAGAGCAAAAAGGCAATTCTCCTAAGCATGTTCAAGTGCTGCGAAGACTTTTGTTTGGCAATGCACAAAGAGTTAGAAACGCTTAGTCGTTCGTTTGCCAACAATCCCGAAGAGCGAAGAGCTTTCGTCCAGGCTTACATCCGAAGGCATGGGTCGCAGTCGATGAAGTCGTCCTCGCGATATGGATGTCCGGGAAAACACCAGCGTCGGAATCGTCTGCCGAGTCACGCGCTTGGCATTCTGTGGGAATTCGTTCGCAACCACAAGAAGAACCCGTACCCGTCGACGCAGCAGAAGGAGGCGCTTGCTCGTCAAACGAACCTGACGATGACGCAGATCCGGAACTGGTTTACGAATACGAGGAAGCGAAAGCTCAGCCAGAGTCCTGAGAGTGATGAAGACTATTCCATCGGGTCGGACCATGATGAGTCGTATCCCTCTCCTGAGGAGGATGCTCCGTATCGCAGGTCCAAGAAGCGAAGGAGTGCGAACAGAAGTTCAGAATCCTCGAAGCAGAGGGCGCGGTCATTTGACCTCTTGCCTCCCCTTCCGCCTTCATTTGCCTCTCTAGATCCAGGATTCCCGTTTCATGATGCTGCGGACCGTTCTTCTTCAGGCACGTGGATTCAGTATTCAGAGAAGGGACTCTTCCCCTCCGTGAAAGCGGAGTCTACTGCGGCCGACGAAAAGGAGACGTTGGAGCTGCGAGAGCCATTGGCGCCACTGGAGTTGCGCGAGCCTTTGGAACCGTTGGAGTTGCGCGAGCCTTTGGAACCGTTGGAGTTGCGCGAGCCACTGGAACCGCTGGAACTGCGCGAGCCTGGACTGACTCCCAACCGTGTGCCCCTATCTCCTATGATCCCTCCTCGATGTGAGCGTGATTTTCCCCTTTTGGATCCTGACTCGATGCCGAATTCAGGATTGGGTTTTTCTCTGAGTCAGTGTCCTGAGGATGCGGCGAACTTGGGAATGGACATCCATGACAGCGAGTTCTTCAACAACAATCCGCTGTCGTCGTGTAGAAAGGAGGACAGCCTTGCTGTACGTGTGAGGAAGCGCACTCATTCCTAGGAGAAGCCCGACGCGAACGACACGGCTGCTTCCGACAGTGGTATTCATAAGGATAGTGCGTAATCCAGTTCATGTGTTTTGTGAGTTCCGTTCGTTTCTTCCACAAACCCCGTTCTCAAAACACTGGTGTCACAATTCGTTTCCCACAGTCACCCAATTGTTCCTGAGGTTGTTGCGCCTTCCAAACACCTCCAGATAGTAGCCTACCGCTCATCAGCCCCCAACGCCCCCACCATTTGGAACGAGTCTCTCGATCAGTTCATATATATCCGTCGGCTTCTGGCTCTGTCCGAGACGCTCCGAGTAGATCACGTCCGACTCCAGCCCGAAGTTCGTCAGCGGAGGAGGGTTGCCTCGCTTCGCCACGAAGCAGGTTTCTTTCGAGTGCTGGAGGTAGAACCCGTGACTCTTCGCCATGCGGCGGTTGCGGTTGCACTTCACCCACGCGATCTCGTCCACGAACCTACCGTCCAGCTTCGCCGGCACCCCTACGTGTATCCCCAGTAGCTGATCATCTCCAGAGCGATGCGGTACTTGGCGTTGATCACCCACATGAAAAGGTAGCCGTCGCTCTGAATCGACTTCAGCGGGATCGCGCTGATCGTGTCGTCCCCCAGCTGCTCGTACGCGATGGCAACCTACGGAGAAGGAGGAGGAGCGTCTCGTACACCGCGCGTGGGGTTCGCCGTCGCCAGCTGCCATGGGGGATCCATCATGATCACGTCGAAGTAGCGTCCCGTGATCTCGTGCTGGATGCGACCCAGTCTCTCCCAGTCGAATGTGCGAATGTCCGCGTTGATGGGGATGCTCAGTGGAGGTGGGTCGTATTGCGACAGTTCATTCACGCACGCCTTCATCTCTACGGGTTGATGCGAGCACGATTCACCACCATCGCTGAGATCCATCATATCGCCGTCGTAATCGTCGTTCGCGAGGGCCGTCTTGACGGTCGCCATTTCCTTCAATCGAATGAGCCGGTGGAGCAATCCCTTCTTCTGAAGGTCGTTTCGGAGCACCTTCAGCTCGCTGTACGACGAGAGGACCGTGTTGAAGTCGTTGTCCTAAAGGATGAAAGCGAGTCATCACGTCTCCTGCCCTTTGTTTGCTCTCGCTCTTTGCCACATCCACCGCGTTGTGAACGGATGGAGAGTGGTCGTCGAGCAGAAGTCTCTGCTCGATACTGCAAATGGCCTTCATAACGCTGCGTTCGTTCATTTCTTCGACGGCGCCTCCGAATCCATCGCTTCCCGCTATAGTTTTAAAACCTGGGCTTGACCGTACATGGAATGTATAATGATCGGTGCTTCTCACTTCGGTTTCTCTTCCTCTGAACAGACTCGTCTTCCTCAAGTATGTATTCTTCTTCGTCGTCATTGTTCACTAAACGTGGATGCGATTCATCACGAATACCCTTGGAATCGTCAAAAGAGCAAAACTCGCAAATGAAACCTGTGGTCGTGTGTGCTTCTTCTTCAGGAATACCGACGCTATTCATTACACAAGGCAGATAGGGGAAAGACCAAGAGCAGTGATACCACGTTTGGCAACTGTTGCAGCAGACCATCGGCCCGCTTCCAGCCCCGTTGCAGATGCAGATATCTTGTCCTTCCATACCTCGTATTGATGGAGAACAATAGTACTACCCAATAGGGACATGATGAAGATTATGCCCCAATTCGTTAGGTGTGTAGGCGCTGTTCAACAAACAGAGACACGCTCAATCGTCCAGTGAAACACAGTCTGCGCTTAGGAGAATGTCGACATAGCGCCGTTGAAGCATCTCCATTATCCCAGCAAACTCTGCATTGGTACCCGATTGCTCGTCTGCCGTCGTGCTATTGTCGTTGTTTATCGTTTCCTTCTTGAGGGCGTGATTGGGATGGAGAGAAAAGCGAATTGCTTACGCTTATCAAATTGAGGAGCGAAGCTAGTTCTTCTTGCCACACCCTAGCAATGTCACTTCAAACTAGTAGTATTACACTAACAGTCTCACAACACCCATACTGTGTGCGACCGCGTCAGTCACGTTCTGTGTGTATAGGAAGTAGATCCCTTCGTACTCGTCAATCCACATGAAGCCTTCATCCGCAGAGGATACATCGTCGTCTGTCCCCAACTACTAGGCATTGATCAATGCCGGTCCCAATAACTCTTCTGACACAAGGCTGTACAAGCCAAGTTCCAAAAGCGATATCGATCAAGTCATCCTGATGAGGACCTCAAGACAACCATTCTGGTGAAGAGCAGCGTGGAATGGTAACTGAGAATCTTGTTGAAGATGTGGATGGAAGGAGAGTTCTCGCGAAAACTGTTTTGGCCCATGCCATTGACCATATAAATAATACAAAGCGCACCATGAGTCCACGGCTATGCGGATATCTGTGAACAAACGTACTGACCCTAGCTTCCCCTAGTATGCTCTATTTTACCAATGGCGACAACGACGACGCGGTCATTCCATCCTCCCGTTCATCTCAAAGAAAAACAAGAAACGAGCACGTATTCAACCAAAACAACGCTTTCATAAAGAAAAACCATTTAACAATAGCAACCATAGCCACCCGTTTCCTGCTGTGAAGTGACATCCACGGTTGGCATCTTCACGCCCAAACTCTCCATAAGAGCAGGATTCTCCAGTACCTTTGTAACCAACTCCTCGAATACTTGATTCACCCCAATGCTCTCCTTCGCGCTCGTTTCTATATAGAGCATGCCCTATCCATCACCAAACCGCAGAACCAGTACATGCTGCTTCGCAAACGACTGCCCCTCCTTTGAGTTCACAGCACGGTTTGACTAGGGATTACGCGCGACGAGCGAGGATACCAAATCGATCTTGTTTGCAACTAAGAGTTTCACTATGTTATCCGCCTGGTCGGTGCAGTAGTTCTCGCACTCGCTGAGCCACGTCTGGAGATTCTCGAAGCTACTTCGGCTTGTCACATCGTACACTATCCCTGAGACAGCATCACCACGATCCACCGAGGATAATTCCGTGAGCACCTCGATAGTAGCTGCTGGTTAGCGTCCGAAACCGCTCCTGTCCCGCTATTCGTAACAACCGCTCAACGCAGCACACCCGTATCCCAAATCGTAGCGCGCACCTTCTTCCCTTTCACCTCCATGAGCTTTCTCTTGAAATCCACGCCTACAGTTCATCGCGCCAAAGAACGGCCTACCGATGGTGGGGGACAGCTCGTTGAATTTGTTCTCGATGAAGCGCATCAGAATACTATTTCGTGAGCGCGACGCGGAAGCACTCACCAGCTCTTTCCGACATTGGAATCGCCGATGAGAAGGATCTTGATATTCAAATCCACCTTTTCTGCTGGCTGGGTGCTCATCCTTCAAAAAGAGTGACTTGACGAAAACAGGCCCGATTTTCGGATTCTAACAAACACGCAACAGCCGCTCAATCACTCTCGATACCGCGGTGTTCGTGGACTTCGGAACGGTTATGGCGTGGTTGTAGTTGTATCCGTCGTCCTTGAACACGTCCATCTTCGCGCTCACGCGCCACTGTCCGTCCACTATGAATCTACAATGAAACAGCGAGGTCGACACCCACTTGTAGAGGTAGTCGCCGGCCGGCAGATGAAGGAACACCACAAACATGTTCTTGAAGCGATGCATCGGGACGCGATGCTTCTCCCACTCCGTGAAACTCCCCACCAGAAACACCTCCTGCGGGTCTTCGTTGGGCGGGATCACGTAGGTGAACGGGATCTTCACGCTGGGCAGCAGGCACCGTCGCATGCGGCAGAACTCGCTCATATAGTCACGTGCCTGGTTCATCACCTCGATCGTCGTCGTGCTCGTCGTCGCGCGCAGACGGTCGTATCTACGCGTCAAGGGAGCGCAACGCAGGCACTCGGAGGTATTGCCGAACACGCCCAGGGCGCGCCGAATCGTGCTCAGGAAGTCGCGGTAGCTGTGCTGTTGGAACAAGAAGCCGTTGGGCGCGTCGCTCCCAGAGTCCCAGTCGCGCACCGTTTCCTGTGCGTCACCCCTCCGCGTCACACCCACCTTCAGCCCGCCAGTGCTGAACGCGATCACGGGCGTGCCCGCGACGAAGAACTCGTCCTGAACGATGCCGCACGGCTCGAACAGAGACGGCATCAGACCGAAGTCCGCCGCCAGATTGCACACGAAGCCGTCCGTGAAGAACTCGTGCGGGTTCGCCTGCGGTTCAACAAACACTCATCGCCTACCCAGAAGCAGTCGCCGTAGTACGTCCGCAGATACTCCATCTTGCTCATGCAGTACCGTCCGTAGGGGTCGCTCTCGTTCGCGATCCCGCCGACGATGATCTGGATGTTGCGGTTGCACGACACGATCAGCTCTTCAGCCACCTCGCAAATCAGGTGGACGCCCTTCTGCTCCGTGATCCGACCCACGAACACGAGCAGAGGGATCTTCAGGTTCTCGTTGCCGAAGTACTTGCCCTGGACGAACAGCTTGGCGGTGTTGTGCGTGTGCGTCGGCAGACCCTCGTACTTCATCTTCTTCTCGAAGACGAGCACTCCGTTCGGGGAGGAGAAGGGCTGCGGGAAGCGTCGGAGGAGGGCGGCGAGCGCGGAGGAGTGCATGATGTCCGTCTGGTACGTGGTGCTCACAGTGCCCCAGTTGTCGGTGGACAGTAGCACGCAGCGCGACGGGTTGATGATGTTCGCCTGCCAGTACGGGTCCTGCAGCAGCTGGATGGGGATGTGGTGGAGGTCGGAGAGGCGGTCGTCGCCCTCGGGGTAGATGCGTCCCTCGTACGAGTCGTCGAGGTTGTGGATGATGTGGAAGAACGACGCGTTCTGCAGCGAGGTGTTGTTGTAGAACATGCGAGCGTACGTCGCCACCAGACCACATGGCCAGTCGTTCGTCAGGACGATGCTCGGCTGGATCGAGTGGACGGAGCAGTACGTCAGAGGCGCCAGCGCCATCAACACCTGACCTAGCTCTCACGCCACGCCCACACACGCACATTGCATCATGAACCCGGGGGACCCGCTGGGGTAGGGACGCGAGAAGGTTCGCGCGTGGTGGAAGAACACGTACGTGATGTGCGAGATGACGCCGCGGTGGTACCCGACCTCGTACACCTCGCCCGACGGCATCTGGATCGGCAGCGTCTCCTCGAAGAGAATCCCGTCCTTCTTCAAGTAGCTGCGCGTCACGCTCCTCTCCAGCTCCTACTCCGTGTTCCCGTAGCGATCTCTGTCGTAGTACGGACTGATCACAATGACCTCCTGACCCTGCTTCGCCAGCGCTTTCGACAGGTTGTCCACCATCACGCCCAGACCGCCCACCGTCGACCACTTGCCCAGCTCCGGCGTGATCAGCACGATCGGACCCAGCGCGTTCTCCTTCAGCAGCCGGCTGGCAACACGACCGTACATCGCGTCTACACGTGACTGCGCTGCGAAGAGCAAACCCGCCGTGGAGAGACGCGCGAGGGCGTCGAGCACCAGGTCGTTCCGCTCGACGAGGTCGGTGTTGGAGTGGCTGTCGGTGACGCCGTTGAAGCGATAGCTGGTGTAGAACAACATCTCTCTCAGCACGAGAATCCGCCGCTCCTCGCTCTCAACTACTCGTGAGATGCGCGTTCCAGACTCACTCTCGCACTGGTTGCACACGTCCCAGAACCACTCCAGCATGCTGCGGAGAATCGCGTCGTTCGTCGGACTCGAGGTAACGAAGTCCTCCATGTAGCTGCAGGTGGTGGTGAAGATGGAGTTGTTGTGCAGCTCGCCCAGCACCTCCTCCTCCTTCAGCATGCGCTTGTTCCAAACCGGCTGGCCCTGGTAGAACTGCTGTCCCACCGGCCGCGTGGACGACAGAATGGACTCCACGTCCTCGTAGCTCTGTTTCAGATAGTGGCTCCACTCCGCGGTCGACACGCTCTCCTTGTACTGCATGTGGATCAGCGTGAAGTCGAAGGGCAGGAAGGAGAAGCGAAGAATGCGAGACGACAGCTCCTGGTGGCTCCACTACGCGTCACCCCACCTCCAACCCCGCACCAGAAACCGAGTGTCGTTGCGAATGTAGTGGACGTCCCACAGTCCCGTGTCCTTCGGCGTGTGGTTCCCCATCCAGTGAATGGGAATCAGGAGCTCGTCCAGACTCAGCGACACGGAGGCGGGCTCGGAGTCGAACGAAGTCAGCACGATGAACATCTCGCCCTCTCCGTACCGACAGAACGACGCCACGCGCGCCGTCTGCGGCTTCACGTGCAGCGGCAGGAACAGACCGTCCCGAAGAACCGCGTACTGGTCGCGCAGGTCGCGGAAGAACTTGTAGTGGTCGCCGATGCGGTGGAGGTCGAAGCCGTACTCGGGTCCGATGGAGTCGCGAATACTCCCCTCCAAGCGATCCAGCTACGCCTAACGCAGTGCACACAGCACCACCTTGTCCAACTCCGTGTACGAAATGCTGAACGAGTTGGTGCTCCCGGAGGTGGACATGAACGGCGAGCTCGCTCGCACCCACGAGGTCACCTACGCCTCAACTCGCGCCAAAGGACCCACTCGCTTCATGGACGCCTTTGGGTTCCCGTGCACGGGCGGGTTGGCGAGGACGCCCAGATTGCCGTACGAGACGGTGCGGTACGCCTGATCCGCGTCTTCGTCGACCGCCCACCACGTGTCCGCCTTCAGCTGCGCAGACTGGAGATAGGGGTGTTTGGTGTGGGTCTGGATGGGGATCTCCAGAATGCTGTTGTATCCGCCGTACGAGTCGCTCACGCGCCGCGGGTTCATGGGGTCGCAGACGAAGCTCTTCTGGGAGGGGATGTAGAACTTGTAGTAGTAGAGTCCCGAGTACAGCTCGAGGTACAGCTCAAACACGTTCTGGTTGTTCTCCGTCTTGCGCAGCACCATCTCGTCGCGCGTCGTGTTCCACTCGTTGAACGAGCCGACGAGGAACACCTGCGTCACTGTGGCTTCCGCCTCGTAGTGGAAGTTGATGACTACTGCTTATTCCTCGGCGACACAGCTACCCTTGCGTCCGACGTGTGCAGCGTAGTGCGGCTCCCACCCTAGGCGTCACAACTCCCTCCAAAGCGAACGCGTTCCGTCATCGTGCTTGACGTTCATGATCTCCGCAGCCGTCTCCACCGGCTCCGCGATGTCGTCCATCGAAGACAGACTGCTCACACGACTCCGCACGTGGGACGAGTGGGACTGCCGCAGCGTCTCGTCTCCCGCCGTCACCTTGTAGCTGCGTCCCTCGTCCTCCTTGTAGAAGCAGGACGGGATGCATGGCATCGTGAAGAGGAGGCACACGCCCGACCAGGTGGATCGATGCAGCGTGGCGCTGGGGTACGGCGTGTTCTCGTTGCAGAGATAGTGCACCGTGTAGAACGGCGCGTTCGCGATGCGAGAGCGGATGTGCGATTCGTCCGCGGCGAGGGCGAACAGGTCGGCGACCGGACTTGCGGCACTAAGGGTGAATCCAGTCGAGTGCGCATGCCTGTGCTCCACGACGCCCGACTTGGAGACCTCGACACCGTTCAGCGCGCACAGCGATGACAAGAAGTGGTCGCAAAAGGGGAGAATCCCGCAGCGAAGAACGTCCTGACTCCGCCCCCAGTACGCTACTCGTGACCCGCTCCACGCAACACTACCGTTACTGCAGAACAGCACATCGGGCACCTTCTCCGCCATCGCGCGCACGATCTTCACCAGAAACGGATTCGGGTAGTTCTTCCGCAGCGCACTCGTGCAGTTCCAGTAGCTACGCCTCACACGCCTCCACCTCCCTCACCCGCACTCTTCGTTGGAGAGAACGACGCGTCCCTCGAGCTGGCTGCGCGTGGTGGTCGAGGAGTGGTAGTCCGTCTCGAGAACGATCGGCCACGACTGTCCGTCTTGGAGAAAGAACGCGTGGACGCCGTACTTCTCCACGAACTGCTCCAGCTGGCGAATCATCCCGTCCCACTCCTCCTTCTACGCGTGAAAGCGGGCGCACAGCGTCAACGAGACGGTAATTCGGAAGCGTTTCGTTCTCCCACTGCGTCTCGTACCCGTCCGTTCCCGGATGCGGCTTCAGTCCGTCGCCACTGTCGCAGAGCACGGAGGAGTGGTGAGAAGTGTGATCAGCGGTGGTGTTCGGGTTTACGGGGAGCATAAGCGTCATGTGGTGTTCCTTCAAGCTACAGGTTAAGTAGATGAGAGAGGAAGACGAGGCGATGCAGCTCTTCAGCTCGTCAAGCGTGCCGAACTCGACGCCACTCGATGGCGATACAAGCGTTGAGTCATCCTTTTCCTTCATGTTTTCAACTGCAGAATCACCTCTCTCCCTCACACTCTCACAGCCCGTCTCTCCATCCGAACTCAGCTCGCTCTCGCTGCTTTGGAGAGACAGCCCAACGCGCGAATAGGAATCGGACGAATCGAGAGGCGAGGAGTCGGACGAGAGAAGCAGTCCTTGTTCTGAGACGTCGCTGTCCGACTGGAGCAAATGGAGCGATGACGCGTGTGCTGGAGAAACGCCGATCGAAACGACATCGACTCCCTTCTCCTTGAGGGAAGGAATCATGTCCATCAAAAAAGAAAAGGTGGACTTGGTCGCTTTGGAGGGATCCGCTCTCTTCGCCACCTCCAAGTCGCTCGGAATCTCATAGAAGCGGTGAGCGCGCGTTCCTTTCGGCAACACGACGAAGCGGCCCTGCTTCACTTGCGCTCCCGTTGTGTTCTCCCTCACCAGCCAGTCGTAGTACCCGGGGTGGACGAACTTTCCCAGTGGAGATGCTGGCACGTAGTGGTAGTGGCCCTGGCAGCTCGTTTCGAGACGAAGCGCGTGCGACTGAATCAATCGGAAGGGGTGGTAGTCGTTCTGGTGAAACGAGGAGTACGGAACGGTAAAGAACAGTGTGAGCGTGTCGCAGGGATAGGAATCGGGGACGTCCACGTCAATCACAACCTCATCCCCCACTTCGACAAGAGACACGGGAAGCGCACTCTCCAGCTGCCAGTCGTGTCCGTCGTATCTATGTGAAAGCGGAGAGAAAAGCCATACAAGCAGTTCAGAAGCACAATCCCGAAATAGCGAATCTCCATCAAATGATGGCCAAGGATACATATGAGCAACCGCTCCATGCGCGATACAAGGTCCGAGAAGCGAGAATAGCCCAACGGGGAGAGACAGGCGTTGACAATCGAAAGCGTGTCCGACTCGATTCGTTTCAGAAGAGTGTTGTCCAGCGAACTATCGGGTTTGAAGAGGGTGGACAGAGATGTCTCATCATACACGTAGTCGTTGCCGTTGCTGCTCTTTTCGAGCTCTTCGCACTCCCTCCACGCGTTCTGATAGTCGTCGTAGGACAGAGCGTTGTAGGAGAACGAACGGTCATCCGTGTCATCTAGCGTTGTTGACGAAGACTGTAGAAGGGAGGAAGCATGCCTCTGGGAATCGCAGAGCCATTTCCACGAACAAGAGCACTCGTCCATCCAAAATCAAAGAAAAGAAAAGTGGAATCCTTGCCGCTTGTCATCTTGATGAGTCACTTTGACAAGAGCGAGAGAAGAAACTGCCGAAATCGGGGGAAGATCGGGAATGCCGAAAGGAGCGGGGAATTCGGTTCGATTTGAGCATCGCAATCTCTGCCCAGATCGAACCACCGCCATGTCCATCACCCTTACATATAGCTCAGTTGATAACAAATGGAATCAGTTTGCCAGCAAAGGCGATCGTATTCAAATCGTGAATCAGGTCGCTCTCTCTCCTATCAGTGATGACTAGGGTCAATCGTTCCAGGGGACGGTTGAGGCCGCGAGTCCGGTATGCGTTCTGATCACTCTGGATAACACAGGAAAGCAAGTGGAGATGAAGCACAACTCCTTCCAAACCATCAAACGACATCGTAGGGAGACGAGTGGATGAAAGAGTAACGTCCTAGTGGTCTCCCCGAACAACATTCCCGTTGAGCTCGGCGATTTGGTTGTATTCACGGCAGATGTGTGTGTTGAATCGCATTGTAACGAGTAGGGCAATCCGTACACGGGAATCATTTCGGCAATTGACGTGATGGCCAATTTGGCCACGGTTGACGTCTTCTCGAACGCAAAGGTCGGAAAGCAGCAGGTGGCGGTGAACAAGCTCTCCTATTTGGCAAAGGGATACACTACGGGCAGCTTTTCTTCCATGACTGCATCGGCGTCTCCTCAGGTGTCCGTTTCTCCTGTTCCCGCGTCCGTACACGTTCAGCCCCAGGGCGTAGTGCTGTTGCTTCGCATTCACGGTAGAACGTGCAGGGTCTTCCCCAAATCAATACAGCGCAGAACGCGTCGCAGATCGCGTTGCTATACCCCGCTCCCTGCGTCGTAATGGCAGTTCCGTACAACACGAGTCCCATTGTCGCCGTCAACTCATGAATAGATCCCGACTCGTTCCCGGAAGCGATGTACGTGCAGATGCCTGACCGTCCTGCGGGACAGCCTGTGCTGCTTCCAGTGGTGCGCATGGGATGCGACACGGCCCTGGTGGTGATTCCGCCCTCCAAGGCCAGAGGCCAGGCGACGATGACCGTCACACCCGTAAAAGCAACGCCCGTGCAGACGAGGCCGTCCAATTCGAGTGTCTAGTCTGTTTAAGAAACAAAGGAGTTGAATCGCGTTAGTAGGGATGGAAGCCGCCACGGTGGTAGCCGCCACGACCACGGCCTCTTCCTCTCTTCAGGAGGAAGCGAGGAATGTTCCTTCGCTTGGGTTCGACCGTGAGCTCTCTGTCATGGAACACATTTCCACTGAACATCAGCGCGGATTTGACAGACTCGGGATCGGTGAACTCTATATAAGCCGCCCTAGACATGAGGCCTTTCGCCCATTCCCCACCCCTTGGGAGCGCCCTGCTTTGTGGTGAGAATCTTTATACGAGAAATAGCTCCACACGTGGAGAAGTACTCCATCAGCTCCTGGGGAGTCACGCTATAGTCCACTCCCCTCACAAACACGCTCTTCTCTTCTATATTGTCAGAATTTGTGGGCAATTGGATCGCCGCTTCGATCTTCTCCTTATTCTAGGGGTGAACGGCGCCGATCCAAAACGAACTTCCTCCGCGAGTTGCTTCACCTTGTTGAGGTCTTCGGCCTGTTCCGCGTCGATGGTTTCGCACTCCTTGTTCAATTGTTCCAGGGAAAGGCTCGCATCCTGGTGAGGAGCCTCCTCTTCAAAGTCCACTTTCACTTCCTCGGTCTGCTGGTCCGTCGGGCTGGACATTTTCAAAAAGAATGACTCCCAAAGAGACGCCAAAAAAGTCCCCTTCTTTCGCCCTCTGGGAAGCCCTTTTCCTCCCTATTTCGCATCCATCGTCGACTCAAATGGCCAGCAGCGGGATAAAACGTATTCGCGAGCTCGAGAAGAACGTGGACAGCAATGTCCAGAACACGAAGGGTACGGCGTTTCTGTTCTTCCTAAGGCGCCATAGATCTCGTTGAGCTGCTGAACTTCCTCAATGACGATGAGAACGTACACGCCTGCCAGTGGTAAACTCACGTGCTTAGAGCTATGATCTTGTGACCGCCGCGATTCAGTCGCTTCGTCGCCTGTTCACCAAGATTATCGACAAGAACTACCTCCGACCCAAGTACATGAATGCGTCTGCCCAATGTGGGGATTGCGCCTCCTGCGTGACTGTGTAGTGAACGAAGCGATCGAGAAGTACCGCGTGTGGTTGCTGAAGAAGTACAACGCCTTCACGAGCGAGCTGGTGGAACTCCTAGAGGCGGAAGACACCGTCTGCCAGGTGTGCTCTGTTTGCCGTTTCTTAGCGTAGATCACGGCGTTGCGTACCGCCATTCTGTTCTGCCAGAAGGGTGATTACCAGCAGAAGGAGCCAGCTCCTCAGTTTGACACATCGTTGTTTAACAACGTACCCTCGTGCAACCGCTTCTCACGTAGATCATCCGCAAGATCCTGACCTTTGAAACGCTTCCCGAGGAAATGCGTATCTGTCTCAAGGAGGTAGTTCCGTCCACTGTGCGTTTCATCGTAGGAGTACTTCGAGTACACCGATATCAAATACTACACAATCCGGGCGCTGCGCATCGCTCTGAATGAGCATGCGCTCTCCAAGAAGCAGAAGGACAGCGAGGCTCAGAAAACTCCGTCGTAGTATCTCTCATTTCGTTTCATTCCCTAGGGATGATATGGAGAAGCGCCTGCTGTACATTCTCTCCCTGATGAAACCCCCAGTGGACGAAACCCCCAAAGTCCTCGGAACGATGCCAGCCAGCACCTATTCCCTCTCCGTTCAGAAGAAGACCTTCAGCGAATTGATCGTGCTCGTTTTGCAGCAGGACCTGTCGGCATCGACGATCGAGTACGTCCTCATGAAACTGGACGCGGATATTCTGCCGTACTTCTCGCGCCCGGTGCAGCTCACCGACTTCCTGACGGACTGCTTCAACTACGGCGGCGTGCTCTCCGTGATGTCGCTGAGCGGTCTGTACGAGATGATCACGCGCTACAATGTCAATTATCCGGACTATTTCGACAAACTCTACTCGCTGCTGAACGACCAGGTGTTCTCGCTGAAGTAGTTGCCGGTGTGTGATTTGACTCCCAGGTACCGCCAGCGATTCCTCGCGTTGTTGGTGCGATCGTTGCGTTCCACCGCCGTGCCCGCGATCACGCTCGCTGCCTTCTGCAAGCGCCTGTGTCGCATCGCCGTCGTGTCCTCGCCGTCCACGGCGCTGTTCGTGATCCCGCTGGTGACGGAGCTGGTGAGTTACCACTCGTCGCTGTACGGGCTGATTCAGGTGGAGGACGCGGAGGACGTGTACGACGTGGTGAGCGTGCGGAAGACGCTGCCGGGAGTGGAGGAGGACGAGGTGAAGAAGGAGGAGTTGGTGGACGAGGAGGAGAGCGAAAGCGAGGAAAGCGAAAGCGGGGAAGAAGAGGAGGTGGAGGCGGAAGTAGATGATCATCGAATGACTGAACGCACGTCGGCGGTGCTGTCGTCGGAGCTGTTGAAGAGGACGCTCGCTCGCATGGAGCTGAAGAGGAAGCGAAACGAGAGTGAGCCCGAAGTGCCGCCGAAGCACGCGAAGGTGGAGTACTCGATGAAGAGTGAGGAAAGGGAACGAGATCAACCGTAGATTTGAAGGAGGTGCTGAAGAACAAGGCGGCGTTCGACCCGTTCGACGAGACGACGAACAAGACGCAGGAGACGCGCGCGCTGGACAGTTACCTGTGGGAGTTGCACGTGCTGCTGCACCACTACGACCCCAACGTGGTGAACATGATGAAGATGCTGCAGTCGAAGCTGCTTCGGACGAGACAGCAGTTCAACAGGATCGTGTCGATCACGTACGAGACGGAGTTCAACCGTCTGCTGAAGGCTGGGGAGAATAACTTCGCCTTCGCGCCGCGAAGCGTGGGGTACATGAGCGAGGAGAGTGTGATCAAGAAGTTGTTCATTTAGCGAGGGTTTGTTGAAGAAACAGAGCAATCCTTCATCACCAGAATCTGGACAGCGAAGAGGATGAACAACACTCCGCCGGAAATGGAAATCACGCGAGGTGAAATGACTCTGGCGAAGAAATGACCGCCTAAAACACCGCACAGTGTCGCGATCAGATACCCACAGGCAGCGCCCAGAACCACTACGCCTCACTCCGCAGCAACGCGCTCACCTGAAGACACGGGATGGGTTCCAGCAAGAATGATGGTCGAGAACTAGACATCAGTCTTCGGACGCGATCACCGACCTGTGAACGATCGCCCCACTCTGCAAAGAACACCATGATAAAGGTACGTAACAAAACCTATTCCTCACTTCCGCGCTCGCTCGACCCACATTACCCCAGTCACACTTGTTTTCCTTCTTCTCTCTATTCTTCCCCAGCAGACCGGACTCGGCATCCGACTCGTTCAGTCCGCTACGAATTACGGGGAAACAGAAGAATGACCGAGAACGGTCGTGCTGCTTGATGGACTCTTCCGCCTCGTCGTACTCTTCCTGGACGGAGCTAGCCATGAATAGGAGTAGGATAGATTACTTCTCCTTGTTCCGGATGCCCTCGAGAATCATCTTCACGCCGAAGAACACGAACTACGCTTCACAACAGAGCCATGCACAGTACGAGAACGGAAGCCACGACGACAGTGATCTCTCTTGACATGAGGATAGGAGCAGACAGTCCGATGAGGCACGAAATGACACACATGACGATGAGTGCGGTGACAGAGCCGAGAAGCACCAACCACTTGTTGTTGTTCATCGCCAGGATGGCACCAATAAAAAACGTCTTGTCGCCAATCTCCATGCTCAGGATCATCGCGAATGTCTTCACGAAGCCGGAGACCCAAGACTGCTTAGAATGAGAAACAGCCTTCTTCTGGTTGTCCTATCGGTCATCAGCACACACTTGGCGCACGTCGGTGAGTGGAATCTGGTGCTTCAACTCCGTCGCACCCGTCGCGTTGGTCACAGCTAGAATCAACGCCGAAACGAAACAAAACCTAGCACGTTGGACTCAGAACCGGCCGGAAAATCCACGACTGCGTTCACCTGCGAGTTGGCGCTGGCACCTCAACCATCCGTACAAGCCCTACTCGGTCCCTTCCGCGGAGCACAGGACGACAAAGAGAATAACACAACACACGAAGAAAGAATGCTTCATATTCTGGGAGAGTGTGAGTGAAAACAAAAGCGAAAAATGGAGGAGAGGGGTATCGATCCCCTTACCTCTCGCATGCTAAGCGAGCGCTCTACCATCTGAGCTACACCCCCGTTCCATTTCTGGCTCCCAACTACCCTACTTGAGAGTGATTTGTGGGGATGTGAAGGGGAGAGAGGAAGAGTGACCTAGGAGTGGAGTGGAACGAGAAGGAAGGGCAGGTGCATTTGCGATGGGTGTGGAAGAGATACAGAGAGCGGAATGAATAGAAACACAGAAAGGAGTGAAAGCAAGACATCAGCACTGCAATAGTGGGTAAAGAAAGGGAGTTGGAACTTGTAGTTGGAGGAAGAATACTATTTCAGCTGCCGACGCACATCCATTACCCATCCGTTGCGAATCGACGAACAGTGAAACGCATTTAATCCAGTTCTTTTCTTCAATGGGTCAGAACAGCAGCTCTCTTCACGAGGAAGAGCTGTATGATGACAACGAAGAATCCTTTGGAAAGAAATACGTCCAACATCGGACAACGGGGAAGCCGAATCACGAGTTCTTCTACTTCAGCGGGAACCTGGAGTCCGTCGGAGACATCGGATCCATTTTGCAGACGCTAAATCCAGTATGCGACGATTCTCCAGGTAATGACTGTCTTTCTATTTCAGGATCAGAGCAGATTTCGGATTATCCCGAAGAGGGAGAAGTCACATTCGACGGGAACAAGAAGAACGCGGTGGAGAGCATAGTGAAGATACGCTCTCGACGACTTCTTCAGCGGATCTCGGAGGAATGCACAGACAAGGGAGAGCTGAAGGAATCCAGGGTCTCGGTGACAACGATGGTGGAGGTGCTTCAGTACTGCAGTCCAAGCAGTTGCAGAGCTCTTTCCACAGTAAACGCCTATTTCCACTCGTTGGTGGCGGCGTCTCGCACCAGCGCGCAGATTGAGTGCTGCGCTGGCTGGGTTGGCTCGATCAACCAATCGCCACTGCTGAGGGAGATCAAGCTGTATTATGAAAGTAGTGACGAGGATATGAAGCGTTTCTGTCGCATCGTCGAGAATGATGGGTTTCCTTCCCTATGCTCGGTGTCCATGACACGTATGTCGGACAGAAACATCCAAACCCTCCTCAAATCCATGGATCGCTGGACGGGGCAATTCCACAAGCTGCACTTCATTGATGCGCACGACGCGATCCACCTGTCTCTACAGTGCGATGTGCTATCGCCTCGCGTCTGCTACTCCTTCGCGGAGGCGTTGTCAAACACGCTGGGTTTTTACCTGGGTTCACTGCAAATCCGCACGGGCGATACTGAGGGACTGCAGCGTTTTTTCAAAACGGTCGATTTGTACCAGTGCACGAGTCTCGCCGAGATCGATCTGGACGACTGCATTCTCCAGTCGCGCGGCTCCGAGTTCCTCGTCCACTCTCTCTGGGCGAGCGACATCCTCCCCTCCAACCTCCCGCCAATCCGCGCCATCCATCTCCGCAACACGGGCTTTCGCGACAACGCCTTCTGCTCCTTCTGCCAAGCGATCGACCAAGGAGCCCTCTCCAGCCTGGAAACGCTCGACATCTCCTGCAACACGCTCTCCGCCAGGTCGCTCTCTCTCTTCGTGATGGCGCTCTCGCGCTACTGCTGTCCCGGACTCCGCTCGCTCTCCATCGGCTCCAACTACATCACCTCGCCCGTGTTCCAGGTGCTCTGTGCCGCGCTCGCGCAGGGCGTGTGCCCGCTGCTGAGCGAGGTGGACGCCAGCAACGCGGAGCTCACTGGCGACGACCTCTGCTCCTTCAGCGGGTACGTTCTCAGCCCCTTTTCGGACAACCTCACCCGAATCGACCTGAGTCGCAACCCGCTGATCACCGCGGGAATCCAGCCGTTCTTCGAGGCGCTCAGTCGCAGTCACTGCGCGAAACTCGTCACGCTTCTCCTGGAGGGAGTTTCGTTCTCTTATCCCGAGATGGTTTCGTTGACGCGGTGGCTCCTAAGCGGAAAGGTGCCCCAGTTTCGGAACCTCGTGCTGAAGAACAACCTTGTCAACGCCCAGGCGTTCTATCTGCTGATGCGCACCTGGATTCACCCGTCGTGTCCTCACCTGGAGGTGGTGGATTTCAGCGGGAACATGATTGGTGGATTTGAAGACGAGACGTGGAGAGAATTGCTGAATTGCGACGGGGTTCCTCTCTGTCTGGAACAGGTCGATTATTCCTTTAATCCCCTTACGGACCACGATATGGAGTGTCTACTGCGCTTCCTGCGACGATTCTCGAACATCGAGGCGACGAAGCGAATCACCTTCTCGGACAACGACATATCGTTTTTGACGCTGGAACACTACTTCGAGTCCTTTCCAGCGAGTCCTTGCGCTCTCGAGTATCTGGCGATGGATAGCTGCAACCTGGCGGGCATCGGCCCGTGCATTTGCTCTTTTCTTTCCAGGTCGGCGGTATCCAATCTGCAAAGTCTGTGCTTGAGGGACTGTGGATTGACGAAGGAGGATTTGGTGAAGATCTGCGATGGGTTGGATGCGAAGAAGTGTGTGAGTCTCGGGTGCATCCGGCTGGACGGCAACGCGGAAGTGGACGACGATTTCATGTCTCGTCTCATCGAAACCTTGGAGAGAGGGAGCATTCCCGCTGTGTACGATATTGAGTGCACATACACGTCGATTACAGAAGTGGGCGTGGAGTGCCTCCTCGCTTTTTTGTCGGACAACCCGTATTCGCAACTGTCCCTGGTGGATTGTAGCTGTGTGAACCTGTCTCGGTCCGTGCGAGACGAGTACAAAGAGCGAATCAAGCGCGACTTCGGCGATTTGATTCGTGTCTTTCTCTTCTGTGTTTGTTCAAAACATGGGCGTTACCGCGGGAGTGAGTGTGAAACGACGGACCGTCTATCTGCAGTCTTTTTCTCCCATGGATTCTTCCCATCGTAGGGAATTGGAAGGCGACTCCGTCCTCACCGATTAGGAACCGTTGCGGTCAACAAAGAGAATGCATCCTTTTGCAACAACGTCGTGTGCAATACGAAGTACACAGTGTGGAACTTCCTTTTCAAGAATCTCTACGAGCAGTTCCAGTCGATGTCGTGTTTTTGGAGTGATGCCTAGTCAGCCGATGAACTGCTACTTTCTCCTGATCGCAATTCTCCAGGTGATGATAGCGTGGCGGTCCCTGACCGATTAGATGTTTAGCGTGATTTCTGTGAACAATCCGTGGACGACGTGGCTCCCTCTGATCTTCATCTTCTCCGTCTCCGCCATCCGAGAGCTGAGCGATGATATCAAGAGGGCAAGAGCGGACAAGGTGTCAGAATCGCGCCCCTTTCATCTTTAGAAGTCGAATAATGCGGTCGTGAGGGTTCTCAGAGGAAGCATGATCGTTGAAATCGCCTCCATGGACCTGAGAGTGGGCGACATCCTGTATCTGGAAGAGGATGACGAGATTCCCTGCGACTGCGTTGCGCTGTACAGCAGCAATCCCAACGGCATTTGCTACATCCAGGTGCGCATTCATTTCCCTCTTGACCGCAGACCACCAACATCGATGGCGAAACCAATCTGAAGTTGCGCAACGCTTCTCCCACCACGCAGAGCATTCTCTCTCACTGCAGCAACTTCGACGAGGTGAAGACGACGCTCTCCTCGCTCCAGCTCTCCATCGAGTGTCCTCTCCCCAACTGCCACATTTACCAGTTCCCCGCGGTGTAGTCATTTCTCCCTCCTTCCCACCTAGACTGCACTGCGACGACAACGGCCGGAAGAAAGACGATTCTCTGAGCGGATCGAACCTGTTCCTCCAAGTCTGCCATCTCCGCAACACGGAGAAGCTGTTTGCGTTTTCTGCCTCCTTCACCTCCAGACTGGCGGCGTGCGTGTACACGGGCAACGAGACGAAGTTCGGCATGAACAAGAAGATCCCGCAGTTGAAGATGACGCACTCAGATCGTATGATCAACTGGTTCACCGTGTTCCTCTTCTGCTTTCAGGTCGCGTCTCTCTCTCCCTCTCACCCACAGCTGGCCCTCGTCGCCCTGCTGGGTCCGGCGGGCGTCACCAACATCCGTACCATCAACAAGTGGTACATCGACAACAAGGTGGAGGAGAACGACGCCTCCACGTTCTTCATCATCCCCATGCGGTTCTTGCTGCTGAACAGCTCCATGATCCCCATCTCGCTCAAGGTCACGCTGGAGGTGTGCAAGGTGTTCTACGCGTTGTTCATCGACCGAGACGAGCACTTGTCCGTCGTGCGTGCGTGTCGTTATGTCTAGTGACGCGCCGCCGAAGGACCTGCACATGATGCGACGAAGCATGCGGTCGCTGCACAGTGTCTCGGCCTCGCTGGTGGAGAACACGACGCCTGTGACGTACGTGGACGAAAAGTCGGGGGCGGAGGCGAACTCACGCGAGTCGCGCCTCGCCTATTGCAACAGCAGTTGTCTGAGCGAGAACCTGGGACAGGTGCGATACATCTTCAGCGACAAGACGGGCACGCTGACGAAGAACGACATGATCCTGAAGTACTGTCACGTCCTCAACCACCAGTCCGTGCTGTGGCGTGGACTCACCGGTAGAATCGAGATCAACGACACGGAGACCAAGACGACGCTCGAGGACGAAACTGCCGTAGTCCCGTTGTCGCGAATCCATTCTAGGCCGCCATGCTAACGGAGTTCGTGCGTTGCATTCTTCTCTGCAACTCCATCGTCATCGACAAGGGCGCGTTCAAGTGCGACTCGCCCGACGAGCTGTGCCTTGTGTCGCACGCCTCCAGCCTGAAGGGACGCCTGCTGAGCAAGGAGGGCGATCGCGTGTGCATCCAGCTGAACGGCGAGAAGGAGGAGTGGATTCTCTACAAGGAACTCGGCTTCTCCTCCGAGCGCAAGCGAATGAGCGTTCTGGTGTATAACCCCGACGCGGACCGTTACATGCTGTACTCGAAGGTGCGAATTCGGGGACATATCAACGATAGGGTGCCGATGACATGATCCTCTCGCGCTCGTGCAAATCCGGCCAGAAATACGGAATTCCGCTGGAAGAGAACTACACGCACATGATGACGTGTCTCCAGCGCTACGCGGACAGTGGTCTGCGCACGCTGGTGATGGCGATGAAGGAGCTGGACGAGCGCGAGTTCATGAAGGCGATCGAGGACATCGACAAGGCGGAGAAGGTGCTGGAGAACCGCGAGGAGGCCAAGGCAGACTGGTGGGAAAGGAGAAGACAGATCATGTGTAGTTACGAGGGTATCGAACGCGCGCTGGTGCCTGTGGGCGTGTCCGGAATCGAGGATCTTCTTCAGGACGACGTGTATGACACGATCCACGTGCGCTTCTGACCCTCTCGTGAGCCGTAGTACCTCCGGGAGTGCGGGATCAACGTGTGGATGATCACAGGCGACAAGCCCAACACGGCGGTGAGCATTGGCCGTTCCACGGGGATCATCGACGCGAAGACGAAGAATGACCAGGTCATCATGCTTGACATGACCACTGAACATCGCGACTACAACTCCCTGCTTCAGTTCATCCACCGCAGTCAAGAACGCATCAAGGCTTCGGGTTTCTCCTTTTCCTCCTCCTGACCACTAGATCTGCCCTTCGCGCTGTGCGTTACGGGCAACGTGTTCTCCTTCATCACCACATCGAGCGAGCTGGAGGCGAACCAGGGCAAGGAGACGCTGGTGGACGCGCTGGTGCAGCTGGCGATGATGATGAACTCCGTGATCTTCTGCCGCGTGTTCCCCAAACAGAAGGTGGTTCTCTTCTGGGAGCGTGATGTTTAGTCCGAGGTCGTCCAGCTGATGAAGAAGAAAACGGGCGAGGTGACGCTCGCGATCGGCGACGGCGGCAACGACGTCATCATGATTCAGAACAGCGACGTGGGCGTGGGCGTTGTGGGCAAGGAGGGTCAGCAGGCGGCGCAGGCTGCCGATTACGTGATCAGCGAGTTCAAGCACCTGAAGCGTCTGCTGTGCGTGCATGGCGTGGACAGCATCAGTCGGTCGTGGACAATCAGCAACTACAGTTTCTTCAAGAGCGTGATCTTCTGCGTGATCCAGACGAGCTACGCGATCTTCTCGTCGTACTCCGGCGTGTCGCTGTTCAACTCCTTCCAAATCACTTTATACAATATTCTCCTCTTTGTCCCGATTGTGTCCATGGTGACGAAGAGTCTGTATTCGCAGGGCCAGCTGCTCAACAACCCCTCGATTTATCGCTATTACAACAACTCCAATCCCGGACAGAAAACCACCATGTTCACCTTCAAGGAGTTCCTTCTCTGGGTCATTATGGGTATTGTCGAGGTAGGTCCCGATTCTTTTCCGTGACCCACAGGCGTTCCTTCTCGAAGTGCTCTCGATCGCCGTGGCTCCGGGCGCGACGATGGACTACTTGGCCAACACGATATTTTACGGCAATTTGTTCAGCCAGGACCTGATTATGGTTCTGTTGTTGCCCAACCTGACTTGGGTCAACTTCTGGTGCATTGTGTTCTGCCATGTGAGCATGTGGGGATTCTGCCTCATCTTCTCTTCTCTTCCCAGTTTCCAAGGCTTCGTTCCCTATATGTCGATGCAGTGAGGGTGCGCGAGGCGGGTGAGGTGTAGATTCACGATGAGCGTTCCCGAGCACTGGTGGAGCTATCTCGTCGTCATTCTGTTGCCCATGAGCCTTTTCATTCTGAAGAAGGTGTTTGGCAACAGGAACCAGAGCCTCGTCGAGTCATCCGACTGACCGGCATAGATGCAGAATTCAGAGGTAGATTGGGGTGTTTGATGACAAACACGAAAAAGGAACTATCGCAGAGTCACATTGAGCTGCTTTGTGAACTGATCGCGAATGCGCATTTGGATCTCGTCAATTTCCTATTCCTTCAACGCATGCAAGTGTGCACTACCGAGTTCAGCAGATTCCGCTCGTGGCTGCGGTAGTGAATGCGATAGCACAAGCTAAGGCGATTCTTCTTCTTATTGAAAAAGGAATCGATCAGCTCGATGTCCTCCACCAGGTCTCCGCTCTCGTTGCGAACAATCTCGTACATGTCGTTGAAACAGAAATGCTCCTCTACCGCTCACACTCCTCACGCTCCACTACTATCCACTCCTTCCGGCAAAAAGAACGACACATCCTTGTAGCACGAGGGATACTTGCTCAGCGGTTGGAACACAGGCACCTTCTTTCCGATCTCCACGCCGTTCACGCAATCCTGGAACTGGTTCAGGAAGCGTTTGTCGGTCAGCCAAAACAGTCTGATGTCCGGAATCTTGAACAGATTCATCGCGAGACGCTCGAGGCCAATTCCCATCGCCCAGCCACAGTCCTTCTATGAATAATGTAGTAAGCAAAATAGCACGGGTCTGCCGGCGTTTGCGTACACTTGGGGTTGAATCGCCCCCGAACCGAGCAGCTATGCTTCAATTCGATGCGGCAAAACTACCTCCATCCACTTGTTGTCGCGGAACACCTCGACTTCCAGAGAGGGGTTTGTGAAGGGGAAGTAGGCGTCGATCCAGCGGTACTACGGTGAAAAGGGAGCGAGAGGCGTACGTCCACCTTGCCCAGCAGGTAGTGAATCAGCCCATCTGTCACCTGCTTCAGATCGTCGATGATCGTCTGTGGAGAGGAGTTCTAGTCGTTCACATGGAAGATTACGGATACACGAGGCAGCGTCCGCACGACCTCCATCTGCGTGAACACGGGGTAGTGGGTCATGTTCACCTCATCTCGCCTGTAGCAGTCACCGACAACGATGAAGGAGTCGGCGCCCTTGCTGAGACAGTCCACCTGATGCGCGCTCGTGTGGGGTCGCAGGACGTGAGTTGCGTCAACAAAGTACGTATCGGTCTTTCGTCGCGTCACGTGGTCCTTGGGGATCAGCAGACTGTCGAACGCCTGCTCCGTGGTCACGACGGGAGAAATGCCCTCAAACACCTGGAACTCGTTCCCGTACTCCTTTTTGAAATACGCGAGAATTGTCTTCTTCAGAATGCAAATCGGATTCAGCGACTGTTGGTAGATGTTCGCTCCCACCTTCTTTGCAATCGTCGGTGTGATGTTGTTCCACTCGTTCTCCTTGATCAGTTCCGCTATGTGTTACGCTCCCACGTGCAGCGACTACGGAAACTCTCCGAAAACAAACGGCGGGGAAGGGGCAGGATGTTCACGGCGTACCTCCATCTCAGTGTCTTTGAGATCGACGATTTGATTGGAGACGCGAGCATGGGCAGAAGAGAAAACTACCCCTTTCTGACGGACGGAAATCGCCCCCATTTCTGGAGTCGGAAAAGGGTGCAAACAAACAGAGGATCACGGCGATATAATACAATTATTGTGCAAAATGCTGAAGAAGCAGCTTTCGGTTCCTGTTCGTTTGGTAGAACTGGTTGAATTCGCTCTACGCCTCATCACGCCCTCCCTGTCCCACAAAAAGGTAGTACGCGACAATGCCCCAGAAGAGAATGATCGCGATGGGATGCTACATTCAATGCCACGCTCTCCCACCTACCGTTCGGCACTCGTGCTTGTCCACATTCAACATCATGAAGTAGTACGCGTCGCAGTTGGGCTCCATGCACGAGTTCGACGTGATGTGGTACGACTGCCCGGGCAGACAGCGCCGTCGCGGAATGCAGTTCGCCTTCGATTCCTCCTAACGATCACTGTCATCGTTATCAACGAACCACTGCACGCAAGGGAGCGAGTCCGATCTGTCCCTGCGTCGAGTTCAGCGCCACGTAGAACTCCTTTAGAATCATGCTGCCGAACACGAAGCCCTGCTTCTACTCCATCACGCCATCGATCGACACAAACCTGAAGAGGGTGCTGGATCTTCTTGTCCACATTCGTTCCGTTCAGGATGCACAGACTATGCGTGAGTTCTCTCCCGCTTCCCCACTAATCTCTTCCATCCCTGGAAATCACCAGCTTCTCTAGCGAAATACGGATCACTCGACTGCTCCCGTCGATCGAGAACTCCAGCGTCGGGAACGCGCCCTTCTCCCACTCCTGCGCCATTACCACGCATTACCGATCCTACGCTGCTGAGACTACACAGTTTGTGCTTGTCTTTGTCGTCCTTCGGACACTTCAGCGGAATCCATCCGTAAATGTTGTTGAACACCTGCATCGGGACGGCGAGGCACTTGGACGCGGGACTGATCGTCGCCGGGTAGGCGGACGAGAAGCGGCCCAGAAGAGAAATGCCGCAGAGCGAGAAGCCGTAGAGCGAGAAGTAGGTGGTCGACAAGATGCGGCTCTGGGTGGACATGCGGTCGCTCCAGATAATCGACTGTTCGAGCGTTTCTTGAAATGAGAGAAAAGAGATAGAAGTACCGTTGAATTGGTTCAAATCGATGTGGGGGTCGTCCCCGTCTAAAAGAAACCCGTACGAGTTGACCTTCAGTCCCTCGAATAACCCGTTGTTGAAGATATGCATGGTCGCCGTCCCCACGCCGAAGACGCCGTCCGCGTACTGACTCCAATCGAATAGGTCGCGAAGCGCCTGCGATTTGCTACAGGTCACGCCCACCGCACTTCGGTTACAACGATTCTTCAATGAGGTAGGGGAACACCTCGACAAGGGGCAGCTGTTCGGCCTTGCCTCTCCGCTGGTTGTAGATGATGACATTTCTTCGCCAAGACTCTTGGAGCAAGAGGATCGTCGAACTCAGGTCCGTCACGATGCTGAACTGCTCTATCGTATCACACATAAGATATGACGCAGACTGTTCGACTTTTTCGACGAGGAACCCGCCTTGATGAGGACGGTGGGTGAATTCGTGTCGAAGAGCAGCCGCTTTGCGCCGTAGTTGTTCATATTCGCTTCCACGAAAAAGAAGTCATCGTATTTCACCAGTTCGATGACAGTCGGTTGGGCTAGGGGTAACGGCGTCGCCGGTGGACTACTAATGTTGGACACTGCGGCAGCGACAGTTGTGCACACCAACCATAGCGCGATAATCATAACAGAAGAATGTGTGCAACAAAGACGAGTCACTACTTAGAAGCGGGGAAGAGCGCTGTTCTTGCTCATTTCCAGGTCGTACTTATGGCCAAATAACTCACGAATGTTCTTGCAATGATACTTGATCATCGTTGGTCTCTCCAGAGACAGTCCGCAAGCGATCACACGCACATCCTCGGGAATGCCCATGGGTCGCAGCATCTCGGGCCTGAACATGCCACTGTTGCCGATCTCGGTCCACTTGTTCAGATCAGGGTGGAAGCCGAAGATCTCCATCGAGGGCTCGGTGTAGCTACGCGTCACCACCAACAAGCAAGAACAACGGGTTGAAGGCGGGCTTGAAGCGAACATCGGTAATGCCAATCTTGGCGAAGAAGTCCTTGATCATGCCGATCAAATGACCCAGGTTCAGGTTGCGGTCCGCGACGAACAGCTCCACCTGGTGGAACTCGGCGAGGTGCGTCGCGTCCATCGTCTCGTTTCTGAAAACCCGATCAATCGAGAAACAACGCATCGGCTTGAAGCCCTCGGGGTCCTTCGCCGCCTTGTACAGCTCCTTCGTGGACACGCAGGTGGTGTGCGTGCGCAGGATGTTCTTCATCGCCTCCTTCCGGTCCCAGTCGTACCCGTACCCGAAGGACCCGAAGCCGCCCTCCGAGTGGATCTTCGCCACGTCCTCCAAGTAGTCCTCCGGCACCGTGTTCGTCGTCGCGGGGTCGCTGATGAAGAAGGTGTCCTGCGCGTCGCGCGCCGGGTGGCTCTGCGGCTGGAAGAGCGCGTCGAAGTTCCAGAAGGACGACTCGACGAACTGGTTCGTCGGCATCTCGCAGAAGCCCATCTCCAGCAGGATCTTGCGGAACTCCGCGCGCACGAGGAGGAGCGGGTGGAGGTAGCCGCTGTCGGGCTCCTTGCCCAGCGCGCAGTAGTTGTAGCTAGATGTGAGGGGAAGGGGAAGGGACTACGGCTTCAGCACAATCTCGTCGGGGTTTTCGTCGAGCATCTCCTTTGTGATGTCGGCCTGCTGCTTGCGACGCTCCAGAGCGAACTTCTCTCCCTTCATGATCTTGTAGTACTTGCGGGTGCTACGCGTGAGAGCGAGCGATCAGAGCCACATCAGGTTCACCATCTGGCGACGAACGAGCTGCTTGCCCTCCGCGCTGCCGGCAGCAATCTTGGAGACGGAACCGCCGTTCTCCTTCAGCTCCTTCAGCTGATTCTACAGCGTCAAGACAGTCCAGCGCAATCGACCTGAAGCTCATCCACGGGCTCGGCGACAAGGGGCACGATCATTCCGGTGGCCTTGTCCTTCTTCACCCATTTGTTCTTCATGCAATAGCTAAAGCCGATTTTGTACAGGTCCTTCCCCACCGCAGCCATGAGGGCGTCGTTTTCGATGCCCTCCGCAGGAATGCACTTCATAACGCGCAACTCTATTCCGTGAGAAAAGAGCAAGGATCGGCGCACCGGGACTTCCGTTCTCCACAACAGAAAGCGCCTCTTCCGTCAACTCCCAGAACTGCTCGGAAAGCTGCTCCGTCTTTATAATGAGGTCCGTCTCGAGCGACTTGACGACACCGACCACCGCCTGGTGATCCACTTGAATGGAGGAGGCGAATATGTAGGAGTTCTCGATCTCGCCCTTTTCGTTCACAGTCTACTCCTCACCGTCCGCGCGCACTGCCCCACCTGCAAAAGAACCTTCTCGATAGTTTCAGCCATGGATACTGCAAAACAAACGATAATGAGGCATGGGAAGGGAGGGATGGAATCCAGAAAAACGCCCCATTTCCGCAACACCTTCGCTTTTGTTTGGAACAAGGAAACCGCAAGAATTGAAACATAAACTATACAGAGAGAAGAACTATTACAGCTGGCAATGATCATTGGTACAGAAAGACACGGCGTCGGGGAACACCTGACCCACTCCCTCCTCCTCCTTCTCCTCGTCCTTGAACAGCGCCTTTCTCGCGTCGTCCTTCTCCACCGCCTCCATGAACTTGTTCTTCTTCATCACCTTCACCGGCGACTCACGCACCTCCTTCTTCAACGCGCTGCTACGGTCCATGAACACGATCGGCTTCAGATCCTTCGTCATCGCCTCGTACACCTCCTCCGATATCGCCTCGTACGGCAACTGCGGGTACTTGCTGTAGTCCTGCTTCGGGAACATCGACACGCCCTTCAGCTGGTACTGGAAGTACTGCAGCATCTGCGCGATGTGCGGAC
>ERZ1106948.54-NODE-54-length-54556-cov-33.196143_pt1 | contig 54556 bp, 66 predicted proteins | sample MGYA00403673_ERZ1106948 | MGnify/ENA primary metagenome ERZ1106948 (study PRJEB35170, sample SAMEA104062409) | human gut metagenome | biome: human gut; feature: human-associated habitat; material: faeces | place: Denmark | collected 2012-05-07 ...
GGGCGAGAATCAACACAATACCTCCTTCGGGGATCTCAACATGGTTGGAAGCAAGCGTAACCTTCATTGTGAATAGATAAGCAACGAGATAATTCCGATGTGAAAAGAACCAGTTTCACGATGGGCGCGATCCAATGAAGGGGAACGGGAAGGGGAGTGGAGAGGGGGAGGCGGAATTCCGACGTGGTGATTCCACAAATATGGACATATTCCGTCAAGAGTGGATTCTCGACCCATTCCATTCTGTTCATTTAAGAATCGTTGTGCAACGTGCGATAGGAAAGAGGAAGCTCACACAGGAATCGAGATGCATTCGATAAGTGAAATAACCCCACTCCACTGTTTTCAAATGATAGAACACAACCCCCTCTTTCCGAATTCGCTCATCCTTTGACATGGATAATGGACTACCGAGAGGAATTCCTCCATAACTGTGATTCCCTTTGCGACACGCACACTACAGTGCGAGCGAAGGCAACGGCTTCTCTCATGAGGTGGATTGCGGTTCTTCGCTTTTACCCTAGGATTCTGAACGATCATGACAAGAAAAGACAGATCATACAACTGGAATTGCTGTATCCGGCGCAGTCCTTCATTTCGGAAGCGCTGCAGCGATTTCGGAACGCAATGATGTGCGAGAGAGAGCGAGAAAAGAAAAAGACGGACAGTCCGTGCGCCCAGCTCCTTTTCAGTTTCACTGTCCTCCTCTCCGAGACGACGGCGATTCTCGAGAAGTACTGCAGTACCATCGCAGAATTAGTCAATGAACACATGAATTGGGCAATCGTGTTTGACATGCCTTCTGCGAGCTACGCGCTGAATATCTGTCACACTCTCTTTTCCGTATCGTTTGGCATTACTGTTTCAGTGTAGCATGAAGCCTGCTTCTATCAATACAACACAACGACCCTTCTGTCCCTCTCGTCGCTTATTCAATCCTTTTTGGCGCAACGCTTCAGTGACAACCGTTATTCGGATGACCAGGATTACGTGACTGCATTGCAGTGCTTGATTCTGTTCTGGGAGTACGGTCCTCGCGTCCTTTCACGCACAGGTTGTTCCTTCCGTCTTCTTTTATCCACAGAAGTGCCTGCACTGCTCATCCAGTACTTTTCCTTCATCGAACACACTAAGCGACTCCCCGCTCTCTTGCGCGCCTCGTATCTGTCGTCGCTTCGCACTTTCCTTCATCTCTTTCCCGCGGAATGTATTCCACTGATGCAGCAGCACGGCAAGAACATTCTGCAGTAGATGCCAGCGAATAGTGTGAGGAATAGGATCGTGCGAGAGCTGCTTCAGGCGAATCTGGTCGACTCGAACCTGGTTGCGTGCTTTGACGTGATCGTCTTCCTCATGAGCCATTCCCCAGCGCCTGAGATCCTCCAGTCGGCGTTCAGTCTCTTCCAGGAGTACCTTCTCCCCTCCAAGCATGTCGGTTTCGAGGATTGGAGTGAGGAATAGACAGTGTTCTGGAACAACTGCATCTGCGTGCCTCCTCCTCTCGTTCGCTCCATACACGAGGAGTGTGCCCGTCATCCGAGCGTAAACGACGCCTTCACACAGCGTTTCGAGAAGGAGACGGAAGAGGTGCCCACGCTGATGCGATTTGACGGCTAGTACCTCCAGTCCCTCGCGTCCATCCAAGGACGGCTGTTCTCGCACCTCTCCGACATTCCCTTCCTTCTCAACCTCCTCGCCTTCACGCCGTCTCCCTCGTCCACCATCTACTCCACCTCGCTGCTGCTGCTGGACAACCCCCAGGTGCAGTCCTCGGTGGACGTGTACTCCGCCTTCTACGCCGTCTGCTCGCTGTACCTCGCTCAACACGTGGACTCGGTGGCAGTGCAGGAGAGTTGTGGGTTTCTCCTGCGCTGCGCCTCCAGCGACATCGACAAGAAGGACACGGTGATCCAGTCCAGACTGCGTGTACTGCACGCCTTGTGCACGGAGAGAAGAGTGGAATTCCAGAAGCACTGGACGACGCAGTTGACGGAGCGGCAGCGGTGTTCTCTGCTGTGTGCATGCCTCACCAACTCCGAGGTGTACGACTGGGCGCAAATCGAGACGATTCTCGACACGTTAGCCGAGTGCTTCCTGCTTGACGAGAATTGCTCGGTCTTTTGGCGTTCGCTTTCCTCCCGTCTGTTTTCCTTTCTCCACTTCGCGTCTTCCTCCACGCTGCTGAACAGCAAGCAGGCAACGAGAACGCGAGTCTGTTTCCAGGGCGCGCTTCACGCTATTCTCCACTTGCTGTGCCTGGTTCAGAACGCACAGTATTCACTGGAATGGAACGAGTGGGAGGTGGCTCACATCGCTGCTCACCCGAACCACGACAGCGCGTACCAAACGCTTTGCGACGCTCTCGCGGAGGATTACCAATCTGCAGCGGAGGACGTGGTGAAGGAGATTTGCGCGAGCGAAGTGTCGGACGAGGCTGTGAACCGATTTCGGATGCTGCTGACGCTCTGGAGTTTCCTCGTTTCACTGCGCGGGCATGCGAGGGAAGAAGAGTGCAAGCAGGTGGAAAAGGCGTTGGATCGAATCACGATCCATTCCGAAGAAGGCGCGCGTGCGTGGTGCACTCTGCTGTCTCTCCACGCAGAAAACCACGAGGTGTTCGAGAAGGAGTACCCTTCTCTTTCGCAGCGTTTTGAGTCGTTCGTTCAAGACTCCTTTTCCCCGGAGCTCGTTCTCCTCTTTCAGCCTCCACATGACGAGCTGTTCCGATTCGATCTCTATCAGTCCATCCAAAACAGCGATTCTCTTCTCCTCCAGCTCCTTCCCTCACTCCCTCTCTCCTTTGTGAACCAGCTCCCGGCACTCCTCTGTCAGATGCCTTACCGCTCTTCCCTTCACAAGCTCGCTGTTCACCTCCTTCTCCGTCCGCTCCCGGACGACACGGCTCTCGCCATCGTGAAGGCGCTCTTTTCATATCCGGACGACCGAGGCGAGGCGCTGCTGCTGCTCTTCGAGTTGAGCTCGAAGCACGAGGCGTTGAGGGCTTTTCTGGGCAGAAATATCGACGCCTTTTGGAACAGTCCGTTTCAGCAGTCCAACAAGCCGTCTCTTCAGCGCGCGATGCTGTCGTTTATCCGACAGTTCTACAACGAGTTGCCGCGGAAGAAGTGCATGTATCTCCTTCTCTTCCTGGAGTCGAACCTTCTCTACCAATCCCACGCGGAGATGTTTCCGTTGGCACTTGCCACACTGCGCGAACTCACGTTAAGTTCTGGTAATCTGGACCTGATTCAATCCTTCACCCTCTCCTTCGTCAAGAGAGAACGCGCCAAGGAGAATGCGAACCTTATTGCTCTCTTTGAACTGATCGAGGGTTTGGTGGCGTCGCTTCCCCAGCTCATTCCCTTCCTCGTCGCCCTTCTTCTCTGCGGAGTGAAGCGAGAGGTGTCTCCGCAGTGGATCGCAGCCAGCGCGCTCTCCGTCGGCTCCGTCTGTCTCTACGATATGAACTGCTCCTTTTCCCAGCCGCTGACCTCGATGTGTCGCGACCCGACGGTATTGAAGGTGCTTCAGGCTTCCTTCGTTTCGCAAGCGTTCTGTCAAGTGTTTCTGATTCTCCATTAGTCATGTGTAGAACCCGAAGGCAATCCAGTCGCTGCTCCCTTCCGTGTTGTCGTTGTCATCAGAGCAGCAAGCGTTGTCGTTATCTTCAGGGCAGCCAGTGCCGTCTGTATCTTCAGAACAGCTCACATCACACCCCCTCCTCACATGCCTATCTTCACTGCTCCACGGCTTTTCTCGAGAGAATCAGCGCACGCTCCTCTCCCTCCTGCCGTCGCTCTGCGCGCTCACTCTTCTCCAGAAGGGAACTCTGGACGTTTCCGGCTTCCATTCCTCTCTGCAACAAGCCCTGAGGGAGTCCTTCAACGTATCGCTTTCTCTTCGGCTTCACTGTAGATGTGTCTGCAAAGCCAGCGACAGCACGTTCTCGACGCGCTTCTTGTCCTCCTCTTCGCTGTTCCAAACGCGCAGACCGACTATTCCGCGGTGATTGCGCAGTACATCCAACCGGACTGTTCGCTCTTGTCTCCGTCACATCTCCTCAAAGCCGTTCAGTCAACCTGTCTCGTGACGGCGAATCCGTCGTACAGTCGTCACGTGATCTCGGTCCTGTCCTGTCTTTTGGACACATGCAGCGCTCTCTTCAGCGACCTGCTCGTGAATCGAGCTCTCCTGTCAGTCCTTCGTCAGTTATTCGATAGAAACAAGGACAAGGAATTGACTGCGCTCGCAACGAAGGTGGTTCTTAATCTCGCTGCTTTGGAAGTGCGCTGCAACGAGGAGTCACCGCTTGCTGTGTACGTTGACGCGCTGAACCATATGATAACTCCTTCTCTCTACAGAGACCTCAAATCCGCCATCGGCACCTTTCCGCTGGCAGTGCTTCTCGATTGCGTGGAATCGCCTTCCCAAACGGTCGTTGAGAAGGTGCTGGAGTTGCTCAGCAACCACTTCCAAGAGTACTGGAGACTGGCTGCAACTACGCTGAAGAAACAGGATCTTACGTCGGTGCAGGGACTGGAGGAAAGCGCGGAGAAGTGCTTTCACTCGTCTCTTCTCCATTTCGTTCTCTATGGCGAGTGGATGAAGAAGGATGACTTGCACCTGCTCACAGAACTGACTCAGCTGCTCATGCGTCTTTCGCACAGCCAAGAGGAGCCTCCGCTGAACGCGCTGTTCAAGGAAATGAGCGAAGTGGTTCGGATCACGTCGTTCCAGTCCCTCCAACTCTTCTTTCTCCAGAGTTGTGCGGAGTGGGTCGAGTCGCGCATCGGAGACGGGAACTGGGAGGTGTTGTACACGCAGCTGCATTCCGTGGTCACGCAAAGCGCGTTCGACGCAATTCCGAAGGAGCAGTGGTCCAAGTATCCGTTATCGTTCTCCATGCGAGCCGGCTTGAACGAAATGGAAGTGGAGGCGTCGCAAACGTGTCCGTCTCCTGTCGTGAACGACACTGCAGAGCCTGTAAACCCACAGGACGTGATTACGGACGAGTGCATACAGCGTGCTGAAGCGTTCCTCCGTTGCCTCTGGTACCGGCGTGACCCAACTTCGTCTCTTCTCTCTGCGTGTTCATCGTTCGTTCCCCTCCTTCTCTCCGCCTCTCACGAATCCAGCTTCTACGATTACACCCTGCACCTCCTCACCGCCATTCTGGTGTACGAGGCGCTGAACGATCCCGACAATCGAAGGACGAGCGAGCTGTTACGTCACGCGTTGTCCTCCTCACACACGAACCCAACGATTCACCGCATGATTCTTCTCGCCTTCAACACACTTCGTGCGCCCATCGTTGCTCTCGCCTCGCGCTTTCATATCTAGATGAAGGACTATCTGAATCAGGAGGGCGTTTTTGTACAGGAGAGCTTGTCCCGCCCATCCAAATCCTCTCAAGAATCCTCTCATTCCGTTATACTCTCTCCGGGCAACTCCGGTCCTTCCTTCTCGTTCCCTTCTCCCTTCGACGCACTCCTCTCGAGGCTGCACTTGGAGGTCAATGACATTCTTCACGCTTCAAGCAACCTTCACATGCCCCTGTCCACGCTTCTCTGGGCACACTCCTTCACTCTCCCTTCGCAGGACTGCCGCATTTGCAGCTGGAACACGATTCTGAACTACCCGTCTCTCATTCCTCAACACAGCACCAATTCCTCGCAAGAATCCTCGGACTCCTACGAATCGAAGCGGAGGAGGAAGGAGCCAACTCCGGACAAGAGTCCGATGAAGCGGCTGAGTGCGTTGCTCGCGCAGTGCTACTTTGAAGCCAAGAACCCCTACGCTGCGATGTCGCTCATGGAGTCGGACCAGATCGATCAGCAGCTCCTCATCCAGTGCACGACCAAGCGAAACGGCTTCACGTCCGCGTATCAGATGGTCTCTGCGTACGCGTCGTTCTACGAGAACCCGCAAATCATCGGCGAGGCGAGAGGAGCGCTGGACCCCAACCGAACGACCGACAGCGACCAGCTGTGGAAGAGTTGGCCCTGGCGACAGCTGTCACAGTGGAAGGCGCTGACCGTGAAGGAGAAGGCGGCGTGTCTGGACGACTCGATGGACGCTGCGCTGCTCCGGATGGAGTTTCAGCGACTGAAAGGGAGACAGAACGTGGCGATCCCGTTTACGTCGTATCTGTCGGAGCTGGGCAAGGACGTGGTGGAGAGGGAGAGTGAGGGAGTGAAGGAGGAGTGAGCAATAGAGCTGGATCGGTGGAAAGCGTTCTTCGACAACCTGTCGATCACGCTCTATTTGGCGCAGGAGAACAGCGTGCCCGTTCTTCCCATTCAGAAGACGCTGCACCTGAATCTTCAACTGCTGGAGCTGCAACAGTCCCGTGATCCGGGCTTGCTGCAGCGGATCATCGAAACGCTCCTCCAACAGTGCACGCTTCCGCTCTCGACCGACCCTCTCCCGTGCTCGCAGCAGTTTTCCCTCCACTCCCTTCGCTACCAGCTGGAGCTGCTCCGTTCGTCCTTCCAAACTGTGCCCATCTCGCCTGACCACAAGAGTCTGCTGTTGCTGGAGTTGTCGCGAGCCCTGTTCAATCAGGGCTTCACCAAATCCGCCATCGCGACCATTCGGTTTCTTTTCATCTTACTCATGACGCTGTAGATCCGCCGAGTCCTTGTCGCCGTCGCCTCTCGTCTCGGGCGTGTGTCGTTTGGAGGAGCTGAAGCTCACGGGAGCGAACGAGGACGAAACCAAGCGGTTCACCATTCTGCGCGCGATGTGCTCGATTCTGGAGAACGGACGAGAGGACGACGAGCACGACACGTTCTCCCTGACCAACCCGTCTCAGTCGCGTTGTGAAGAATCGCTGGCGAGTGAGCTGGCGATGGTGTGCAAGCGGAGTTTCTTTCTGTGTTTCGTTGTGACGAATAGAACAGTCGTTCAGCGAGGTGGGGCTTCTGGCTCACGAGTTGTACAAGACGCTGCACCACTACTCGGAGAGCACGGAGTTCAGCATTCTGGAGGACAACATGGTGATTCCGATGGTGGGGAATGAGGCGTAGGAGACGATTCGTCAAGAGATCGGGATTCTGAAGACGAAGTATCGCGTCGCGTAGTGAATGAGACGTGCGATGAAGCGTAGACGATCGAAGGAGGAAAAGACGCTGCTCTTTTCGCAGTTGTCGGCGAAGCAGTTGATGCTGAGCGAGTACGAGAAGGGTCCGAACTGCGAGGAGCGGATCCAAGAGCGCCTGAAGGTGTACCGCGACATGACGCTGCAGCTCTATCTCCGCGGACTGAAGGAGGGAGAAGTGCTGTCGGACCGAATCGTGTACCACTTTATCAGTTTCTGGTTCCAGTTCTTGAAGGAGTGGTAGAGTTGAAGGGGCGTGATGTGTAGCGAGAGCGTGACGGCGACGCTTCAGCCGCTGTTCGAGGACTGCTGCGTGGCGCCCTTCATTCCGCTGGCGCATCAGGTGGGGTTGGAGAGACGGAGTGAGGAGCAGATTATCAGCCGCGTGGGAGTGGAGAACCCGCTGCTGTTCTCGCTGATAAGGCGAATGACCGACGACTACCCCTTCCACGTCATTCCCTACGTCTTCGTGTTCCTCCCTATTCACTGTGTAGTTGTTGCCGCTGTACCAGAGACTGGAGAAGGAGGAGGAATCGACGCGCGTGCTTCACACAACGCAGATTCTGCAGTCCCTGAAGCAGGAGACACAGAACTACGTCAAGGCGTACGAGTCGCTGTTTGAGGCGTACTTCAAGCTGATTCTCCAGGAAGAAGTGACGAAGGGGAAGAAGATCCGTCTTCCCTTGTTCTTCACGAGCAGTGCCGCCCTGCGGAACTGGTCCTGCCTTCCCGTGCTCACCGCCTCGCTGCCCGTGCTTCCTCTCCAGCAGCTGAAGAGCGCCTCGCTTCCTCTGATTGCGTCCTTTGGGAAGCACTTCAGCGTGGTGGCGACCGGGATCACGGCGCCGAAGAAGGTGGAGTGCGCGTCGCAGGACGGGAAGAAGTTCATTCAGCTGCTGAAGCGAGACGAGATTCGCTCCGACGTGGTGATTCAGCAGCTCTTCCTTCTCCTCAACGACCTTCTTCTGAAGGAGCGTGTCGTGGCGGACCAGGAAGCCGTTCCGAACGCGCAGATCACGCTGAGGACGTACAAGGTGATGGCTGCGCTGGAGTGTGAGAGATAGGTCGTGAGCATCACCTCGTCGACGGGCGTGCTGGAGTTCGTGCAGCACACCACCACGATTCGAGACTACCTGGTCGACGACCCGTATTGTGTGGGGCCCCACATCACCCCTAGACGCATCTCTTCCGGCATTCCGTCGGCGCACAGGCGCTACCACAAGGGAGAGATCGACAACAACACCATTCTCAAGCAGTTCGCGCGAATCAAGGAGGAGTCGAAGGAGAAGAAGGTGGAGCTGTACCGGTCCGTGACGCAGCAGTTCACGCCAGTGCTCCACTACTTCTTCCTCGAGCGCTTCTTCCACCCACAGCAGTGGTACTACTCCGTGCACAACTTCATCTCTACTCTCAGCATTTCGAGCGTGGTGGGCTACGTCGTGGGCTTGGGGGACCGCCATCTCCGCAACATCATGATCGACGGCTCCACGGGACAGCTCATCCACATCGACTTCGGCATTCTGTTTGAGAAGGGGAGACTGCTGAGCGTTCCTGAAATGGTGCCGTTTCGACTGACGCGCGAGTTCATCGATTGTCTGGGAATCGAGGGGATCGACGGCTTGCTCCGAGCGCAGATGGAGTACTGCATGGGGCTGTTGCGCCGCCACAAGGATTTGATCGTCACGATCCTCGAAGTGTTCCTGCACGATCCGTTGAACCTGTGGAAGGCGCCCGCGGGCCACACGGAGAACGAGATGATCGACAACGTGAACACGAGCGCGGAGCAGGTGCTGTTCCGCATCGAGAACAAGATCATGGGACGGGACATGCAGAACACGGAGTCGATCTCCGTGGAGAAGCAGGTGGATGTGCTGCTGAAGGCGGCTACAAACGAAAACAACCTGGCGATGATGTTTCACGGCTGGTCTTCGTGGCTGTTGTCTGTTTGTTGTATTTGGTCCTGAAGGGGTTTCCTTCCTCCCGGCGCTTCCTGGGACGGATTGCCGAAAGAACGGATTTGTGTTTCGATTCACATGTTCGCAGCGGTTTCCGCGTTTCCCCTGTGTCACGGCGCTCAAAAAGAAATGGAACCGAGCGTGACATCCCCGATCGTTGAGACCAGTGAAAAAGCGGATGCGGCAGAGCAGAAGGTGAACGACGCCGTGATGAACTACCGCCTGACGCGGAAGTCGGCTCTCGGGATGTTCTTCGTTGCGTTGGGCTCCGTTTTTGGAAGGTGGGGGAGGAGTGAAAGCGTGATGCGTAGTCTGATGTCCGCCGTGGTGAGCGCGCTTGGGAAGAAGTACAAGATTCCGGCGCCCACGATCACCTTCGTGCGTTCCCTGTTCAATTTAGCCATCAACCTTGTATGCTGCGCGATCGTCCACGTGAACCCGATCGGACCCGTGAAGGAGCATCGCAAGTATGCATGGATCATTCTCCGTGGTCTGTTTGGAGGCATCCAGATCACTTGCTACTTTTTCGCCTTCACGAAGGTGCTTTTTGGTTATGCGCGTGACGTATAGATTCCCGTCGGTGATGCCACAACGCTGACATTCACCGCTCCTGTCATTACCGGATTGCTTGCAATCTGTATGCTCCACGAAAAGTGGGGATGGATCGATGCCTTGGCATCGGTGGTTTGCTTTGTCGGTGTTCTCTTCACTTCGAAACCGGTGTGGCTGTTCCCCTCTTCCGTTCTCTTGACCGCATTCTCTCACGAGTAGTCCACGAGCCTGAACATGCTCTACGTAACCATTGCCCTTGCTGGATCCATTGCGGCCTCGTTCGCGTACATCGCTGTTCGCAAGGTGGGTCCTACCGTGTCCGTGTTCGTCCTGATCAACTACATCCTTCTGTTCACGCTGCTCATCAACATCTTCCAGAGTGCGTGCATGCGACGTGTTTCACGCGTAGGCTACTACAAGCTGTCCGTGTTCCCTTGGCCGAAGCACACCACGAGCCCAACCGCTTGGTGGTTGTTGGTGGCGACTGCCTTCCTTGGAGCAGGAGCCCAGATCTGCATTAACCGCGGCCTTCAGCTGGAGAAGGCAGGTCCTGCCACGTCGATGCGCTTCCTGGATATCATCCTGTCGTACGTGTGGCAGGTGTGGATTCTGCACGAGCACACGGATGCGTACAGCATTGTGGGAGCCACTCTGGTAAGCGTGTGTCTGATCATGATGGGCATGAAGAAGTGGTGGAACGTGAGGAAAGCGCGGTTGGCGTATGAGCAGTCGCTGACTGTCAGTTCTCAGTAGTGGGGTTGTGTTTGTTGTGTATTGCTTGAGAGTAATTACAATTGTTCAACGTCAGTCGAGACTAATCACATTTGTTGGACAACGACCCTTATCACAGTTGTTGAACATCACTCCCACCTCTTGAATAACACTCTTGAGTATTCACCCCAAACACACACAACTAAAAGAACTTGTCAAAGTGCAAGCGGTCCTCGTACCGCACTCTATCCACTTCGTCAAAGGGAACGATCGACTTCCCTGCACTCCAGAGCTGGATCCCTCTCCACGCAATCATTACAGCATTGTCCGTGCACTCCCTATTCCATCACGCTCCCGTTAATTCTCTACGCCGCAGGAGGGATGATCACATCGACATGGTTTTCTTCGCCGAAGGCAGTCAGACTCTCTCGGAGCAACTGATTGCACATGACACCGCCTCCACAGCACTACGACTCACATACACAGAGTGCGACTACAATCGTGTGAACCTCGGGGAACTGCGTCAGAGCGAAGCGCAGCTTGTGAAGGAGATGCCTCACCACCGCGTGCTCGAAGAAGTAGCAAAAGCGGCAAATGGATTGCGGTGTCCAATCCCCGTTCTCCTTCATCTGGCGAAGCAGACGGATCGAGTACGTCTTCAAGCCTGCGAAGGAGAAGTCTGCTGTTCGCTGCCGCGCCATTGGGAGAGGGAAGGACAGAGCGGGATCACTCGCCGATTTGGTGTACTGCTTGGCGAGATGGCTGATCAGCGCTCCTCCGTGCATCGCGTTATGGCTCTGGAGAAGATCCGCTCCCGTTTCTGCAATGCAGCGATACACCTTGTCAATGCACTCGCCGCATGCGTCGTCCACTGTCTCCCCGACGACTTTGAAGGGATGAAGATGATCCGGTATGTACACCACTTCCGTGTTTCCCCCCGAAACCATAAAGCCAAAGCACGGGTAGAACACGCACTGGTGCATCGTGGGAGCCATGGCGTGCGCCTCCATGTGATTCACCAGCACTAACGGCTTCTTATGCTCCGCACAAAACTGTTGCGCAAACTGCAGCCCCGCTCCCAAGCACGGAGCCAAACCCGGACCAATCGTCAACGCCACCGCATCAATGTCCTTTTCAATACTCGCAATGGACGCCCTCTGGATTGCCTGCTCCACAACGTCGGGGAGAGCGAGAACGTGGTGTTGTGAGGCGATGGACGGAATGACGCCGCGATTCCGTTTGTTCAGTTCATGCTGCGACCGCTGCACCGATGACAGCACTCTTCCCTCGCTGGTGACCAAGGCGGCGCAGCTGTCGTCGCAGCTCGATTCTATCCCCAGCAACACACTCCTCCCTGAAGCGAGCCGGCGAGAGAGCACGTTATTCGCAGTACACCCAAAGCGATTGCCGAAACAGCGCAACAGACTCATGTCAGGCAAGAATTGCAGTCGATTCCCAGAATAGCGGAGGAATGCGGTTCCGGAAAGCGGAAAATGCCAAGTCATTTCTCCAGATTCCTCTTGCTATGGAGATATCTTTGTTAGATCCGCCGGCAGAGTTTTCCTCCATCCAGCCCGTTGCGCCTATGTCGTTCCAGGAAGGGAAGGTGGAGAAGATCGGAGAATTGGCTTCTCTGGGTACTATGGATGAGACGACGATGGAGATCGTCGACACCACGAACAACAACCACTATATGTTGATGGTGAATGCGGCGTCGATGCTGAAGGACATCTTGCCCCAGATCAGAGTTGGTTCCCCTCCAATCGCTGATACGTAGACGCTGGCAAATGTTGAAGGCGATACGCCGTTGCACTTACTGTTTGAATCCCGTGTTCTCTCATCGGAGGAGTACATCCACCCGCTGATCACGGGCAGCAACAACACCTTCTACTTGCTCTACGTATTTGCTGGAGTGTTGCACTGACGGATAGAAGAAAGGAGAGGTGGAGAAGGAAGTCGTGGATGTGACTGCGAAGTTCCTGGCGTACGAGACAAAGCTGTCGGAACTGAACACAGAGCTGACGGAGGTGAAAGTGGAGCTGATGAAGAATCAGGAGCGCGTGGCGGAGCTGACGGCGCTGCTCCACGAGAACAAGATCCCTCTCCCCGAGGAGAAGATCGTGATTCAGGAGAAGAAGGAGGAACGAGAGAAGCAGAAGAAGGTGGATTGTCTCTCTCTCCGCTCACACTCTAGGAGGAGGAGGAGAAGGAGGTGATGACGAAGGCCGTCATGCTGAAGTGGACGGACCAGGGCGTGCAGGGCATCAAGAATCTCATCACCGAAATCAACAACTTCTCCTACACGAACCTGGAGGTGCTGGATCTCTCCGACCTGCACATGGGCGACGAGGGCTGCAAGCTCCTCGCCGACGTGTTCTCGCAGGGCTGGTCGCTGGTGAACATCCTTCAGTTCTATTTCTCGCCGCCCACACTGCCGCGCCTCCACTCCATCATTCTCTACGGCAACGACATCGGCAAGCAGGGAGCCGCCGCGCTTCTCAACGCGTTCCGCTACCTGCCTCAGGTGGAGTTGCTGGGCCTGGAGGTGCTTCGTGGGCCTGGAGAGCGAGTGTGATGGATAGGTCGTCGTCTGTCGGCGAAGGAGGAGCAGATCTTCCAGCAGATGCAGCTCAGCTCGCTGCTCTTCACCTCCAACTCGCTGGTGCTTTCCAGTAGCGTTGGGTTCTCCGCGTGACGTGTAGATTTGCGCTTGGACGACAACTTCCTCGTCCAATTCTCCGCGTACGTGGACTATCTGATCACGGGAGACAAGACGACGATCAGCAAGCTCTTCTTCAACAGTAGTGCTGTCGATACCACATAAGGCGTAGAGAATCGCTTCAAGTCGCGCGGTCTGATGAAGCTCGCCTCGCTGATCGCGGACGGGAAGATGCCGTCGCTGGAGATCCTGGACCTGGAGGACAACGAGATCGACGACGAGGGCATTCTCTTCCTCGCATCTGCCATCAACAACACCAACACGCCGCATCTGCAGGACCTGCGTCTTGGAGGCAACGGCATCGGCGACAAGGGAGTGACGACGCTGTTCCGCTACTTCCGCAAGAACTCGGTGAACTCGATCAAGCATCTGGTGCTGGACCGTGCGGTTGTGCGTGGCTGGTGAGCAATAGGCGTCCAGATGGGCTACGAGGGCATTCGCTTCATCAGCAACTCCGTCCTGTTCCACACCATGATGGAGCTGGAGCATCTGGACGTCGCGGGCAACAACATCCAGTCGAAGGGCTTCGTGATTCTGCTTAAGTCGATCGAACGAGGCGGCTTCCCGAAACTGAGGGAGCTGGACGTTAGCAGTAGGAGGAGAGGGGTGGTGTGACGGGCAGGCAACCACATTGGCGATGATGCGTGCAAGTATCTGCTCACGACGCTGACGCGCTGCCAGCTGGGGATTGTGCATCGAATCAATCTGTCGGGTGGGGTCGGAGGACGAGAGTGAGACGTAGACAACTCGATTAGCAAGGCGATGCAGCAGATGTGCGTAGACGCGTTGGCGGGACAGACCCAGCTCCACGTTCTGTTTGATCTGAAGCGCAAGTTTAAGTAAGATAGCTTTTGCAGTGGTTGCACTGTTTGTTGCCAGTTCGGTTGGCATGGGAGCGGATGCAGTGTTCGTTGCGGCAATGGAGCCCATCCCCCGCAACAATTTGAATCCACGACGAATCAGAAGAACCACAATAGTTCCGATTCCACCGTTCATGTTACCGTTTTTTGTTGGCATACTCCTTCTCGTTGCGGGTAGCGCGTCGCCTGTGGCCCAGTTACGATTAGCATTGAGTTCATCCGAATTGATATGCGCCGCCGGGAAGGACTATGTGAAGGTGAGGAAGGTCTCCGGGGAACGAGCGGCGGAAGAGTCGTACCAGATCTACGACCAAGCGAATCGTTTGGCGACGAGTCCCGCGTTTTCGGATAACACGGATCGCGTCGATGAGTACTGCATCAACGCGTCTGAGAACCATGTGTATGTGGTTCACTTGCGTGATTCGTTTGGCAACTCGTGGAGCGCTGGCTCCTTCATCGAGATCATCTCTTCCAGCGACGTCGTCGTCTTGAAGACGTACATGACTGCTTTACAGGATGAGCAGCACACGATCACTCTGTACGAGCCAATCAACGAGAATTCTTCGTGGAAGTACAGAAGCGGAAGTGTTGACGCGGACTGGAAGATCATCAACTACTCCGATTCCGACTGGAACGTCTACATCTACAGCGAAGCGTCCATCTCGAAGGCGGGCACGCAGTACTATCGGAAGACGTTCTACGGCAGCACGGACTACGTTGCTTACGAGCTTCGTCTGAAGTACCGCTACGGAATCGTTGTCTATCTGAACATGGTGGAGATCTATCGCGACAACATGGACGACGGTCCAGTTTCATCGACAGATGCGTCTTCTGGGTATTACTTGGATACCCAATACCACTCGATCATCGTGCCCAAATCGTTGATAACAGCCCATCTAAATGCGTTGTGTGTGGAACTGCACTTTCCTTCGTACTCTACTACGAATCCCCTTTCTTTTGCCGCCGTTCTCTTTCTTCATTATCCATCTGAAGACAACGGCAATTGTTATGTTATTCCCTACCAGCCTGTCGTGACCTCTCCCCAGAGCGATGATGCCGATCGCATTGTGAACTGGAACCGTCAGGATGCGTGGACGCTGGACCCCATGTTCGAGAGTGCTCAAGTGGACTTCAACTACACCGCGATTCGCGTGCGACCCTTCATTAACGCGCTGCGTCTCTTCAGCGGGACGGATTCCGGCTTCTTCCCGCACTCCTTCACGCTCGCTGCCGACACGACAGTTCTTCGTGCCAAGAATCTCGCGTTCTCGCCGAATCAGCAATTCACCATCTCCAACCCCTTCGTCGCCGCTTCCTTCTTCTCCTACAGAATGACCATCGCCGCCACGCAGGGAGGAAAGCTGGTACTCCCCGACCTGCAGCTCGCGGTGTGCGTGCTGTCGCCGCCCGAGGAGATGGAGTTGAACACGGATGCCGTGGCTGTTCACACGGGCGTCGAGCGCGTTCTCGTGTACCCGAAATCAGCCGTGTTTTCGGAGTGCTCGATCCAGCCTTCTCTCCCAAGCGGTCTCTCTCTGGACGGCGCCAGCTGCGAGGTGTCGGGCGTTGCGACGCAGACGCTCTCCGCCACGCGCTTCACGCTCTCCTCCTCCAACGGAGCCGGCTACAGCGCGAGCTTCTCGCTGGAGGTGTCGTCGTGCACGAATCACATCATCTCGCTTCGGTACTTCAGCGCGGAGAGCTCGTCTGCCGACTTCGCGTTCACGCTCGAGAACGCGCAGCACCAAACTCTCTTCCAGTCCACCGACGGCCCCGTGGCGGCGGCGGCTCCTGCCACGTACACACTTTGCACGGCGGAGGCTTCCCTGACGCTCCTTCTCTCCTCCGCGCGCGGGTACTGGTCCGAAGGCGCCTTCGTGGAGGTGAGTCGTCTGGTGGACGCGTCCTGCAAGGACGTGTTGCTGTACCGCTCCTACGACTCGCTCCACTTCGGCGTGGCGTCGTCCTACACGATCGCGCTCATGGTGGCGGTGCCGCTGCAGGCGACGTGGTTCTACCTCATGAGTTCCGTCCCCGAGAACTGGTACGCGTCCTCCACAGCGGGGTGGAAGTCGGCGGTGGCGGGACAGTTCGGCACGCCGGTCACGACGGTGGAGCTGTACAAGACGCGCTTCACGGTGACGGAGGCGGAGCTGGCGCGAGCGTCGGGCGTCGCGCTGTCCGTTCGCTACCACTCGGGAATCCTCGTCTATCTGAACGCCATCGAGGTGTTCCGCTACCGCGTGGTGGGCGAGCTGACGGCGTCGTCGCAAGCCACGGACAGCTTCGACTCGACCGACTTCCACTTCGTGACCATCCCCTTCCGCACCGCGGCGGAGGGCGAGGCGTCGCAGTCGCTGGTGTCCGAGGGCACGAACATGATCGCCATCGCGCTGGTGAGCGGAACGACCATCATTTCCGCCTCCACCTTCGACGCGACGCTGCGTCTGATGAAGAACGAGGAGCTGCGCAGCTTCGAGGTGACGGCGACGAGCGTGGGACTGGACGACGAAACGCCCGACTTCGAGAAGGCGGGAAATCTCTTCGAGCTGTACTACGAGCGTTACGCGAGCTCGTCGCGGTGCGACAGTTCGATCGACATCGAGTTCAAAGACGGAAGGAAGGAGTGGATCTCGTCCGTCATGCTCGTCTCCAGGTACACCGTGTTCCATCAAGGACCCCTGTCGATCACTGTGCGTGCACGTGTGGACGCGGACAGTGAGTGGGTGACGATCTCGTCGCTGGAGAACATGGTGTGGTGGGAGGCGACGCAGATGAAGCAGGTGCACCTGCTCAACTCGAAGCCGTACGGCATGTACCGCATCGAGGGGCTCGGCGGCTCGGGCTCCTCGTGCTCGTGGGAGATGAACTACATCGGGTTGCTCGCCACGCGCATCGAGTCCACCGTGCCGTCGCTGGCGTACCCCGAGCAGATCACGGTGTATCGTGGAGTGGAGATGGCAGAAGTGTACCCCGGCTCCTCGTTGTTCACGCGCTTCACTGTCACGCCGTCTCTGCCCGAGGGGCTCCTTCTCGACACTGCAAGCGGTGTGATTGTCGGCGTGACGAACGTCGCTGCGTCGTCCGCTTCCTACACCATCTCCGCTATGGCGAACAACGGACAGTCGGCGTCGGCGAGCGTTCTCATTCGCGTGACGACGTGCGACGACGCGAAGAATCTCATCACCGCCGTGTTCTACCTCACGGAGCCGCTCGCGGACGTGGCGTACGTGCTGAAGGACGAGGCGGGCTCCGTCGTCTCCAGCGCCTCCGCCTTCCCGTACAGTTATCGCCATATCTACCAAGACTTCTGTTTGTCGGACTCCGTGTACACGCTGTCGGTGACCTCGCCCTCGAAGCCCTCCTTCCCCGCGGGAGTGATGCTCTACACGGGCGCGATGGACAACGTCTTCGACCTCGCGCCGCTGGCCTCCACCGCCGTCTCTCTCCAGTTCAGCTCCGCCCTCCCCCTTCGCAGCGGTCGCACGCAGTGGAGCGTGTACGTGAACGGCGCGCTGGACGCTCCGTGGAAGGACGGCGACAAGCGGAGTTGGCAGCCGCTCTCCGCGTCGACGACGTTCGTGCACAACACGGTGTATCTGAGAACGACGCTGAGCGTGGCCTCGCTGGCGACGCACCGCATTCTCAACGTATTCGTGCAGTACAAGGGCGGAGTCGCCGCTTACTTCAACGGGCGGCTGGTGGCGCGGTTCAACCTGCGCGATCACTTCTCCTTCAACACGCTGGCGACGACGCCGATGGAGAACGCGACGCGCGACCGCTTCCACGTGGTCCTGGAGCTGAAGGGCGCGGTGGCGGGCGCGAACACGATGGTGTTCGAGCTGCACCGCGGCTCTGCGGAAGACAGCGAGGTGGTGTTCGACGCGACGGGCGTGTTCGGCATCAACGACTGCTCGATCGCCATGGACTCGCTGGCGTTCCTGGGGAACGGCAGGAAGGAGTTCTTCGACCTCGACGTCGCCACGTACGCGTCCTTCTCGTCCTCCATCGACACGCTGGAGTGGCGCGTGACGAACGGCGAGGGCTCCGTGTGGAACACGTTCGGCATGCTGCTGCAGAACGAGATTTCGTGTTCGTTCTCGCTGTACGGCAAGCAGACGGAGGAGGACGAGTGGTCGCGCATTCTCCAGACGGCGAAGACGATGAAGCCGCAGAACCGCAACCCCACGCTCGCCTCCGTCGCCAACGCAGGCTTCCAGTTCTTCCGACTGCAGTTCAACGAGGCGCTGTCGTCGCCGCTGGTGATCCAGTCCTTGTTGTTCATGACGTGCGCCAAGAGCACCGTGGCCTGTGCCGCCATTGAGGGTTATGAGAGCGTGGGCGAGGGCGAGATCGCGTACGCGCCCTGCGAGGACGGCTACGAGGGCTACGCGTATCGCAAGTGCTCCCAGGGCCAGTGGGGGAGCGTGGAGACGGAACACTGCACGCTGCGCAAGCCGAGCCAGCTGGCGTTCACGAGCGATGGCTTCGTGTTCGTCATGAACACGGCGGTGAGCACGGGCGCGCCCGATGTGAGCGGCGTGGTGGACCACTTCGAGCTGTCGAGCGAGCAGGCGCTGCCCGACGGCTTGGCGTTCGACGCCGCCTCTGGCGCGATTGAGGGAACGCCCGTGGCGGAGATGGAGGAGTCTGTGTACTCGGTGACGGCGGTGAACAACCGAGGAACCACGGTGGGCGTGGTGCGCATCCGCGTGCGCGTGGGCTCGTGTCCTTCGACCGAGCTCTTCTCGGCTGCGGACCTGGACGTGAAGCAGACGGTGAGCTGCTCCAAGAAGGGCAGTTACATGGGCAGCGTGACGGGAACGTGTGTGCTGGGCAAGGAGGACGGCGAGTGGCGAGTGAGCGGGTTGTGCTGGCCGAGGGCGATCATGTTTATTCTCATTCTGCTGGTGCTCGTGATCGTCTTCGTGTTGGTGGTCGTTCTCTTCGCGAAGAAGTACTCCGCGCTGAAGCGCAACCAGCACGTCCTCAAGAAGCAGATCGAGGCGGAGAACGGCAAGCCCAACTCGGTGACCACCAACGGCAACTACTTGAGTCTGGAGAACCGCAGTCCGGGTCACTCCGTCTCGCGACTCTCACAGGTGGAGAGCGTGACGGGAGCGGGTTCGCGAAAGAGTCGCCAGTTGCGCAGTTCGATGGCAGTGAGTCAGGCGGAGATCGAGATGGCGTCGTTGCCAGCGGCGAGTCGGATGTCCTTGGATGTTCCGAACCCGATGGTGGCGACGGGGCTGCCGCAGGAGCTGATCCAGCCTGTTCTCATTCACACGATGGCGGGAAACGCCACTCCGAGGATGTCGCTGCCGGCGAACCTGTCCGTGAACACGCAGCCTGGTTTGTCCATCAACACGCAATCCAATATGTCCATCAACACGCAGATGCAACCTGGACTGTCCATCAACACGCAAGCGGGCTCCGTGTCGCCCACAGCACGAGTGTCCACGCCTCATCACTCCGTGCCGGGATCCATCGCCGGACTGCGGTCTGGCTCGATGCGCAGTCTCTCTGCGCGCTCGTTGACGCCCCACAACATGCACGCGCCCGTGATGCGAACTCCGCGTCATGTTGTGAATGAGGGCGTTGCATTGACTCCGCGTCACGTCGTTACTGACGGCGTTTCGTTGACTCCTCGTCATATTGTGACTGAGGGTGTTGCATTGACTCCTCGCCACGTCGCAACAGACCAACCCCTAACTCCACGAAGCATGGCGGCTTCCCGCGTGGTCTCGACGCGGTTATCAACGCCGCTGCACCGCTCCTCCATGCCCCGTGCGTTGTCCTCATCCCAGCTCTATCAAGTGAACACGGGTGTGGAGAGTGAATCGCCTTCTGTGTCCACTCCGCGTGGTTCCGTCTCTCCTCGATCCTTCCATCGCTCTTGAGCTCTCTGTACTACTGTTGTGTGTTTGTTACATGAAACAGGCAAATCATTAGACCAGTAACGACTGCTGCTGGATGTCACCAGCACGCTTCGCCAGCCGCTTCAAGTCTCCCTTCTTGGTGCGAGAAGCGAAGTACACAGCCAAAAGAACAATAAAAATTACAGCGATCACGGACAGCAGGATCACAAGGAACCAGTTCACGTACTCGCGGAGCGTCACCTCGTCAATGCTCCCCGAATACTCCGCTCCCATGTTCTTCGTAACCAACTCACTGAAGCTAGGCGCGATCTCCTCCAGATCCATGCGAATCACCTTGCCCATCAGCTTGCGAATCGTGCAGCGAGAGAGTCCCTTCAACACGGTGTTCTCTCCCTCCACAACGAAATCGACTTACAGGAACGCAATGTCGCCCGTGCGCAAGTACGTGTTTTCCGTCAGCAGCGTCACCAACGCCGTCTTCATGTTCTTCTCCCACATCGCCTTCGTCATGCCCTTGATCGTGAACGACCAGTCCACGAACGCCGCCTCCTTGTTCGGGTTCGCCGCGAAGCACTGCTCCCGGCTCTCCTCCCAGTGAACGCTGCCGCCCTCGTCTGCCCGTGTAGCCCAGTGGACAACGAGTGTACATCGTCTGGTCCGCGTACACGCCAGAATAGCCCCACTTCTTGGGACACGTGTACAGCGAGCGTCCGTAGAAGCGAATGCCCGTCATCTGGACCGCACAGTCCTCGGCGGTGCTGTCGAACACGAGGTGTATCGACGAGAACGCGCAGAGGTTGTTGAAGGTAAGGAACACCGCCTCCGTTCCGGAAGCGCCCTGCGCGATGGAGTCGCGGTTGAAGGAAGCGAGAAGCACGCGCTCGTCGCCGTTCACGCCGACGACCTGCATGGAGAAGGGCTGGCGTGTGACGGAGTTCATCATGTGCACGCGATTCACCACCTGCTGGGTGTTGTTGAAGGTGAACACCAGCTCGGACGGGAACGTCGTGGCGAGCCAGTAGTGGCTGAACACGTCGTCGTCGAGGAAGGCGTCTCCCGCGGGGTGCGACGGGCTTGGCTTGGCTTGAATGGCTGACGCAACTCCTTCGGTCAGGCGGAGCTGAGGCGTGGTGTTCAGCTCCACGGAGAGCGCGAAGGAGATGGTGGAGGACGCTCCCTTTGCCAGCGAGACGGCAATCACGTTGTCTCCACTCGTCAGGAAGGAGAACGGAATCACCACACGACACGCGGCGGGCTCGAGCGTCGCCTTGCCGAAGCTGGCGCCGTTGACGAAGATGCTGGCCGTGCCCTCGCCGCGCAGAAGAAGAAGGGCGTAGGTATAACCTTGGTCGTTGCTGACCTTGAAGCCAGCGCGGAACGCGGCGGTGGAAGAGGAGTCGTAGGAACCCCATGTGCCTTCGCTGGCCGTTTTCCAATCCTCGTTGAAGTCCACATCGCTCCAGCGCTTCTTTGGCTGGCCCACGAAATAGGAGAGCTTCGAGGAGAAGACGACGGGCTTCTCCCATTGGACGGTGAGCGGGTAGAAAGAAAGAAAGAAAGAAAGAAAATTAGACCACAAACCTTGGCGTAGGCGGATCTGGTTATGCCCCAGCGAGTATCTCGTTGTTGGGCCCCTCCAACGGAGTCGAACCCCATAGGAAAAATTGGGTGTAGCTGCACCCGAAGATTGCTGTCTTGGAACCTACGCTGGGTTCCGCTGACTGAAGTAGCTCCCTACCGGCCGCCGTACCGGCTCGTTCCCGTTCTGTTCTGGTGACAATGAGAGGCGTGGAAAAGTCAAGCCCAACAGGCCCTAAAAATCACTCTCCCACCGTCAGTTGCCGAGACGTGGAAAACGATCTCCAGTTCGCAAAACCACTCTCAGTAACTATCGAAGCTCCAAAACCTGTGTCATTGGAGTGAGGGAGAAACCCGACACACCCATCCACTGCTCCCTGGGTGGACTAGGAAACCCTGCCCCTGACACTGAGCGGGTAGAAGTGCTGGGTGGCGTTCGTCGGAACGAACTCATAGAACAGAGAACCCTCCTTGCTGAACATCAGTGCGATGTCCTTCGCGCCGTGGTAGTGCGCAACGAACGAGCTGCCCTCGATGCAGAAGGTCTGCTCCGTCTTGTAGGCAAGCGCAGAGTCCACGAAGGGAAGAGTGTACCACGCAAGCTTGCTGTCAACCGAGGCGGTGACAAGCGTGTAGCCATCGGGACACGAGCCGGCGTACACCGTGAAGGTGCGCTGAACCCTCTGGGTGTTGAAGGAAGCGGTGATGGTGTACGTAACCACCCCTGCCTTCTGCGTGATGGTCACTGTGGACTTGTCGAAGTAGAAGGGGAGTTGGGGTTCAATGCTGATTTGATCCACTGGGCCCTGCACAGAAATCAGCATCTTCTTTTCGACGTCAGGGATCACGGAGACGATCGAGGGGAAGGAAATGGAAGGCGGAGCGGAGAGATCATTACAGAAAGTTCCCTCCACGATAGAATAGAGCGTGAAGTAGTTCGTGTGGAAACGGACTCCGCTCTCGTCGCGGACACTGAAGGTGGTGCCCTGACTAACCTCGGTGGAATAGCGATACGTGGAGCGAGGAATACAGAGATACTGCGCCTTGGACGATCCAGAATACACTTTTTCGGACTCGTGGTAAACCGTGACGGTATTCGCATAGTCTTGCTCCAAAACGGTGAAATTTCCATACTTGCATCCATAGACTTCAATGTCAAACGGAAGCGTGGTGTTCGTTCCACCAACTGTTGCGGTAATCGTGAAGGTAGTCTTGGGCAGCACGTGGAGAGTATTAACGTATATTAGGTTATTAGTCATTGTCACTCCCTTATCCTTAGGAAGAATAGACCACTCCGCAAAAGCACTCTCATGAGAGCAGCGAAGATAGCCAATACTCTGATACTGCAACACAGAAAGGGAAGTGATTTCTTTTCCATCTTGGGTAGTCACCGTAATCCCTCGAGAAGAGGAATAGTCGTCAAGGCCGTAACAGCAACCGAAAATCAGCAGCAACATGCACCAATAATTGAAGATCATCGGTGCAAACAATGCATGACGCAATACTTCTCAGCTGGAAGAAACAGTATCCACATTCAATGACACCATGGCGTTTCAGTTCCACCGTTTCCACGAATGATGGTTCCACGTCGTTCTCCATTCCTATTAGCATGAATCGGCCATCGAAATTAGGATAGCATTAATGAGCAACTTGTGAAAGACAAAGAGAGCGTGGAAGAAGGAAGAATGGTGGATTGTGACTCCAGTTAGTTCCCTCAATAAATCGCTGTCCCTCGCACCCTCTTACAATCCCTGTTCCTTCCCCATTCATCTCATCAATTCATTCACGACAGCCTGAATATGTGGGACCCCACGCGCAATGACTCGGCGTTTGCAATAGTGGAATTGGGTCCAGTTGGGACACAACTCATTCTCCTGTCAATTTCGTGGTGATTCCTTTGCGCTCTTGACCAATGAAGTGGATTAGTCCTGTCATTGTCAAACTAAACAACATTCGCGCCTTCCCTTCTCTCTACCGCGGATTCGCTGATACTAGAGTGGAAACCGCGATTTGGTGGTGACCGTGTAGTTACTTGCGCGTAACATTCCCGCTCCGTCGAATGCTACAGTTTTTCCTGGAGATCTCGTGATCTTCCAACATCCCTGGGATGAAAAGAAGCTCTTAGTTAGGAGAGTCAAGTACTTCTACCAGACGGGCGCTACCGAGGACAGTCAGTCTGTCTGGGTCGCGTCCGAGACTCTGAATGGTGGGATTGACAGCAGAACGTTTGGTCCGATTCCTGTCTCTTCCATCCTTGCGCGTGCCATCTACTACTACAACAACGATTATGTGCGTGGTGGTGAGAAGTGCTAACGAATAGACTCATGGTCCTATCCGAAACAATGAAAAGGCATATCAATACGATGAGGCTTTCATTTCCCAAGGAAAGCAGTTCTTTGAGTAATTTCACGTACGTCGTACGTTTCATGCTTCTATTGATATTCCTGTGATTGCGCTTCTGCCTTCTTGTTGGATACACTATCCTTGTAGTCTCTCTGAAGATGAAGGAGGAAAAGCAGTCTTCGTTTCTGAAAGAACTGTGCGTCGTTGAAGCGTATTACTCTCGCTCTGGTTTCATTTGACAAGAGTCCTCATTTTCGCTCCATTCGGCTACCTGTCGCGTCTATTATCGCTTTATCTTTTCAAATCGAGTCGCTGGGAGGCGGAACCCATCGGCGCCTTCATCATCAACATGATTGCCAGGTTTTCATAGCATTCTCGTGACTTCATCGATTAGTTTCGTCCTGGGGTTCATTGAAAAGGTTTCGTCGAACGATACCAACTACTGGGCTCTAAAGGGCATTTCCACCGGGTTCTGTGGATGTGCGTCCACCTTCGGTTCTGTGATTGCGATAACTGCATTCTCGTTCTGTGATGGAGTGCTCCTTTCGCCCTCTTCTCACCCGTAGATACGTGCACATTCATTCCACGACTGTATGGTTGCCCTTTCCTTCCTCCTTATTGGAACGGAGTCTTCTCGAGCCGCATTCGATGTAGTGTGTCAACCACTTGTGTTATCATAGTCTGGTGTGTCGGCCTATGCGAGTCGTACTGCCAGCTCTCCAAAGCAGAAGCAAACCAAGCCAGAACTCCCCATTGCGAAGTCATCAGAGAACCCAGGTGATTCTCCTTCCGTAATTCGATTCAAGAAACAATGCTGGTATCTCTCACTCGCCTGCGTTTTGGAAGGGATTTGCTGCATCGCACTGATTCCCTTCATCAACACCACCAGTTCCTTCCTCTTCGGATTCGTCTTCACCTACATCGGTGCTCTTCTTCGATACTACTTGTCGAAGTGGCTGAACGGCATCTTTTCGTCATTCTTCCTCGGCACATTTGTGTGCAATGTCCTTGGGTCTATCATTGCATCTGCCGTGAAACTGCTAACGAAGCGTCACTCCTATTCCCTTCTGCTGACATCTCTTCTTTCCGCGCAATCCTCCGGTCTCGCCTCAGCCCTCAGTACGATGAGCACATATGCGAAGGAGACGAATGGACTAAAGAAGAAGGGTTTCGGTCGCTTCGTTTTGTACGCCTACTCAACAGTTCTCTTTAGTTTTGCATTGTGCTCTGTTATTGCTTCTCTCTGACGCCAAAACCACTCAGTGAGTGCGATCCTCTGAAATCTGTTTATTCGCAAACAATTGGCGGAACGGAATTCGTAAAATAGGGCGTCCAATCATCCGTCCCTCTCACAAGACATCGCATCACTCCGTTTTTGGCTACAATCGTATCATAGCGAAAATGGAAGAGGTTATATACATATGTGAAGATTGCAAAGAGAGAATCCCAATCGCCAAGGGGACGACTGATTCTCTGCTTATTCACATTCTGAAGCATAATCATATGGTGTTCGAAACGTGTACAAAAGAAACGAATAAGAAGTCTCGCATTTCGTGCTGCTACTGCGGAAATGTGAACTGCCTGATCATGGGGTATAGCGATAAAACGAAATCGCATGTCTGTCTTGGCTGCATCGGAAACAAGTGGGTGTTCAGTTCGGAGCTGGAATGGAGGGATGTGGTTTCTTCTTGGCATCCTTTGGCTCTTTCGAACGCTATAATGACCCATCTGGATTCGATACCACAGACTGCTGGTGCCAAGTGTTCGACTGTGTCCGAATACGCTGCGAGTTTGAATCATTTCTATCTCTCCCGTTTGGCGAGTTATCAGAAGGAGAGGCGGACACTGTCCATCAATGGTTCGTTCAGTGCTTTTGATGAGAGCCGTGATGGTGGTTGTTTGCGTGTGCGTGTAAACGGAAAGGATATGCTTCATTTCCGAGCTGGTATGTGTTGTTCTATGAAGGCAAAATCCAATGGCACTAGAAATATGGGTTGCATTGTGTTGCTCGTGGAGAAGGACACCATTCTTGTGCACGTTACGTCAAAACAGACTCTCCCTCCGAAGGGTGAGTGCTCTCTGGTCATCCGCGCTTCGGTCTGGGAGGACTTGCTGTATCCGGTAAACGCGGGTCGGCTGAGAAGCGGAAAGAATTTGAGTTCGACGCTGATGGATAACTTCCTTGGGAAACCAGGCATCAACGGTCATTACAACAATTGTTCCATTAACGACTTCAAGCGCGTTCGTCTGAGTGGAAATGAGCGCACGGAGTTGGATTTCTGCGCAAGACATGAGCTCAGCATCATTGAGTGCGGATCGAATCCGCTGAAGCTTGCGGAGTTAGCAGGAATCACTGCGCTGAGCGTTCAGGAAGGAAGAAAGCGTCAGGTGGCGTTCGTGAGCACAAACGACAAGCTGTTGGATTTGGTCGCGACGATCGTGAACAACATGGCGCGTGACATCAAATCCGATAATACCTCCCTTTTCTGCGCTCGCGTGTGCAACGATGACTACGTGAAGAGTCACGCGAACGTCCAGCAGTACGCGATTCAAACGATTCTTCCCGGTTCCCCTTCCGAGGATCTGTACGAACTGAACGTGGCGCGATCCAAGAAACTGGCCGAATTCCCGTTCCTCGCAGTTTCATCCAGTGAAACGGATTGTCTCCAGTTCATGCCGACGCACGTGGTAGTGGTGCTTCACGCGGAGTACATGTCGGACGTGCGTATGAGCGGTTTGTTGCGAGGCTGCGACCAGCTGTCGCTGTGGTGTGAGAAGATGATGGTGCAGGAGGAGAAGCCGGGCGTGGGTGATTTGGGTGTGGCTCGGTTGGTGAAGATGGGTGTGAGGGTGAAGAGTGTTGTGGAAGGGGGTGAGAAGAAGAGTGGGGAGAAGAAGGTGGTTGAGAATGAGAAGAAGGAGAATGAAGAGAAGCCTGTTGAGAAGGTGAATCAGAAGGAACCTGCTGAGAAGGTGAATGGAAAGAGGAATGGAAGGAGGAAGAATGGAAAGAGGAAGAATGGAAATGAAAAGAAGCCAGAAGGAAAGACTGAGGAGAAGAAGCCTGTTGAAGAGAAGGTAAATGAGAAGCCTGAACAGAGGGCTATTGAACAGAAGGCGGAGAAGAAGCCTGTTGAAGAGAAAAAGGTTGAGAAGGAGCCTGTTAAGAAGGAGGAGCCTGCCGAAGAGAAGAGAGATGAAAAGGTCGAAAAGAAGCCTGTTGAAGAGAAGAAGGTGAACGAGAAGAAGCCTGCTGAAAGGAAGAGAGATGAAAAGAAGGCGGAGAAGAACGTGGATGAGAAGAAATCCATTGAGAAGGTCGATGAGAAGAAGCCTGCAAAGGAACTGAACGCGGAGAAGAAGGAGAGAACGACAAAGGCGAAGAACTCAAATCGACCCAACACAAAGAACACTGAAGCCAAGAAGACGGAAGTGAACGAAACGCCAAAGCAGGAGATCGTCTATCGAGAAGATGGAAGGGTTGTTGCGAAGGCGTCTCCCAAGCCGAAGCGAGAGCAGAGTGGGAGAAGGAACCGCGGGAAGAGGCAGGTGAAGGAAGAGAAGAAGCCTGAGGTGAAAACAGAGACGGTTGAGAGTGTGAAGCCTGAGGCGAAGCCAGTCGCAGAGAAGAAGGAAATGGAGTCTAAGAAGGAGGAGAAGCCTGTGGAGAAGAAAGAGGAGAAGGCTGAGAAGGTTGTTGAAGAGAAGAAAGAGATCAAGGAAGAGAAAGTGGCTGAGAAGGCTGAGGAAGTGGAGGTGGAAAAGCCCAAAGAAGAGAAAGAAGAGAAGCCAGTGGAAGTGAAACCAGAGGAAGAGAAGAAAGAAGAGAAAGTGGCTGAAGTGAAGCCTGAAGAGATAGTGGTTGAAGTGAAGCCTGAAGAGATAGTGGTTGAAGTGAAGCCTGAAGAGAAAACCGTCGAGGTTGAGGAGAAAGAGGAAGTGAAGGTGGAGAAGCCTGAAGAGAAGCCTGAAGAGAAGAAAGAGGAGATCAAGGAAGAAGAGATAGTGGTTGAGAAGAAGGCTGAGGAAGTGAAAGTCGAAGAGAAAGGAGAAGTGATTAAGGAGGAGGTGACGCCTGTGGCTGAAGAGAAAGTAATTGAAGAGAAGCCAGTGGAGGTGAAAGAGGAGAAGCCTGAAGAGAAGCCTGAAGAGAAGCCTGAAGAGGAGAAGGAGGAGAAGCCAGTGGAGGCGACGCCTGTGGCCGAGGAGAAAACAGAAGAAGTGAAGATCGAAGATATCAAGGAAGAAGTGAAGGAGGAGACAAACGAAGCGAAATCCGAAGAGAAAGAAGGACAGCCTGAAGTGATTGAAGAGAAACCGAAGGAAGACGAACCTCCAGCGATCAAACCTGAAGAACTCAAGCCAGAGGCGAAGCCAGAAGAACTCAAGCCAGAAATAGCAACCCCTTCAGAAGAACCCTCCAACGAAGAGAAGCAGAAGGACGACGAAGTGCTCAGCGAAGTCCTTCTCTCCGAAGTCGGCTTCAGCGAGAAGCCCTTCGAGTACGCCTCCATGCTGACGACCATCGAGCCGCTGGAAGTGCCGAACGTCCCTTCCGAGGGACTCATTCTGCCTGAGAAGAAACCGGAGGAGGAGCTGGACGACCCTCTTCTCGCTAAGAAGGAAACGCCTCCAGCGCCCGTGGAGAAGCCTCAAGAGGAGGTGAAGGAGGTGAAAGAAGTGAAGCCCAAGTCGAAACACTGGCTGTGGTGGTCGTTGCCGAAGGACGACGAGTACTCCAACTGCTATATCGGCGGTCTGTTCCTGTTCTCTCTTTGTTCAACAAACACGCCATTTCTTCGAGTAGCGATTCAACAGCCACTCCGTCAACAACTGCACGCCGTAGCCAGTGCCGCCACGAGGAATCCAGTCCATCGCTCTCGTCCTCATTCCCGTTCCAGCAATGTCCAAGTGCGCCCACGGCAAGTCGTCCTTCACGAACTGGAGCAAGAACGCAGCAGCCGTGCACGCGCCGCCCTCACGACCCACACCCATGCTGCGCAGATCCGCCACCGTCGAGCTCTTGATTTCCGCTTCGTGCTCCTCCTCGATCGGCATTCGCCAGCAACGCTCCTGCACCTCGTTACCCGCCGCGATCAGCGACTGCGCCATCTCGTCATTGTTCACGAACAAGCCCGACGTGTACTCGCCCAGTCCCACACAGATAGCGCCCGTCAGCGTGCAAATGTCCACCAGACTCTCCAACTCGTACTTCTTCTGCAGGTACGCCATCGCGTCGGCGAGGATCAAACGACCCTCCGCGTCCGTGTTGCACACCTCCACAAACTGGCCCTATTTGTGACGCCCCAATTCTTCTCTCACATCATACGACTGCAGAATCGAGCCCGGCTTGTAACTCGTATTGTCGATCATGTTCTCCACCGCTGGAATCGCCACCACCAGATTCACCGGCGCGTTCATTCGCGCCAGCGTCTCCAGCGCGCCCAGCGCCGCCGCCGCGCCGCCCATGTCCAGGTGCATGTCCTCGATGAAGTTCGTCGGCTTCAGGTTCAGACCGCCCGAGTCGAAGCACACGCCCTTGCCCACCACGCCGGTGAACTTCGGCTTCGTGTTGTCGCCTCTACGGGTGACGGAGCGTCGCTTGCGCTACACGTAGGTCATGACGATGAGGCGTGGAGGGCACGCAGAGCCCTGACCCACGGCTTCGATCATGTTCAACTTCTCGCGGTGGAGGTCGGGTGCCTGGGGGTGAGCGAGTGCGCAAGTGCCTACCTGGAGAACGCTGATTTCGATGTTGTTCTTGTCGCAGATCTCGCGGCAGAGGAGTTCCAGGGTTCGCGGGTTCATCTCGCTGGATTGCTCATTTGCCCACATGCGCGCGTTCACGGTTCCTATGCGTAAAACACCGTGTGGCTCATGCAACCTTCACCGAGGAGAGCGCCGTACTTGATAGCCTGCTCGATCTTGGTGGCATCCGCCTGCTCCATGATCTGGCTCGGGAAGATCTCGACTTCCTTCAGCAGCGCCTTCTGCTTGTCCTTGGCGGTGAAGTACTTGCCGTCGTTCGCCAAATGGTTGCTGCACACGAGAATCTAGACTGAACTGACGCGACAACGCCTACGTTCGCCATCGCCATCGCCACTTCGTCAGCGGGAATCGACTCCAGCTTCGGAAGCTCCATCACGGCACGCGTCTGACCCAGATTCTGAAGAGAGGTGGCCGCCGTGTTCACGCACTTTCTTATCGTCTACGCATCATTCGATTAGAGAGAAATCACGTTCAGCGTGAGACCCTTCTCACTTCCCAGAGACACGAGAAGAAGACGGTTTCTGTATGTCATACCGAGGTTGTCGTTCCAGAGCGTCTTGCTAGGACTAAAGGGAAGCGAAACGGACATACTCCGGAATCATGACAGTGCAAGAGCTGCGAGGAGCGACTGTGAGGTTTTCCAGCTGCATGGCAATGGTCGGATTCTACGGATCATCGAATGCCGGGAGCAAAAACGGTCACCATGGTGGAAGCCTTCAGGACCGTGAGATACTCCTCCGTAACGAACTTCACCGTCATCGGAGAATCCACCTTCGCTAATGGTCACGTCCGAGACGACAAAGCCAACCCTCCTCCAAAGTGGGAAGGAACTTGATAGCCATGCGTTTGGAGATTTCCGGAATCTTTAACGACGCAATATTGCTAAACATCCGCTTGCAGGCACTCAGCATTACTCGTTTCTGACAATCCCGATTCTTCGCACGAAGTCTCCCTTCTGAGCGGAAAATACGTCAACTCCAATGCGCGTGAAACAAACAAGGGATACAGACTATGCCCAAACATCATGCCCAAAACGATCCTTTCCATCTCCCTTGCTACCTCCAGTACGGATACGCGGAGCGATGTTCATGCTCAGCAGCTCCTGGAAGAGCAGTTTACAAGCGTACGGAATCTCCACACGCGAAATCTACCATTCACTTCCCTCCGCCTCTCCTACTCTCGTGCTGTTGTTGCAGTTCTTGCAGTAGTATGTGTTGTCCATCGCCGTGCACATCAGACCGCAGTCGTCGCACACCGCCACCACGTACGCGTCAGACGAGTAGAAGAAACGCTCGCGCACGAGTTGCGACGCGCCGTAGGCGACCAACACATCACGCTCCATTTCTCCCAGACGAAGACCGCCGTCGCGCGCACGACCTTCCAGGGGCTGACGCGTAAGGCGTTAAGGAAGCTAGGTTGGGTGTGGTGGTGTCAAATCAAATCACATTACATCACTCAACACACATCACTCACAACACTCAACACACTCAACACTCACACAACTCAACACTCACAACTCAAAGGATATACCAAAATACTATTCATGCCCCTCGCACGCGCGTGGATCTTGTCATCCACCAAGTGCTTCAGTCGCTGGTAGAACGTCGGGCCCATGAACACGCGACTCTCCATTCGCCGTCCCGTGTGCCCGTTGTACACCACCTCGTACCCTCTCTTCTGGTAGCCCTCGTGGTGCAGCTGCGTCGATATGTCCTCCACCGTCACGTCGCTGAACGCCGTGCCGTCGCCCTCGCGCGCCTGGATGGCCGCCACCTTGCCTAGCAGACACTCGATCAGCTGCCCGATGGTCATACGCGACGGGATGGCGTGCGGGTTCATGATGATGTCCGGCACGATGCCCTCGCACGTGAACGGCATATCCTCCTGACGGTACGTCATGCCGATCGTACCCTTCTGACCGTGGCGCGACGACAGCTTGTCGCCGATCTGCGGGATGCGCACTGAACGCACCTTCACCTTCACGAAGCGGTACCCCTTGTCGTTGGTGGTCAGCATCACCTCGTCCACCGTGCCGCGCTCCGCGTGTCGCAAGCCCGTGCTGCTGTCCTTCAGACTTGCACTGCCCTTCGTGTTCACCTCGCCCGTCGGCGTCACCTTGCCGATCAGAATGGAATCGCCCGTCACTGCCGAACCCTACACGACGTTAGCCAACCCAGACCACACCACCACCTACCGGCAGCGCCAAGCCGTCCTCGTCCAGGTGCGCGTACAGCCCGCTGTCCTTGCCCATGATGCACCGCTCGCTCAGCGGCCGGCAGAAACGTTCGTTCCCCATCACCACCTCGTTGCTCCGGTTCGGCGACGACGTGTCCTGACGCACCTCCTTGTCCGCGTAAGTGCGGTAGAAGATCGACCGGAACAGCCCGCGCTCGATGGCACTGCGGTTCACGATCAGCGAGTCCTCCTGGTTGTACCCCGAGTAGCAGCAGATCGCCACCACGCAGTTGCAGCCCGCGGGCAGCTCCTTGAATCGCACGTACGACATCGCCTTCGTGGTGACCAGCGGGCGCTGCGGGTAAGACAGCACGTGTGCCGTAGTGTCCATGCGCTGTCGGAAGTTGCTCACATAGATGCCCATGGCCTGCTTGCCCATCGACGACTGGTACGTGTTACGCGGCGACTGGTTGTGGTCCGGGAAGGGGATGATCGACGCGCACACGCCGAGAATCATCGACGGGTGAATCTCGCAGTGCGTGTAGGTGGTGCAGGAGCGGTTCTCCACCGCCGCGTGCATCGATTTCAGGTCCATCGCCACCATGCAGTACTCCTCCTCCTCCGCCGACACGTACTCGATCAGGCGGTACTGCACCAGCTCGCTGAACGGCACGCCCTGGCGAATCGCGTTCACGTGCGCCTTGCGGATCAGCAGCTGCTGCGACGGACGGTCCACCACGTACAGCGGGCGACAGCAACGACCCGCGTCGGCGGTGCTACGACAGGGTGAGACGACGCAGCGGACGAGAACACTTACATGCGCAGCTCCTTCTCCTGGATGTCGTATACCAGCGAGATGTCGGTGTCAAAGTCGTCGCGGCGGTCCAGGATGCTCTGCGGGTCGCGGTGAATGCCCAGCCAGATGCCGTTCACGAACACCTTCGTAGTCTTGGGGATCAGCGACGGCGCGATCGTCTCCAGCTCCTCCACGCCGTTGTTCTCCAGGATCTTCTGGATCTTGTCCAGCTACGCTAACACGCCCCACACCACACCTACCGGCTTGCCAACACTGATGTAGCACATCAGCGCCAGGTTCTTCACGATGCCGCACGACTGACCCTCGGGCGTTTCGGCGGGACACATCATGCCCCACTGCGTGCTGTGCAGCAGACGCGGCTTCGTCACCTTGGAGGTCGTATCGATCGGCGACTTCAGACGACGCAGGTTCGACAGCGTGGATGAGTACGTCAGGCGGTTCAGCGTCTGCGACACGCCCGTGGCTGGCGGCGCGCCCTTGGTACGGTCGCCCCAGTTGCCCGTGGCGAAGGAGTACTGCAAGCCGCTTGTGATGATGCCCGTCTACCCGTCACGCCCCCGCGCCACACCCACCTTCGCGCCGATGGCAATGTTGATGAAACTCCCCTTCTTGTTGTTCACCACCTTGGTCATGTACTGACGCAGCTCCTTGCTGAAGCGGTACAGCAGGCCATGGAACAGGCGCGCGATCATCGGACCCGCCAAGTCCATGCGCTTGTTGCTGATGTGGTCGCGGTCCTCCTCCTCCGCGCGGCCCAGCGAGCAGTTCAGCAGCTTGTGCACCATGTAGCCCAGGTAGAAACTCTTCTTGATGCTGCTGTTCGCGCCCATCTCCATGCCGATGTGCGGCAGGAAGTTCTTCTGCAGCAGGCGGCGCGCGTAGTCGATACGCTTCGCTTTCGTCCACGTGCCGTCGTCGCCCGTCATGTTGGGGCAGCGCTTCGCGATGAAATCTAATGCATCCTAATGGTGAGGCGAATCCGCTGATTTCACGTTCTGCGTGCGGATTTCGGAGGCCTCGATCAGGGAAGGACGGAAGCGCTCCATCATCTCCACATCGTCGAAATTCTACACATCACGCCAAACGAGCACCACGACGTAGCAAATGTGCTCCAGAATGGAACGGTCCTCGATGCAGCCCAGCGCGCGGAAGATCACGCAAATCGGCACGCCCTCGCTGATCTGGGGCAGCGCCGCCCAAATGCAGTATTTGTTCTTCACCTGCGACTTGGAGGGGTGCGCGTACATGCACAGCTTCAGCGACTGCGCGAGACCATTCGTGCCCTCGGGAATGCTGCGCACCTCCGCCGTCCACGAGAACTTGGAGGGCTGGTGCTTCTCGAACACGTACACCTTGTTCGTCGTCTGGCGCTCCTGGGCGATGATGACCTTCTCGTTGCCGTTGATGATGAAATAGCCTCCCTGGTCGTATATGCACTCGCCGATGCTCGCCAATCGCTCCTGGCTCATTCCATAGAGATTGCATGCCTGGGAGTGCAGCATCGCCGGAATCTACGCCTCACAGCACAGCGCAGTGCCCACGGAACAGAGACGGCTGTCGGAAGTCTTGCTCGCAGTCACCGGCTCCTCGCTTCCATCCTGCGTATACTTCACCGAAGTTTGTGTCATCTCAACGTATATAGTCGTGGCGTACGTGATGCTGCGCAGTCTCGCCTCGCGCGGCCATAATGTGCTTCCCTGCTCGACGCCAGTGCCCGAAATCGTAGGACGCGTCGCTCTCACGTTGCCCATCGTGACCGTCACTTTCAACTTCTCGTTGTCCGTGTCGTTGGCCGTTGTGTACTGCAAACTCACGCAGCGACGCAAAAACCTACCTGCGCCTCTGAGATAGCCTCGATTCCTCTCGCAGATTGGTCCGTAATCTGGTCTTTAATCGTGGTGTTTAAAAACGTGTTGAACGAATCCAACTGCTGGCTGACAAGTCCCTTCTCCAAGAAAAAAGAATTGATGATTGTCCATGTGTCTTCCTACCCGTAACGCCTTGCCATTGTGCAAAACCTCCGTAATCTCACGCATATCTTCCATGTCCATATCATTGTTCTCGTAGGTGCCCGTATCTTCAACTTCCATATTGAACAAGGGAAACGCAACCAAATTCAAGAAGAATTTGACTTGAAACCGAATAACCGCGGTTATTCGCATCTTCTTGTCACATCCCTATCGCCCTCCAAACACGCTCGTGTGTCCAACACAACAATGCAACACTACTCGTCGCTCGATTGCTCGCTCGCCTCCGCATCCTTATCATGCGCGTGCTTCTTCTCCAAACGCTCGATAATCTCCGTCGCCTTGTTGAAGCACCCGTTCGTGTTCTTTCCGCACACGTAGCACTTGGATGTCTTGCGGAATTGCTCCAGCGCACACTTCTCGCAGAAGTAGTGTCCGCATCTATTCCTCAACACAAGAAGCAAACGCTACGGCGTGACCACCGGCTTCACGAACTCCTGACGGCAAATGAAGCATGCGAAGGGAAGCTCTTCCTCGTCGCTGCTCTCGATCACGTATTTGTTGTCCTCGTCATCATCGTCCACATCTACCCCTCAAAACGCGCGATGACGCCCACCCTCTCCTCTCTCGCGCTTCTTGCGCTTCTCTTCCTGCTCCTTCTCCCAATCGCGGTCCTACGCATCATGCAGTCCATGCACCACGACAATCTCCCAGCCACTCTTGTAGTCGCTTCGGTCGTGAATGAACTTGCAGGAATCGCCGAAAGAGCAGTAGCCCGTCTCCTTGTAGTCCTTGCAGATCTCTACACGGAATGCGTCATGTCGACGGCTTACCCGGCTGGTAGTCAAACCGGTTGCTGATCGCAATGTGGCCCGATGAACGGATCGGTCCCTGCGTTCCCGTGTACTTGTTGGCAGACAACTGCGCCTCCGTCTTCTTTATGTATTGGTGATAGCCGGACGCTCCGCGGTACACGTTCGGATCCTGTGCGTGACAAGAGGACGGAAAGGACTACCAGCTTCTCTCCCTTCTCCTCCGCCTCCTTTTGCTTGCGAATTTGCTCTTTCAGTTGCGCAATCTTGTCACTACACGTAATTTCAGTCCATTCTCCTCACTGTTCTTTGTCTTCATAATCAATGGTGGCTGTCGCGCCTCCGGATGCTTGGAAGCGCGTGTCCGACATGTCTGATTTGATATTTCTACGAATAACCGTTGTATCGCACCTCCCACAGCAGTACCTCCTTCGGCTTCACGGACGGAGTCATCAGCATGTTGTTCTGTTTCCTCAACCGCTCTCTGCACACCCTACCACTTGCTTCTTCGACTCGTTCGATATCACCGTCACTTCGTCTTCCGAGCTTAAATCGTCGCTCTTCCGAAGGTTTGTGTTCCTTCTCTTCCGCTTGAACTGGAACGACATCCAACGCTCAACTAAAGTGAACTATCGCAAACAAACACGGGGCAATTATGATTGCGATTTACTCCTTTTTGTTCTGAGCTCTTTCCTCCTCATCAAAGGCAATCACATTCTTTGAGCTGTCGAAGAGAGCAACAAGGGACACAATTTGCTTAAACACGAAGACGGGAGCAAAGGCGACAAAACAGAATTTCCAGAAGGGGAGGAAGGTGGGACCAATGGCTCCCTTGTTGATACTACGCATCAATACGGAGTGCGAGAGGTACTAATAGATCATATATGTGCTCATAATCCAGGTCTCGTTGAACAGGCACACGAAGAACAGCGAGTACGGAACCACGTAATAAAAACGCAGAATCCAGGGGCGCTTGTTGCCAATGGCCTTGTGACTCTTGCCGACTAAAGTCGCACTACGCATGTCAACACATCGAAGAAGAGCACCTGAACATCTGGATCCAGTGGCTGACGATTTCAAGAATCAAAAGAAGAATGATGGGGTACTTGTACTGGGGATAAATGTGGGAGAGGACGAGATAGAGGGAAGCGGTGCAAAAGCGATCACAAATCATATCCAGCACTGCTCCGAAGTGGGAACCTGCCCGTTACACCAACCACAAAGACAAACATTGGTTCAAGTGTCTAGCGGCTACACCGTCGCACGCGTCGAGGATATAGCTAATAAAATAAAGAAGGCAGAAGATACTAGGCGTGATCCAGCGGATAGGAACGCTACCGGGGATTGGAATCCGCAAAGTAAAAGGAAGCTATGCCCGTCACAGCGCGAACATATCCGATGATATTGGGGAGGAAAAGAGCCACGGGAACCATGAGTAGCACAGAAATGAAAGAATCAAGTGACTTCGTGGCGTGGAAAACGGGGGGTGTCACACATCACTTGACAACCGCGTGTGGTTTTGACGGGAGGCGACTGCCGTTTCGTCCGTATCAAAAGGAAGTGTATTCAATGGAAACAAGCGCTACACTCAGAATGACAGGAAATCGTCCTCCTCCGCAGCCTTCTTCGTCTTCTTCACCGTCTTCTTCGCCTTCGGCGCGGGCGTGTCAATGTCAAAATCGTCAAAGCCCGCCATCAAGTCATCCTCGGGATGGTGCTCCACGGGAGCAGGCTCACCGAACGCATCGCCAAGCAGGTCTTCCTCGGGCTCTTCCTTCTTCGCAGGCTCGGGTTCACCAAAGGCATCGCCAAGCAGATCTTCCTCGGGTTCAGGCGCCTTCTTCTTCACCACCTTCTTGACGATCTTCTTGACCACCTTCTTCTTCGGCTTCTCGGGCTCAGGCTCGTCGAACGCGTCACCCAACAGATCCTCTTCAGGCTCTTCCTTCTTCGCGGGTTCGGGTTCACCAAAAGCGTCACCCAACAAATCCTCCTCAGGCTCAGGTTCAGGCGCCTTCTTCTTGACCACCTTCTTGACGATCTTCTTCACCACCTTCTTCTTTGGCTTTTCAGGCTCAGGCTCACCAAACGCATCACCAAGCAAATCCTCCTCCGGTTCTTCCTTCTTCGCAGGCTCGGGTTCGGCGAACGCATCACCAAGCAAATCCTCTTCAGGCTCGGGCTCGGGCGCCTTCTTCTTCACGACTCTCTTGACGATCTTCTTGACCACCTTCTTCTTCGGCTTCTCCTCCTCAAATGCATCGCCAAGCAAATCCTCCTCAGGCTCTTCCTTCTTAGCAGGTTCAGGCTCAGCGAACGTATCTCCCAACAAGTCCTCCTCGGGCTCAGGCTCAGGCGCCTTCTTCTTCACCACCTTTCTCACCACCTTCTTCACAACCTTCTTCTTCGGCTTCTCCTCCTCTTCAAACGCGTCACCCAGTAAATCCTCTTCAGGCTCTTCCTTCGCAGGCTCCGCCTCGCCAAAAGTGTCGCCCAACAGATCCTCTTCAGGCTCGGGCGCCTTCTTCTTGACGACTTTCTTGACCACCTTCTTGACCACCTTCTTCTTCGGCTTCTCCTCCTCCTCTTCGTCGCCACTGCGCAAACTCGCCACCGACTTCTGCAACTCCAGCACAGGGTGGTCGCCCTTCTCGCCCAGCATCGCCTCAGGGTCCAGCAGCTTCTTGCCCTTCTTCTTCGTCGCTACCCATCACCACCTCACAGCGCCCCCACCCGTCGTCTTCGTCGCGAAGATGTCCGTGCTCACCGCGCTCTCCACCACCGGCGTGCAGCTCAACCTACTCGTCATCGCGCACACGCACGCCCACTCCGCAGGCAGGATGCTCTCCTTCGGTCGCAGCGCCGAGTGGATGCTGCTGAACGACTGGTCCACCGCCTTGATCAGGTCCAGCGTCAGCATCTTCGTCGTCTCCACGTCCTTGTCGCCGATCACCGGCGTCAGCACCTCCTCGCTCTCCTCCTCGCTCTCCGCCTCCTTCTCCGCGTTCTGTCTCTTCTCGCTGCTGCGCGCGCGCTCGTGCTGCAGGCGGTCCGTCTCCATCAGCAGACGGTACGTTCTCTGCGCGAACAGCTTGACTACGCCTCACGCCGCCACCACACCTCGACTCTGCTGAATGCGCTGCTGGTTCAGGTTCTTGTTGTCGTACATCACGAACGGCAAGATGTTGTGGATGTTCTGAATCGCCTCGCTCACCACGCGCTCGCTGCCGTTCACCAGCAGGTACGCCAGCGCCTGCAGCGCCTTCAGACCGTGCTTCCAGTTGCCCGCCGCGCTGTCGTTGCAGCGCCACCACAGCGTGTCCATGATCTCGCCGCACTTCGAGGACGAGAACGTCGCCGCCGCCAGCGTGTGCAGCGTCTTCGGAATGCTGATGCGCGAGGAGTTGTTTGACGTGATCTCCATGATCAGGTTGCGGTAGTTGCTCGCCTTCTCCTCCTCCTTGCTACGCGTCAGTTACCCCAACCACCCCCACATCTTGTTCACCTTGTCCTTCACCACCGTGGGACTGAACACGCCGTCCGTCATCACCGCCAGCTTCTCGAACAGACCCTCCTGCAGGTCCTGCGGGCGCAGCACCTTCTGCTCCACCTGCAGACGACGCTCGATGAACCGCTCGAACATCTGCGAGTGCGGGAACTCCTTCAGCACGTCGTTGATCGGGCCCTTCACGTGCTTCGCGAAGTTCTCCAGGTAGCCCTTCTTGTCGAACACCAGCTCGCCCTTCGTCTCCTTCTCCTGGCTCACGGTGAAGAACTGGCTGTAGCAGCCGAACACCGACACGAAGAACGACAGGAACGAGTAGAACAGACGGCTCTCCTCCAGCACCGTGCGGCCCACGGCGATCTGCTTCGCGTAGCTGCGCCTCACACGCCCTCGCAACGCCTACTTCAACGCGCGCACCAGGAAGTCAACCGGGTCCGCGCCCTGAATCGTCTCGCGCGCCTTGTGGCCCGCACGCGACAGCGCGCTGATGGTGGAGCGCACGCTCGACATGTCCACGCCCATCTTCTTCTCCAGCTACGCCTCACACGCCACCGCCACCGCTACCGTGGAGACGCTCTTGCCCACACCACCCATCGAGCCGCCCGCGGAGAGGTTCTTCGGGTAGAGGTCGATGATCGGGTCGCTCTCGCTGTACGCCACGGTGCCGTTGTCCACGTCGATGTACACGCACTATGCCTCAAATCCGCCGAGGACTCGTACGGCCTCCATGGGGAGCTTCTCCATGGTGGGCTGGAGCGAACGCTTGATTCCCACCAAGAACGGCATGGGCGCCGTGACGTAGGAGAGGAGCGAGGCGGGGACGATGGGAATGAAGATGTGATGCCAGGAGAAGGGGCAGCTACCGATGAATGGAAGAGGAGCGAGGAAACAGAATGGCCACGGCGGCGTGAATGCAGTCCGACAGAGTGCTGAGATCGTCGCCGATGAAGATGATGCGCTTCTCGCACATGAGCGCGCTGAGCAGGAGAATCAGGCTCTTCACGTCGAAGCGGGACACGAGAGGGGCCAGCTTCACATCGATCAGCGGAGCATCCATGTCCTTCGGGCGCACGAACTCGTATTCGCCGATGTGGAACGTCTCGTTCGGCTCGGGAAGAGCAGCCTCGCGGCACTCATGCACGAAGTCCATAACCCGATCCGACTCAAGACGCGTCATGGTCTGCGTCACCTTCAGGAGGTGCGAGAAGATGGTGAAGTACGGTCTAGAGTGAACGCGAGGGAAAGGCAAAACCTGCTGGTCACGTAGCAAATCACCTGCGGAAGACGCTCGCCCACGTCGTAGCGACCGCCGATGCCCTCGGGGAGATAGCGGCGGCAGAAGCCATACAGACGCTCTCCATTATCGCCGGTCAGCACAACCGTGTATTCCTGACTACGGGTGACGAATCCCTACAGAGCACGAACGGCTCGTAAACGCTCATCGGCTTGATCTCGTTAAAGTCGGGCGTCATGAAATAGGGAAGATCTCCGGGAAGGGACTTTGTGCTGTTCTCAGGATACTGTGCCGACACGTAGGGCACGATCGCTCCCTTGTCGCTACGCGATTAGCAGAAAACGCACAACGGTACTCTCTCTTCATCGAAACCTCGATGTACGCGTTGAACAAAGGATTTTCAATGCTGCTGTTTTCTGCCTTCTTTCCCATTGCGCTTATTTGTAGTGGAATGCATTGGGACCCGAATCAATCGAAATCGGGTCGGTGTTTATAAATTAGGTGCAAGAAACAGAAAAGGGCTCTGAATGCGTGGATTGCTTGAAAACGGTTTCACAGAGCAGCGTGTTTTCTAAGGGTGAGCACGGTGCAGCTATGTCTACCGTCTCCGGAGAGATTGTACACATCCGCGAAGGCTGTGGAGGGAACAGTAACGGTCCTCAGCAGGGGGATGTTCTCCTGAATCATCCATCCGATGCGCTGCATGGATAGATACTGTGTGGTGGTAGGCTTCGCTCCAAAGGAGAATCCGGCGCTTTGGTTGTTACCGAACCCGTTATTTCGTCCAAATCCACCATTGTTTCCAAATCCACCATTATTGTTTCCAAAGCCAAACCCACGCTGCGATGAGTTCGCTCTAACAGAGTTGGCGCTATTACCCTTCGCCTTCTCCTCCGTTTCTTTCGTCGCGATGAACAACGTCGTGAGATAAGTGAGATCTACTCGTAACCACGCACACAAAGCCAGACTCGAAAGGATCAGCTTGTTCTTGTAGTAGAATGGCTTGGTTGGCTTCCATTTCTGCTGCTCCGAGTCGTTACCAATGATGGATGTTCCGTCAATCCACAAGGTCGCGAGCTTCGGCATGTCGGATATCGTAACCTCTTTCACACTCGTCAAGTTGTCGCCGCAGAAAGTGAGCTTCTGCAAGGACTTCATGTCCCTCAGAGTGAATGACTCGCACGTAGCAACGGATCCCTGAGAAAACTGGAGCGTTTTGAGTTTTGGAAGACCTATACATGACAGCATCCCATGATCCATACCTTCCATAACGAAGCACTGGGTCGTAAAGGATGACTGTCCGATCTCGAACGTCTCCAAGTTGGGGCAGTCCCTTATGATCGCCTTTTCCTATTCATCACGCAAAGGATTCACAAGAACAGCCTCCCGAAAGCACGAATCCGAAACACGCACCTCCTTCAGCCGGCACAATCCACAAAGAACAAAAGAAGTGCGATTGAATTGAGAACTGGAGATGCATAAGACTTGGAGGCACGGGAAATGGGAGACGTTCCACGTACCCAAGCTTGTGTTACACCCATATGCAGGGATACTCAGTTCTGTGGTGGCACATGATATCCTAGTCAAATCACAACCCCTTTCTGGTTCGACGATCTTGTTCGCGACTTCTTCTACCATCACGCGCAGAGGGAGGTTGGTCACCTTCTCTTCGTTCTTGCCGTCCACCATACTCATTCCATTATTCTCACACTGACCCATGTTCCACGTTCCCTTTAATGATGCCATTCCCGTAAACATATCGAGCAAGCATCCGCTTCCATGACGAACGTACTTCTCCGTCGTCTTGTCGAAGGCGTAGCCACCAATATAGACGGGCTTTCTGTCTTCAATGGCAGTGTTGTTCTCCTTGCTGTCTTCGTACTCCACCATGGTGTTGTTCTCGTGGAACTCCATGCACACGTGCTCCATTTTGTCCTCGATGAAGAACCCGTACTGCTCCTCCTTCCCTGTAGTGCGATTAAACACTGTCCCGTATCCGCTGCGAAGCAGTCCTTTTCGCTGGAAGTCGCCGGAATACACAACCTGCAATGTGGAGCGATCCTTCACGGTTAGCACGGATCCTTTTGGTAGATACGTTATAGAACGCATGTCGTCCTTTTCAAGGTGGTACGACCAATTCACAGTCGTCGATGCACATCCATTGTCGTAAACGGTGTAATCGCCAACAGGAACGCCATTCGCCACACTCCAGGAATAGATCAAGATGCCGAAACGGTACACCTGAACCAATCCCTCACACTCTCCATTCTTGGTTTCATAAAGGGCGTATTCATTCGAATATGGCGCTTCGTAAAACTCCATCTTGTACGTACTCCCCTCTGCAGTCAGCTCCTTGTATCGAACCGGAATGCGCTTCGGAAGAAGGATACTCGCGCCTGGGAGGATGGAACTCTTTTCCTTTGCTGTTTCCATGGTTGAAATAATCTAGTATGCATCTCCCATTCGAGGATTTCATTACGCTTCCCACAAATCAGCAGCTCCCGATGACTCGAGAACGGGGGACCCCAACGAGCCGGATCGAAGAATCGGAAGAAGAACTTGTATCATTCCGTTTGCATTGCACTGTTTTGAATCATGTCTCAAGTAGTGTGCTGGGACGATGACTGAAGGAATAGTTAGTATATGACGCCACAAATCCCGATCTAGATGAGCCCGACTGGGGAATGTTTATCACCCTGTGCGACAATGTGAATCAAAGGTGGGACAGCGACGAAGTGCTTCATCCACAGGGGAGAGGAATACAGCAACGAGGTCGTGTCCGCCATGGACAGCAGACTGAAGAGCAAGAATCCGAAGGCCGTGGCCCTCACGATTGCGCTTCTGGACACGATGGAGAAGAATTGCTACGCCGTTTTCCACAAGGCGGTGTGTCAGAAGGAGTTCCTGGACAACCTGTTCAAGATCGCTCTGAAGGAGCAGGTGTGCTGCAACCCGTGTGGATTACGCTTAGAGTCCCGAAAACGCAACAGAGGCGGCTGCTCTCGTGCAGCTGCTTGCTCTGTCCTTTGCTTCCACGGGAAAGGAGTACAAGCTGTTTGGTAATCTCTACCGCTCTCTCCGCAACCGCGATGTGACCTTCCCCAACGAAGACAGCGTCGACATCTTCACTCCCAACTTGTCCGAGGAGCCCGTCCACAACGTTCCCCAGAATGCCCATGTGCGTAGGGATTGCGACGACTGTGTCATCCTAGGCTACACAAGTCCGAATGCAAAGCTTGAAAACGACCTTCACATCGTGCAGAAGCACATGGTGAAGATGCAGAGCATCATCCTGAAGCGGAATCGTCGTAACTGCATTCCCGAGAATAAGCAGCGTGTAACGGGATGATGGGGGCGAAGTGACGTGTAGGAGCTGGATGATGAGAACGACTTCCTGAGTCAGTGTCTGATTCGCTTGATCGATATAAAAACGCACTACGCGCAGTGTAGGGAAGGAGAGAATGGGTAACGAGTAGTGGATATTCCTGAGACCTCGAAGGAATTGTGCGACATGCTGAAGGAGAGCATCATCACTCTTCTTCGCGCGTACAAGGACACGCGCATTGATGTGGAGCATCTCCGTATCTTCCCTGACAAGGAGGATCACGGTTTTGACACGAGCGACGATGAGGTTGATATCTTTAACTGAGTGTGTTTGTTCAAGTTTCTCTTTCATTTCTGTGTTCTTCTGTGATAATCACAACCCTGCTGTTTTCAAAGTCCCTCTTTCACTCTTCACACCCCTCTCAAACAAACACCCCACAACTCATCAAACTCAGTAGGCAATTCGTTCGCTGAAACCAATCCCGGAATCTGTTTTCTTCGCTCCAAATCCGCCGCCGCCTCCTGCTTCTTCCTCATCTCCTTCTCGTCCGCAAACAAGTCGTAGTTGTCGTTCGTCACCTCTTTCAAACGGATCAAGAAGTCACGATTCACCACCAGATACTCGTTCTCCGTCTTGTTCACAGAGTCGCTCAGCGCCAGCACGTACGCGCTGATCACGTCCACCGAGCACGTGGGGAACTTCTGTCGCAAATACTCCGTCAGATAGTGGCCCGTCTCCGTCTTGTTCTGGAACGAGGACAGATTCGGGTCGAACAGCGGCACGCTCACCTCATGCGACGCCAGAATCGAAAAGAGAATGTGCAATAACTGGCTGATTTGTGGCAGTGCGGGAATGTGCATCTTATCCGTCAAACAGTCTCTATTCATGATTCTATCTCGCCATCGCTACAGTGTGTGCGTCATGATATACACAAGGAACGCATGATAGAACGGTTGGCGGATCGCGTCGTTGCAGGAACGCACCGACGACACCACCGTCACCATCGTGTTCAGACTCGACTCGTATATGGTGCGTTCCGTGTCCATGAAGCCCCAGATGATGCTGTCCACTAACATCTTCTGGTCCTCCTGCGGGAAGTTGAGGATGAACTGGAAGGCGAAGCGAGACAGGCTCTCCACCATCTTGAAGAAGGACAGGCAGAGATCGGAGTACTTGAGACGGTTCACCGTGATCAGACTCAGCGACGACAAGTACACCGAACTCAGCATGTCTGTGATGAACGCGTGACACCCGTCCTAACCGTCACGCACCCCTCTCACAGCCACCTTCAGCTTCTCGATCATCACCGACAGGAACTGCAGCGATGCGGGCTCCTTCGCGCAGTCCGGCGACTCTCTGAAGTCCGCCAGCAGCACCGGCAGGAAGCGCCCGCACAGCTGCTTCAGGTCCACGATCGCGCCGTTGCCGTCGTCCCGCTGCTTGTAGTTCTCGACGAAGGTCTGGATAATGCGAATCACTTCTCGTTTGATGATGATCTGATAGCGCGTCTGCTGGTAGCCCACCGCGATCTCCCCCTTCTCGCGCACCACCGCCGTCACCGCCTGCGAGTACAGCGTGAACAGGTCCAAAAAGTCCTGGAAGTACGTCGTCAGCTGGTTGATGAAGTCGTTGCCCACCACCGCACACACCACACGGTTGTAGCGCAGCACGTTCTTGATCTTCAGCAGGTTCTCGCTCGTGTGGAAGGCTGCCGCGTTGCTCACGCCCTCCTTGATCACGTTCTTCATCGTCTCGTTCAGCGAGTACATCATGTTCTGGATCAGCACGATTCGTCTGTCGAAATTCCGCTCGAATTTGGTCACACTCGCCACCGCCTCGTAAAACACGTCCTTCTGCTGCGGACTCAGCTCCTCCATGTACACGTTCATCTTCATTATGATGTCCTGGATGTACGGCGGGAAGTCCGTGTTGTCGATTCTTTGGGGGATCACAAGCTGCCCGCCGCAGTTCTTCGCGATCTTCTTGAACGTGTCGCACGCCATGTCCTGCACGCCCGGGTGCTTCTCGTGCATGAACTCGAAGTTCTTGTTGATCACCGTCTTCAAAAACTTGAAGTGCTGCTTCAAGAACCGCGGGTATTGCTGGATCACGTACATCAGGCACCCCGCCACCACCGCCTTGTCGTCCTTCGTCTCCTTCATCTGCACGAGGCGCAGCAGGTCCATGATCGTCGTCATCAGCAGACGGCGCTCGTCGTCCTCGCTCAGCACGCCGCTGATGGAGCCGATTGACCAGATCAGCGGCTGCAGCGAGTCGCGGAAGGGATCCTTGGCGGAGAGCTGCATCTACTTGTCAGAGGACGCACCCACACCCACCTGGATGTCCAAATAGTTCATCAGAATCGCCTCTGTGATGGTGTAGTCCACGCTCACCAGCAGCACCAGACACTCCTTCATCGTCTTGTACAGCGCGATGCCGTCCGTGTCCTTCGTCTCCACACGCACCACCTCGCCGTCCTCGTTCTCCATCATCATCATCTCCTCCGGGCGACTCATTCGCTGCACCGTGATGTCGATCACCTCCTGCGTCAGACCCGTGTACGGTCCCTCCGGCTGGTCCACGTTGCGCGGCACCACGCCGTTCTAGTCATCACGCCACCACACCGCGCCCACAGCGTTCTTCTTGTACCGGTCGTATATGGTGCGCGCCCACACCACCCAGAAGTCCATGCAAACCTTCAGCACCTCGCGGTCGGGACAGCGCGTCAGGAACAGAATGTACTCGCACAGCTGGATGTACAGCTCGCCGCTGCCGCCCTCGAGCATCGCGCGGTGCGTCTTGCACACGCTGGTCAGGAACAGCGCGAGCTCGTTCACGAAGTCCGTCAGCTCGCAGGGCAGCGTGTCCCACATCTGCTTCAGGTCCATCTCGATGTTGATGTAGCCCTTCTACGCCTCACGCCACACTCGCGTCGCCACCATGTAGTCCAGGAAGCGACGCAGGCTCTGCGACACAAGCGACGGGTAACGCGCACTGTTGGGGTGGCACACGATTTCGTGCAGACACATCATCGCGGAGGTGCGGAACGCGTCCAGCGTGATGAACTTCAGCAGCACGTCCACGAGCTCGTAGCTGAACACGCACTCGTCCGGCAGGTACTTGATGATGAGACGGATGATGTCGATGGTGTCGAGGAGCAGCGACACCACCTCCGTGTTCACGAGCACCTGCGTACAGAGCTATCCGTAAAGAGAGCGAGAAAGAGCCACTTGGTACACCTCCAGCATGTCGTTCTCGAGCGCCTTCTGGATCTGCGAACTGAACTGCGACGTAAGGGTCGTTTCGCCAAACTGGAACACCTTGTCGTGAGAGAAGCGAGCAGCGAATACGTCCTCCACCACAATCTTCAGAATGAAGATGCTGTTTCGGCAGCGACTCTCGCTCTCGAGGGCGGACGTGACGAGATCGTGGACAAAGCTCGTCCAGTTCTGCGGCCACTCCTTCTTGAAGATCTCCACCAGGATGATGTCCCACTTGTGGAGCAAGTCCTCGTTGCTCTGCACCGACTCCATCGTCTCCGAGTACTACGAGATGAATCGCAGAAAACAGCGCTCACCGACATCACTTTGGACAGCGCGTAGTTCTTCACCGATTCTCGCTGCTCCACGGGAATCACTGTCCATCGCTGTTGAATCATTTCCTCCAGCAACTACGCGTCACTCCCCATCCGCGAGCACGACGATTAGGCCGAAGAAAATGCTCCTTGGGTCTTTGCAATTCTCGATGATTTTGTCCGCAATCGTCCAAGAACGATTGTCCTCTTTCAGCCGGTAAAGCACCTCGCTCGCCGTTTGCTGCTAAACCAATCACGCCGTTTCGCACTACACGATTACCTGAGGGTCTCGCACATTGTAGAAGGCAGCAACAATCTCATCGAGCAGAGTTGGATTGAAGGGTTGGGAAAAATCAAGAATTGCCTCCATAGCCATGCTGAATTCGACTCTGTTACTGGAACGGAATGCCAATCCACTAGCTATTCTGAGAGAATGACCCAACCAACCAACCGGTGAAACTCCCATCGGGCGAGGAGCAGTCATTCCACGTGTGAATTGTGTATGAGTGGATTATGGGCAGTTCGTATTCGCCGACGAAACCATCATTACCCGAGTGGAGGGAGGATGCGACGGAAGCGAAAGCGACTCCAACAAACACTCGACAACGATCAGTTCGCCTTCTGCTTCTCCTTCTCCTCGTAATACTGCCTACTCTTCTTGTACCATGTCACCGGATGCATCCCAATCTACGACTCAAGCATGACACACACACGTACGCCTTCGTCGGGAGCGCCGGGGTGCAATGCGAGGAAGTACTCGCGACATGCCTTCTACACGTCACACAACGCCACTGTTTCCACTTCGATGTTGTGGTCGCGATGATATTGTACAATATGCGACGTATGCTCGTCGTTCACGTGAAGGCTCTTCAGCAATGCCTCCAATTCGGTCGGTCGCATGCAGGCAAACGGACAGCCGTGACACTGATCCCCTGAGGGACGCGTCTTGATGAGCGTGGAGCACGAGTGCGGCGGGAGCGGGACTCTTCGACCCTCCTTTCCGTACATGTAGCGGATGTTGTATGCGTACTCCTTGTTGAACTTGTCGATCGAGATCTTGTGCGTGAACTGGTTCTGGAAGAACTCCAGACTGCCCTCCATGCTCAGTCCGATGCCGCGCAGGAATCGACCGAGCTGCTCTCGTCCGTCGTAGTACAGGTGGCTCGTGTCGCACAGTCGCTTGTACATGCGCATCATGCACAGCGGGAAGGACTGTCTCGCCACCTAGCGGTGAATGCGCGATTCCATTCCCACCTTCGCTATGGTCGCTGCGGACAGCGTGTCGCTCATCACGTTCTCCTCCTGAATGAACTAATCATAAGCAGCGCGAAACAACGGAACGATGTTGGTTAGGGACTTCATGGCTTGTGCATAGCGCTCGTCCTGGAACATGTGATTCCGCGACGCGTAATCATCCAGTCCCTTGCGCAGCCCCTCTTCGAATTGCGATATGATGTACTTGTTCAGATTGGTTATGGGAATGTACGCCACTCCCTTCTTGAGCAGCGCGTCACGACTCGAAAGCTACGCCGTCAGCCACAGGCAATTCACGCTACAAGCAGCGTCGCCTTTTCAAAGTCCACAGCAAAGTAGTCGCAATCGTCCACGTAGGAGCACTTCTTGAACAATTGCAACATCTCGTCGCGCTCAACCACCTTCACATGCACGCCCAGCTTCTCCTGAATCATCCGTTCCTTCTCATTCATGTTCTTTTGTGACGCATCTCCCTTGCCCCTTCGTTTGCTCTCATCCTCACCCACCAGCAATTTCAGACGATATCTAACCGTCAGCAACAACACACGAGGCACACGAGAAGAGCTGGACTTCGCGCTCGATGAACTTGACTCGATCGGAAGGATTTGTTGAAAAGGCTGCTCGCATGATGAAATGGGAGATAATGTCCTTGTCCTGTTCGTCACCATCGCTCCGGCAAACAAACTCGGTTCTCCGGTGTCACTCGTGCAGCCTCCCTCGTCGCAGAGTCGTCGTTCTTCGCCTCGCCCTTTACCGTAAACACGCCCTTGTCGATCTTCATATACACTACACTTTTAGTTCTCACTATATCCGATATCTACGCTCCGCACGATATGCCGCATACTCCTCGAATGTGTCAATCGATATCTCTTCCGGCACGGAATCAAGGTCTTCAACGGGATAGAACGAAATGAAGTCGCCCTGCTTCTGCTTGACCAATTCCTGCTTCTTATTCTCTAGAACATTCATCGCTGTTGTCGATCAATGGTCAATTCAAAAAGCGCGCACTCCCGTTCTTCCTCCCTTTGCGTTCTGTGTATGCTATTGTGAAGATACGATGATCGAATGGGAAGCGAATCACCTGATTCACGCATTCTCCCTTCTTCGTTTCCCATAAGCGTGCAGAAACGTTACCCGACTAGTATATAGAAAGACCTCCTAATTTCAGGAACCCGCGCTTTTGGCGGGCGTTTCATCGCTTCTCCAACCATTCATTTTTCCTTCCCTTCCGTCGTGATTTGCTGTCTCGTGTAGGTAATGTGCAAAGTGAGACCATGCGCGTCGCTCATGGGGATACCTTTCGACCGGTGGAGGTTCCATTTGTCCCGTGAGGTTTTCTCGCGGGGCAGGTCTACATCGAGCGCGCGCGAGAAGCCAGAGTACATAGTACATCTCAGGCAGCTGAAAAGCCCGAACCCCTGTGGTGCCTCCATATCTCACACATTTGTAGGTTGCTTGCTCGAAGCACACATTTGTAGGTTGCTTGTTTGCTTGAAACACACAACGTTACAGTAAAGGACGGAGGAGATCCACCGTTTGCTCCACGTTCACGTACACATTCACATTCACAAACGGATGCCACGAAGACCCAGCAGGGGGCACGCTGGAGGGGTCGATCACGGTGTTCGTGATGGCGGTGTACCGCAGCTGCGCCATTTCCGCGATGCCCTTGTAGCACTCGAGAAGAAACTTCGGATTGAACACTTCCACCACGGCAGAGCGGGGCTGCATAAACACAATGTTCATCAGCTGTGCTCCATGGATGGAGAACAGCACGCTTATCCGTGACATGTGACGCACCTGGCTCTCAAACGAGATACCGTCGAAGGACAACAGTTCCGTCTCAATCCCCTCGTTCTGCAAGGCGGACGTGAGGTTGTTCATGTTGAGAATGCTGCGACGGTACTCGCGATTCATCAGCGTGACGACTCTCCTCCGCTCTCTGTCCGCAATGGAGTAGCGCTTGTAGGCCGCTGCTCGCACCACGTTCACTTCATACACGGACAGAAAACAGTACTCCACATCCGTCACAATGGGCAGGAGAATCTAGCTCGGATTGGGATCAACACCTCTTACAACGTGCTGGAACACGACGCCGTTGGGATAACGATGAATCAGGTTGGAGGGAAGAAACGTTGAATTGTAGTTCCTGGGAAGCGAATCGAGGATGAGCGAGGTGTAGTTCCACCTCCACTCCGCGTTGTACGTCTGGCGCGTGTTGTTGGCGAAGAAGATGTACTTCGGCTAATCGTGACGCAGCAATTCGCAGCGCTGACGACAGGGAGGTACGACGCATGCAAGTAGCGGAGGAGACTGTTCGCACTCTCTGCGAAATGGAAGATGTTCGTGTAGTGACGCATCAGCACCACAACCACACTGTCCAACACAGGAATGGATTCCTCCACTTGCTGGCGAAGCACGTGGATGGATACCTTGGCCGAAGAAGGGGCAGGAGGAGTGTAATCCGAGTACGCCATTTGAAACCGGGAAGCGTACCAAAAGGTGTTGTCTGTCAAGTTGCAGTAGAGCGAATCTGCGTACACAGCGCCCATCGGAAGAGGCAACAACTCATCGACGGGGGAATGAAAACGGGTAATACTCTGGGTAACGAGAAACTCCTCTCTATTCGTAATCACGATAATGAAGCGAAACAAGGAGTGATGGACCTGTTCAAACGATACTCGCTCCAGTGTCCGCTTGATATCACTCTCTGCACACCCCTGATTTCCGCTTCCATCGAGAGGAACGGAAAGCCATGAGAATACCTTTCGTGTCCAACTACGCATGACTCCTTCTCCTTGCTATTACAGAAAAACGCCGAACAGCGCAACAACACGAAGGACGGAAATGGCGTGCATAACAAACAAATGGCTAATCACCACCAATTCGGCAGCACAGACAAGGAGCTGTCGTCACTCTTTTGGTACACGGTAATGCCACTGAATTCCTGCCCGATAATCGCGGATCTGGCGTACCTAGCATCAACCCATCTCCATCACTCCTACTCCTTCACAAGACGGTAAAACTTGGATATGATGTTATAGTGCTTCTTGTCTGGCTTCGCCGTGTCAAACACGATCATGTACCCTCCCACCGGCAGGCGGCTCTTCACCGCCAATGCCACTTGCGGCTTCACATGCCCGTCATTCACAACGACGTCGAACTGGAGCCGCTTCATCTCCGCCACCTCGATGTACATCGAGAAGGTGCTCTTCGACTGAATCGGCCGCGAGGGCGTTCTACATATCACTCTCTCTCTCCTCCCCCACGCCTCGTAGCCCGGCGCGTACACGATGTGCATGCGCGGCTCCTTCTCCCACACACGTCGCTGGAGTCTATTCGTTATTCAACCCACCAAGAAGCACTCCGAGTACTGCCGGTTCCATATCACAACGTACACCTCCTTACACAGCTTCAGCAGCGTTCCGCACGTGCTGCGATGGAGGTACTGCAGACACACCATCGACGGCGTGATGTACTCCTTCAGGATCGCGAGCTCCTGCTGCGTGTACGCGTCGTCGCACACCAGCGTGTTCGTGCTTCGCTTCGTCAGGATGAAACTCCCGTTGACGGTTCTCTCTATACCTCACAGCAGAACACAGGACGCACCCAGCATGAACGGCGCGAACTCGGTGCGTCCCATGTACCAGTCGTTGCCAATCAGGCGCAGGTTCCAGTCACGGTCCGGGTTCTTCCTGAACCCCGCCTTGCTGCCGTCCTTGTCGGTCTGGTGCACGCAGAGGACTACTCGTCACACCTCGGACCAGGCCTCACTCGCGTTGGTGGTGTCGATGAGAGAGACGGAGGGGCGGTAGTAGAAGAAGTTCACCAAGTAGTTGTCGTAGCCGGGTCTGCCGATCACCACGTTGTGCAACGCGCTCCACGGCATCGTGCCCTTGGTGAAGATGAAGTAGTCCTCCGCGTCCGTCTGGAAGAGGTACCCGCGACTCCCCAGCTGGTTGATGTACTGGTCCTGACCCTGGATGGAGTGCGGAATGGGACTCAAGTCACCCTCGTCGTAGTTCACACGACGTCCCACGACGAACACCTACGCGTGAGGAGCTACGGAAGCGAGTGCCTTCGACGACAACACGCCCAGGCGGATCTTCTCTTTGATGGTCTGGAGTGCGGGAATGAAGGAGGAGTGGAAGAGAATGTCGCCGTTGCAGTAGCCGTAGAAGGTGCTGTCGAAGTGGCTCTCCAGATGCTCCATCATTCCTTTGAAGAAGGGAGTGCCGTGGGGATTCGTTCTACGGAATGAAGAGGCGACGAAACGCCTGCTGGAAGTCCTTCACGAACTGGAGGTGGTTCTCTTCCAGAGAGAGAGTGAACGGCTCTTTTGAAAAGACCACGGTGGTGACGTAGGGGAAGAAGGAGTTGAGGACGCGCAACGCGTTTTCCTGGATGAGATTCTTGGTTGCGTCCTACGGTTCAAGAAGATGTGTAGATGTACTTGGGTGTGGATGATGGTCGTCGCGATTGTCAGCAAGGGTCTAGCGATGAATGGAGGCAAGAGAACGGACTTCTCCAACGAACTCTACACATCACAGTCAAGGGGAATGATTACGCCTCGGAGCGTCGGTATGAAGGAATGGGTGTCAGCTTCCATCTCTTTGATGTCTGCTAGATGTAATGAAGTGTAGAGGGATGGATACGCATCACGGGAGTGGGCTGATCAGCACGACGCGTTGGTCGGATGGGCTTCTCGGGGATCCGAATGGCTTCCACAAAGGCTTTCACAATGGATGCTACCCGTGAGAAGACGGAAAGGAGGAATACGATTACTCGAGGAAGGAGTCGTATCCGTGTTGAATAATGACACAATCTTTCGACTCACAGTGTGCGTCTACAAATAAAGGAAGAAGGGAGAGAGAACGGTGTGATTTGATGCACTGTGAGACAGCGTGATCTATAATGGATGACGGATGAAAGATATACTGTATCATTACCGGAAATCTATAAATAAACAGGGAATGAATGAGCATACGTGTAATCGCGAATCAATAGAAAACAGACTCAGTTTCTAACGGTAAACGCATACACATTCAAAGAGAACGAAAAGCAGAGAGACAGAAACTGAAACCACAAGGATGAGCAGCAGAGAGACACACGATCGTAGTTTCGTCATTCCGATGCACTGACTTCGGTGAGGTGGTACGAATAGTGCAAATGAAATGACAGACGAGAATGAGTGAAGAATGGAATGGGAGTGAATTCGCGGATAGGATTCAGTCATAAAAGAGAGAGTTCATGGTATTCACCAATGCGTTGCGTGTGTGTGGATTCCAAGAGTGAAGAATGACCTGTGGTATGTGTATTTCACCATCATTGCAAATCAATAAGAGAGAAAGAACAACAGAAGGAGTCGTATGAACGAAACAAGAGGGATAGCGTTTTGAATGAACAGCAATCAATGAAGAGAACACTGTTACAATAACTAATTCGACAGAGGAACAAGAGACGGGTCATCCCCAAGTGAACGCTTTCTTCATGCCACAGACTTACACTCCAATCTCTCGTTAATTCCCCCTCTTCTCGACTCTGAAAGACACACTGTTTGGCATCATCCAACAATTGTCCCCTCCATTACGGATCATATCGCACGGCATGTCCTATTTCTGTTCTTCTCATTGTTTTGCAACATATCTTGCTTTGACTGCCTCCTATCTACGTTGCTTCAGTAGTTCCGTGCATTCGTATTCGTTTACGCATAGATTATGACAGAGACAGAATCGAGGAGTAGTATCGACGAAATCGAGCTGGGAGACTATTCTTCGTTCAAGCTATATCCGATGACAGAGTCGGTACATGCGTTTCGTTCTAACACGCTAGTGCGCAGCGTTCTTCTGTTCCCCTAGTGCGAAACAGAACAGCAAGGAAGGTGCACTTCGTGGACGAGACGGGCGATCCACTCGATCAAGTGAGATCCTGACAACCAACTTAGGAATAGACGTTTTACACGGACCATTTGGACTACGAGGTGAAATCCAGACTCTGCTGTGCCGTATTGTAGTCTTGTCCTGATCGATTTCTCTTCTCTTCGTTCCTTGTACCATGCATTGCCTCTTTGTTTCATTCAATCCTGTCGCATTTCCAGAGAGAATCATCGCCTCCCTCTTCTTTTCCTTTCCCTTATTCCATTACTCATATCAGTGTTCTCTATTGCAAATGAACATTGTCAATAGATTCGCCACTGCGTACTATCGGTAAATCGGAAAACCGGCAGAGAGAGTCAATTCCCGCGGGATGCGTCTGTCGGTGGATGGCTGGGTGGATTGAATCGACAGTCTTATTCCGAAAACACCTTTCATTATGGTAGGAATGTCCATTTTGTCCGGGAGAGTGGTTCTGACAGAGGGTGTAGAGTCTTGTTAACCAGGGAGAGTTCCAGCACATTCTTCGTGTCCTCAACACCAACATTGATGGCA
>ERZ1106948.58-NODE-58-length-53002-cov-33.780120_pt1 | contig 53002 bp, 80 predicted proteins | sample MGYA00403673_ERZ1106948 | MGnify/ENA primary metagenome ERZ1106948 (study PRJEB35170, sample SAMEA104062409) | human gut metagenome | biome: human gut; feature: human-associated habitat; material: faeces | place: Denmark | collected 2012-05-07 ...
AGGATCGTGTGGAGTTGTTTGGGGGTTGGTACGTGAAGGGGAGAGAGGAGGACTCGCTGCGAGTGAATGCTACTGGACCGTTGAGACTTCGTGTCTCTAACGAGTTGAAGTGGAGTGCGTTGAACAAGTGTGTAACGGATGTCATCGTTTCCTCGCACTGTTGCAACAAGAGTGTGAAGGTGTTGGATTTGAGTGAGTTGAAGTATCTAAAACGAATTGAGATAGGTGACGACTGCTTTACTAGCGTGGATGAAGTGAAGCTGGATCAAATGGGTGAACTGAAGAGTATAGTAATGAAAGACGAGTGCTTTGGCAGTGTGAATGGATTGAAACTGATTGGATTGAAGGAGCTGGAGAGTGTGGTGATTGGAGAGAACTGTTTCACCAAGTACAAGAACGCTTGTGGCAACAACCCAAACCGTCATTTCTACGTGAAGAACTGCCCTTCTCTGAAAGAGCTGAAGATGGGTCGATACTCCTTCTCTGACTACACCCTGTGCGAGATTAAGAACGACGACGCTTTGGAAACCATCGAAATCGGAAGCATGACGCAGAGAAGCTCCAATTTCAACTGTGGCTCATTCATGCTGAAGAGTTCTCCTTTCTTCGTGGACTCACGAGTAGACATCCCTGCTCTGAAGACGCTCCAGATTGGCTATGGCGCGTTCTGTCGTTGCGACTATGTGGCGCTTGAGAGTGGCTCCTTCTTCAGTAGTTGACTGGATAGACTTGGCTGAACTCCGGTCCATTCAACTGGGCTTCCAAGCGTTCTACTACAACTGGGATCGCAACACACAAGTCAATACGCTGGTCATGAATAGTGACGATTCTCCAGTGAAGTGACTCGATTAGACTTGCCCAAACTCATCTCACTCACCACGAATACCAAATCGGGTTATGATGGCAGCTCCTTTAGGAATGTCGTCCATGTCACGTTAAAGGGTAGGTCGTTGCAAATGGAAGTGAGACGTAGATATGCCCAGTCTCACCAATCTGCTTCTCGAAGAAAAGACGTTCCTTTGCGTGGAAACGCAGGTAGTGGAGAGTGCGGTTCTCCGTTGGCGTGTCACCAGTAGATGCCGGCGCTCTTCAACTGTTCTTTGTCTAGTTTTGTTTCTCTTCAGCTGGTCTTTGTCATGATCTGTTTCTCTTCAGCTGTCCTTTATCTAGTTCTGTTTCTCTTCAACTTTTCTTTATCTAGTTCTGTTTCTGGACACACACGACAGCAGCCATTTCACAAGCAACGCTTTCAAACCCGGATCCCACCGCCCCCACATTTTGCACTGAACACAAATAACGCCATCCAGCGCTGTCGTGTTCTTTCTCCATATCTTTTCCATGTTCGCCTCTTTGTCGCCAAATGAGTCGTAGAAACAGTTATGCGTCGCCCATTGTCTGCGATTCTCCTCTTGTCGCTCATCTCCCTTGCGGTTGCTTCGCCCTATCTTCGTTTTGAAGACGTGTTTGCCGCCACTCCCGTGGGTGAGCAGAATCTGTGGGACTTCAGTACTGCCGTTGTTTCTTCGTAACCGGTAGTTGAGGGGGTCTACAACAATTACAAGATTATCATAAATGGCGTTGTGATTGCTCTCGGCCTGTTCCTGTGCTTCCTTGGAAAGAAGTCGGTGAAGGTGGCGGTTTTGCCGTTCTCCTCATCCCCTAGTTTAACATGTTTGTTTGCGGCCTGTTGGCGGGAGGCATTCCCACTTTCGTGATCGCCACCGACTTGTTGAATGGAGCTGCTGAGTCGACGCTGCTGTGGAGTCTTATGCGTAGTGAGAAGCAGGCGTTCTGGATTAGCATTGGTGCCACGTGCGTTATGGGCATCATTGTCGGCATTCTGCTGGTGTGCCTTTTCCAGATCGGTTACTTCGTCATTGGCGCTGCCTTCGGTGCTGTGGTCGCCATCTACTCCGATGTGATCCTGGACAGCATCATTCGTTTCCATTCTGACGTCGTTCTGTACGTTGCCGTCGGTGCCTTTGCGCTGGAGTTTGGTTTGTTTGCGTTGATTTGGGACAAGTAGTTGTTTGCATTTCGAGTGATGTGTAGCATTGTTGTGATTCTCGGCACGTCGCTGATCGGCAGCTACATCATGACATTTGGGTACCTTTGCTCTGTGTCCGGTTAGGCTTAGTCTCGGTCAGTTCTTGGGCAACTGGATCAACCCCTTCTCTCCGCACTTCCAGAAGCAGCTCATGAATCCGCCGATGGAGGTTCGCGTATCCGTGAGTTGTCACGCGTAGTGGTACATCTACTTGGGCGTGATTGCGCTCTTCACCCTGTTCGGAGTGATCGTGCAGGGCGTGACGAACAAGGCCCCCAAGAAGGAGGAGAGCGAGAACAAGGCGCTTCTGCTTCCTACGGAGAGCGCTCCCAAGAAGACCACCTTCGGTAACTCTACCACGAAGAAGACGGACCGATCGCTGACGCTTCGCGAGATGAAGTCTGAGTCGAACATATAGTGCTTGTATTCTGCTGCCGTGTTTGTTTGAGCAGGTTTTTAGTTTGAATTGAGTTCTCGTTTTCGCTGAGCTCCCGTTTTCGCCCCGTTTTTGTTGCCGCTTCTTTTTCAATTCATTCAAATCGATCCCCCATGGCGCAGGCGGAGTTGATTGACCAATTACTGACTCTGACGTCGAAGGAGACGCTGTTTGACAGCTCGCAGGAGTATGGAGAGAACGTGGGTTTGGGCGCGAGGCATCATGGCTAGATTATCCAGCTCGTGTCGCAGCTGTCTCCCGAATCGATTCGCGAACTGATTCTGAGGATCAAGTCGCTGCAGCAACTCTCCACTCTGTTTTCCGTCATCTCGCAACACACAACGTCAACATCAAATGTGTCGAATCAGTTCGTTGCCATTAAGGCTGCTGTTGAAGTGGCGTTCGCGCGTTTGCGTCACGCGTAGCTTTTGTGCACCGTCGATCTGAATTCGAGTACCAACAAGATATCGGAGGTGGTTCAAAGCATTTGCCTGGAGATGGACGATTTGACTGGGAGCGAAATCCCCTCCGTGATCTCCGTGTTCATGCAGTACTTCGACTTTGAGGGGAAGAAGATGAATTCCCACGCAGAGTGGCGGATATGGGCGTCTCTCACGCGTAGGGAGCAAATGAAGCAAGTCCTCGACCTCCTGACAAAGCTGCTGACCATGTGCGATTCCACCACGATCTTGGTGGATTCGGAAATGGAGGGAGGCGGAGTCACCCTCTCCGAGTTCCGCGTAATGACTCCTGGGTTCTCGATAGCGTGTAGACGCACACATTGGAGCACATTCTGGACCGCGACTGGAACGGGGAGTACATTTGCCCCATTCTGTCTGTTCTCCGTGTATGCATTTCGTCGCGCGCCTGTTCGGTAGGAATGCCAGATCGACGACACGCTGCTGATTTCCACCGCAAACAAAGTGAATGCTCTGCTGAACAAAACCAAGCCGTCGCTCGTTCCCACGCTGATCTACCAGCTCCTCCTGCTGACCAATGATTCCGTGTCGCGCGTCGTCCTCATGTCCATTCTGTTGAATATCCGGAAGAAATGCCAGCCGTCTCAACTCCCCTCCATCAGCAGCCACTTCGCGTTTGCGCTGAAAAGCAACCCTGTACTTATGTGCTATTTGGCGTGATTGTGCAGACACTGTGCAAAGTGTTCATGGAGCTGATGAAGAACTCGATTCTCCCGCCCACCTCCTATTCCCTCCTCATTCTCCTCTCTCTGTCCGACAGCGAGGTTTGGCGTCGCAGCGAGCCGTCAGAACTAGAAATACAAGCATCCCGTGTGGAGCGGATTGCTGACCCAGCTGCAGCAGGAGTTTCATCAGTTGTTTCTTCGCTACCAATACCCGTTCACTCAGAGCAAGGAGTCGGAGGTGCGGAGAACGAGCGTTCTGTTCGACGAGATCTGCGACGTGATCGACCACGGGTTCTTCGAGGGAAACGCCCTCCTGCTTCAGTTCTACGAGTACGTGCTGCACTGGAACGGGAAGTGCGCCAACAGCGAGCGCATGGTCCTCGCCTCCTTCGCCGAAAACGGCGTGATGGCGCTGTTCAGTCGCGTGGAGAGCAGTCGCGCGAGCGTGCTGAACACGATCGTGGGCGAGGTGCGTGCGCGTGGGTGCGCTGACGCGTAGATCAGCCACCACTCGGTGAGCGACGGATCGCTGCGTCTGCTGAACACGCTGTGCCACTCCTACCCCTCCTTCATGCTCTCCTCCGTTCCCGCCATCAAGGTAGGGTTGCGGCGATACTGTGAGCGTAGACGCTGGTGAGTCGCATTCCGCTGATGCCCAGCGCGCTGGTGCCGTCGTTCATTCAGTGCATCCACTCACTGCTCCCCAACCGACCCGACCTCGTCGACATTCTGGTCATTATCCTCAAGAAGGTCCGGATTCCGCGCTGCTTTGAGCGTAGTGTTGCTATCAGTCGGACGACTCGATTCGGCTCTCGGGCGTGTCGGGGCTCATCGAGCTGCTCTGCAAGAGCGAGGTGAGCGACGCGGTCGATCCCAACGCCTCGGCGGTCACGCTCACCCAGGTGGGGTCGACGCTCATTGAGACGGCGCCGTGGGGCATCGGGGTGCGAGTGAGGCGTAGGAACCACATCGCGCAGACGACGGTGGAGGACGCGATGAACCTGGTCCACCGCTACAGCAACTCGATCCACTCCACGGACCCCACGCACTACACGCACTTCTACTGCCTGCTGCTGAAGCTTTACGCGGAGATGCCCTCCGTGCGCACGCGCGTCCTCCAGATCCTCGCCGAGAAGCTTCGCGTGCTGGTGCAGCGACAGGACACGCTCTCCAGCACGCAGACGCTGCCCGTGAGCGAGCTCCTCCAGCTGGACAGCGTGTGCGCCAACGGCTCCATTCAACAGCCGGTTCACGACATCATCGCCGCCGTGGCGCTGGTGCTCCACCCCATGAGCGCGCTGCCTGCGGCACACGTGAGCGAGGGACAGAAGCAGAAGCTGGCGGAGTGGGCGATGGTGCGTGGAGTGAGGGGTAGTCTGTTCAACCTGTTCCTGGAGAAGCTGGTGCAGGCGGAGGTGGAGGAGTTCAAGCTGGACAAGGGCGCGTCGTTCAACCCGGCGGAGAGCGAGGGCAAGACGAACCTGGCGAAGCGCTACGTGCTGTCCTCGCTGTACATGACCGCCGTGTACGTGCGCACTGCCGCGCTGCTGCAGATGAGTGGGAACAGTCAGACGCTGCAGCCGGTGCGTGTGCTGACGCTGGGTCAAATCACCACTCTGCTGAACAACATCATCGTGAGGGCGTGTGGGCGGTGTGACGCGCAGAAGATGAACCACCTCGTCGGAGAGAAGGTCAAAGACCCGTTCGCCGGTCAGCTGGTGGGCATTCCCACGACGAAGCCCGCGCTGCTCAACCTCCTTCACATCTTCATCGACATGGTGGGCGTGCGAGGCGGCGGTGAGGGATAGCGCGGAAAGGAGACGCACGAGGAGGTGACCCGCGCCATCGACGGACTGGTGGACGACTCGTCCATCATGCTGTTCGTCAGCTCCACGCTTCACAGCACCGTTGGCTCGTGAGTGGGTGGTGAGAGGGTAGATCAGCGCGTTCACGCCGTCGTCGATCCGCTCGCGCGAGAACAGGGAGTACTGCGCGTACTGCCGCGAGGTGTGTCGCTACGCGTACAAGCTCCACGCCTTCTACACGGCTCGTTCCGCCTCGCTGTCTCGCGTGAGCCCTAGAGGACGTGAACCACGCGCCGGTCGTCTGCGCCAGCTTGCTCTCGCTCGTCCCGGACGCGATCCAAGCCATCTGCTCCTCCTCGCTCCTCCACTTCTACCAGGACGGCGCGTCGCAGGAGTCTCCGTCGGCGGAGCAGGTGTTCGCGCAGAGCGCCGTCGTGTGTCGCGACCTGATCCTCGCCAACAACGACCTGACGATCGAGGAGCTGACGAAGATCGTGCACGTGGCGTCGCTTGCGACGATTCACACATAGTCCTTGCTCGTCGGCAACTCGCCCAAGTTCACCAGCGTCTTCATCCGCTGGCTGGAGCTGCTGATCGCGAACGACACGCCCGACGCGTCCGCCGCGCTGGACGTGCTGAGCTGGCTGAAGGAGGAGTGCAAGCAGACCGTAGCGGTTCCGTCGTGCGTTGACCGTAGACCCTGCCGCCGGGCGCCGTGGCGTCGCTCTACGGGCTGCTGTGCGAGGTGGCGATCCACTACGAGAACCCCGTGCAGCTGCTGCAGCCCGTGGTGCGTCGGATCGTGAGCGTGATGAGCGAGAACATCGAGGCGGACGCCTTCACCGACGAGTTGGCGATCAACAAGGAGAACGCGCCGACGGTCGCCAGGACGATCATCGCGTCGCTGCAGTCGCTGCTGAAGCCGCTGGGCGCGATGGCGGCGGCGTGCAAGTACTACCAGGTGAAGGAGGCGGTGGAGCAGGATCGCATCCGTCACCTCATTCACTCGTTCTACACGGACTGGCGGAGTCGCGCGGTGAAGCTGGTGAGCACGCTGAACCTGGTGCTGGGCTGCGCGCTGCCGCTGACGCGAGTGGTGCTGTCGGTGAACACGGGCGAGGTGCTGCTGAGTCTGCTGAAGGACTTCTACGCGGTGGTGGACCAGACGATCAAGCAGGTGTCATACGCGGGCGACGACTGTCCCATCCAGACGGTGACGAAGCTGACGGAGACGATTTGCAACGAGCTGACGCCGGCTGTGTACTCGCTGATCCACCTGGTGCAGAAGCCGGGGTCGAAGGACGTGCATCTGAAGCGCCAGGCGAAGCTGATTCCGGACTTGATCTACACGATCGAGCAGTACGAGGCGACGCTGATCCAGGTGAACAAGAAGACGAAGGGAGGCATCAACCTCACGCTGTCGCTGAAGCGCAGCACGGCGCGCGACTTCCGCATCGACGGAGAGAAGCTGAGTCGGCGCATCGAGAAGAGAGAGCAGTCGGAGGAGGACGAGTCCTCGAAGCGGAGGAAGGAGAGCGAGTGAAACAAACATGTTTGTTGAACGAATTGTTAATCTGTGTCATACGTGTCGTAGCTCGAAAAACAGATTCGACAAACCTTGCTCCAGTTGCGCACTCTCCACTTCTTTCCGTTCATCTACAGGTGAGCACGACGAGGCGCCTCGTACAGTAGACACAAGCTTATATACACAATACGCGGACTCGCATTTGATCAGCGCCCACACTTCTGCAGATGGCGAACACGATGAGAAGTGAATGACGGAAATGCAGACTACGACTCAGTGGGTGAGTGAAAGCGCACCTCCGGCAACTGATTCTACGTAAGAGACGAAATCAGACTGCGAAAAGAACGGGGGGATGGCATGAAGGAGTAACGAGTAACAGATGACGCACTCATCGTCACGATAAAAGCTCGATAGAGGCTCGCCAAATATAGAAATGCAGGCCTCTGTAGAATATTCGCTAGTTGCTAAAGAGGATTCTGAATGACAAGAATCATCGGTACAAAGACGGCAAGGACTTGTACTAACACTGTACGGGCGCGCTGAGGGTAGTTTTACATTATTGGGAAGTCCGCTCTCAACACCCACACACTGGTGCTGGGAATCAGTCGCAACACCAGTAGAAATCGTGGCATCAACATCGGGAGTCGACAGCCTACTAAAAACAGGAGAGACGCTGTCAATAGAGAACTGCTGCCAATCGTCCTCCCCTTCCTCAAAACTAATCTCGGAAGGAGTCACAAAGTCGCAGGTATTATGGAATAACACGCAGGAATAGGTAGATAGCGCAAGACCATCAACAACGGCGCTACGCGAACAACTGCAAGTGAGCACGTCATCGCGCACGCCAGCTATGCTACTGGAAGAGAAAGGAGGGTGACTCGATGAGTCTTCTCTGCCCATACTGCTCGGCATCGAAAAGCAGCAAAGAACTACTCCATTATACAGCGGACAACAATCCAACGAATACGGAAGTAGATAAGCGATATAGATACGTGGGATACGTCGTAATTGTGAAGTGGATGGTGAGTGGTTTCTTCTGTGTCTTGTCACCAGGGTGGATTCCCCACATGAACATGTTCCTAGCCAGAATCAGGGAGATGGATCGTCTTGCAATGAGCATTTCCATCAACGGTAGTATTCACCGATGCCTGTGCAAACGAAATAAGTGGGTGGAGGGCAGAGTTACTGGTGGGATAGAGTGCAATGTTGACGATGCCTCTGAAAGGCACTCAATCCAATCTGCTTGACGAGTAAAGTAATATGGTCCAGTTTGAGGAGAGGAAGGACATGGAGTGTGATTCGACCCCGATCTGTGAACCCGGTATTCTTGACGAGCCGAAGGATCTGAGTCTTCTGGCAACGAATGAGCGAAAGTGAATGGAACTGGTGGAGAAACGAATCCATCCACACGAGAGATACAGTTCGAGATGGGGTGTTAGGAACAAATAGTTTGATGACACAACTGAAGACTAGCAAAAATGCAGTTCCATAGGGAGGATCGGTGGCGCGCTTCCTTCCTCCTTCATCGGCACGTGGTGTTTCCTCCTTTTCACCGAAACCACAACAGACTCGTTGTGAACAGTGCCTCGGAACGAGTCAGTTCACCCCCGAGTCCCCCTTCACTTTTTCCTAATTCCAACTCACTTTTTGCTCCAAAGTGGATATTGGTGAGCAAGGAGGCAGAAGATGCAACATATTCCACAGACACCCCAAACTTCCTCGCAATTGGGCAGTAGATTCACTATTTCCCGTTTGAAGGTTAGCTGTGCCAGATAGTGTCAGAATCGAATCTCCAGCAGGTCCTCCGCACGAAATGCGGATTCACGTGTAGAAAGGGACTTTAGTGTTTCATCAACCGAGCGATCCTCGGATGTGGGCGTGCATGAAACGGAGCGGGAGAAGCAAGACGAAAGAATGACCAGAATGCTGAATTCCGTATGGATCGGGGATGGACGCGATATGCTTCAGAGGAGTCTGTCTCACCTGTCTCAGGGTGAGTTGCGCGTGCGTTTTGTGAAGTGTAGTTGGGGATGAAGGATCGGGAACGGGAGAAGGAGCGCCCACTTCTATAGACGGGAGCAGCACGCAAGTCACCACGGGAGGCGAGGAGGTGATTTCGCCCTTGGTTCGCAATCAGTCTGCTCTTCTTGCGGATTTGAAGGCCCCTTTCCCTTTTGCCCGCAACTCCTCCTCCAACCTGCAGATCCCCTTCATGATGCGCAACTACAGCCGCACCTACATGGATTCCTCCTATCCCAACGATGCGGGGGATTACAATCTTTCGCCCGATCTGGTGATGAGCCACTCTCCGTCGGTGATGCAGTACAGCTACGGTTTCCAGCCTTTCCAAGTGGATGGGTACATCCTCCTCCACCTCTCATGACTAGTGCAGAGCGAGAAACAGCGTGCTGCTCGCCGAGAACGTAGTCCTCTTGCGTCGAATTCATCCTAGCTGCCCGTGTTCTCCATGTCGCGAAACAACTCCCTCCAACTGGATCCCATGTTCGCTCTCCTCCCTTCTCTCACGAGTAGCTCGCTGGGCGTGATGAAGCGACAGCGCTCGCTGACTCCACAGCCCGTCGGCGTGAACAAGCTGATTCGCCAGAACACGCAGATGCTGTCGCCCGACAGCGCGTTGGAGGTAGCGGTCGTGTGGTTTCTTCAGTGTAGTTCTCGCCGACTGTGAATGAAACGTCTGCCCAACATGTGAATGAGGTGCCTTTACAGCGTGTGAATGAGGTGCCTGTTCAACGTGTGAATGAAACTCCTGTACAACACGTGAACGAAATACCCGTACAACACATGAATGAAACCCCCATCAATGAAACGCCCATTCCAGGTGGGACACAACACAAACCCGCTTCCGAGTACGATTCGCCGCGACAATGCGAAGAGAAGTCGGGTCGGCGCATCCTGACGGCACAGATCGACGGCGTGAACTACACAGCAGAGATGTGATGACGACTGCGCGTGCTGACGCGTAGAAAGAAGAAGGACAAGAAGAACCCGCAGCGGTGGACACCCGAAGAAGACGAGCTTCTGCGCAAGGCAGTGGAGGAGATGGGCGAGAGGCGGTGGCGGGAGATCGCGGACCGCGTCCCGCACCGGACGCACGTGCAGTGTTTGCAGCGGTGGAAGAAGAAGCTGAAGCCGGGTCTGAAGACGGGTCATTGGAGCGAGGAGGAGGACCGTCTGCTGCTGCTGTACAAGGACCAATTCTCCAACTGGGCGGAGGTGGCGAAGCACATCGAGGGCCGCACGCCGAAGCAGTGTCGCGAGCGGTGGTGCAACCACGTGGATCCTCGCATCCGGAAGGGGTGAGTGCGTGGGAGCGGCGTGAGGGGTAGCGACTGGACGGACGAGGAGGACAAGCTGATCATCGACCTGCAACAGCGATGGGGCAATCGGTGGTCGTCGATCGCGGAGGTGGGTGTGGTGAGTGCGCGTGAGGCGTAGCAGCTGCCTGGACGGTCTGAGAACAGCGTGAAGATTCGCTGGAAGACGTTGTGTCGCCACGGTCTTCAGGTAGGTGTTGTTGGAGTCGGTAATGGTCAGGCGAAGGAGGTGGTGGAGCCGAGCAAGAAGGCGCCCCTGCCTCGAGCGCAGGCGAAGACGAAGTCGCAGAAAGCCTCAGCGCCGTCGCCGGCAGCCGCGCAGAGAGTGCCATATCTTCCTGCCAAGTCGAGTCCTCCTGCCTCCACACCCGTACCTCAAGTGCCACAAATGTCTCAGGTTCCTCAGGTTTCTCTGTTGCCACAAGTTCCTCAAATGCCCCCGATGCCTCTGGTCGCGCAAAACGTACACACTTCGCCGCCTCCTCTGGTGTCGCACACGTCTCCACCACCACCCATGGGCGCGCAGGCGCCCCTGATTCCGCTGGCCACAGGATTCTTCCGCGCCGACTCCAACTCGTTCTTCGCGGCGGGTCCGCAGCCCTTCTCGTTTAGCCCGATCAACTCGGGAATGCAGCTTCCCTACGCGCCGCTGCCGCTCGGCGGCGAGAGTGGAATGAACCTTCCGCTGTACCAGCAGGGCGTGCAGACGCAGACGAACTGGATGAAGCCGGAGGGGAACGTGCCGTTGTCGAGCGCGGGGTACGGGAGAGCGCTGAACGCGAGCGAGAGCGCATCAGTAGATGTGGAGCGCGGGTGTAATCGGTAGAAGAATATAATCGACGTCATGCTGCAGTACGGCTCCTCTTCGTTGAAGGACGATCCTCGTCTGAACGCGCAGCAGCCGTTTGAGCAGCAGAACTCGTATATGGCGTCAAACGATCTTCCTAGTTATGGTTAAGCAGCTGTTTGTTGCAACAAGGAGTCTAGACGGGGACCATGTCCCGCTGGTGCACCGTCATCATTATCCTCGTGAACTGCTTGAAGTTGAAGGACAACGAAAAGGGTTTTGGTTGCCGCTCACTCTCGTCTCTCTTTCCAGTTTCAATCTCCCTCACCACGCTCTTCACATACTGGTCCGTGTTCCGCGTCCACCGCCTGCAGTACTTGTAGAAATCGTCGCTCAGTTCCCCGAACTGCATCGACAACTGCAAGGAGTCTTTCTACCCATTATCAACCACTGCATGGAATGCATTCTGCGACAGGAGCCGGAGACGCGTGTTCTGTCTCCGTTTGCTCCACATGGAGAGGTTGTTCAGTTTCTTCTTCCGTATCCTCTGTGCTGCTTTTCTGTGCTGTGCTGTAGTACTTTCATTGTGGATCGCCGGGGGCGGAAGCGTGTGTCGATAGATCTTTGGGGATCGCAGTTTTGGACGTTTCTTTATCGCCTTCCCGCTATCTCCGTCAACCAGGATAGAGTTGCTGATCGTATCCTACGGTTCAATCACTCTTGCATCGCTACAACGCTGCTTCTCACGTCGTATACGCACACCTGCGGACCCCCCGACGCAAAGGAGACTCTCTTTCTCTTCTTCGCAATCCCTTCGGTCCTAGAGGATCACCCAAAACACACAACCCAACGAAGAGAGGGCTGCATTTGCGTTGCTGAAGGGAATGACCTATGTTGAGAGAGAACGGTGATGCATACGGGCGCCCTCTTCGCTTTACTCTGCTTCACTTCATTCTCCTTATCCTCGGACCGCCGTACCATTTTCTACTGCTTCCAAGAGCGCGGGAACTCTCCCTCCATGTTGCAAACAAACAGTCCACTTCTTGTTCTTTGTGGCAATTAAAAATAACATTACACCAATAGCAGCTATCAGGATGAAAATGATCACGCTAACACAGATCTTGTTTCCGATGGTCTTCTTGTTCATGTCCTATGCGTCACTCCAGAAGGAAGCGGCAACGTTGAGAAGCTGCTTCGCCATGTTCGCGTTCGTCTTCACCTCCTCCACCTTCTCGTTCGAGCGAATCAGCACTTCGTGCTGGTTTCCCAGGGCTTCCAGCGCTCCGTGGCCAATCGCTTCGCTCTCGTACGCGCTCGCCTTCACTTTGTTTAGCACGCCGGTCGTACTACGATGAAACACGACGACGAACACTCACTCCTGGAGCTGGATGAGTCCCTCGGCCATCTTCTTCTTCTTCTCTTCCGCGTCCTACGCGTAAACACGCCGCACAGCGATTACGGCTCCGACGAGTGACGACTTGTTCAGCTTGGCTTCCTGACGAGCGATTTCCTTTTTGATCGTCGCCAGGGACTGCTCGATGTCGCGAACGGAGCCCATCGCCTGGATCTTGTTGTTGTAGCTCATCACGCTCGCCGTGTTTCTCATAATCTTCAGGGCCTCCTGCGCCTGCTGGAAATACTGCTTCACGCGACTCAGCTGCTTCTGCATCTCGCTCAAGTTGTTGTTCTCCTTAATCGTCGTCAGGATACTGTTGATGTTCTTGACTATGTTGCTTGCAGATTTGTAATTCGCCTGAAAGGTGTCCGCCATCGTAGAAGTGATGAACACAGCGACAATCGTGCGCACGGATTGCAGCCATGATTCGGATGGAACCACTCGACGCGCGGCTGGGATGGAGATGATTAGTATTACTTTAAACGGAGTCCTCTATCGGTTTCCTGCACACTACTCATCGACTGTTGTCCGTTTACCGCTTGTGTTAGTTGGAATGGATAGTTGTAATCCAAATCCGTATTTCCTCCGTCGACGTGCGACCGACAGCAGGCCGTACCTCAGGAGAGAGAGGGAGGTGGCTCCTGGCTATCGTTCAGTGTCTCCTTCATACGCTGTGCCTCCACCGTTTTTCCCCGATGATAGTGTTTCATACGCATCTAATTATGTGTCTCCTTACCACTCTGATCCAGTTCGTGCTGATGGACGCAGAGGTTTTTATTGTTCTCCTTTTCCCGATCGTTTCTTCCTCCTCTCTGTCTCACTCGTAGCCCAGGATGTTTTACCATCTGCTTATCAGTCTTCTTATAGTAATGATGAGTTTTATCCCCCCTATTCTATTCCCCACTCATCGCGTGCTCGTTATCAAGAGTGCTATTTGCTCCTTCCCCTGAACCGTAGACCGGCGAATCACTTGTACATAGTCGACCCTTCCATTATGCCAGACTATTATGCCCCTTCGGATGAGTATTTCCTCCATCCTCCCTATCCTGATCCAGTTCCAATGAATCCGAGTCCGCCGGAGCATCTGGAGCCCGTCGCGACCGAGGAAAAGAAAAAGCCTCGGAGCAAAGCGAAGGATTCAAGCAAGAAGCCTGATAAGCACAATTTCAAGACCAAGTTGTGTACCGGTTTTCAAAGTGGCTATTGCAAGTATGGTAGTCTTTGCAAGTTTGCCCACGGAGAAGCAGAGTTACGTCCACTGAATCGTAAGGCTGCGAAATGAGCTTGTTTCTTCCACCACACTGGCGTTTCACGAGAATGGGGCTGCTTGTTTCCATTATTGATTACTCGTCTGGGTAATTGCAATACTCACGATACGATGCATGATACGGATAGCTTCGCATAACGCATAGGAAGAGTTCCTGGCTGCTCTTGAGCTTCCTGACACTTTCCTTGTTCGGAGCGAGTGTACTGCGACATTCGATTCTTTCCCTCATCAATTCTATCTTTCTGGTGTCGATCATCCATGATGTGGGTCAAAAGGGATCGCTCCATCGCTCCTTCAACTATCTGAATATTGCAGTCAACACGGTCGCAATCGTGGGAGATGTTGCTGTCTCCTTTGCGAGCTGTGGCGTGATTTCGTGAATGGCGCCTTCACTCGTAGTGGCTAAAGGTCATCGGGTGCGAGTCCCTGCGCACATGGAAATTGTCAACCGTATCGTTCGTTTTCAGTGTGATGGTGGTGATCGCCTCCCTTTTGCTTCTTCTCAAGAGTACGAGTGACGAAAAGGTAGTGCACAATGAGGAGTGTGACGCGCAGGCGAAAGAAACGAAGAGAGTCATTCCGTTGTGGGTCTTCCGTCTCCTTTTGCTGTGCTCCTTCGTCAGCTGCTACTCTCTTTCGAACTATGTGCCCTTGCTCATGCTCATCTGCATATCGCAACACGAGTCCCTCACCGACAGAAAGCGAAATGCGATCTTCGCTGTCCTCGCTTCCTTCTTCCTTCTTCAGTCCCCCTGCACTCGCACAATCACGTCTAGAATGACCGTCACCGATATGCTCGGATTCTTCTCTGATGCTGATTCCCCGCTTTCGACGCTCTTTTTGCTGTTTGGCAAGAACACCACCACCTCCGGCAGCGGATTCTTGTTCATTCTCTCCCAGTTCTTCTTCGCGCTGGCGATGGCATGTCTGCCGCTGGTGCGCGAGGAGACACCCGCTCCCACTGAAGCGATCCCTGTCGCGAACGAACCGCAATCCACTCGCACCGACTGGCTCTTCCTCCTCCTGTCCAAGTACGTCCTCCCGCCACGCTCTCACCTAGACCTGTCTTCTACAGTCTCTATCACGTGATCCTCCTGCTCTGGGTCTTCCTCTTCCCCTCCATTCTCTCCTTCCCCGTCCTCCTCCTGGTCGTCGTGGACCTGCTGCTCACTCGCCCCTCCAACCGTCTGATCACGCGCGCGTTCATCATGGACTACCTCAAGACGCAGCACGTCGAGGGCTCTGCACATGCGGGGAAGATCGACATGGTGCTGGAGTCGCTGTATGAGCGCTGCGTGCTTCTCCCCAACGCTCCCTGGCGGCTCCTGACTCTGCTGTACATCTTCTGTCTGCAGGTTCACTCCTTCTTCGGCTCCGTGGGCTTCACCTACGGCGCCTCGTCTCCGAAGTGGCTCTTCGCGCTGTTCGGAAACCGACTGGGCGCGCGCTTCGCTGGCGACAAGTACATCCAGTTCGTGCTGCTGTGTGCGGCATACGGCTACTCTCTCGTAGCGGTGTGACACACGAATCACACGTAGTTCTACACCAAGTTCAACGTCGGCAAAGTCGTGCAGCTGTCGTTCCGGTGCATCCAATCCGATTCGCTCCAGTCCTCCCACTTCACCACGCTGCAGAGCGTCTACCGCGTGGTCAACAACATCGTTCGCATCGCCATGACGCTGCTGCTGTCCGTGTCGCCTGACCTCTCGCTCGGCGTCCTCACTGCCGTGTTCATGCTGGAAGCGATCGTCAACGGAACCTTCCTCACGCCACTCACGGCGGCACTGGTGGCGGTCGCCAAGCTGTACGGTGCCGCTCTCCTTAGCGTCGCTGCTCGCTGCTCTGTTGACGCGTAGATGGACCACAACGACAAACCGCCCTTCTCCTACTTCGGCATTCAGGGCGCCTTCGACCCCACGACGCCCACCATGGCGTTCTCCATGCACTCCATCAACCTCTTCATCCCCTTCCTCCTCCTCCTCCTCGCCGTCTACTCCTGCGTCAGTCACGTCTACACCTCCACCGCCAGAAAGTCCTCTCTCTCGCTCTCACTCACCGCTAGAAGTGTCTATCAGGCGCTCCAGCCGCTCTCCAGCGCGCTCCAGCTCTCTGTACGCGCTCTCCTTGCCTCTCAACATAGGTCCGATTTTTGCTCATGTGGGTCGTCACCATCGCCTGCAGTCTGTGCGAGATCCCGAACGTGCTGAGCGCGGTCTCGCTCGCCATCGTGCTGGTGGTGACGATGCTCCACGTCCTCAACACCACCAGCAAGTCCACCGTCGTCTTCTTTTGCTTCCTCACCGTCCTCGTCGCCTGCGCCAGCTACGCCTTCCTTCTCCTCTTCTTCTTCTCGCCGATGAAACTCCCAACCTTCTTGACGCCGTTGGAGTGGGGCAGCTTCGTCTCCACGCACACGCTTCGTCTCGCTTGTGTGTGTGGCTCACGGAATAGACGAAGACATCGCCTCGGGACGCGCCTTCTCCTATCTCTGCCCGCCGCTGGTGAAGGCGTACGTGTTCTACCTGTACACGTTCAGCGTGCTCCACCAGCCCGTCCAGCGCAGCACCACCGCCTTCGTCGTGGGAGACGACGACCGTGTGAAGGTGGCTGTGAGGTGTTGTGGTAACGAACAGACCGTCCAGGTGCCGTTGCTCGCGCAGACGGAAGACGACTCCGCCTCGCTGCAAAGCCGAGTCGGCAGGAAACAGTACTACGTCGCTGTCGTGACGGAACACGCCGTGCTTCTCGTCTGCGTGGTGGTGATTCTGCGTTGCATCCTGGTCCGTCCCACACTCCTCTCCTCTCTCCTCCTCTTCTTCCTCCTCGTCCGCCCCCCATTGCCCCCTCATTTTTAGCTGTACGTGCTCTGCGCCTCCTACCCCTGGCGCAACGTCTCCCATTACCTGATCGTCCCCATCGGCTGTGTGATGCTCCTGCAGTACTTCGGTCCCTTCTCCTTCGTCACACGCCACTCCCCCTCCGTTCTCTACGTCCTGCGCGTGATTGGCATCTGCTCGTCGGAGGTCCCGATCGCGCACCACGAGTCGTTCATTCTCTTCTCGAATGCGTTCTACCAGCAATTCGCCTTCAACGCGCACCTCATGCTCTCCTTCGTCTCTATCGCCTTCCTATGTGTGGTGATGAACTGGACCACCACCGAGCACGTCGCCGCCTGCTTCGTGGGTGTGTGGCTGCGATGTGACGGCGTAGACGGTCCTCAAGTCTCTCTTCCAGAAGCGGTGCAGCGACAAGAGTCGGGAGGAGTCGAGCCCCGTCGAGGACCAGTTGAAGCGGATTCAAGAAGACGAGAAGGCGGTGATGGCTGAGATCGCCGCGCTACAGGAATCCTACGCCGAGTGGAAGGAGTCGCCGCACTCCCCGACGAGCGACCTCGGCTCTCCGACCAGTCCCAGCGATTCCGTCGACAGTGGAGAGAGTGCCTCGCGGAAGGAGGGATCGATTACCGCCAAGCTGAGAGGGGCGGAGAAGAAGCTCAAGCGCCTGGGCGAGAAGCGGTCGTCGCTGCAGCGCTCTCTGCAATGGCGCGGGCTGTGGAGCTCGTTCAGCGAGCGCTGGTCCGCGTCGCTGGCGCAGTTCGTCCACTTCGTGTCCTCCAACATCGCCACCATCGCACTGGCTCTGATCTTCTTCTTCCTGGGCATCTCGGGTCGGTCTGTCAGCGCTGTCTGACTCGTAGTTGGCATGGACTCCCTGAACGCGCTCGTCAACCTGACGCTGGTGGGCATTCTGCTGTTCAAGCCGTCCCATCTGCGTCAGGCCATGCGCGTGCTCTTCGTCTGGATCATGCTTCAGTTCGTCTGGATCGCCCTGCGTCCCGCGGACTGGCTGACGCGCTGCGCGTGGTTCCGTATGAGCCCGCAGTGGCAGCACTACCTTCTGATCCAGTTCGTGGATGCCTCGTACCTGTACTGGGACATCCTGGGGTACTTCTGCTCCTCGCTGCTGTTCGGCACCTCGCTCGCTCACGAGGAGGACGATGCTGACGACGCCGTGGAGGAGGATTCTCTCTGGAAGAACGTGACGCTGCACCGAGCGAGTCATGCATAGATCCAGTACTTCAGTCTGTTCCTCCTGGACGAGATCTTTATCTGTCTTCTCTTCCTCACCGTCACACGCCCCAATCTGTTGACCGCTATCTACTTTACGCTCTCGCTTCTCCTCCTCTATTCGCCGCGCGTGCGCTCCAAATTCGCTCTCATCAAAGCAGTGCTCTTCACGCACATCGCCCTTCTCTCTCTCTTCCAGCTCCCTCTCCTGCCCGACGCCACCCACCTCTCTGCCGGCTGGAGACTGCTCTTCACGCTGTTTGGCTTCGAGAAGTGGAGTTCCGATGTCTTCGATGGCAGAGCCATGTGCATGGGAGACGGTATTCTGCGGAAGAAGGGCGACGTTGTGGAATGTACCACATATTCGTCGTTTTCGGCAATGGGCTTGTACGTCACGATTCTCGTTGTGTTCTACCTTTACGTGGGCGAGAGCGAGGCGTGTGAGGCGTAGGACTACATCGTTCACAGCACTGGCTACCTGGCGTTCCGCGAAGCGATGGGTGGCGACGCCAAGTCCATCGCGCTGCGGAAGACGTTGTTGGTGGAGGGTCTGGTGGCGAGCTGCGTGGAGCTGAAGAAGAGTGAGTGAGAGAGAGGCGTGTGAGGCGTAGAAGTGCAGTGTGTGGAGAGCCAGCTGTACGCGCTGTTGCAGAGCACGGTGAAGAAGGTGGAGATCGTACAGGGCACGGTGTACAACGAGGGTTGGAGTTGGGAGGCGGAGTGACGTGCAGAGAGGAAGGGAGACTACATGCCTCCGACGTCGTGTGAGGTGACGCAGGTTACCAGCTCCTCCTGCGAGTTGACGCTTCTCTTCCCCGCGACGGCGCCGCTCTCCGAGTTGACCGGCGTGGTCGTCACGAACGAGGAGGTGGACGACGTACGATATCCAGAGAGCCGTCAGTAGTAGACCAACGTGCTGGAGTCGCGGGAGGAGCAGTACTACTACGACAAGACGGACTACCAGCTCGTGTCTCAGGTTGAGTCTGATGAACTCGGCGAGGATGTGGTGCGTGTGAGGATCCACCACAACTGCCTTCTGCCGGACCACGTGTATTCCTTCTCCGTGCACTGCGTGTACAACGAGCTCAAGATCACCTCGCCCGTCGTCGTGACCGGCGTTCACACGGAGGGCGAAGACGCTCCGGAGAACGACCTTCTCTACCACAGCTGCTGCTACGCGCACGTCGAGGAGAAGGAAGAGAACGTCAACCTCGTCGCACGCGACCTGGCGATCCTCTCCGTGCATAGACAGTCGCGCTCTCTCTCGCTCTTCTCGCCCGTGCAGTCGCTCAATCTCACCATCCCGCTTCGCTCCATCTGCAGCGTCACGCTACTGACCCAGGACGCTTGCGACGGCGTGTTGGTTGTGGTAGGTGCGTGGAGAGGGACTCAGCGTTAGTTCCTGAACGAGATGAAGACTCCCACCTTCCTGTGCCTTCAGCCCACCGACTTCGGGCAGCACTTCTCGCGAGAAGAGTTCTGCCGCGTCATTCAGCCCTTCCTTCCCTTCGCCTCCGTGCGTTCAGTGGTTCGCGCTCACTCATAGGATGTCGTTGCCACAAGAACCATCACTCGAGACATGCGATCCTGCCGTCAGAAGGTCTGGGAGTATCTGCGCGGGTTCGTGGTGGCGCCGAACGGGCACGAGTCGATCCGCAAGATCCTTAACCAGTTCGAGTATATTATCTCCTTCTATCTCTGCTTCCTGCTGGTGCTGCGCGGCGACCTGCTCTCGCTCGTGTACGCCGTCCTTCTCTTCTGCTACGGCCTGCTGTCGCCCGTGTGTCTCTCGCCCTCCTTCACGCGCCTCCTCCTCCTCACCTCCGCCGTCGCCACCTGGTTGCGCTTCCTCGTCCAGACGCCGCTTTTCGAGCAGACCACGCTCGCCAAGCACGGGGACTGGATTCTCCGTCTTCTCGTCCGCCTCGCTTCGCTGCCTCATGTCTAGTCCACGAGAGAGGAGCGCGCTGTCCCCGACTCCTTCCAACCCCTGTTCGTCTTCTCCTTCTTCAAGACGCAGAAGGCGTTCAGTCCGCCGCGTGGCGCGTCGTTCCTCTGGGACCTGCTGTTGCTGCTGCTGGTGTTCACCTACCGTTTGTTCCTCTCGGTGGAGGAGGTGGCGTGTGGTAAGGCGTAGATGTGCGGCGTGGAGGCGGAGAGCGCCGTGGAGGCCGCGGAGAAGGCGATCGTGTCGAACGAGGTGGAGGAGGACGTGAAGCCCTCTGTGCTCGACGACAACGTGGACCGGTCAGAGACAACGCAAGCGCCTGACGTGTAGAAACAGACTGGAGAAGGTGTGGAAGAACTCCGCGTTTGTGAAGCGAATGAGTCGTTTCTTCGAGGTGAGGGGTGTGGGCAGGAACTGAGTCGTAGTCGCCGCTGCGAAAGGGGAAGAGTTACATGGAGTTTGAGAGTGGTTGTGGTGTGAGGCGTAGAATCATGGGGTTCACACAGCTCCTTCTCTTCATTTACGCGCTCTTCTTCATCGGACGCGCCGTGAACAACACGATATCCTTGGTCATCAACACACGAGGTGACTCCTTAACGCGCACTACTCCGCCTACGCGAACAACATCATGAACAACCAGCTGCAGTCGTGCACCGTGTTCTTCGTCGTGCTGGCTGTGGTCATGGTGATCGTGGACAAGTACTTGAGTCTGCAGGTGCGTGTAGGTGGAGGTGTTGATGACCAGAGCGACGTGTTCCTCAAATACGTGGTGCACACGCTCTACTGTGCAGTGGTTCTCATATCCTTGATGATCATGCCACCACTGCACTTCCTTCACTGAAGGGCTATTTCATTCTGGTTCTCCCCTTCAAGACCCACCGCAACTGGGAAGACAACCCTCACGCGGAAGTGTTCATCGTGCTCCAGCTCGTGTATCTCTTCTACTCGGCGAAGCAGATCCAGCACGGCTACCCGCAGAAGGCGACGCGTGTGCAGAAGAAGATGGTGGAGGACATATCGACGTACGGTTACTACTCCGACATGGTATGGTTATCAAGGATCACTGAGCGGTAGGTGTACTCGTCGATCCCCTTCCTGTACGAGATCAACACGCTGTTGGAGTGGACGACGACGAAGACGGTGCTGCGTATGGACCAGTGGTTCTCTGCGGAGGAAATGCATCGCGTGCTGACGAGTTCGCTGTTCTCGGTAGTGGCGCGTGAGGGCGTTGAGGCGTAGAAGGACAGCGACGAGCACGACGAGGAGTGGAACAGCGCGCTGCCGCGAGTGAAGAAGGAGAAGGTGGTGCACGGACTGTGCTTCGTGGCTGGAATGATCGTGTGCGCTGGAGGCGAGGGTGAGTTGTAGCTGTTGCTGGTGCTTCCGCTGCTGCTCTTCTCGTCCTCCTCGCCCGTGCTGGTGCAGAACCCTGTTCGCAGCAGTAACATCTACCTCGATCTGATTGTGGGCGTGGTGCGAGGACGTGACGCGTAGACACCGAACCACACGATCCGTCTGGTGGAAGCGGAGGACGTGTACTCCACGCGCACCATCACTCACAAGGAGTTCGGCGAGTGGTCGGCGCTGTTCATGGGTGCGTGCTGCGACGCCGAGTGAGGCGTAGAGAACACCAACGGCAAGCGACAGTCCGTGCTGAACAGCGAGTGGGCGACCGCGGCGCAGGTGATCACGCTGCCGTTCTACGCGATGAACAAGTGGACGCTGTCGAGCCCGGTGCTGGACCAGTTGGTTGGCGAGCTGGAGGAGAGCTGCAAGGACATCCACGTTCAGATGAGCGTGGAGTTTGTTCGCGACGCGCCTACGGTGAGGGCAAGGCGATGTGTTGATGGGTAGGACGCGACGACAGCCAAAGCCGTCTTCAACGAGATCGTGACGGAGCCGCAGTGCAAATATCCTGCCGATTTTTGGAGTGGTTGTGTCCTTTATGGGTACGAAGCTGGCTGACGTGCTGAGGAGTCGTGCGACCTCTGTGGAGTTCCCGCGGTTGTAGGGGTGTGCGATCGCGTGTTGATGTAGCTTCCCGCGGCTATTCTACCTGTCTTCGTCCTCGCAGGCTCACTTCGTGGATATGGCGAAGGAGGAGTACAACGAGCTGAGCGTAGCATCGGGATGGTGGAGTCAAGAATAGTTCGGAATGAAGGATTACGATGAGGAGCGCGTGCGCGTCCTGCGGTCCAGCAACGGCTACAACACGACGGAGATTCTGCCGAACATGGAGCTGTGGGTGGTGAACGACGCTGTGCTGAACTGTGAGTGTGCGGAGGGTGACTGAGGGATAGCCTTCGTCGTCGAGGAGATGGGATTCTGGGGGATCGTGGGGAACGTGGGAATCATCGGACTGTACATCACGATCCTGCTGACGGTGGGTGGAATCATCCGCAACTTCTTGCTGCCCCAGGTGAACACGATCATGTTAGCGAGTAAGAGAAGCGTAACGCGTAGATACACGTCCATTCCCGATGCGGACTTGTTGCTCGATTTGATCCACAGTCTCTATATCTGCCGCTTCAGCAACTATTCGTTCGGGTTGGGCACGAGAATGACGATTAGGGGTCACTACAAGGACGAAAAGCGCATCTTTGAGTTGCTGATTCGTATCTTTAGATCTCCCGAGCTGCTAGTGAAGCTGACAGAGAGTCCTGCGAGCTATCACTGCGTGAAACGAGTGTTGCTGGAGGAGTGATAATGAGTGTGAATCCAGTGTTTGTTTATCCGTCAAAGATCGATTGCATAGTTGAGTTTGGATTTGCACATGTAGGCGGTGAGAGAGATGAAATGAGGAAAAGGGAGAGTATTGACCCGTACGAGATTTACGCTGTTTGCAAGGCATGCGGAGAGGTGATCAAGGAGAGCAGCACCAAGACGCACGAAGTCACATGCAAGGCAAGTAAAGAAGTCAAGGATCACGTTTGTCCGTTGTTTTGAAGGATTATGTGCATAGCTTATTGGAATCAAGTTTGAAATATACTCGGGAGCGGAGCTGATGGAGAATCCTGGACTGTTTTCCCTTCTTCCCGTCATGGGTTATGTCTAGAGCTCCATCGTTGACGCGCAACACTGCAGGAAGTGCGCCAAGCAAAAGAATAGTGCTGTTGGTAGTAGAGGGTGATGTGTAGGTTTCACCTCCTCCTCGCAAGAGCAGCACGTCTTCGGTTGGGAGAGCAAATGATTCTGTGAAGGAAGAGATGGAGAGGAAGAGAAGGGAAGAGGAGATGGAGAGGAAGAGAAGAGAGGAGGAAATGGAGAGGAAGAAAATGGAGGAAGAGATGGAACAAAGGAAAAGAGAAGAAGAAAGACGAGAGATGCGCCGACGAGAGCGAGAGAGACGGAGACGGGAAGAAAGAGAAAGAGAATTGCAGCAAGAAGCGGCGCGAGAACAGGCTCGGAAGGAGGAGGAGAAGCGTTTGGAAGAGGAAAAGAAGAAGAATAAGGAAAGAGAAGAATTACTGCTTCAAGAAGAGTTGCGCAGAATCCGCATGAAAGCGGAACAGAGAAACCGAGAAGAAGAGGAGAAGAAGCAGAGATGGCAAGATGAGGAGAAGAGGATTCGCCAGACTGTGGAAGAACAACGGCATATGGATGCCCAGAAGAGATTGGAGGAGGAGAAGGCGTTTCAAGAAACCAGTGATGATGATGGTAATGCTGCTGCTCTCGTGTGATTTGTAGTTATTGTGATTCCTCCACTCCAGACGTATGCCACACCTCAAAACGCGAAGAAGAGCCCAACGGTCATCAATGATGATGCACGTCGGAATCCCCGAAGTGGCGCTCAGACTCCTCGCTCCACTTCCTTCCAATCCCCGTCGCGCTCCATCCGATCCGCAGACACATCAAAGCCCACCCCCGTCGATCACTCGTTTACCGTGCCCTCTCTGCTCAGCCCGCCACAGCCGATGAAGAACCCGTTCGCGTCGTGCAGCGACGTGGGCAGGGAGATCGACCGGAACATATCCGCGCAGATCCAGCCGCACACGGACACGGTGCTGGTGAATGTGTACGAAAAGCGACGCAGGGAGCGCGCAGCGAGTTCAAGTTCAAGTTCAAGTTCAAGTTCAAGTTCTGATTCCAGTTCGGGTTCCGGTTCGGGTTCGGACGAGGAGCGGGGAAGGAATCCGTTCGATGAAACGCCTCACAGTTCGCACGATGAAACGCCTCGCAATCCGTTTGACGAGTCGCCTCTCAACCCGTTTGATGAAACGCCTCAGCCGAGCACCAATCCGTTTGATGAACCAGCACAATCCAGCATCAACCCCTTCGATGAAACTCCAATCAATCCTTTCGATGAAACGCCTCACAGTTCGCGCGATGAAACTCCTCGTAATCCTTTTGACGAAACTCCCACCAACCCCTTCGATGAAACGCCCATCAACCCCTTCGACGCGTCCTCCGACTCCGACTCGCTCCACCTGGCGTCGCTCCAGAACCGCAAGGAACGAAAGCCACTCAACCCGTTCGCGACGGACGGCGAGGAGGCGTTTGAGCGTCTCGTGTCGGCGGCGGACCTGCAGCAGAAGCCTGTTGTGGCTGCCCCCATTCCGCAGGTGGAGGCGGAAGCGCGGGAAGAGGTGCCGGGACTGAGCACGCGGGAGCAGTCGGTGGCGGTAATGAACTCGTCCGCGCCCGCCGCGGTAACGCGTGATATGGAGTACCAGCAGGAGCAGTGCGCGCTGGAGCGAATGAGAGCGTTGTACGACTCCAGCAGAGATGGTGAGGAACGGGGAGGGGCGTGATGGGTAGAATACCTCCGATTTTTGGAGAGACTGCGTGGTGGAGTGAGTTGTGTGAAGTGGTGTTCCACGGGAAAGAAACACAAGACGGTGCTGCGACTGGTGGAGATCGGAGACAGGAAATATGTTGTGTTTGGGGCGGGGGATGACGTGTAGTTGGAGTGGGAGAGGAAGCAGTCGATTGTGAAAAAGAAGCCGGGTCGCATCGACATCGCGACTGTGGAGGCGATCGAGAGCGTGTACGGCACGAACCGTTTTGACATCGACGCGGAGAAGTGGGTATGTTGGGCGTGGATGATGAGTAGATACTTGGAGATTGAGTGTTTTAGCAATGCAGGCAAGACATCCCTTCTTCCGGGTTTGCAGAAGTTGTGCGAGGAGTACTGATGGCTGTTACTATATTGTACACTAGGCTGCGTGTTTGTTGCGCCAATGATTGCTAGCAAAGGAAGAGTCTTTTCCCAGTTCTCTCGTCGTTTCAATTATTCCTTTACCAGACAATTCGTGAATCCATTCAAAACCGTAACCCTCTTTCGTGTAGGGCATTTGAACGGTTTGTAAATCCTTGTAGAGCATGAGCAAACAACAAGAAGAGAATCCTAAGGGTCGTGTAGAAGCGGTGATATCATCCCTAGTACCCGAGAAGACAGAGGAGAAGGAGAATCCGGAAACCAGTAGTTCGGTTGCAATACTCTATTCATTGTGTAGAGAAAGAAGATACTGCCGACAAGCTGCCGTACTACATCGGAGCTCACGTCAGTTCGGCTGGCGGACTGTGGAACGCTCCGGAAAACGCGTCGTTGTTGGGAGCCAACGCCTTTGCGCTCTTCTTGAAGTGGGATCATCAGGGAGTGCTCATTGCGTAGATCCCAACGCCAGTGGGCCATGAAGGAGATAAGTGCGAATGATGTCGCCAAGTTCAAAGAGTCTATGGAGAAGCACGGCTTCAAGCCCAACCAGGTGCTTCCTCACGGCAGCTATCTATGCAACATTGGCAGCGTTGACGAGGAGTTGTACGAGAAGGCGAAGAACGCAATGCTGGGTGAATGCCGTCGTGTGGAGGAACTGGGTCTCCAGTACCTCAATATCCATCCGGGCTCAACGGCGAAGAAGTGCACGAAGGAAGAGTCCATCGAGCAGATCGTGAAGGCGCTGAATTACATCCACCAGAACACCAAGTACATGACAATCGTGCTGGAAAACACGGCTGGCGGAGGCGGCACTGTTGGCGTTTCGTTTGAAGAGTTGAAGTCGATCATTGACAAGGTGGAGAACAAGGAGCGAATCGGCGTGTGCATCGACACCTGTCACGCGTTTGCCAGCGGAATGAGCATCGCCGTGCCTGATGGCGTGGAGAAGATGGTTGCGAAGTTCGATTCGGTGATTGGCTTGAAGTACCTGAAGGCGATGCACCTGAACGACTCGAAAGGAGACCTAGCATCCAACCGCGATGTGCACCAGCCGATTGGCGAGGGCGCAATCGGTCTGGACTGTTTCCGTCAGATCATGAATTGCGACGCGCTGCGAGGCATTCCGCTGATTCTGGAAACACCGCATCGGAACGACGAGGAGTACGGACCCGAGCATGGCTGGGCGAAGGAGATTGCGACGTTGAGAGGATTGATTGTGGGGAAGGAGGAGTCGTGTGACGCGTAGGGCGTGGAGTCGGTGCCGCAGAAGAAGAAGAAGATTGACATGATGTTCAAGGCGAAGCCCAAAGAGGAAAAAGACAAGGCGAAGTCCAAAGAGGAGAAGACGAAGCCTAAGAAAGAGGAGAAAGAGAAGGAAAACAACAAGACGAAGACAGCGAAGAAGACAACTCGAAAGACGAAGTGACTCTCTTTGTTCCAACAAACACACATACTTCTTCTTCTTCGTATCCTTCTTCGCAGGAGCACTTGATCGCTTCACGGAGGAGCTCGAACTCTTCACGGTGAAGAAGGAGTCCATCCGCTTCTGCTTGCACTTCTCCTTCGCCTTCTCCAGCTTCTCGATGTACCCGTCGACGCGCTCCGGGTTGAATCCCTTGTCGTTCACCAAGAACTCCTTCAGTCCCGTGCGATCGATATCGCTGAACGTTATCTTGATGTCCTCGCCCTTGACCACCTCGGGATTCTTGAACAGCTCGCGCGCGCGCTGATACGGCCAGTTGTCGGGGACGTTGTATTTGTCGGGAAGGTTCTTCAGCACCTCTTCGATCGTGCGGTACTTCTGAATGAACTGATAGGCCTTCACCTGCCCGATGCCGCGGATTGTATCACAGTAGTCGCAGCCACACAGAATGCACATATCGATAAACTAGACATGAGTGGATTTACACAGGACAACTTCATCTTGTGTCAACTTCATATCTTCGAGCAGTATCTTCAGGTCCACTTCCAGAACGCCGCTCTGGTCCTTCTTCGAGCTGTTCTGACTCTTCGTGAGGTGACGGAGAAGGAAGGGGGTTCCGAACGTGAGACTGTCCATATCTTCGCTCGCCATTCCCCAAACCACCTTTTTCTTCACCAGCTCCGCACACTGCGATTCGGCTTCGCTTGCCGCGTCGATGACCGGAACGCCCATCAACTGCAGGAGCTTCTTGCAGTCATCCTATGCGTGAAAGGAAGCGGCGAAACGCACAATGTGGGAGGAATTCATGTGTACCGTTCGCTTACTCAGCTTTTCGATTTCTTCTTCATTTCCCGCCTCTTGCGCTTGCTTCAGCTCCTCCTCGGCCTTCTCTCGGTTCGCTTTTCGTCGCTCCAGCTAGACGTCATCCACACTAGCCATTTCAAACCTCGCTCTGCTTCATCTCTGGCGGCTTTCCCTCAAACACGAAGACGGGCTTCAAACCGTCTTCCATCATCTTGATCGTCTTTGTCAGCACGCCCTGAATATGACTATGATCACAGCCAGAAAGAAAGAGAGCACCTCGTCACCTCGCCATCTTGGTTCGTTAGCATTAACGACGCGAAGCTCGAATTGGTGCGAATTGCAACCTAGTCGTCATACCGACACTACGACGAATACAAGATACTGGTAAATCATCACGCTGGCGTCGATGGCGACCATTCTGCCAGTGTACTTCTTGACATCCACCTCCTTCATGGCACGCGGCGCGTACGTGCTGATGAGCTTGGAAAGACCCTTAATTCCCATCCGAGTTCTGTTTTAGTTGAAGACGATTTGGTGGGCTATTTGCCGCTATTCTCAACAAACACCGGAAAACGACGCTCAGCACAGAATAACCGTCGACCGTTCGTACTGAGTCAAAAAGATGTCCTTGAGACGCTGACACGTCTGTTCCGAGAAGGGATTGCCCACAAGACTGATTCTGCGCAGAGCAGGGAAGATGGTGGTGTCCTGAATGAACACTCGGAACGACTCCAGAAAATCGTCTCCGATCCGATTCTCATCCAGCGAAATCGACGCCAATCGCGGGTAATTCTTCAGGGCAATCAACAACCGGAAAACGCCCTGCGTCGAAATGCTGTTCCTCGCTAAATCGAGCGACCGCAAATAGTAATGGGGGTGCTCCTCGAACAGAGTCCCCAGCAATTCCGTCACGAACGAGCACTCGTTCCACCGATCTTCCACGCACGTGTTCTGAAGCGTGACGCGACTGGCGAACAAAAAGGGAGAGTTCTGAAGCATCAGCTCGTACGTCTCGGGCAAAATCCGGCCTATTTCTGACATGACAGGAGGAGAGCAAACCATTGTAGACCACTGCGGAATGCGGCTTCTCGTTCATCAGCTGCGTGAAATACAGACCGTCTTCGGACTGGTGGTACTCTGATGATCACGATGATTCACCACAACAACCGTTCCACAACACCAGCCCGTTCACGAGGATCCCACGATTCTGCAGTTGCGTGGAGAGACGGTACAGTTGCGGGGAATCCTCCTTCGTGGCGTAACTCCCCGAGAGATCGAGCACGCGAAGACTGGATAACCGCGGGGAATCGAGAATCGTCTGGAGAATGAAACGGATCGTCGCGGCGGGGAACCCCATGTCTACGCGTCATTTCCCTCCATCTTCGCCACCTCGCACCGCCAAGAACTCCAGCCGCTCGCACGTCGAAACCACGCTCAGCAGATCCTCCAGCGCCGTCTCGTTCAGCTGGCACAGACGAAGATCCTGCGCGATGGCGGTCTCGAAGTTGTCGAACTCAGCGGAGGGCACGGAGGAGAAGGGGCACTCGACGGAGGACAAGCCAGTGAGCCGGAGAGAGTGGAGGTTGCAGTGGGGAGTGAAGGTGTGCGAGGAAAGCACCACGGCGTCGTGTGGCGAGGCGATCGAGTGGAGGAGCGCGCCGAGCTCGTCGATGTGGAAGCCTAGTCGTGACCACCGAAAATGGGGGATACCCCAAATGCTGAGGTCGTCGTAGAGCAGAAGGCTCCAGGGCAGGTACCAGTTGTACTGTCGCTGCACGGTGAGCAGACTCACCTCGTCCACGATGGAGTCTACGCCTCAACGAGCACTCGAGCACGCACATGCCAGCGAGTGTGGGTGCGGGACCAGCGGCTCCACCTCCACGGCGTACGCGTAGGCAGCCAGCGTGGTCGCGTCGCAGGCACAGGCCGCCTTGAGACGCGAGGGCGTCTGGAAGCAGTCGTCGCAGAGCTGGTAATAGACGCGTTTGGAGAGGGGGTGATGCGCGGGGAGGTCGAGTCCGAGGAAGGAGTGATTCTCGTGCGCACCGAATGTGGTGATGATGCCGGTGACGTAGTAGTGCTGGTAGGTGCCGGTCATATAGGTGAAATGGTCGCCGCTTTTGGAAACGTAGAATTGGAGGAGGTCGGGGTTGACTCCGATGGTGGCGAGAAGCGCGCTGTGAGCGAGGGAGTGAAGCAGTCCCGGGATGGTTGGGTACACACGATGGTAGGACTTCAGATAGTACTACGCTTCAGCGAGCGAGCGAATTAGGAACGCGATTGCAGTTGACTCGAGCGCACTTCTCTCTTGTGCCGACGTATGGGTTGTAGTCCTTCTCCAGACACAGACCCTTTTCGTAGACGTAGCGCAGAGCACTCTCCGTGGATGCGCCTTCACATGAATCTGGACTCGCTGCCCTCCTGTCGTTCACACAGTCGAGGAGTTGTTGAACTGAAAACGGCTCCTACAGGATCACACACTGTCCCATGGCGTACACTCCACAGCGGGTCCATTTCTTTGAATTTCATGTACATGATGGTTGCTACGGCAACTGCCCAACTGCTGGCGCACTTTATCGAGGGGTCCACGTTCACGAAAGGAGGAAGGAACACGCTCCAGTCTTGCGGTGGGATCACCGAGTATATGTCCTCCTTGGGGGTGTCAAAGTGACGAATATCGACCTCCGGATAGCGATTGTTGGTCATAAGCGATTTGCGAAAGCGCACTTCTGAAAAATCGGAGTAGAATGAGTAGTACAGCGGGATGCCGGATAGCTTTTGCGCGCTGGCGAGTCGCAGGGAGTTGATGGCAAAGTTCTGTCTCCTGCTTCTACGCATCATCTTATCATCACACGGTGAACGCGTATTCGTCGTCCTTGTACTGCTTTCCATAGAATCGCACGAACTGGTCGAAGGACTGGATGTCCGACACGGACGCAGCGAGACATGCAACGGAGCAAAGAAAGAGGAGGAGGAGAAGCATGGTTTCTCCAAGGGGACGAAAAGAAAAATGCCTTAGCCGTGAATCGAACACGGGTTATCACGGCCACAACGTGATGTACTGACCAACTATACTACCAAGGCACTCACAACAGCCTCCTCCCTTGCGTATATAACAAACACGCCACAACGCCACATACGGGTTGTTGCTCATCTCATCGGCTAAAGTGGTAATGGGACCATGGCCGCACAGCACGGTCGTCGCGTAGGGGAGGGAGAACAGCTTCTTCTGAATGGAGTCAACAATAGCCTTGCTGCTATCCATCACACTCAATGCCATCTCCAACTCGCCTCCGTCCAAGTCCGTGCGACCAATTGAACCCTTGAACAACGTGTCTCCGGAGAAGAGGAAGGAGCCGAACTGGTAGCACACGCATCCGCGCGTGTGACCCGGCGTCGTAATCACGGTGCCCTACGCTCACAGACCCACTCCACGCCTACGAGACGCGATCCGCACGCCACCGTGTCCTTGTCCTTGACGTAGTTCACGGGGATCTACTTGTGAAGCTCTCCACACGGAACAACGTTGAGTCCGAGCGTCTTCGCCTCGTCCAACACGCCGCGGAAGAGAGGAGCGTCTTCTACGAGTGAAGGGAGGAGTACATATAGACCTTTACTCATGTACACGGGGATTTCGCCAATCTCGTTCTCCAGCTTGGCAATGCCGGAGCAGTGATCGTGATGGCCGTGGGTGAGAAGAATCTTGTCCACCTGAAGTGAAGGAACAGCATGAGGGAAGAGCAGTGGATATATCAACCTGGCACTTCAGCATGGCCTCGACAATCTTCTGGGGCTCCTCACCGGGATCGATGAGAACACCTGCAACATGATGATACAGCGAGAAAATCACCTTGACGAAGAATATCATCCCACATCAAGTAGGCGTTCTCGCGATAGGAACCGTTCGTGATCATCATGACTTTCAACAATGCGGGACGGTTCTCTCCGCATCCTCCGCAACCCCCACAGCCGCCGCCGCAACCGCCGCCGCATTCGCCACCACACTACAGTTTAGGGAGGAGAGCGGAAGAAAACCTCTAGGCATAAGCCACACAATCGGATGAAATGTACCATGATCGTCGTGACCGCAGCCACAGCCACAACCACCGCCGCAGCCATGATGGAAGCGCACACTCGCCGACTGAATTGCTGAACGGCCTGCCTTAAACGCACAGGGACGGAGAGCCCGAAGAGCAAACATGCGAAAGAAAGAGTGCGTCCGAAACACTGTTTTCATGCTGCATTCTATGGGCAGAGGGTGATGGAGGAAATGCCAAAGAGAGACGGTCCCATTGTTCTCTTGCTCGGGAGAGATGTTTGCAACGGAGAACTACGTGCAAGCGCGGAGAGGAGACAAGGGGAGCTCGCGGTTCATGTTTCTGCAGAAGCTGGTGACGGAGTATCAGGACACGCCGAAGCTCGGTTCTCCCTTGTGGTGAGCTTTCTCATGAGTAGAAGCGCGACGCCAGATCATTGCGAACCTTGCCAACTTCGCGTACGATCCCTACAACTATTCCATGATCCAGGAATTGAATATTGTTTGTATTCGTGTTGCGAAGTGAAAGAAAAGGTCGATCTCTTTCTGGATGGACTGGAGGAGGAAGACGAGCAGATGAAGGAATTTGCGATTGGCGGTATTTGTAACTGCATCTGCGGTACGCACAGAGTCGTAGCGTGATGCGTAGATCCTTCCATAGCGAATGGGATTCTTGGCGACAAGTCCCACGTGAAGCAGATCGTGAAGCAGCTCTCCTCGACGAACGAGAACGCAGTCATTTCTGCAATCACCACCCTGTACTATCTCCTGGACTACGAGAACGGAGTCCAGTGTTCGTTTCGTGGAATGGGAGTGACGGATAGTTGTAAAGAAGCCAAACGTCCTCAAGGCAATTCAAACCTATGCCGAGTGCGACAATAGGCGAATTAGTAATGTAGCTGCCTGTCTCCTAGCGAAGTGCGCTTGACCCTGTTTGATGAAACAAATAACCCCACGAGATCTCCTCGATTCTGTGTTCTCTGTGCATGGAGGGCGACGCGTCCTGTTTCCTCTTCACTTCGATCGCCGCTTCCATCTCCTTGTGCAACAGCCAGTACTGCTCCGCTTCCATTTTCCTGAAGTACGTCGCGAAGAAGGCGCACTTGCGCTCACTGCGGAACAGCTCCGCTCTCTTCGATTTCCGCTCGGCAGCGTGCTCGTGGCTGAGAACCACGAGGTGCGCCAGCGCGTCGATCAGGTAGTGTGGAGTGTCCAGCAGCAGCAACACGTCCGTCAGCGTGTTCTCCACAACACTGCTCTCCTTCTTGTGGATCTCCAGCGACTGCACGGGCTGCGGAAGCGTCATGTTCTCCGTGTAACGGTACACCGCCTCGTTGCTCCTCAGCGCCGCGATGCACTATCACTCAACACACCACCTCACCACCACCTCAGCCATCGACTCGTAGCACGCGGCATGCGACAGCACGCTGCTGAGCTGAAGCACGCCCTCCACGATCTCGCCGCGACAGTCCGCGTACTCGCCGTTATACACGCGCGACAGCAGGCAGTAGAAGAACGCCACCTCCACCGCGTTGTACGGAACGGTGGGAGAGACCACGGCTGGAAGCGTCACGTTGCTGTACGTCTTCTCGGCGAGGAAGCGACGGATGCAGGGAACGCACGCGGACTCGGTTTCGTATTCGGGAGACTCGCTGTCCATCTCCACGACCATCGGTTTCAACTCCTTGTCCATCATGTCGTTGTGAACGCTTTCAGGCATAAACCACCACGGAGTCCATACCGGCACCATGCTCTTCATTTCACCATTGGCTACGTCGCGCAGAAAGGCGTCTCTCAACGACTTGGGAATGGAGTCAAGCGACACTTCCTCTCCCTGTTCAAGACGCTCAGCTACCTCCTCCAAGCCTTCCATGTCCTCGCTAGCCAAATTCAGGGGTTCGACGATATCCTCATTCGCCCTCTTCAGCATTTCCGCGATTTTTGCTCGATTCACTTCCTTGTCTTCCTGTTGCCGCAAGGAGATTTCGTCGAAAACGAGTCGTGAGTAAAACTGCTCTGTGCACTTCGGATTGTGGTTCTATTCGTCACCACCTCATTCTCTCCGTACATTGTAACACTCCTTCGAGCAATAGGCGACTTTGCATGAAGGACACACGTACTTGGCAGCGGCCTTATGGCATCTACGATGTGAAGAGAGATGTGTTTACTACACTGCACAAACGCGATTCGGTTCCTGCATGGCTCAGAAAGTGCAGATTCTTCTTCTCGTTCCATCGTACTGCATTTTTCCTCTCTGAATGCTTTCCCTGTGGAACCTAATCAAAGCGGTGCTTCTCTTTATCAACGCCTTGGCGATTCTCCATGAGAAGCGTTTTCTGAAGAAATGTTCTTCGTGTGAATACAACATAATGCGTAGATGGCTGGGACACCGTGAACGCGTCCTACGGATCCAATCCTATCAAAAACCAGTGCATAAGCTTGCTTCAGGCCGTAAGGTGGCTTAGAGGTATGCGGAGTTGAGTGTGATTCGATTACGCCTAGTGCCGCTCATTTTCGTGAACTTCGTTTTCATTGTGATAGATGCAATTACAGGGTGATATAGCGTGTTTCTTTTATACAACAAACACGATTCCTTATTTCTTACATGATAACACGTCGCGAATGCACGCCTCTTTCGTTCCATGGGGGTGGAGAATCATCCAGTCGCGAATAGCGTCCATCACTTCCTTCATCCCGGGCCCCTTCTTCACGCCGTACGCCACCAGCTCGTTTCCGTTCACAATGGAGGGAATCTCCCACAGTCGCATCATCTCCTTCTCCTTCACAAACCGCATGAGCTTCGTCACGGCCTGCAGCAGCACTTCGCGATTCTCGCCCTCGTGCAGCTCATTCACGGCGGCCTGCAGCACCATCACGGGCCACAGGTTCTTGCTCGAAAAGAGAAGGTTCCCGAACGTCAGCAACTCCTCCTCGCTCAGCACAACCGCGCCCTCTCTCTTCATGAGGTCCAGGAACGGTCTGACTTCGTGCTGGCGGTGCACGATCCAGCACACGTCGTCGATCATCGTGTTCTTCAGCTTCAGACTCTCGCGCACGAAGTGCTTGATCAGCGGCGACAGCACCAGGTTCTGGTGGATCGTCTGTTTCTTCACCGTCGCGATCATGTCGCCACACAGGAACGCGTAGCTGAAGAAGTTCAGCAGACAGGACAGGCGCTGCACCGCCTTCCAGCCCTAGTCTTCAGCGGGGACACACGGGCGTACATCTTCGATGGGCTGAACGATCGCCTCGATCGCCTCCTCCGACCACACGCGCTGGATCGCCGGCTCCTTCATCAGACTACACGTCATCCCCTCGCTCCCGCGCCCACGCCTCGCCCTCGTGCACCAGCTTCACGCCCTGCAGCACGCGCTCGCGGATGAAGGAGAAGTACCGGTGCGAACCGTTCATCAGCACGCGGTCCTCCTCGCTCTCCGCCACGCGGTACTCCGCGCAGTCGCACTCCATCGTGGCGAAGTAGCTGTTCATGTACTTCGCGTCCAGCGTGGTGATGCTGTTCACTGAACTCTTCGGGTGACTCACAATGGCATGACTTACCGTGGGAACGCTGATCAGGAAGAGCGTGTTGTTGAACTCCTCCATCGAGCGGTTCTTCTGCGTGCGGAGGTAGTTCGAGTTGTCGCCCTCGATGTTGAACACGCTGTTCAGGATGTTCATTTCCTCCAGCAACTCCACCGCGCGACCGAAATCGTGTGATTGCGCCATCTTCAAGAACTCGACTCCGATGCGCTCGCGACTCACCTTGCGGGACAGGAACAACTCGATGCCGGGATCATTCGCCGCCACCATGATGTCCGGCTCAATTCGACAATCGTACCGAGTGGCGAAGCGAACGGTTCGGAGCAGGCGGAGAGGGTCCTCGCGGAAGGTTTCGAGCGGCGCGAGCGGCGTGCGCGCAACGCGGTCGCGAAGATCGTCCACGCCGCGCATCGTGTAGTCCTCGATCGTGCTTGTGTTGATGTTGTAAAACAGACTGTTGATCGTCAGGTCACGACGATACGCGTCTTCCAGCGGCGTTCCGATGGAGATGGAGGGAATGCGACTGTCGTCAGTGTACTCCTCCTTGCGGAGATTGACAAAGTCGATGTTGCTGTCGTTGATCCGAATCGTCGCGGTCTCGAGATGCTTGGACTAGCCGTGACACGGAATGCCAAACCCCACCTTGTCTGGATTCGCACGGATCTTCCCCACGTTTGACGTGCTGTAGCCCTACCCGTCAACGCGCACAACAAATCGGACTCGGGCGGCAAGCCACGAAGGAAGGTGCTCAACGAACTCGTAGCCGGTCATATTGTCAATGGCAATATCGATGTCGTGACTGTGCATTCCCAATATCTGCAGATAACTCCCCCTTGTCAAAAACGACCTTGTCGCGCACCCATCCTCCCGCGACACGCAGCGTCGAGTTCAGCTGCAATTCCGAATTGGCCTGAAGAAGGATGGAGAACAACTCCCTCTCCTCTGGCGAAAGCGATATGGATATGTCCTTTCTGCATACGCGATTCATATCAAGACTGTTCATGATGGACAAAGGCACTGAAAAGCTTCGTAGAACTTGAGTTGTAGTTGGACAGAACAAAGCAATTCCCCTTCTTGCTGGGAGTAGCAACTAGGCGTTACGCCGCGCATCAGCATCCACATTCCTAAAAATAGTAATGGAGAATGGCAAAGAATGACTGAACAAACACCACTCGCTAAAGATACCCCTAAATACTATGAACTAGCTCCTTGAACGAGACAACCGTGCAGATCACCATCAGCACGGACGTCAGGACAATAATCACCCAGTCAAGCACCTTCCACCACGTACTCAGCGATTTCTGAAGTAGGTAGTAGTGAATCAGAGCGGGAAGAATACAATTCACCAGCACTGCAGTCGAACTACCAAGTGCCGATTAAGGTCCCACGGAGCGCAACAAAAGGATATTGAAATTCAGCACAGCCTTGAAGTCGTTGAACACGAAGGCGAGAACGGACAACCCAACGACCTCCACCACGCGGTAGCCGATGTACTGTGGATTCGTGATGAAGTACTTGTTCGTCTTCACCTTTCCGCACTTTCCGTCGAACAGCTCGTTCACGGGACCCAGGTAGAGCGGGAACGAACCGATGCACGTGACCACCATGAGAACGCTAATGATCATGTTCCAGATCGAAGAGGAGGGAATCGCGCCCAGGATGTTGCCGGGCACACCGTTGTCGGTCTTGTAGAGAGAAAGGAAGACAATTCCAATGGCGATGTAGATAAGGCCCATCACCATCACGGACACGGAGATGGTGCTAGTGATGCGCTTGTGGTACGCCTTCTTCACGTGCTTCTGCGAATCACTTCCGTCCCGATGATCCCTACCACTTGCGACAAGCACATCAGCGAGAACGCCAGCGCATTCAGGAACACGCCCAGGTTGTTCAGAATGCTGTTCGGACGAGGGAGCCAGAAACTGGCGTCGAACTTGAATCCGAAGTTGAACACGCCGTAAAAGAACAAAATCGTGAGACTGATGATCAGCGCGATCAATCCGAACGAGGAAATGGACACCAGAAGACTAGGCGTGAATGGGAGGGAGAACGCTCACGAGGGATCCTTCAGGAGACAGAAGATCAAACCAATCACTGTCAGCAAGGACTGGAGCAGCGCTCTCTTCAGCGTGGGCGAATTCGTGGGAATGGGCAAGCTGTCCAGAAAATCGGTCATGACGATCTAGTTCTTATCCAGGATTATATAGGCATACCATCGTGCCCATAGCCATTCCAATCAACGTGATCACCGTAGCTATGTTGAAAATGACATATCCAGGCTTCTTCAGCGTCTACGGGAAAGGAAAAGGCAGAACGAATACGATGTAGCAGAGACGAGCATAGTCGTTGTTCGTGGAAATGTCCTAGCCATTATAGCCACCTAACTGTCATACCGTCTTATAGGTCTTTGTCCGGAAATAGCACGTAATCAACTGGTAGGCAGAGATAGTGTACAAAATGGCAACACCAATGAAGGAAAACACTCCGAGAAGGATGCCCACCTAATCATCACACAGAACAACGCGTACGCACACTCCACACACCGTAGGGCACAGCGAGGGAGCCCGTTCCCGCAATGCACTTCATCAGATTAATCGCCAGCTACACATTACGGTTTGGAATGCAGTCACGCACTTCATTCGCGGTAAGGGTTCCGTCCTGAACCACCTCCTCGACGGGCGACGTTGCCTTGTTCTCGTCGCTGGATATTTTGGCATCAACTGTCACATCCACGGGAGTGGTCGGCGTGCTCACATTCTCCTTGTCTGTAGCGCTGTTGATGGTATTCAGTTCAATTTCGTTATTCGTCATGATGCTTCGACAGCTCTGCTCGCGTAACCCTCCTTTCTGGAAATCCTGTCCTTCCAAACCGTGGAAAACGGGGGTCCGCCGACCAATCGAATGACGCCAGTTCCACCACTTCACGGCGCGGCTAGATCAATTCATTCCGTGTGAGTGCCATGGAGAGGAGAGCCCGTGAAGTGTGGAGACAACTCCTCGATTTCGGGGAAACGAATCGGCTTCAACGGAGGGATGCGAAACAAACACGACAGTTCTTAAAGGAATTAAGTAACGTCTTAAAGGATACAACAGTGCACACGACCATAATGACAGAGGCAACGCAAGCAATCACAACGTTCACCCCTCTTTCCGTTTTGGAGATACGCTTTCCCATAATCTTAATGTACAGAACAGAGGGCAGAACCGACGCAACGAGCACAGAGGAAAAGTTGCCGAGTGACCGTTAAGAACCCGCAGCAAAGCAGCAAAGGATATTGAAACTCAAAACATCGCTGAAGAACGGAAGCAGGGCGGAGATCACGGAGATCACCAAAATCTCCACCACTCTAAAAACAACGAAGTTCCTGCTGGTGATGAAGTACTTGTTCGTCGTGGGAACACCCAGATTCGTCTCCACGACCTCGTGAATAGGGCCCATATACAAGGGATAGCCCCCGATGCACGTGATCACCATCAGAAGACTGATCACGATGCTGACCCAATTGCCGTCCGGGACCGACGCGAGGACATTACCCGTGACGCCCTCTACAGATAAGACGACAGACCGCAGACGGACTCGGACTGGTGTTCAGCAGCGAGAAAAACAGAATCCCGATGAAGCAGTAGATGATCGCGACCACCGACACCGACACCGAAATGGTCTTCACGATGCGGCTGCGGCACGACTTCTTCACGTGCTTCTACGCGTGACAGCCTCCACACATCGCGCACCACTTGCGACAGCAGGAACAGCGTGAAGCCCAGCGAGTACACGAACACGCCGAACTTGTTCAGGAAGTCCACTGTCGACGTGGGCCACAGGTACGACGTGTCGAACGAGAACTGGTAGTTCTTTATGCCGTAGAAGAAGAGGAGCAGGAAGCTCACGCCCAGCGCCACGAGACCGAACGAGGAGACCTTCACCAGGAGCGACGGGTCCTTCAGCATGCACAGCACGATCGCGACCACCGTGAGGATGGCCTGCATGACGTAGCGCTTCGCCTGGGGGTTGTCCGTCATCACGGGGAGCGCGGAGAGGAAGTCCGTCATCACGATCATCGTGCCGATGCAGGCTCCGTACAGCGTCATCAGCAGCGCGAAATTGAACAGATAGAAGCCCGGCTTGCCGAGCGCCTACGCTTGACGGAGAGCAGAGGGGACAACGATGTAGCACAGGCGAGCGTAGTCGTTATTCGTCTTGATGATCTTGTTACCCATCTATGCGTAAATAGGAGTGGATGAAGGCACCTTAATTCTGGGACCCAGACTGTTGTTCATCGTGATCAGCTGATGCGAGGAGTAGATGTACGCGCAAGTGACGACAATGAACAGCACGATGGCCGGCACAATGCCCACCTACGCGTGAAGAAATCTGGGAGAGACTACGCTCTTCACGGCAATCGGGATCGCCAAACTACCTGTGCCGGCAATTCCCTTCATCAGGTTGATGGCAAACTAGAATGAAGCAAAAGCGGTTCAGTTACGGCAATGTCAGTCATTGTGCCGTCGGGTTCGCTCTCCACAACAACCTCAGGGATGGGAGACGGCTTCTCAGACCCCTTCTCATCCTCCGTATGCGATTGCACGTCGTTTAGCTGCACACTCTCGTTGCTCAAAACGTCATTGCCCTTGGTAGAAGGCAAGGATTTCATTTCCACCTCATCAGTAACGGCCGCCATAGTCTTTGTCTGGTGCCCGTAAACAGGGAAACGTCGAAGCCGGTAACTCCGTTTCTTCGTTTGGAGAGGAACAACGGATTTGCTGTCAATTTTGGTTTGATGGGTGGATTTCGGGTTTATGCGCCGGAGTGATGTCAGTGCAGGGAGGACAGAGAATGACTATTCGCTATTGTGTTCTGCTCCTGTTTGTCGTCGCAGCTGCAGCCGCTGCCGGAAAGAAGCAGAAATGGACGGAAGAGAGCGTTTTGGCTGAGACGCGGTTGTCACGAATAGGTTGACAAGTACTACGAAGATCTTCAGGAGAACTGTCTGTCAGTGAACTGCAAGGATTTGGGGCGGTACGAGAACATGAATTGTGTTCACGAGTGTTCGTTCCGTATTTGCAGTGCTCACCAATAGGCATATCCAAGCAATGCTACGCCTTCATCTACAAGGAAGAACCCGTAGTTTTCGCGATTCTTGATGAGTGTGTAGTTGGAGCCGGGCGAAATCGATAATGTGAGGGAAGACAAGTTCATCACTTGCGCGAAGAACGAAATTACGAAGGGATTCATTTAGGAGGTGTTTGTTCGCGCACTCAAAGGGAAAGAGATGTGCTGTTTGTGCCTTCAGAGAGGGGGAGGATTCGCTCATTCGAAAGAGGATTCAATCGTTTACACTCAAAGCAGGATTCAACTCTTCACGCACTCAAATAAGAAACAACTCTTCACACAAAGGAAAGTCACCAAACAAACACACCTCTACAACACCTGTGACTTCATCTCCAGATACGAGGCTTGTGTCTGGTACTCCAGCTCCGACAGAATCTCCACGTTCTGCTTGATCGTCTCCGCGTTCTTCGCGGCAAGCTCGATCAGCTTGGCATTCTTCCCCTTCTTCACGCTACACCTCACTCCCTCACCCTTCCTCTACCCGTCCAGGTTGATCTCCATCGGCAGCCCCAGGTTCGGAGTCAGCGTGGGAATCTGCATCTCCACTCTCTTCTCGATCTCCCTCATCAGCTCCATCTCGTTGTACCAAATGCAGCAGCCGCCCTCCGTCGTCAACTTGGTGTTGTGGCACGTGTTCGTCTTCCCCCGCACCCGCTTGCACGTGTGGTACCACACCTTCTCCTCGTTGCGGCTCACCACGCTGATCGCCAGACCCATGCAGTCCGACCGTCCCACGCGCCCGATGCGGTGCATGTACTGCTCCGCGCTGTCCGGCAGCGTCAGGTTGATCACGAAGGGCAGTCCGGCGATGTCGATGCCTCGCGCAGCCACGTCCGTGCAAATCAGGATGCGCACCGAGCCGTCACGGAATGACTACGTCAGAGAACAGGCACACACGTACGTTCAGCGCGAACTGTCTGGAGGCGGTGTCGCGCATGCCAGCGAGCACGACGCAACTGTACACGCCGCCCGTGCCGACGGGGTGGTGAGCGCTACACTGAACCTCGCCCAGCACGCCTACTCCAGCTTGGTGCCGTGACCCTCCTTCACGAAGTACGACTCCAGGTGGTCGCAGTCGAGGTTGGTGCGACAGAAGACCTGATTGTCACCCCTCGCCAACACGCCCACGATCACGCGGTCCATCTTGAACGTGTCGATCAGCTTCTTCACCAGCTGCAGCTTCGCGCGCTTCGTCGCCTCCGAGATCTCCTCACGCGTCTTCACGCGCGGACCCACCGTCAGGTTCGCGTGCACCGTGTCCGTGAACTCGCCACACGCGCGGATGTCGTAGTGGTTGTACTGTGACGTGTCCGTCACGTCCACGTAGTACACGCACTGCTGCACCTACGCCTCAAAACCCGATCACTCCGCCACCTGGTCCGGCACGTAGTCCTTGCCCTTCAGGTCCACCCACAGCGGGTTCCGACAGATCTCCTCCGACAACTCCTTGATCGCGCGGCTGTGCAGCGTCGCGGAGAACAGGCACGTCTGCCCCTCAAACCCCGATCACTCCCCCACCTGCAGACGGAACTCGTTATTCCCGCGGTTCCGCGCCGGAATGCGGTTGTAGATCTTCATGATCTCGTTGTTCGCGTCGTCCTCCACCAACCTGCCCCTCAAACCCCGATCACGCCCTCACTTGTCCGCCTCGTCGAGAATCAGGAACAGCAGGTTGTCCAGCGACAGTCGATGGCGTGTCATCGCGTCGAAAAAACGGCCTATTTGTGGAATGCACGGCAGAACCCTACTCGTGGTGGCGACGACGATGTGTGCGCGCTGCAGCTCCAACGCCTGCTTTCGGTAGTCCACTCTCTCGCCTCCGACGACGAGCGCGATTCGGAGCTCGGGCTTCGTCATGTACGTCTTGAAGCGCGTCAGGCAGTCGTAGCTATGGATCAAAAACGGGGGATTGCCCCACGTCTGGGTAGCGAGCTCGCGTGTGGGTTCCAGAATCAGCGCCAACAGACTGCGCGGGGCGTTGGGACGCGGAGAGGGAGTTTCGTCGGGGATGGAAGTGTAACCAGATGGCGGGAACTGGAACGGCTCCTTCAGCGAAACGGTCACCTTGCAGTTCTTCAGCAAGAGAGCGGGGAAGTAGACGTCGTCCTTCTTGATGCCGCTGTACGCAACTCCCAGGTCGCGACCGTTCTTTGTGTACGAAATGGTGCCGGCAGCGAGATCAAGGCAACAGCCAATCACGTCTCCTTTGCCGAAGATCTCACCGTAGTCTTCAAATTTGTTCTTGTTCGCCTTCTTTCCCGTGCCTCCAAAACCGTAGCCTACTCCATAACCTCCTCAGTTTACACATACTCGTGGCAGAGGACCCGAGGTTGAGCGAGTCACTTAACGTGCTCCACCCAACACGGCAGATGCCGTTGCGCGCATCAATGATACGGGATTCGAAGTAATACTTGCCCGAGGCACTAGCACCCTTTGTCGCACGGCATCCGGCCCATTCCGCACTGTTGTTTGTCGCCGTCATTCCATCTTCTCTAAAGGAGAGATCACTTCGTTTGGCAATTACGAGATCTGCAGACTACGATCGCTATCCGCATAGTTGAGACACAGTTCCGAATCGTCCACATCTGCATCGTTAACGATCCCCTCCCTGTTATACTCGTCGGCACTTCGCGCTGGAGCATTTCCCACACGATCTGCAGTACGGGCAGTCCAAATGCCTGCGAATCAACAGAAAGAAATCGTTGCTACCGCCGTCTTTCCCGAACCCGTCGGCGCCGCCTATATCTCACAAACAAACATCCGAAACTACCAGTAGAACGTCGCCTCCGCCCAGAATGAGAGGAATCGCCTCTTCCTGGCAATCAGTCGGACGTCTAAAGAATGACGCCAGAATCGCAAGCAGACTCCCAGTACTCGTCGGTAATCTCTCGAATCAGTTCATCGCACACTCCCAAGCGTTCAAAATCCATTTCTTTGATTCTTCGACAAACACGTCCATCCTTATTGCACCATGCAGCTTCCAGGGCCCACGGGGTTGCTTCGTCCTTTGCCGAACGCGGGAGAAGCGGCAATACCGCGTCGGTTGAACTCGCAGCGGATGTACGGGAAGCGCTCCGCCGCCTTCTCCTTGTCCAGCAACTCCGGCTGCGTCCACATTCTCTCCGCCGCCGCGATCGTTCTGGGCATGATCGTCATCTCGAAGTCCGAAATGTCCACTATTCCTCACATATGTCCCCTATCCCCACCCGTCTCTCCCCACATGCACACCTCACCGCCGTGGATCAAGTGCCACTGCTCCTTGGGAATGTCCTTCAGGCTACTCGTCACGCCTCACCCCCTCTGCTACAAGTCGTTGCCGTAGTAGTACTCCCACGTCTCCCACAGCTGCGGCAGGTACCAGTGCTTGTAGTTGCTCACGATCGCGCGGAAGCCGTCGCCCACGATGTTCTTCAGGTTCTCGCCGTCGCCCAGCCACATGTGGATGATCGTGTCCTTCGGGATCGTGCTCTTGTGGTTGTTATACACCTCCTCCCACGCGATCGCCTCGCGACCTCGCTGGTGCGCCATCTCGATCACGCGGTTCACGAAGTACCCGTACGCGTCGTTCGCCGTCATGTTCTTGCTCTTCAGCCACTCGCGCACGTGCTCCACCTCCGTCCAGCACTTCGTGTCCACCTCGTCGCCGCCCAGGTGGTAGTACTCGCCAGGGAACATACCCTGCGTCGCGCTCTCGCCCACCATGTCCGTCATCAGGCTCGAAATCGTCTCGAAAGTCACTTCCGTCGAGGGGTCCAGCGGCGTGGGGCACTCCGCGGACGGGCAGATTTCGGGCTCTATTTCTCATTTCCAGAAAAAAGGCACGACTTCCGACGCACCACGAACGACCGTGTCCCGGAATGTCAAACTCGGGCACCACGAGAATGCCGCGCTCCTTCGCGTACGCCACGACCTCCTCGATGTCCCAGTGGGAGTAGCGCTCCTCCACGGTGAAGGAACCCTTCCACAGCTCGGGCACGGAGGGCACTTGGATGGGGAAGGACTCGTCGTCGACGAGGTGCCAGTGGAGGACGTTCAGCTTGATCCACGCCATGGAGTCGATGATGCGCTTGATGGCGCGGACGGGGAGGTAGTGGCGAGCGGAATCGATCATCAGCGCGCGGTACTAGAGATGATGATGCGATGAGGCCACGACGTGAAGGAAGGGCTCATCCGCGATTTTGATGGGCGCGTGCTTGATGATGTAGGAGGACGACTCGTGGTTGAACTGGATGAGGAACATGAGCGAATTCAACGCGTGGTACGCGCCGTAGATGTTCTTCGCAGTGATCTCGATCGCGGAGCCGTCGGAGGGGATGGCGAGCGTGTAGCTCTCGTCCTTGGAGGTCTGATCGTGAGGGGAATGCGGAACGCGTACGACAAACTCCACTTCCTTGTTCTCAATCTCGATGTAGATGTGGCGGATGGCGACTTCGGGGGCTTCCGCAAAGCGACGCGTGAAGATCGTCTGCTTGAAGCTACGGTGAACAGAATCCACATGGCGACTACCGGTTGATCGCCTCCGTCATTTCGGGACTCTCGAAGTTCACGTGGAAGTGAAGATCTCTGGAATCCAACGCGACCACTTCGTCTCCGCCCTTGTACTCCACGGGCATGGGCCAGATGAGCGTATCGGGCTCTTCTCCGGTGGGAACGAAGACTAGGGGTGAAAGCAGCCAAAGGCAGCCAAACTGGAAGATATCAGGTACAGGGTCAGGTCGCGCTGGACCTGGGCGTTGGGACACGCCTTCTTCAGCCAGCCGTTTGAATTGAAACCCACGCACTCCTCAATAGCATCGCACGCCTTCTTCAATGCCTCCGGCTATGTGTTAGGAGGGTGCAAAGAAGCCACGTCGTGCGTCTTCTCCTGGTAGATATCGTTGTTCGGGCAATCCATGTTGTTGTACACCTTGTAGTCCTTTGCAAGAACCAGGGTGATGAAAAGGGCGAGTAAGACAAGTCTCATAATCCGTATCTTTGTTTACAGAGTAAAAGAATGAAAAGGGGAGACGCATCTTTCCACAGTCCCGATTTCGCACCGGAAATGGGCGAGTGGAGCGTTCAAATGGGGACATACTCGTGCAAAACACAAATCCCTTCTGTGCTTTCGAGAATCGATGGGTGCGAAGGATGATTTGGAAGGCAGTGAGAGGGGATCGTTTTGTAGTCAAGAAACAAGGAATGAAATGAGGCTATTCACGAGTGAGTAACCGTCATTGTGATATAATAGCTACGAGTTGCTGAATAAAAACTTAAGAGCGCCAGCATCTAGTTGTAATCGAAATGGGAGAGTGCGACTTCTCACGACTAGATTCTTTCTGCATACAAATGCGTTACCTACGAGGGTTAGACTGGTGAGATTGGGCATGTCTAGCGCTGATTCTCATTTGAAGAACTCCACTCTCCAAAGTGATGTACTCCACGTTCCTAAATGAACCATTTGAGCTATCTGATCCGAAATCGTTGATGAGTGTATGAAGTTTGGGTAAGTCTAGTCAATCATTCCATTCTCTTCCTCCGTACTGCGCATAACAATAGTAGCAGATTTGCTGTTGTAATCGAAATAGAATGCATCTTCGCCCAGGTGAATGGATTCCAGCTCAGGCAAGTCTAGTCAATCAGTCAAACGATAATTAGTCACTCTCAAACACAGCACGAGAACAACCACGGAATGCCCTTTCACCAAAGACGAGTGATTTGAGAGAAGGCAAGTCTAGTCATCACTCATTGTGAATGAGAACACTCTTCAACTCCAATGAAGCAAACCAGAAACTGCTGCTCTTTTCATTCAAATCACTCATTTCAATCACCTCCAAAGCGTCCACACTCTCAATCTCACACACTGAATAATCCATAAACGCTTGATAACCGATCTTCAACGACTTCAACCTTGGGCACTTCTTCAAATAGAAATGACGTTTCTCATCTCTTCCATCTGCTGTATTGTATGGATGCTTCGCAAAACTGTTCTGGCCAATCTCCACACTCTCCAGTGCCTTCAACCCAATCAACTTCAATTCCTCCACTTTGTAAAAGCAATAATCACCCACCTTCAGCTCTCTCAACTTTACAAATCCGCTAAAGTCCAACACCTTCATGTCATCTTCCTCTTTGCAACATGACTCTTCAAACACGAGCACTTCGACAAGAGAAGGAACAACTCCTTCCCAGTCCAGCCTGTTGTAGCAACTCCACGACGTGAGGTACTGTTGAAGAGCTCCGATATCTAGTTCTGATTTGGAGGGGAAAAGGAAGACTGCTCACTGCTGGTTTGCACTTACACTTGAATGCTGTCTCCAAAAGAGTCACGTTGGTGAGATTGGGCATATCTACACGTCAGTTTCATTAGAAGTCAGGGACTCTCCAAGGTGATATGGACAACATTTCTAAACGAGCTACTATCGTCATCTGGCTTAGACTCACTTATGAGAGAAGTGAGTTTGGGTAAGTCTAATTGATTAACCGCCTATCACAGAATGACTTCGCATTGTCAATGCTGTATTCTCCCACTTGTCGTTGCCATCAAAGAATAGTGCTCGGAACCCCAGTTGAATGGATTCCAGTTCAGGGAGGTCTATCCAATCATTCACTGAAGAAGAATTCACTCTCGATGGTAATGCAAGAGCACAAACCAAGGGTTTTCTCTCCGAGGAGAAGGGACTTCAGTTTAGGCAAGTCTAACCCTTAGTCATAGGGAGAAGCCACACCTGTCAACCGGAACGAGCCATGAAAGAAGTTGCAACTATCGTTCTTCAAATCACCGATTTCAATGAACTCTAAAGCAGGTGTGTCCTCAATCTCGCACAGGGTGTAGTCAGAGAAGGAGTATCGACCCATCTTCAGCTCCTTCAGAGAAGGGCAGTTCTTCACGTAGAAATGACGGTTTGGATCTTTACCATCGTCGTACTTCTTCCTTGTGAAGCTATTCATTCCGATCACCACACTCTCTAACTGCAATCCAGTCAGCTTCATGTCATCCACATGCATGAAGCACGCGTCACCAATCTCAATTCGTTTTAGACACTTCAACTCACTCAAATCCAACACCTTCACACTCTCCTCGTTGCAACAATCCGAGGACACAACGATCTCTTTCACATCATTCAGCAGAGAAACCCACTCCACTTCGTTATGAACACCCACTGTCCATGCTTTAACAGCACCTGCTCGCAATGAGTCCTCCTCTCTCCCCTTCACGTACCAACCCCCAAACAACTCCACACGATCCTTCAACGCGCCATTCGACCACTCGCACTCACTCGTCGCCACTCCACTGTTCAAGTCAATCTCGTTTCCCTTCCCATTTCGGAGGTATTCATTCTTCGATTCATCAAACACATAGCTCCCTGTGTAAACAGGGCGACGATTCAGCACACTCACATTCTCTCCCTCACTCACTTCGTACTCGATCATCTCATTCTCACTCTCGAACTCTTGGAGGATTTGGAGCAACTCGTCGTTCTTCCACACACCGTGAACCAACACACGACCACTCTTCTCATCATACGCGTATCCCTCTCCCTCTCTCTTCAGTGACTCTTCATCATTGAAACCACCTCGATACACAACATGATTCTCTTCACCTCTCCGAATGATCATCCGCATCGTTCCCTTGCAGTCCTCCACATACCGATGCTCTTCACGGTTCCATGCGCTCTTCCAGCTCTCTTTCCTCAACACCCTCCCCTTCTCATACAACGTGAACTTATCCACTTTCCGTCCATTCTCTTCTCTCCAACTCAATTCGAGTACTCCCTTGCGAAACAAGCGACAATCACCACTACTCTCCTCTTTCACCATATACTCGTCCGAATGCTTTCCTTGAAACGTAGTCACTTCAAATGATCTTCCTCTCACCTTCTTCCTTACACTTCCAGCAGAAACGTATCCTTCGAGCATTACGGCCCTCAGCACATCTTTATTCTTCTTGTTTATATGTCAACAAACCAATGAGCAAACTACCATAGCAATCCAACATAACGAAAAGAAAGAATGAGTACAGAAGTCATTAACCAAGAGAGATTCGGTTCCCATCATGCATTCTTTCCTTTTGCAATTCGATATTTCGCGAAACGAACACTTCTCTCGCGGTAGCAGTCAATTCCGTGAACAACAAACAACCAACAAAACTAGTAGTTGCTAAACATGGAATACTCGTTGGAGCTACGTGTCACGCGCAACATCAACACCCACCTCTGCTCTAAATGATACACCTGACCAATATGCTTCGGAATGAAGCTCGGGTCCTTCTCAACCAACAGAAACCGGACGTGGCTCTCGAACAAGTGCATCAACTTGGGAAGAATCAACTCATTCTTCGTCGTGTTCATCACCACCAACTCCGTTCGCGCCATCGGCTCCACCGTCTTCCAAAACAACCGGTCCTTCGCCAGCGGCGCATACACACACACCACGTCTCGCGTCTTCTGCGCCTGCGTCGTCAGCAACAGCCGCTTCTGCTCTCTACACATCACGCCATCACCACACACGTACGCGCAGTTGTCGGGTCCCGCGTAAAGTGTCGTGTGTCGGCAGAACGAGAAGAGCGTGGTGTCGACGCCTCCGTCGGCGAAGATCGTGCAGGAATCGTCTACTCGTCACGCCGTTGCCGCTCGCTCACAGAAGGTGCGCTTGGAGCGGAGAAGCACGGAGACGAGACGCAAATTGGCGGGAATTTTGTCAGTTGAGGGGAGGAGGCGAGCGCTGGAGGAGGAGATGGGCTCTATGGGTTGTGGGTGGAGAGGGGATGTACCGATGGAGTACTGGATCAGGTCCTTTGCTGCGTAGGGGGTCATGCCGGCGTCGTTCAGCAAGTTGTGGTTGACGATTAGCATCGGCTTCTCTTGGGTGTGGTAGTTCACTTTCTTCTTGATCACGAAACCTATGAGTTATGGTATTCAATTTGAACGGTACAGAGAGGCGTCACGTCCACCACATTCACATGATGGGCAGATGCCACGCTCATCACGGCTTCCTCCATGTTGAATACGATGGTGGAGTCAGGAAGCGATTCTAGCAGCAGTTCCAAAAAGGAGCGACGGAAGACGAGAATGTCCAGCTGATGCTGCGCTTGCTGCATGGATTCTTCCGACACGCTGGTATAAGGCGCCTTCTTGTTCAGAGAGGACACCGTCACGGTCTTCGCTGTGTAGATGAACGAATCCCACTTCCGAGAAGACGCCTTCGTCCGAAGAAGGCTCAGAAGGTTGTTCAGCAGGGGCGGCGGAACGTAGGCGTTCACGTCGATGTACACGTAGAGCGTGTCCTCATTGTCCGCGGTGAGCTTCTGCAAACTGGACAGAACGCTCTTCAGCAGAATATACTTGTTTTCGTTGACCCTATGCGTGAAACAGCGGGAAGAAGCACACGAGAAGGACGATTCTCGCTTCACTTGCGTCTTCGACTTGACGAGCGTCCTGACAACGAGACTCTTTGAAAAGATATAGCGCGACACGTCCTCTACCGCGATTTCGTCCATACACAGCATACTCACATCCGGAGCCTTGGATCCAATCGGGTTCGTCTATATAGTACTCAGCAGCCATATCATACGGGGTTGGAGAGAGCGGTGAATACGACGATCGGCAGCTTTGAAAACTCGTTCTGTCCTTGCACCTTCTCCAGCTGTAGAAAGGAGGGACTCTCAAAAGACCACTCACTCTTCTCCTTCGCTCGCCTGATCTCCTTCAGCGCGTTCCGGATTACCTCCTCCTGCCTCTGCTGGATTTCGTCATAATCCAGCGCTTCTTCCTCCTTCTCTTCAATCTCGGGCCCGTACAACGAATTTGAAATCATATTCACATATTTGTTGCCCTTTCCGATGGAGTACACACTGCTCCCCGAAGCGTGCTGATAAAAGCGATAGGAGAAGAAAAACACGCTGGCAGCGATAATCGCGAACACAACGAAGAAGACGGCTCGCACCTGCTGCTGCGACACGGCCCGCTTCTTCTTGTAGGAAGAGTACATGGCTCCAACAAACAATGCCAATTCTTAAACACTACACTGCAAATCCGATCGTAGTACTGCTCCGTGTCGTCGTAGTAGATCTGGACCGTGCTTTTGAAGACGTCCTTTTCCCGAATCAACTCCAATTCGTTTCGGTACTTCTTTGCGAGCTGTCGTTTTATCTGCAGGTTACTCTCTCCAATCACACTCACGTAGAGACGGTACGACTTGGATTCCTCTGACTTGAATCGATGATGCAACAGAATGTTGTAGCACTTCTGCAGCTGCGCGGGGATGATACCGAATCGCTTCTGAACGGTAGCGATGACATCTTCTGTCAGTTCCTTCACATCGCCCGAGCCATCCTGCTGGAGAAGCTCCCTCATGCAGTCAGCCCTCCGCAGCAGCCGGCAGTCGTAGACGTCTCGAACGAAGGTGAAATCCTCGCAAGGATCCTCCACCGTGTACATCGCGTAATTGCACTCGTCCTTCGGGACCTTCTCGCTTCCGTCGATCTCCTTCGAGTAGGACGCGGGCAGCACCTCCGAGGGCGGCATGTGCATCAGCTGCTCGTACACGCAGTCGAACACGCGCGTCGAATGACCCTGCTTCTGGAAGGGCGGGAGAATCAGGATCTGGCAGAGGCGGAGCGACTGCGGCGGGAACTGGAACGGGTTTGAGAAGACGTACAACAGACAGTACCCCACGAAGGCGGGGTGGTTCTGAACGGTTGTGAAGATCGTCAGCATTAGCCACCGATGGGGAGAGTCGTCGGTCACGACGATCTCGCTCGCACCGTCGATGAACCAGTAGCCGAAGGATTGCACGTTCTGGAAGAGAGAGACGGATTGCGGCGATGTGAGCGTGTTCAAGAAGATGGAGAACGACTGGTCGCCAACAGTATACTCCTTGAGAAGCCGTCCTTGGGGCTTGAACGACATCTCCTTCTAAGGGTCAAGGAGAGAGCACACAACCACATCGGCAACGCGGTTCATGAATAGGGTGCGATTTATGTTGGAGTCATTGGAGACCCACTTCCGAACCGTTTTAGAGAGCTTCTTCCGTTCTACGCGTCACTCCCCAACCCCAGCAGTACGCTCGGGAGCGTCATCACACTTCGTTATGACACACATCTAGAGAGTAATGACGGTCGCTAAAGACTACATCGCAAGTGGATGGATTGAAGTAGATATCGATGTGTGGATTCTTCACGCCCACGATCTTCTCCTCCTCGAAAATCTGGTGGGACATTCCGGGATTGAATGTGGGGCACAGCTGGAGAAGTTGCCTCTTTCCCGGTTCAGTTTCAACCACAGTGACTACATCGCATAAGCTGGAAGGAATAAAGCGAAGTACCTTGATGAAAGAAGATAACGCTGTTTGAATCGTAACAGAGCGCCTCTTCTTCCGCTTGTGTCTCTTCTCTATCGATTTGATTTGAACTTGCCGTTTCTAGCAAGTGAGACACGCCAAAAACTCAAACCCTCGACCTTCACTCTCTTCACGTCCTCTTCCCTTTCCAGTGGCTGTGCCTCCTGTTTCTGACTGCTCATATTCCCAATCTGGCTAGAAAACGGAAAGAGTCCAAAGACGCAAGAATCACTGTCCCCCTTGTCAAAACAAACACAGCATAGTACAGCCGCTTGTCTACTGACGATGTCTCCACGGTTGCCCAAGTGGCGTCCACACAGGGGGCACACGTGATGTGTCGTAATACGGAAAAGAACCGCGCCGATCATCACAGTGATGCCCAACAGCGTCACGAAGCCGATTACAATGATGGGGCGCTCATCCTCAAACTCATCCGCTAAATAGAGCATGGCCGCGAAGAACAGCGCGAAGAGAAACGTGGCGATGACACTACACGTGAGACGAGTCGACAGCTTTCACAGAGTGGTTCTCTTCCCTTTCAGGTTTGTGACCACGTTTCGTTTGCAGGAGGGACAGAACACGGTCGTCGGCTGGTCTCGCAGAACCAGTTTGACATCCTGGAATGTGTTTGCCCGAGGCTTCGGAGGAGGGGAGAGCGAAGCAGCGTTGCTTTCAAACGCGGGAAAGACATTCGTTGGCGCGGGGAAGGCGGATGAAGGCGGGAGATCCACTCCAAACGGGACGGAAGCCTGGTTACCGAATGCAGAGGTGTTGCTCATTCAAAGGAGAAGGAAAGAATAACGACACGGAATCCCTCCCCGACACGACAACTGAACACGAATTCTGTATCGTGCACACTCTCTCCCGGACAGTTGGCATGTCGTTACGAAGAAGCCTCATCCGTACTGGACCAAGTGGGAACAAACGCGAGTTCCGCATCGGAAACACCCCATAGTACTCAGTTCCGGAATGAAGAGTCGTGTTCTATGCCGATCAGTGAAAGAGGCTAAGATGGATGGGCATGATTATGTCTTGATGATCAAGGACCACTGCTCGTTTTCCTCACAGTATCCCCTTTTCTCCATTGAGAAAGGTATCCACGATTATTCTTTTCTTTCGCTTTGATCCATTTGGCGCTTGTAGGATGAGTTATAGTCACAGAGGTGTGCTGTAGTTGGTTCCCCTAATCCATTAGATGATCTATCTTCAGATAGTGATTGCATGTATCACTGTCCGTATCCCGGTTGCAATTACGAGACGAACCGCTCGGCCCATTTGAAGCGCCATGAGCGTACTCACACGAAGGAGAGACCTTACAAGTGCCAGTTCTGTGACTATTGCGCTTCCCGCTCCGACCATTTGCGGAGACACTACAAGGTTCATGGAAAGGCTCTCTGCGCGATCGCGACGAGTCGCTCGCATCCGACGAATCAACCGGTGTGTGTCGTGAAGATACCCCCCACTTGCGCTCCCACGATGAAGTGTGCTCTGCCCATGCCCGCTAAAGCACCTCACTACCAGCACCTGGATGAAGGCAGTAAGAGACGCTTCCATTGTCCTCATGTCGTAGCTATGTTGTTTTTGCAATTCATTCACAAGGTTCGTATGGACAAAGTCCATGCGTAAGCCGTTGTGTTCATTCTGTGTTTGTATGTCTCCTCGGCTAGAGTGTTACACCGTATGTGCATTTCTTTCTAGTATGTTGATCTCTTGCGCTGCTGGTGTTTGTTGGACAGAATGACGGAATTCCGCCCGATTTGGGTTCGTTTTGGAAATCGCAGAAAACGAGCAAACATGAGCTTAGTCCAGCAGATTGCCGAGATTGAGGAGGAGATGGCCAGAACGCAGAAGAATAAGG
>ERZ1106948.59-NODE-59-length-52855-cov-31.716629_pt1 | contig 52855 bp, 79 predicted proteins | sample MGYA00403673_ERZ1106948 | MGnify/ENA primary metagenome ERZ1106948 (study PRJEB35170, sample SAMEA104062409) | human gut metagenome | biome: human gut; feature: human-associated habitat; material: faeces | place: Denmark | collected 2012-05-07 ...
CTAATAGCATAAACTCCAAGACCGCAGCAGAGCCCTACTTGTTGATGTGAGACATTGTCTTATAACGCGTTTTTCGGCTCTTCAAAAAGGGAGAAACGGGGAAGAGCTGGAGCGATGGAGCCGCGGTTTTGCCCGAATAACCGTTTTGGGCCCTTCATGCGGAGGAATCGCGCTTTGGTCACAAACAGGCAATGAAAACTAAAAGAGAACTTATTCGATGTCACTCTCGCGCACTTCCTCCAGCGCGTCGTCCTTGTTGATGCCGTGATTCAGAAGCGCGTCGATGAACGAATTCGCTGCACTGCTTCTGCTGTAATTGTAGGCGGCCTTTCCCGTCGCCTGCACACGCTGCATCGCCCTCTTGAAGTCCCTGATCTACTCCTCACCGCTCCCGCATACGACTACGCTCAGAAAACGCACCTTGCAGTTCATGTCAATGTCGCACAGTCGGTAGCCCTCCCTCCTCTTCTCGTCGATCATCTCGCGGATGGGGTAAACGGACGCCGTCTTGCACAGCTCCTTCAAGTCACTTCCGCTATACGCGTCCGTGATTGCGGCGAGCTGCTCGATGCAGTCCCTCTCAGCCAGAGGCGTGTCTTTCAGAATCAGGCGAAGAATCGCCGCTCTCTGCCTCTCGTTCTACACATCACACAACATCCCGTTTCCCACGGGCAGATCCACCAAGAACGTGCAGGGCAGACGACGGAGGAACGCCTTGTCAATATCCCACGGACGGTTCCTATCCCTCACGAGAATCACCGAGCATTACGTGGCACCCACCACCACGATTCCGTACTTGTTGTCCACGTCTTCGGACAACATACCGTCCCACAGCTGGAGGAACTCGGACTTCATTTGCGCATTCGCTTCCTGATTGTCGTGACCGCGCGAACTCAGGAAGATATCCACCTCGTCGATGAAGAGGATGCACGGAGCCAGCTTGCGACACATCGAAAACAAGGCGCGGATGAGCTTCTGACTCTCTCCGAAGTACATGTTCATCAGCGTCGATCTACGTCTCACGATGGCACAGAACGCTCACAATTGCAGGTTGATGAACGGAATGCCGGATTCCTTCGCCAACGCCTTCGCCAACATCGTCTTTCCCGTGCCGGGCGGTCCTACGCATCAGTTGGATCCCAGTCTCACACCGTAGAGAAGCACGCCCTTCGGAAGGGTGAAGAGAGACTGCGAAGCGAACAGCTGCGGCTGGCTCAGCGGAAGGATGATCATGTCCTGCAGCTCCTGCTTGATATTGTCGATGCCAGCAATGTCGTCAAAGCCCGTGTGGATATCGTCGGGATCGATCACATCCTGCATCACAATCGCTTCGTACTAGAACGTCACTGCCAATGTCTTGCGTCACATACGTTGTTGGCAATCTCCAAAACCTTCCCGGTTCTCTCCTCGAACTTCTTCTGCCAGTTGGAATACTGCTTTCTCGCCGCGTCAACGTCCTTTGTGTCATGTCATACACGTTATGGATACCTTCTTGCTCACATCGAGCGCATCAATCATCTTCTTTGCCAGGTACGCGGACAATGCGCCTCCCGCGACGGCGATCACGGCCGACACGATTAGATCAGCTACGTTGTTTTCCGACATGTTTTGTACGTGTGCGGAGCGGTTGTTCCGCTTTTGCCATTTCGCTTTTCGTGGGGAATCGGGTCGTGAATGGGGGCAGAAATCGGCTCTAAAAGTGGCAACAGTCGATCGTGGTTGTTCATTCTTCATTCAGAGAAGCAGAATTGTTTTGTCGTTCTTTGCTGTGGAGGGTGGGAGTGTTTTCAGGCACTTTGTGTTCATTCTCTCCAAAGCACTCAACTGCATCTCCTCTACTTGCAGCACTCATACAAGCGGAGGAAGCAGCAAACACCAACCCACTCCCCCATCGACAAAACAGAAGCCATTTTGGTTCACCCATTTCCATCCGCTCCGTCCCAATTACGCACAAATCTTCCTCCGTTCTCCATCGTAATGAAGTCGTTCTATTATCGGGACTCTTCCCCATTTCGTCCATGGCACTTTATTATTCTGTTTGGTGTTGCCTTTGGTGTTGCGCGATGTGCACTTGAAGGGGATAAGCGTCTCTTGGTTGAACCGGTAAGTGCCTGTTTCATATTCTATGGTTTTAATGATGATATCTTGAGCGTATGTCAGATGCACATATGAAGACATCTTTGAGAACTGAAAAACCATGTGTCCTTCGGAATCCCGTCTAACGAAGTGTAGAGTGACGCGACTTCTGTTTTAGTGTTGTGTTGCGCATTTCTGTTTGTTTGAACACCTCCCAATTGCCTTAAGTGGTTTCCAACGGTTTCTTATGACTTCCAATGGTTTCCAGATTGTGACAATGAAGTGCACTCTTCTCGTGATTGCTCTCGTATTTGCTTTTGCCGTGTCCCAGGAATACTCCATGGGAACGAAGGCTCAGCCCAAGGCCGATCTCCCCGTGGATGACAAGCTCATCATTCAGAACATCGCAAATCACTTGCAATGTGTGTGACGCATAGTTCGTGCCCGATGATTGCTCGCAGAAGGCTGTCAACGGCAACACCGTAACCGTGCACTACACTGTTCATTCCGTTCCTGTTTTGAATCACGACTAGGGCTACCTGTACAAGAATGGCATGAAGTTCGACTCCTCGCTTGATCGTCACAGCCCCTTCTCTGTGAAGCTCGGCGCTGGACGTGTGATTAAGGGGTGGGAAGAGGGTCTTCTCGGCATGTGCCCTGGGTATGCGTTTCTCGCTCTGTTTGACAGGTAGTGAGAAGAGAAGACTGATTATCCCCGCCAAGCTCGGCTACGGCATGAGAGGTGCTGGAGGCATTATTCCTGGAGGTAGCCACGACTCCTTCTGTTCATGGACTAGGTGCGACCCTTGTTTTCGATGTGGAAATGCTCTCCATGAAGTAAATCCGGTTGTACGTGTATTTGTTGGACACTCGCTCTCCTCATTGTTTTCGTTGAATGCTTTTCCTTGTGGTCGCTTTCTGTGTCGCTTCGTTCTATTTTCAGTGTCTGTGCAAACGGCAGCCGTCACAGGACGCCGCCTTTGTCATTCATCGGTAGTGACGCTACCGCGATTCTGTCACGTGTAGTGCAACGACCAACTCGTACCAGACTTCATTCGCGGTCAACAACAGCGGAATCAACTCCCTCTCCAAAACGGAGACAACCCTGACGAATAGCGCCCCGTCGAAGAACTGGAACGATTTCGACTGTGAGAAGTACTTTAGCAGCGAGGAGTGCGGGGAGAGCGATCCTCGCCCCCATTACGTATTCCATTATCCCAAGAATGCCTCTTCGCCCGTGTATCTATTCGTGATCAACTTCCACTGGAGTCTGTTTGGCGCCGTGAGTTTCTTCAGGGACACGTATTTCCCTCGCTTCAGTGAGCTCTTTAACTACAGCTTCGATGTTGTGTATTTGGCGCCCTCGTTCGAAAAGAACCTCTCCATTGTCAACCACACTCTCCCCAAGGCGGGCTGCTACAGCTACCACACGCTGGCTGTCGCCTACAAGCTGTTCGGCCATGTAAATGCATATGACTATGCTGGCTACTTCTTCCTCAACGACGATGGCGTCTTGGACCCCCTCCATCTGAACGAATACGATCTCTCGCGTGGCTGGCACGAACCCACCAGAGTGTATGATCCCAATGTGTACTGGAGTTGGAACCTCCTCAACAATGAGCTCAATGAGCGGTACCCGGCTGCCTTCCAGCGAGCCGTGGACCAACTGGAGTTGATTCCGCACATCGAACGCAGATGCAAGCTGTCGGACTTCAACAATCACCGACGCGGTCTTCAGGATTTCTTCTATGTCCCCGCCAAGGACATCGACCTGTTTTGTGAATTGTCGTCCGTGTTTTACAAGTACCGAACCTTTTTGGAAGTGGCTGCTCCTACGATTGGCTGGTGCATTAGTCACTCCCCCATCGACACGTGCAACCACCACTTCTGGCCCAATGTGACCTCCTGCGTCTATCTGCATCCCGTGAAGCTCGGCGAAGCCTTCAACCAGAGGCTTGTGATGGACCACATCAATCGCGTCAACATCAAAAGAGTCGCTCCCATGGGTTGGTAACGTGTTTCTTCCAAACAGACCAGAGATAGGACTCCACTTCGCGGTCGCCGTAGAACACTCGCTTGTTCTCTCTCAGCAGCTCCTCCTCGATCCTCATGATCTCGTTGTATTTGCACAGTCTCTCGCTTCGGCACGGCGCCCCGCTCTTTATCTGCCCGTCACACACCACCACCACTCTCACCTTCTCTGTACGCAGACCCACAGCGAGGTGGGCGATGAAGCAGTCCTCCGTCTCGCCGCTGCGGTGACTCGTCATCACCGTCCAGTGACCCTTCTCGCGACACGTGCGCACCGCCTCGATCGTCTCCGTCACCGAACCGATCTGGTTCATCTTCAGCAGCAGCGAGTTGCAGCAGCCGCGCTGGATCGCGTTCTCGATGCGCGCGATGTTCGTCACCGTGAGGTCGTCGCCCACGATGTCGATCTCTACCCCTCACGCCTCTCGCACACTCTCACTCTCGCCCAGCGCGCTCTCCATCGCCGCCCAGCCCTCGAAGTCGTCCTCGTCGAACCCGTCCTCGATCGAGATGATCGGGTAGCGTGCCACCAAGTCCGCGTATATCTTCAGCAGCTCGCTCGCATCCACCCAACCGTCCTCCGAAGCGTCTCCGGGCTTCCTCGCCTTCTTCAGCAGGTCGTACATCTTCTTCTCCTTGCTGTAGAACTCGCTGGCAGCCACGTCCATGCCGATCTTCACCATGTTATCATATCCACTGTCGTGGATCGCTGCCAGGATCAGCTCGATGGCGGTGTCCACGCTGTTCATCGCGTGGTGAATGGGGTTGTGGCCCGTGGCGTTGCTGATGTTCGGCGCGAAGCCGCCCTCGTCTCCCACGTTCGTGCTGTCGGAGCCGTACTGCTTCGTGATCAGCTTCTATCCGTGACGCGTGCGCACCACTTTCACCTTCAGCGACTGGTACACTTCCGACGCCATGCGCATCGCTTCGCGGAAGCTCTTCGCGCCCACCGGAAGAATCATGAACTCCTGGACGACCAGACTGTTGCCGCTGTGCGCGCCTCCGTTGATGATGTTGAAGGCGGGAACTGGGAAGTGGTACTCCTGCGTGTCGTACTGCGCCAACTGCGCCAGGTAGTCGTAGAGAGGAACGTGAGACGCTGCGGCACCGGCGCGGCACACTGCCGTCGAAACGGCAAGAATGCTGTTGGCTCCCAGCTTCGACTTGGTCCAACTACACTTCAGCGCTTCTCACCATCGCCACCCCCACTCGGTCTTCGAGCCGTCGAGCGTCTCCACCATCAGCTTGTCAATGGCAGTCTACTCCGTGACAATGCGAAGGAGTCCATGCCTGATTCGTGGGATCCATTCCGAGCAGCGCGGGGGCGATAATGGAATTGACGTTGTGGATCGCCTTCGTGACTCCCTTTCCGTGGTGCTCGGACTTGACGCCGTCGCGCAGCTCGAGGGCTTCGTAAATGCCCGTGGATGCTCCACTGGGGACGGATGAGCGAAACAGCCCCAGCTCCGTCTTCAGATCCACCTACGCAACACGGCACGTCAATTCGTCTACTTCCACGGTGGGGTTTCCGCGACTGTCGTAGATCTGTCTCGCCTGCGAATCAGCGCAAGAGAAACACGGCGTACGTAAATTGAAAGGATTGTAGTCTTCTCTGCAGGCATGGTGGTAGGAAAAAGTGTCCATCGCCAACAAACAGTCCACTCCAATTCCAAGAGCGAGCACTCTCCCGAAACGAACTTGTCCTTCCCCTTCTCGCTCAATACTTTACAATACTCGTTACACTTCGCGGTGTACGCCTCGCCCAGCGTCGCGTCAGTCTGGAACGCACTCCGCTCCAACGCGGCAGCCAGCAGCGAGTACTCCGGTCCCGGAAAAAACGATTCGAGCACCGCTAGCTCCTTCTCTCGCCCCTCGCTCCAATCACGCTTCTCCACCTCCCGTCGAGCAAACACGTCAAACGCCATGTCCGGGTAGTGCCGACTGATCTTCTTCTTCAGCAGCGCGACCACCTGCGAGGCGAACTCTCGAATGCTGGTCACACTACGCATCAATCATCTCCCTTGCACCCCACAAAAACGACTCCAACAGCAGGAAGAAATGCACAACCTCCACCTGCTCTTGCACCGCGAAGGAGGAGAACCACGCGACCACCGACTTCATCTGCCCCTTCACCTCGTTCACCGTCACCTCCACGCGACTCGACGGCGCTCGCAGATACAGCGACGCCAACAGCTCCCTCACGCGCTCCACCGCCGCCTGTCCCGAGATGGGCTCAAACCGGAGCTCCTCCGCCGGCGCCGTCTCCGCGGCCTTGCTCCGCTGCGAGCTGGTGCGTCGCTTCTTGACGGTGAACTTCACGTCGTCCTCGTCGTCCTCCTCGTGGTACGTGGGCGAGCGCGTGGAGCGGACGGGCTGGCGCTTCACGCCCTTGCGCTCGTCGTCGCTGTCGCCGCGGCGCGTCTCGTGGCGGCGGTAGCGGTACTCCTCCTCCTTCTTGGTCTGCTTCTCCTCCTCCACACGGCCTTCGACGACGCGGGCCTTCTCTGGGGGTAAGAGGGACGAGGAAACACGACCTGGCGGAGGGTCCACGTGGCAGATGCCGCAGCGGTCCGTGAGGCTGCAGTTGGGGAGACACTTCTTGTGATAGACTACTCGTGAGAGCGCGCTGGGAAGGGTACGCGAGAGACACTGCGGATTGGGGCAGCGATTGTAAGAGGTCGTCTCAAAATGCTTGTCGGACGAGGGAACGGCAGGCGCACCCTTCACGATGCGCAGGTCTTCCTCCTGCAAGTCTTCTATGGGCTGGTTGCAGATGATGCAGTTCCGGGGGTTCAACAGATCCGTTTCCTTCATGGACACTATTCCGTGAGATAGGACACGAATCCGCCACGATGTCGCAACTGGCAGCGCTCCAGGCGCGTGATTTCGCTCATCTAACGGATAAACAGAAAAGGGGATCTGTACGCTCTTTGCTCGTTCTATGTAAGCCGGGTTGATCGTTTTGTTCTGTTTGTACTCCTCATAGAACGGCTCAAACGGATAGCAAATGTTCTTGAGTCCAACGACCTGACTAACACGCGTCACGCCCGACATTCAAATCACTCACCATGAATCCACGTCGTCGAAGAACTGGGCAATCAAGCGTGTTTGCATTTTCTTCTTGTTCAACTTCAGTCGGTCGGCCAGTGCCGGGGGCAACCAGTGGGGATGAAGGACCATTGCGGGCCAAAACGGATAGTCGTACACCTTCAGCCAAATGATCTCTCCGTATCTACGCAGTGAGCAGAGTGGAATGCGACGACAAATGTTTTATCGCGTTATTCGCGTCATCGTGAGTGTAGTCGAACACATCGGCGTGCTGCTCCTCCTCTTTCACCTCGATCTGCTGTTCTTCCGGAGTACTCTACGATTTACGGGAAGCCAAGCGAAAAGCACCATCACTGGAGGAAAGATGGAAGGAGGGGGACTTCTCTCTGCGGTCCATCTCAATTTGGGGGGCTGTTGGGGCTCTTCGCTCTTCACGAGGAATGCAGTAGGAAGGAGAGAGGAAGACGGAGGAGAGGGTACTGGAGGTATTGGCAGTACCTACCATGATGATGAACGCCTTGCACTGCTCCATTGAGAAACACTCCTCCTCACAATTGACAACTCACTGCTGCAAAAGGACACAATCATCTTCACCCATGTTCCGCAAGCCCCAAGACGTACTCCTTTCGACGCAGACGAGCGTACGAAAGAAGGAAGTGAAGGAAATCAGACAAATGATCCGGCTGAGTCTGGCGAACTACACGGAGGAGGACGACCACACTCTCTTCGGAAGCGGCAATGTATGAGCATCTGGCTGAAGGGTAAGGAATAGGACATCGAGCTGCTGAAGATGAAAACGGGCATCGTCGTGCTAAAGCAGAAGAACGGATTCCCGCTGTTCATCCAGACGCCGGATAAGCGCTACTACCCCACAGGCAGTCGTGTTTGCTGTTGCTCATAACTAGTCTTCTCTCTCTGGAAGACCCCCACCATCGTTCCCGTCATCTACACGAACTCGTTTGTAAGTAGCAAGATTCTGGAGGGCGCGGGCCTCATGGTTCCTGGAATCGTCGTGCCGGTAGTCGTATCGCTCTCTCTTCATTTCCAGGAGGAAGGAATACCATCGCTGCTGCTGAAGACGGTGGTGGCTATCGCAACGATGAACAATCCCATGCCGTTCGCTGTGGGGTACTGCTGCGTCGGCAACTTTTCCGAAATGATGGAGTCTGGAGTAGAACTGCGCTGCCGTCATGACGGGTAGAAGGGAAAGGTAATCGAGGTGGTCCACTTCTACCACGACGCACTCTTCGACGCCTATTCAGACGGAGTCGATTTCGTTCCATTTCATGATGCGTAGACCACGCCGGAGGGATATGCTCCGAATGCAGTGTATCCGCTGCTTGCCACCTCCGTAGAGGTGGAGGACGCCGAAGAAGAGACAGAACCTACTGTTGTTGCCACCGAAGCGACAAAGTCCACTCCTATCGCCACTGAAGCGACAGAATCCACTCCTGTCGCCACCGAAGACAAGACGATTAGCGAGAAGGAGATGGACGACCAGTTCCTCCACCTGTGCATCCGTGTTTGTTTTGTGCGTTGACGTGTGATTGTAGTGCTTTCACGAGGTTGGAGCGGAGGATCTCCCGATGCAGGTGTCAACCTTCAACAGCAAGTATCTCTCGAAGAGCGAGTTCATCAACAAGCACTACGCCAGCGAGTACTGTATCAGCACGCTATCGCCCCTTACCGGTAGATTGCGGTGATGTGTGCGACGAGTCTGGATTGCGGTGGAGCAACACCTCCTTTAAGAAGCTGTCGAAGCTCATGAAGCACCTGGAGGAGAAGTCGCTTATCACGCTGAAGGAGATCCAGAAACAACCCGTTTTTCCTCCCCGGCTCTCTGACGCGTAGACGATCATGACGGTGAACTGGAACCACCCCTGGATTGCCAAGTACGCGGACTACATCACGCACTTCAAGTCGGAGGCGGTGAGCGCGCGCAGCGAGAAGAAGGAGGAGCCGCAGAGTGCGAATCGACAGTTGTCGGTGTCGTCGGTGTTCAAGATCAACCGGATGCTTCGCAACGTGTTCTTAGCGACGCAGATGGACCCCGAGGCGCTGTACTCCTTGTCCGAAGCAAGATCGGTGCTGAATGCGTACATCCAGACGCACTCGCTGGTGAACGAAGAGAATCCCTCCGTGGTCGTACGCTTGCTATTTCGGAGTGAGGACTAGATGCTGAACGACGAATTGACCGACGCGCTTTTCCGAGACAAGCCCGTTCCGGAGGGAGGCTTTCCCAAGGAGCTTTCGCGGAAGGAGATGGTGCGGCGATTTGAGGAGAAGCTGATTCCCTACCACTCCGTCCAGGTCAATAACCGTCTTGTCGTGAAGAAGGGCTCCTGCAGCAGTATCGAAATCTCGACAGAGAAGGTGAAGGGAGCCAAGAGTCTCCAGACCTTTGTGAAGCACTACGCCGAGTATTCGCTCGACGAAAAGGAGCTGGTGAAGTCGCTCGCGAAGGCGTGTGCGGCGAGCGCGTGCGTCCAAACCCTGGGCAATGAACGGATGATCCAAATTCAGGGCAAAGTCGGCTCTATCGCGAAGGACTGTCTCATTAAGGAGTTCAAAATCCCGTCCAAGTGCATTGCCGTCAAGAAGTGATAGTTGGGGCTTTGTCGTGTTTGTTGCACACGGGTGACGCGCTTGCAGTGAACTGCTGGCGATGCGCAGAGGAATAATGCAGAAAGGCGAAAACGGTAGGGGGTAAAAGGGAGGAGCAGGCGTCGATTATGCCCATCCGAATCAAGCGTTTCGGTTTTCCTTTCCCTCACCAATGAAGGTAGAAAACTATTTCAAGAACTATCACTAATAATGGTATGCTTCATTTTGAATGGGAAGGCAGTCTGGGTGGTTCGCTTCCGTAAAGAAGGGAAGGCGTCCTCCATTTCCGTCTGGTGCCGAGCATTCGCTCACCGTTGTGTAGGGTAAGAGAACTAAGAAGGTCGGTATTTGCGGAAAGTACGGAACGAGATATGGTTCTTCTCTTCGTAAGATCGTGAAGAAGATCGAAGTCAGCCAGCACAGCACGTAGATTTGTTGTCGCGTGGTGGCTCATCGAACTAGTTACACCTGCGCTTTCTGCGGCAAGAACACCGTGAAGAGAAGCTGCACGGGTATTTGGAACTGCAAGAAGTGCGGAAAGGTCGTCGCTGGAGGCGCCTTCACCGTTTCTACTCCTGTTGCCATGACTGTCAGATCTTCTATTCAGAGACTTCGTCGCAGCAAGACTGAAGCTTAAGCCCGTATTGAAGTCTTGGAATAGTGATCCCCTGTTTGTTCAACAAGCAGCCACACTCATAGACGATACTCGAACTGTCAATCGGCTCGCGCTGCTGATGCATCGACTGCTCCGCCTTCTGGAACTGCTACTCGTCACAACACTGGCTCACACCCACATCGCTGTTCTCCTCGATGAACTGCTTGGCAATAATCACGAATCGCTGTGCCGTCTTCGCCAAATCGTGCTCCTCCGTGTTGAACTTCACCGTGTTCTGGTACAGCTGCTCGAGGTCCTTCAGCATGCTGACCTGCGTGTAGCCGAACATGTTAATGCGCCTGTGGATGATCGAGAAGTCAACCAGCGGGTTGATGGCTTTGCGATATGCCTCCGCCCACGGCGCATCCGGCACGGGCAGCACGCGGAAGTTGCCACCTGCGTCCGCCTTCTCGAGAATGCGCAGGAGCTTGCCCAGCAGCTGTGACATGTGTCTTCCGTTCATAGGAGGGTCATCCTCCGGCACCACGGGGTCGATGGGCTTCTTTCTCTTCTACATCTCACTCGCCTCCTCTTCTCCCACGATGCGAGGCACCTTCTTCTTGTTCGTCACCATCTTCTACGCGTCACAGCACCTCTCCGCCTCTACCGTCACGTGGTGCCGTACCAGACCCGGCACCTTCTTCACCTGCGACGAGTTCATATCGAAGTTGTTGAACTGCGAGAACACTACGCTCACAGCACCGCCACACCCCTACTCTGCTCCAGCGGCACGTTGCTGCGACTGAACCGCTTCTCCACCTCCAGGATGTTCCGCACCTCCTTCGCGCTTCGGTGGTACGCGCCCGAGCCCGTGATCTCGCCCGTCTTCGACACGTACAGCTTCACGCGTCGCACCAGCAGCGGTCTGACGATCACGCCCCACTCCCACACTCACTTCCCGTTCGGTCCGACGAACGGTCCCGATCGCGCCGGCACGCTCAGCGCGGGCAGCGCATCTACACATCACGCCTCCTGGCAGCCCCCACGCCGCGTGTCCTGCATCGGCACGAACGCCATGCCCGGCACCGTGATGTCGCTTATCGGCTGCAACACCATGCTGTTCGCGATCAGCGCCACCTCGTCGGGGCTCTTCAGCGGCTCGATCTCGTACGCGGGAACGGTCGGTCCCGAGAAGATGTCGGCGCACAGCAGCTGCGTCTGCTTGGCCATGGGCGCGTGGTGCAATCGCTCGATCTGTTCGTAGAAGAGCTCGTTCACCTGGTTCTGGAAGCCCACGTTCAGCTCCTGCTGGTTGCGCTTCTTGTCGCGGTAGTACTCTGTGCTGCTGTTGATGGCGTTCTGCGAGATGTAGCGCACGAAGTGCCACCGCGACGTGTTCGCCAGCTGCTCCTTCGGGAAGCCCAGCTCCAGACACAACTTGATCAGCTGCTCCTTGTTCAGCTTGCGCAGGTCGTTCGTCTTCTTGCTGCGCTGCGGCACCTCGCTCTCGTCGATCTCCATCTCCTCGTTCGAGTCCGTGTCGTCGTTCGGGTCCAGACGCCGCGTCCGCTTCAGCGCCGAGGACGACGTGCCCTTGCGGCTGCGGAGACTCTACGCCTCAGAGAACGGACGCGGAGGCACCTTGGAGGGAAGGAAGAGGTACGGCTCGCCGAACGCCTCCGAGAACACCTTCTCGTCGTAGTAGGTGGAGTGCGACATGTTTAGTCGCGTCTTCAACTACTCCGTAAATCGGGGGTATTTCGGCTACCTCGATGATGGCGCTGATGTACTGGTCCGTGAGGTTCCACGCCGTGCGGTAGATGCGCTCCACGAAGAACTCCGACGCCTTGCACTCCTTCTCGATGATCTTCTGCATGCGCGAGTACGAGTCGCGCTCCAGGCTAGGAATCACGGAATTCCAGAAATCGGACCCGAAAGTGCACATCTCTTCGGGCGAGATCTCTTCGCGCGAGCTTCGCGAAATCTGGGAATTCACCTTCTCCAGCTGGCTCTTCACGAAGTCGGCGATGCACTTCAGGTTCTCCTTCACGCGCAGGAACGCTACACCTCAGGCCACGCGCGCTCGCCCACTGGTGCCCTGCGTGGAGGAGAAGCTGAGGATGCAGCGAATGCCGGATTTGAGGAGCTTGTCGTAGCTGACCTGACTGGCCTGCATGAGACACACGGACTCGGGCGTGAGCTTGCGCGGCACGGACACGGGCAGCAGCGAGTTCTTGAGACGGTAGCTACGCGTTGAGCGAGCAGCGAACGCCCACGTGTGGTTGAGCACGTCGAAGAACTGCTTGTGGCGCTCGTCGAAGTCCTTGCGCTCGCTCTCGTTGCGGAGGTTAGGGAAGATGCAGCACATCTGCTCCTGCGTGATCTTGCTCACTGGCAGTCACACACCACCGCCGCTCCTACTGCGCTCGAACGCCTTCTGCAGCAAGTAGTCCTCGAGCAGGTCCTGCGTGCTGCAGTAGTTCTCGTCGTTGGGCTGGTACACGCGGCTGATGGGTTCCATCTTGCCCGCCACGAACAGGCGGTCCACGCGGCGGATCGACGCGGAGTACGTGCGACGCACCGGCGGCGAGGGCTCGCGCGGGCTAGCTGTGAGACCAGCGGAGTGAAACGACCTTTCGATCTTGATCACGAGAAGGTAGTCCGTGAAGGGTTTCTGTGGGTGAGCGAGGACAGCGAGACGAACCTCGTGCTCGATGAGCGGCGTGTTGTACAGCGAGCTGCACAGAGACAACAACTGATCACCCTTCTTCAAGTCACCCATCAGCGGCATCTTCTCCTTCTCCGTCAGCAGGTGGTTGCGACCCTCGATGGGCGGCGGGTCTAACCATCACGCACTTCGAGAGCGACCACATTGCGCGTCTTCGGACGTCGGATTGATCCAGTTCACCACGAAGGCGCTCATGCCTTGATTCAAAAAGAGGGGGGGTTGGGGCTCGCAGTACTCGATCTATTCCTCAGAGGGTGGATAAGGGACGACCATGATCAGATGGTCCTTAATGGAGGATAAATCGGACAGGGACCGAATGGACTACAATTGACGCATCGACGAGCAGTCACCTGAACGAAGTGCTCCTCGTTGGAGTCCTCCGCCGCCTCCACCCACTCGCACTACGGTTCATTCGACTCGATGACGCGTACGGTCATGTCGATTTGGCGGTTCGGGAAGGATGGACGATGGAATCGGGCAATGTCCTCCTTGTTCAGGAACCCGGGAATCAGCACGAACTCGGTGGCTATCTTGCTGTGGTTGGGCGGGTTGAGGATGACGCGCGTGCGGACGATGTGCGTGTCATTATCCTTCTCCTTTGTTTTGTTCGTGAAGGAGTTGTTGCTGGTGGCCAGCGGCAGCTCGCACGAGAACACGAGATTGGGGTCGTTGGCGTCTGCACATGAGCTCCGAGGAGAAAGCAGACCCATGTAGATCGCCTTTGGATTCAGCGTTGCCAACGATTTGTCGATGTCGCCCAGAAATGGGTTGTGAACCTCGTTCACGTGCTCTAGGCGTCAACGAGAATCACGGCACGGACGGTGAATCCGCTGCTGCACGTCTTCGCCGACAGGTGCGCAGCGCTGTCTCTTCGGCTCTCCCCACAACCCGGACTACACTTGACGACGAGCGGATGATCGTACCCTCTGGCAAACGCAGCCCAACTTCCCCTCGATGCTGCCTAGTGGTCACAAAAGGAGAGAAGAATCACTCTTTGGAGACTTGTTTGCGTTGGGAAGACTCTACAGCATAACGAAACGATGCAGCTCACTCACGTCGTCCTCATAGACACTCTCATCCAAGCTCCAGTTGCAGATCTGCATCTCTCGCGAAAGACTGTCAATCGTCTACGCCTTACCCGCAAATCACTTTCCAAACGCTATCGGAAGGGACGTGGGTCAGCTTGCCTATTGTTTCGTCGTCCGAAGAGCCTACAGAACATGAAACCCCAGAACACGAGGAAGAGAGAAAACAGACGGAGGGCACACACGTACTCGATCCATCGTCGAAAATGGGGATGCTCATTCCAGGATAGCAAAACAAATGTGACAACAAACAGCATCCTAAATGGATCAGTTTACATATCGTTTACAAGTGCTGCAAGCACGTGGAACTAACAGCTCCATTCTGAATGAGGCGTAGATAGGCGATGATGTTACTCAAAGCAAGGATGCATCCCTAGGATCACAGAGCACGACCAATCGCTACATCGTCAGGCGTGGTGTACGCGTCCGAAAAGTTGCAGTTCCCGAAGTCAATGAGGTGCACTCCGGCCTTCGACGCGCCCCCGCCCTCGTACGTGATCAGAATGCTCGACGACCAGAACCTCCAATTGCTCTACGCGTCACTTCCACGTCCAGAACGCACCTCTCTCACGGCATCGCGTAACTCGCTCACCTTGGCGATGATCCCGTCGATGATGTCCGTCCGGAACGTGTCGCCGTTGTAGAAAAAGGCCGCCATCGACGGAAGGAAGTCGTCCACTGTTAGCGATTTCCCCCACTCCTTGTCCTTGATGAACCACTCGCGCTGAGAGGATCGGTACACCTACGGGTGAGCACCATACGGCGAGCCGCACTCGCATTCCGCATATTCGAATCCCGAGCGCTCCCGACGTTGTCCGCTTGCACATGCGCGTGTGGCGTTCCACCTTCTGCGGCGGCGCGCCGTCCCCTACTCCTCACTGCAAAACAGCGGTCCTACAGTAGGTGCGCGTTCCCAGCTTTATGTCTAAAATACACGGGTACTTGTACGAGCGGTTTAGGTCTTCAAGCACCAAATAGCCCGTGGACTTGTCGCATCTACAAATGAAGGCGCGAGAAGCGTCGCGAACTCATTCACTGCAGATAGGCTCCCCGTTTCGTCAATGTGGATGTTTGAATCGTGCAGACTGTACCGAATCGAATCGGCTCGATGAAGCGCGTTTGTATTCACCTATTCCCTCACAGAACGATGCCCAACGAATACGTCGATCGTATGAACACCGTAGTAAGATGCACTGAACTTGATTAGCTTTGAGTGCTTCTTATACATCTGTTCGTAGCAGTAGTGCTCCTTTTCCGTTGCGTGCTTTGCGATCTACGTTGAACCCCTTCCCGAAACACAAACCTTCCCGTCTGACAGCTTTATCATGGTATTATGGCCTGACACACGGTATGTATATTCCGATGGAGGTGATGACAGACCCGGCATTCTTTCTTTCAAGAAAATGAGAGTGAATCTTTGGATTATCCCGAATTCCCGCCGATTTCGGGGCGCACTCGTCTTTTGATTCAGTCAGAGAAGAGAAGAGTTGCTTGCGATTAGGGTTCCATCGGATTGCTTCACGATTGATGGTTTTGCCGTTGGGATCGCTATCTGTCCCTTCTGTGGCACATGGACAGAATTGCCGATTTCGGTTTGCGGATGCGATGCACATACCTTCACGAGATGATTCGCACAGTGATTCTGGAAGCAACTTCCACGACTATGAACTCGAACAAACAGACCAGCAACTGGGGTCGTAGCGTATTCTCTTAAACTCGACGTCGTCGCGGATGCGGTGAATCGTCCGCTCGAGCACATCAGCCGCTCTCCATTCGAACCGCTCGGGCTGGTTGAACTGCTTCGTCTACGCTTCACGTCCAAGTTACACGAAGACGTTCACCACGATCAGCGACAAGTCGCTCCAGAACAGAACGCTCTTTTCCCCTTCGTATTCGCCGCGCTTCATCTTCTCCTCGATCGTGCGGAAGTCCATGGGGTGCAGGACGCCTACACATCAGGAGGAGCAGCGGCGTGAACTCGTTTTGTAAGCATCCTGCTTCATCAACTCGCTCACGTCCTCAAACAGACTCGCTCCCTCGGGCCCGCACTTCTCATCGCGTAGCAGAGCGAGAACCGCTTCGGGCTCCGCGTGGAATGGCGCGCGCACGATCTGCTCTCGCTCGGGAGACTCGTCCGCAATCTTGCTGACGCTCAGCTCCCACGGCGAAGCGCTGGTCGTCACGCTTCTCACCGCCTCCTACTCGTTGTCGCACTGGAAGAAGTCTATCACCCACTTGCCCGTGATCGCGCTCTTCCCGTACCACACCACGTGAATGGACTACGCGTCACGCCTCCCTCCCAGCACAACCTGATAGGGGTGCTCGAGGGCGTCTTCGTTCACGTCGTACACAAACCCCTCGTAGCACTCGCCGTTCAGCGGCTCTCCACTCGTCGTATCCAGCGCGAACACCTGACATATCTTCGTCTCCTTCGTCAGCCGCTCCCTGTCCGTCGACACGATTCCGTTGAAGAGCTGGTGGAGTTCCTGGAGGTACTTCATGGACTCGCTGAACGCGTCCTCGCGAATGACGTGGGGCGCTGTGCGCAGCAGCGCGCTCTCCGCCTTCAGAACGAGGACGGTGATGGTCTGTCCGTCGGACGAGCGCAGCGTCGTGCTCAAAGCGTCGTCTCCCAGGGAAGGCAGGAACTCGATGCCGACCACGCGGCAGGCAACCACGCTGAGGCGAATGGCCTCGAACTCCTTCAGAGTGGACTCGGCCTTCACTCGGTCCTTTTCCTCGAACAGCTGGCAGTGCTCGTTCAGGAAGGCGCGATACGCTACGTGTGAAAACAGTCAACAGCGCGCACCTGGCAGAATCAGGCGGACGGAGTCCCCAATGGAGAAGTCCGCTGCCCTCACTCGGTAGTGTCTAGTGCTCACGCCACTAAGGAACGCATACACCCGTCGTCGGGGCAGGAGAGGGACGGGATTGTCGAAGGTGGGCTCAACAGCAGGGCACTGCTTCTTCTGTGTCACTTTCTTCTTCTTTGCCGCCTTCTCTGTTGTCGAGGGAGCTGCGACTCGCTTTCGACCGCCCCCTGACACTCTCACCTTGGTCTTCTTCTCTGGGGAACGGTGCGGCGACTCGGGAATGTGAACTGTCTGGGTCACGGTGGACTCTTTCGTCCGCTTGGCTTCGGGAAATCCGGTCTCGAAGAGATGCAGCCATTGAGACGCTCTATTCGTTCAGAGCCGCAACGCAGCAATCCACTTCTTTGCAATGTAGGTAGCGGCCCTGTCCGCGTACTCCGCGCCAAACGCCTCTTGGATGCTCTTCAATTCGCCGTTGGCTAACCACTTCTTGTATGATTTCTTCTCGTCGTCGGTGAGCTCGCGTGGCATCGCGCTCCTTCTTTTGTGAACCAGGGTGGTTGGAGGGAATCGTTCATTCCCGCCAACATTTCCTGCTGTGCGGTTAGCTCGTTGCTTTTCGCTCACTATCAATACATCGAAAACAGAAAAGGAGAGCAACTCCAATTCAAACCCTTCTGAAGAAAACACGATGAAATACGAATAGTACAATCAAAAACACGCACAAACACGCTCCGAAAAGGACGCTCCTCACTGCTTCGAATCGTCTCGCTCCTTGGGGTCTGGAATCGTGACGACAGTCACGTCTCCCGTCTGCGCTTTCGAAGCGAGGGAAAACACGGTGGACCAGTTGTTGAACACGGTGACCATATCTACCGCGTGAGCGAATGCACGACTGAGATGTACTCTGCGAAGACTGCTCCATCGATTTGAACTGGGCGGCAATGGTTTCAAGCACATTCACCACATCCTGCGACGACGCGAGCAGATTCTTTAGGTAGGCAAGCTCTGTTTCTTTGTCCATGCGGAGCGAGTGGAGGAGACGGGTTCCAGATATCGGAGCTCTTTTTGAGTGTCCGAATCACAAATATCTACCTTCCTTTTGCCATCGGGAAGCGCTGGTCTTTCTCTGCTCCATTTCGTGCCACCTCTTCTAGAACATGTCAGAATTGGCTCCCAGAGTGCGTATCTTTCCCTGTCGTAATGCTCTAGAAGGGCGCGTCCTGTGCCACTTCTTCGACTCCCAAGATCGTGTCCTCCAATTATCAAGACCACCTGAACGCAAATCCGGTATTGATCTGCGCTGATGTCCATTCTAGACGCTTTCTTCTGTGGTGGACGCCGTTTTCGACGAAAACGACTGTCAGGTGGATTGTGAGGAGGATGCGAATCACCGCTAGATGGAGCGCGACATCATTCGCATTATTCTGCAGTATCTTCACAGCCACGGGTACCGTTTGTCGTATGGAGTAAAGCGCAGCTACGCCACGTCGGCCATGGTTCTTCAGGAAGAATCGGGAATGGTGACGCGAGACACGTCAAACCGAACGCCCATCATCCAGAGCATCAAGACGAAGATCATCGCCGGCGACTGGGAGGAGTCGGAGTCGGTGCTGAAGGAGCAGTGCAGCGACAAGTGCTTCTTTCACTCTCCACTCACCCGCAGACAGTTCCGGTTCTTGTCGTACCTGCTGTACAAGCAAATCTTCCTGGAGCTGATCTCTCGCAATGAGCATCAGAAGGCGCTGCACTACCTGTTCAAGTACATCAAGCCGCTGGAGGAGGTCTGCGAGCAGCACTTCCCCGGGGAGTTCAAGGAGCTCTGCTACCTGCTCTCCGTGAAGGTTGTATCATTTGCCCCCCTCAACGGCAGAGCATCCACAACAGTCCCTACTTCCAGTACTGGCCGGGCGTGCAGCGCTCTCGCGAGATCCTCGCGGACACGGTCTCGCACTCCTTCCTCGACGAGTCGGTCATCCTGGAGAAGCCAGTAGAGTTCGTCACTCCGCCTCACGCGTAGATCCCGTCGAACCGGCTGGTGTCGCTCATCAAGCAGGCGTGCTGCTTCCAGGCGCTGACGTCGATGCAGTCCTTCGACGCCTCGCTGCAGGCGGACACGAGTCTGTCGTCGCTGCTCTCCCAGCGCATGCACCAGCACGTCTCCGGCACGGGTGTGGAGTGACGCGTAGGTGCACTCGCTTCTGGAGGACTACTCGGAGCGTCCTCTCCCCTCCGTGCTCGACTCGCGCTCTGTTCACGTGGATGGCTGCGTTCGCGTGAGTGGATTCTGTCCGTCTTCCCCGTAGAGCTGCATCCCGCTGTCGAAGGACACGGTGGCGATCGCTGCCGGCAGGAAGCTGCACTTCTGGACGGGCGGTGGGGATGTGTGGACGGTATGATGGCTAGACGAGGCGACGTGCATCGGCGAGCACGAGGGCATCATCTGGGACATGGCGTACAACACCGACCACTCGGCGCTGATCACGGGCAGCTCGGACGGGATGGTGAAGGTGTGGTCGCTCTCCGCCAAGCAGGGCCGCACCGTCGTCGACAGCACGCAGCCCATCGTGCTGTCCTCCAACCACGACGACATCTACAGCATCACCGTGCGACTGTCGCCGCTCGCTGACGAGTAGACACATGCCGTGGTGCCATACCTCCTGTTCAGCGGGGGGTTCGACGGAGCCATCCAGGTCTGGAACTACCAGCAGCGCAAGTGCATCCATGTGCGGCTCGGTTGGCGCAGTGAGGCGTAGGACTACGCGGCGCACAGCTTGTCGGTCACGGCGCTTGCCTGCAATCCCGCGGGGAATCTCCTCTTTTCGGGGAGCAAGGACAAGACGGTGCAGACGTGGGACTTGGTGAGCAAGTGTCCCGTCGCCACGCTGAACGGGAATATGAAGGAGATCACGGGTCTGGAGTGCAGTCTCTGCGGCAGCATGCTCGCCATCGCGAATCGGAGTGTACTCCTCCCCGCCCTGGTTTATGCGTAGAACTGCCACTACCTGATGGACACGCGAACGAACTCCATCGAGCTGACGTTCCGCAGCGTCATGAACACGCGATCCAACTTCCTTCGCATCCACTTCCTGGGGGACAACATTCTGTACTCTGGAAGTGAGAACGGAACCGTGTAGGCGCCTCGCGGATCGTTTTATGTAGGTGTCTGTGGGATATCCGCACGCAGAAGCAGATATCGAAGATGAAGCCTTCCCACGGGTGTGGCAGCGTCCTGGACTGCCGATTCTGCGACGAGAGCGGCTCTCTGCTGGCGGGGAGTGAGCGGGGAGACATGTACATTTGGCATTGTTGACGAGGTTGTGTTGTGTATTTGTACTATAATTTGATTCGTGTTGTTCGGTTTGAATACGCGATCTGTCCTTCTCGAGTGCGAAAAACGGGGCGATTTTGGCTGGATGGCGTTTCATTCCACGCTTGGATATAGCATGTCACCAAATAAGTTGAATAGAGGACTCATGAAGTATTCTGTTGTTTACGCTTTGGCTCTGTTGACCGTTGTCTCGTCAACTGCGATCGATTGCATCTTTAAAGCAAAGGAGGGAGTGACTATCGATTTGACGCCCTTAATGAACAATGAACAGGACTACCGTGTGTGGGACCACCTGCAGTCGTCCGTAAATCAAACGTAGGCGCGAGCGGTGCTCTGTCTCATCCGTCTTAGTTTCGTCTTCAATGTCTGCAGAGATGTTGTCGCAATCCCCAAGGACGGCCTTGGTGGCAACGGATGCGCCAGAACGGTCCACGATCAGGACGATGATGGACACGACGTGTACGAAGAGCGCGCTGTGCCCGCTTTCCTCATTAGCAACGATGAGAAAGCTCCCTGCCACCGTGTGTCCTCTCCTCTTGAGGATAAGGATTACAACCTCCAGCGCTATGGTGGGCATTCGTCCTGTTCGCTTATCTGTAGACTACTCCGATCCCACTGCCGGAGTCATCCTTAGTTACGCTAACGGCGACTACTACTGGTCTGGTTGGTTCTACTACTACACCATGCTCGCCTTCCGCTGCTCGTCCAACACGAAGATGCCCGAGTACGCTGATGTGACCCGTTACGGCATTTCCGGTTTCATGGTGTATCTGGACTCCGTGTACGCCTGCCCTTCTGGTATCTGCTTGCGTGTTTGGGGTCATGAATAGAGTGCTACCCCGATGCTCAGGGCCACATTTGCAGTGGACACGGTATTTGCATGTTCGATGACAGTGTGGAGGAGGCTCGCTGCTTCTGCAACTCCAACAACAAGGGTGCGAAGTGCGACAAGAGTGTTGGTCTGTCCATGACGAACATTTTCATGATTCTCGATATTGTCGCCGTGCTCGTCGTCGTATTCACCATGTACGCGTCGTAGCTCGTTCTGACGTGTAGTGTCTTCTTTGGATGCAAATTGAGAAAGATCCGACTTGATCCTAACGCCGATGTTTCCCTGGATACGAAGTTCAACGAGTTGGGATCTCTTGCTTACACAATCTAAAAGTGTTGTTGCTGCTCTATCGTTCGTTTGTTGTGATACCCTCGTTTTGTCAATTCGACACTCTCGTTGTTGTTTCGTTTGTTTTGATACTCTCATTACTGTTTCATCGATTTGACACTCTCGTTACTGCTCCATCATTTCGACACTTTCTCTCTCGTATGTTCCGCCTTTCCTCTTCTCTGGTGCGCAAGGCCGCTGCCTCCATGAGGACCTATTCCTTCCCCTCGGTCGCGAATCCGATGGTTGCTGCTCTTCGTTCCTTTTCCACGGGTTGGCAGTCCTATCTCGTTCTTTAGGAATAGAGGCGACAGCGCAAGCAACAAATGATTCTGACAGAGTGTCAATGACCGAAGAATGTGCAAAGGTGGCTTCATTTCTGTGCTCTTAGGACTAGCATGTTCTCAAGATCGCGAACAAAAAGAAGCTCCCCCTGGACAAGGTGCATTTGCGTATTGCCGTGCAATCGGGAGGTTGCTCCGGTCTTCAGTATAAATTCACGATGGACTACGACAAGCTGTACGATTACGACACGTAGCGTTCCAATCCCTCTTCTCATGGCTAGGGAGTTCATCGATCCTTCGGGAGCGAGAATGGTCCTCGACACCGTTTCCCTGGGGTACATGAAGGGATCGACGGTGGATTGGGAAGACTCCCTAGTGAGGACGGGCTTCGTCGTCTCGAAGAACCCCAACGCCGCGGCGTCTTGCAGCTGCGGCACGTCGTTTACGGCCAAGTCGTCCAACCCTTACGAGTGAGTCTTGTTTGCTACAAACAACACGAAAATGTCCACAACCAGCGATACTCAAGACTGCCTTATTCCTCAGGAACTTCAATCTCGCCGTTATCGATCTGCTCCATAATGGCAGTAGGATGAGCACCGTTGACAGTGCAACCCACGGAGCTAGCTCTTAATCGACAGAAATGCACTTACTGGCAAGTACCGAGCACCTCCTTCACAGTTCCGGCAAGCTTGTTGGCATAGGAGCGCTCACGGAGGATCTTGGCGATCTTGATCACCTGATCGAGAGTGAGGTTGCCGCTGTGCTTGACTACACGTAACTCACTCTTAGCGATAAATACTGTTCTTGTCCTTCTTTCTGTCTCTGGGGGGCTCGTTGAGCTCGCGGATGATGAGGGAAGAAGCGCTGGGAACGACTTCCACCTATTGCATGACGGAAGCACGCTCATGCATTACAGTAGCCTGACGATTCACGACAGTCAGCTTGACCGTGATCTTCAGACCCTTCCAATCCATGGTGGCCTTCTGGATGTCGTCACCGACCTTCTTAGGGGCCTATCGCGTCACACCGAGCACGCTGCACTACCATTCCGAGAGGACCGACCTTAGGGGCAAGAGTGGCGGGGGAAGCGCTTTCACCACCAACAGCTCTCAAATAAACTAGAAAGGCGTTAGAAAGGCGTTCAAGGGACGGCAACATCAACGAAAAACACAGTGAATCACTCAACCTACTAATGGTAGCAGGACCAGCAGGAGCGGGAGGAGCCATGTTATTTGCTTGTTTGTAGACTTATCTGTGGCTTTCTCCTTGGTCACCCAGGGGAAGTTTCGCGTGAAGCCTGGAAATACAACCGATTCGCGTGGACCCCCAACGATTATCGCTATTCGCAGAGCAGCTCTCCGATTCGAGTGGAATTTCGAACAAACCAGCTTGAACACAATAGGGAACAATTGGGAGAACTAGTGAGACGATGCGATTTGGAAGACGGACCCTCCCCAAGGAGGGTGGATTATGAAAAGGCCGAGGTCGACGAGCACTTGGACAAATCCACGGTTGAAAACGGGACGAAGGGCTCGCCTACACATGAAAGGGGATAACAATCACTGCATTGGTTCGGCTCGCATGGCGGGATTCCATTCACGTAGGAAGAAGGCAGATAGTGGTCATATTGAGGATGATAGGTGGCATCGCCCTTTACAAACTGCATTGACTAGATGTCATACTGATTATGAAAATGACACGGCGCGGAGCCGATTGAAGCGGTTCTCCAGATCCACGATCTCTGTCTGTTTCTTGTCGAACGTTTCCGTGATCACGTCACTCGACGAGATCAGCGTGTCTCGCAGTTTGCACAAGCTGTCTAGGCGTCAAAAGACGAACCAAGCACCACCCTGGATAATGGAAAGCACCGACTGGAAGTAGGCATCCGTAGACGCTTCCCTGTAGGGGTGCTCACAGGACTGAAGCTGCTTTTCCAGATCCAGCAGTTTTCCAGATATCGTTTGCTACACTTCATACACACCACGTGTAACGCACCGCGAGCGCCTCAAACTTCTGGTGTTGCTTCATCGCATCATAGACGGAAGACATTGGACGAAACGGATCGATTCCCGGGCAAGACGAAAGGCAATGCTCCCCGCGAGTCCGGTCGAGTCAATGAGTGGGGTTCGCTTTCGGTTCGAGCAAAACGGGTCCGATTTTTGTCATGGAAAGAACACTGTTTCACAATAGAATTGAGAATGAATTGCATGCCTCCGGAGGTAGTGGAAGAGATTCGTAGTCTTCCTGGAAACGATGTGCTCCTTCGATTGTGTGATGAGGCGTAGACGTGCGCAGATTGCGGAGAAGCGGACCCGAAGTGGGCGTCGGTAACGTACGGGTCTCTGATTTGTCTGAAGTGCTCCGGGTTGCACAGGGGCCTTGGAGTGGGCTATACTACATCGCTTTCACGGTATTAGGTGCACATCAGTTACGTGCGTTCGCTGGAAATGGACTCGTGGGAAGAGTCCGAGATAAAGATGATGAAGGCGGGCGGGAATCAGCGTTTGATTGACTTCTTTAAGCAGCACAACATCGAGAGGGACGCGCCGATCTCGCTGAAGTACAAAACGAAGACCGCGGAACTGTATCGCTCGATGTGAGACTCGTTCTCTTTCTTGATTCTAGTCTGAAGGCGACCGTGGAGGGAGGAGACGTCCCAGAGGATGTGGCGCTGTCGGAGGACGAGGTGAACAAGCAGCTGGTCTTCCAGACGTTCTGTTGGAGAGCCGCTCTCACACGTAGACGCGAATCCATGGAGTCTTCGATTGACCAGGACAAGCGACTGCGTCAAGAGGCCGAGGAGCGCCTGGCGTCCAAGTTTGGAAGCGAGGTGGTGTTTGAGGGCATTTCTTCCGCAACGGTGGCGCAGGAAGAGGAGGTGGAGCCGAAGAAGGAGAAGAAGGACTGGAAGCAGAACGAGTACGTGAAGCTGGCGAGCGAGATTGGCACGGATATGGTGAACATGGTGAAGAAGTCGCGTTTGACGGAGAAGACGAAGGAGGGCGTGAAGAAGCTGGAGCAGAAGGTGAAGGAGGAGAAGGAGAAGCACGGCAACGAGAAGAAGGACATTAAAGAGGTCGCGAAGTCGAGTTGGGGGTGGCTGTCCTCAAAGACGAAGAAGGTGCTCACTGCCGCCGTGAACGGAACGAAGGAGTACGTGCAGGACATAAAGGACGAGTTTGGACCCAACGCGAAGAAGAAGGAGGAGGACTCCGAGTACGATTCCGAGTATAGCTACTACTCGGACTATTCTGATTATTCGGAGTACTCGGATGAGGAGGAGAATAAGAAGGAGGACAAGAAGGAGGAAAAGGAGGAGGAAGTGGATCCGAATGAGCCTTAAAACACTTTGTATGTTAAGGTAGTATTTCCATTTTGTGACCAATCCCTTGTTGCATACTCCCATTGAATACTTGTAATGGATAACCACGCCTACGTTGAACTCCAAGTACAGGCCGCTCTGCTCCCTAACAAAATAGGAATTGGTTAAAACAACGGTGGCAAAGGATGATCTGACAAGAGTGGACTCGTTGCTGTCCGAATTGGTGAGGGATGCGATTCTCCCCGTCTCACATGCACGTATCTTATTTCGTCTCTCATTACGTTCAGAATTGATTATCCAATCGGTCGTCAGCCAGTCCATCCAACGAGACTTGATCCCTCGCATCCAAGCCGTTTCGTGTGGCAGCATCGAGGGCTCCGTGGCATATCTGAGCCAACTCTGTGACATCATTGAGGATTATCAGTCGACCCTAAGGAGTCTTTCCCTGTGTCAATCCGGCAGTGATTTCGAGAGGACGACTGTCAGACAACTGGGCAATGTGCTGAATCCTCTCTTAGATGGAGTGGGTGTTGAGTGTTGGCGTGATTCTCAGGACCTCTATACTTCCATCGCGTTTGTCAGCAAGCAGAGAATGCGTAACCTTCTTCAAGGCGCTTCCGAGTCCACGTCGAGCGATGATACGCTCCATCGGGTCTCCCAGTTCGTGTCGAGCGATCTCTTTCAGCGCCTGCTGTTTTCGTGCTTGTCCTCCATGCTCAATGCAGAAGATCGCTTTCCGGACGTTTCCGTTCTGATTCCGTGGTTTTCCTCACTCTTCGCTTCGTCGCCTGCAGGAAGCTCAAGACCCATCGATTATCCTTCTCTCTTCAAAGAGATGGAGTCCGCGTTCTTCAATCACCATCTCGTTCAGATCGTGCTCAACTACCCCTCCTCTCTGGAATTCGTAACCATCCGAGGCGACGAATGCTGCAGCGACGCTTCTCTCTCCCCCTATCTCGCGAATCTCGCATCGCACCTCCAGCAGTGCAAACACACCGACGACATCATCACCTTCTACACCAAGCTGATCCACGTGTGCGACGACCTGTCCCTCGCTGCCCCCTACCGCCGCCGCCTCCTCCTCCCCGTGCAGGAAGCCATCCGCTCTCGCTCCGACTGGGTGCAGAGCGTGTTTCTGGTGATCAGCCGCGACGTCCCCGTACGACCTCCCTCCGCCGCTCACCCGTAGGGACTGCTCATCCAGCCGCCGCAGGCGCCCGAGGTGCTGGACGCGTGGGGTCTGGACCAGCTGCAGCGCGTGTATCACACGCCTCAGCAGCCGCCCGACCTGTTCGCCGCCATCGTAGATATTGCAGGCAGTCCAGAGGTGGTGGCGGTGTGGCGTGTTGATCGTAGGCGTTCGTGGACGCGGCGGCGGTGTTCTTCGTGCAGCAGTTGCAGTACCAGTACGAGGACAGCGAGGACATGAAGGCGTGAGTGCCGCGACCCCATGTAACCCCTAGCATCGAAAAACTGGTGGTGTTTGTGATTCGTCGCATGGGTCGCCGGACCGCCGCGAAGCTCGTGTGCATGGTAGTTGTCGCTGTCTGAGTCGATGTCTAGCTTCGCGACGCGCGCGTCACCCGACTGTTCAACCACGCCTATCACGCCAAAGCAAGCGCTGCGGACGCGGAGTCCTCGCTGTATTTCTGCTCCATTCTCTCCCGCTCCTGCTGGCCCTTCACGCCCACGCCGTCCACCTCCGAGCCGCCGCCCGCGATCCTCCAGCAGCAGAAGAAGATGGTTCGCTTCTTCAGGAAGGGGTATGTGAACCGGACGCTGAAGGTGTGTGCGGGAGAGGGAGTGGTGAACTTCGACTTGGAGCTGCGAGGCGAGAGGCGGTCGTTCGAGCTGTCGGTGTTCGACGCGGAGATGGTGATGATTCTCGCTAAGAATCGTGCTGTTTGTTGTCGTTGTTGATGGATGTAGGCGTGTGGTGCGTGGACGAATTGGCGGAGGCGAAGGGTGCTTCGCCGGCAAGAGTGCTTCAGTCGCTGCGCACGCTGCAGAGTCTCGGGATCGTCGTGTGTGTTCAGCAGAGTCCGCTGAAGTATCGTCACGTGAATGCGTGGCGCGAGCGCGGAATCGAACTGAGCGAGGCGGAGATGCACAGCAACGGGCTGCTCGCGCAGCTGAAGCGGTTTGAGCGGTACGTGGTGGAGATCCTGAACATGTGTCCTTCCTTCGACGTGGCGAAGCTCTACGGGAGACTGAAGCTCTTCTTGCAGGGAGCGAACAAATGTGAGTGGATTGGGGAGTGCGTGAGGTGTAGTCGAGTACAGTATGGATGATCTGAGAGTGCTTCTCGCGGACATGGAGAAGCGGAAGGTGGTGTATGAGGAGAATGGTGTGCTGAAGCTGTTCAACTACTATGGATAGTGTGGTTTGTTCGATACAGAGTCGTGCCTGTTCAACTCAGCGTTGTAACTTAACCGTAACAAAACAATTGTGTATTGAACTTGTTCAACAAACAAAAACACCAAGCCAACTACAGGATGACGACGCAACAACAACAATACCTTCTTCAACAACTCATCAATGCGCGGATCACACATCGTCACATCAATCAAATTGCCATCAAACATCGTTCTATTCAAATACGACCAAGCAATGTGCGCCGTGTGCGGCTTAAAGTAGCTACTCCTTATTCGCTTCCTCTTCCGTTACTAGGCAACCACATCCCTCTTGTTGTGGTCGTTCTCCCACATCACCACGTGCTTGCGACGATGCCCGTCCGTCGTCAGCACCTCCAATTCCCCAGCCTTCTCCAACCAATACTCGATCGACCGCGGCGAGGCGTCGATGGGGAAGTCTATCCTTCACGCACGCTCAGAGCACGCACCTCGCGCGAACAGGCGGTTGTTCTCGCATTCTACCTCGCAGTACTTGGTGCAGCGAGAGCGACATCTACGCGTCATCGCATCACTCCTCGCCCACAGCATGCGCACCTGCCTGTACCACTCGTCGGTCAGCGGCTCGAGCTCGCTGTATTTGACGGGGTTATAGCCTGGATTGCTTGAGAACGGGATGTACGGACGATCCGTCTCTCTTGCGACTTGCGGAGCGTCCGTGAACTTTGAGTTATCCGCACAGTGCTTCAGCGCGTTGGACGGGTCGTAGGAGGGCATCGCCGGAGTCTCTGACGACGAGCGAGAGTGAGACGAGGCTTTGGAGACGGAACGAGAGCGCGATTGAGAGGGGGACCGGGAACGAGAGTACGATCTCGAACGCGACCGGCTGTGTTGGGATCGCCCTCTGCTGTAGCAATCTCCGTAAATCTCCTCTGCACGTCACGTACCAACGAAGGAAATACGGATCCGTCTCCTGCACATGCGACACCACTTGCGTGCCATGAAGTTGAACACGTTGCAGTTGCGACAGTACCAGTCGGTGCAGTCCATTCGGCCGTCTACTGCTCATTCAACCAATCCGTCGAAACCCCTGATAATGTAGTCATACTTGGGCATGGGCTCCTGGCACCTTTCGCACACCGGCGGACAGTTCAGGTTATGATGTTTGCACTTTGTACAAAACCACTGTGTCTTAATGCCGTGCTGTTTGCAGAACTCCATGGTGTCCTCCACCTCCCTTCTTCTCTGATCTACAGTGAATGCACGCACAATCCACGCACTTATTCTCCTCTCGTCGTTCACATCCATCATCCACGGTGCCTCTTCTCTCTCTACGTGCGTGGCCACGTTGGTGATCGCTTGCTCAGGCTGATCCATGCTCCGATTCCAGTTGCCGTGGGACAATCACCGAATAGGTATAGATAACTGACAAAAAACGGAGCGTTTCTGTGTGTGTGTGAAACAAAGACGGCGCTAGTTCTCGTCGACAACTTCCGCGATGTCCTCCACACTGACCTCGTCTCCCGCTCCCGCGTCGTCATCATCCGAATACGCCTCGCGATCCTTCTCGTACTCCAGAATCTCTTTATCGTTTGTGTCTACCTCTCACGCCCGTCTCCATTCCCCACCTTCTTCCGTGACCTTTCCGAAGCCCTTATTCTTTCGGCTCTTCTTCTTCTCCTTCACCTTCGTCACCAGCACCACGTCGGGCAGGTCCGCCGGCTACACTCAACGCCCCACCCCACGCCCTACGTCAAACTTCTCCAAGTCCGGACTGTTCATCGCCTGCGTCCGCAAGTCGTAGCCCAGCACGAGGTCGCCAGGCTGCAGCAGGTTGCCGAGGTGCGAGCGGACCACCAGACTGTCGTCGGACACGCCGAACGCGTCGCTGCGAATGACCTCGATGTCGGCGAAGCCGTAGCGAGGGTCCTCCTTCGGGCAGGCGGGGTTCTCCAGCTGGACGTCGAGCACGGTGAACTCGCGCAGGTTGGCGGAGGAGAGCAGGCTGGTGAAGGGGTACTTGCTGTAGGTGAGCGAGGAGATGATGACGGACTACACGTCATCTCACGCACACACGCGCACTTTCATCGAGGAGGGGTGGAGGAAGGTCATGGACGCGCTCACCTTCGTGCAGATCATGAGAGGCACGGCGATGTCGCGCGCGCACGCACGCGGGAGGAGGACCAAATCGCCCTTGCACACGGGAGGCACTTCGATGTTGAAGGTGTGCTGGTAGTACTCGATGCTGTTGTTGATGTCCGTGCCGTGCAGCTGCTTGCTCGTCTTCAGACTGCAGATCACCGTCGACTTGATGTACTCCACGAACGCCACCGCCTCGTTCTTCTTCGCGAAGTAGAAGTCGAAGCCTCCGGGCACCAGCTACGCTCACAGTCCCATCCCAGCGCCCACCTCGATGCTGATGCTCGACGCGTGGCGGTTGTCGCGGATCAGGCGCTGCTCCAGCCAGAGGAGCGTGCGCTTGTGATCGGTCTAGGCGTCAGGGGGAGAGGGCGTATGAACATGTTGCCGAATCTGGACGACGGCTTCCCACGCGTACTCGATCACCTCGCGGAGGCACTCGGGACACAAGATGGAGTGCTGGGAGAAGGTCACTCGCTTCTTTCCCTTTGAGTCAGAAATTTGGACGAAGAGTACCATGACGGTGATTCCGTTTTCGATTTCCTTACGGAGATCCAGCTCGATGATGATGCGACGGCTGTGCGGCTCCGTCCAGATGAAGCGCGCCTCGATCAAGTCGTTCTACGCGTGATGGTACAGTCGCGGATCCACTTTCTTCAGTCCCTTTATCAACTTCAGCATCACTCCCAGCTCCTCGATCGATTCTCGCTCCACGCGCACCCAGTGCTTTGTAGAAGTCAATATCCTAGGAATAAGGGACGGAACGCGAAGCCCACTTTCCACACTCCTTACACATCGTAATGCTCGCTGTGGGCTCAATATCTTCGCCGATCTCCGTGTGCATCAACAAACACTTCTTGCACATGCGCGCTCCATTGCCAGGAATGTCAGCGCCGCATAAGCAACACTTTCTACTTCGTCAACGATGCGTACCACTCCCCACAATATACAGGGATGTCTTTCCTTCTTTTCGCTCATACCCTAAAAGAAAAAGTGAATTCTCCTCCCGTTCTATCCTAACAATCCGCCGTCTCTTCTCTTCTCCTGTTGTTTCCTAACACCACTTTGGAGAACGGAGCGAAGTGTTCATTGTTAGGTACACTTCTCGTTGTTTGAGGGAAGTCTCTGCACCGTTCTGACGAGTCTATGAAAGCGGAAGGAATAACGGTGCCACAACCCTCATCACACATTTCCTCGTTTCGCTTTCGGATTGTCGTCAATGAGCAGCGAAACGCTCAAACAAGCAGGGGCATTGCTCCAGTGTCTATCCGAGGAGGGTGGTGGTCCATGTTCCTCTCTTTCTTCTCCGTCGGTAACTCTGTAGGCAATGACGATCTGCATGCATTGGACGCTGCCTTTATCGCTTGTCTCGTGTCGTCGGACAAACAACAGCGGAACGCATCCGTAACGCATCTGCTTTCTGCCATTCATGCCGTCAAATCAAGGACGGAAGTGGACCGTGAGCTGGCGCGGATATCGTCTCTTCTTCTTCGTTCCGACGAATGGAAAGCAATTCCTCGCCACATCGACTGCTTCAAGTTCTTCGTGATCACTCCTTCCGTCCAAACGTTGCTGTTGCAGGTATTCGCTTATTCCTTGGTTTATTGTAGTATCCCCTGTTTGCAACGGCCATAGTCGACTCGTACATTGCGATTCTTCAGTCCTATCATGTGGAAGTGTTTGGCAACTCGAGTTCCATGTCGCCGATGGCTTCCGATTTCCAGGTTTTGTTATCGGTCTGCTACAAACTGATAAACCAAAACCTCCTTTCCGATGAGAAGAAGGAGTTAGGGCTCATTTCTCGCGTGATCTGTAGGATTCTGTGCCACTACCTTGAAGCGTCGATTCCCAAGTTCGATTCCTACACGTTCATCCCAACCATTTCCTCTGCTGCAGCGTTGCTCCTGAAACTGGCGCCGAAGCACTTCGAGTCGTGGAGCGATATTCACATCTGCAATGACATCTTGGGCTTATCACTGTGTACATATTTGCGATCATGTTTCACATAGGCTATACGCAATTCCGATCGGAGAAGAAGACACTGATGCAAGAGTTGAAAACACCATCTGAATCAACGGAGCAGGCCGTCCGAGCTGTATACGACTCCGTCGCGGACAATCTCACACATATCTCTGATTCGCTCTGTTCGTACTTCATTCTTCAATTCTGGAACGAGCTCCTCCTCCTCATCCCCTCCTCCTCCTCCTTCCTCTCCCCCGCCACCAAGAATACATACCTCGATCACACGCTCTCCATTTGCCTGTCGCTGAGCGCCTTCAACGACCGGAACAACTTCTCCAAGACGCTCTTTCTCTCGCTGCTCTCTGCCCTCCCTTCCCTCATGCACGAGCCCCAGTTCTACGACACGCTTCTCTGTCGCCTCGCCTCCTACAGCGCTCTCAACAGCAACCTTCCTGTTCTCCTCCAGCTCCTCTTCAAACACGCCTCCTCGCTCACCTCGTGCTACGCCGTTCTCACCTGCATCCTCGACAACGCCTACTCCGCACGCGCCAAGGGCGGCTGGCTGACGCTCCTTCGCGACGTCTTCACGACAACGCCGCAGAACCAGATGCTCCTTGTGAAACACTTCGTGACGCAGGCGCAACCGGAGCTGGAACCACTGTTCATCACATCGCAACAGCGCCTCAGACAGAAGGGGTTTCTGCTCCTCGTCGCCTCGCTACCCGTCTCCCTCCTTCCCCTCTCTCACGCGTAGGCACTGCTCGACATCCAGTCGGTTCACAGCCTCCTCACGCTTCTCTGTCCCAACTCTATCCTCAACCTCCGACAGCGACAGCTGGAGTGTGTGCTGGAAGTGCTTGTCGCCTGTCGCTCTGCTGGCATTCACACCGAATTGATCGAGTCCTTTGAAGCTGTCATCGACCACAATCGGAAGGATTTCTGCCAGCACAGCAAACAGCGAGTTCGACTGCGCACGTTCCAGCTGCTGGTTCAGCGCTACCAGACGCTTCCCGACCTGGTGTTCCTCTTCTCGCAGAGCATCCTCAAGAACAACAGCACGCTCATCGAAGATTGTGGGGTCCCACCTCTCTCTTCACCTCTAGTTGAGAACGCGATGACGATGCTGATTGACAAATTCAGGGCCTATTTCGGAGCGTGTATCGAAGAGGGGTATTCCAAGGAAGAGGCGTTGTTGTTCGCAGAGGAGCTTCACACAACCACGCCTCTTCAAGCCGTGGAGGGAGTGTTGTATTGTCTGGTGTGCGACGAAATGAACGAGAACGACCTGGTGATGACGCGAATGCTTCTCTCTGCAGCGATAGAGAGCGACGCGCTGCGCAACGAGGAGGCGATCACGTACGTGTTGTGCAAGATGATCGTGCTGATGATGAGCCGAGACGGCAAGACGCGCATCGTGGGTGCTTGCGAGTGGATTCACCGTTAGTACGCGTCGTCCATCTACTCTCTGTTCACCGCCGATGTCATAGCGAAACTCCACGACCGCGCGTTCTCCACCTTCTTCTCCTTCTATTCCTCCATCTTCTTGACCTCCTTCTATCCTTCTCTTTGTCCCATTTCCGTCACAGACTTCCTCGCGCAGCCCGCTCACCAAGCCAGCGAACTGGCGCTTCTCTCCCACACGGACACGCACGCGATGGGGTGGGAGGCGTTCGAGACGGCGGTGGCAAGCACGCGTCTCCGCAGCCATCGTGACTTCGTGTACAAGGGCGCAGTGACGATGTGGGCCCAACAACTCAAGCGCACGGGAGGCAGCGAGGAAGCGTTGATTGGTACCCTGTGTGACGAGATGAAGAAGAACTGGGTGCTGGAGCAGCCGTCGGAGCCCTCCATGGCGGCCTTGTTCTTTTCTCTTGAGTTCTTCACGGTTGCGGATTTGATGCATAGTCAGTTGGTGCAGGACGTCGAGTGCCCCGTTCTCGATCTCCTTCCCGGCATGATCGCCAAGTGCTTCCAGTCTCTGACACAGCTCTCCGGACAGTCCCACGTGCGCCAGGGTGTTGAAGTGAAGGAAAGTGAAGAAGTGAAGGAGAGTGTTGTGGAGAAGGAGAGTATTGAAGAAGTGAAGGAGAATGAAGAAGTGAAGGATAACAGCGAGACACAACTGAAGGCACACAACATACCAACCACCACTACTGCCACCCAGTAATCAAAACACAACCCCTCTTCCCGTAGAATGGTCCGAAGCTGCCTGCTGGTCAGCGGGAACAGCAACTGCAGCGGCGACACGGAGGACGACGAGACAAGCCTCCTCGAAAGCGAAGGCATTCCCACTGCACGGCTCTCACCTCGTAGGACCTCGTGCCATCGGCGTGGTGAGCAACTGGGAGGCGGTGAAGGAGGGTCTGAAACTGATGACGCACCTTCTCACGCGCGAAACGACGCCCCGTCCCGACTTCGCGTCGTACATTCAATTCGTGATGGCGATCGGTATGAACACGCTTCATCGTGGGATCATTCAACACGTCCACGACTGCATGCTCGCTCTCCTGGACGCCTTCTTCGTCAGTTATCCCTCCTCCTTCATCGAACTCATTGCACAGCTCACAGCACAGTGCTACGAGTCCACGCTGCCCATCATTCGACGCAGCGGCGCTCTGCCCTTCATTCTTCACTCCATTCTCACGACCCTCCACCACCACTGCTCCTCCCTGCTTCCTCTTCTTGTCGTCCAACTGATCGGCTGGTGCGACCACGTGGCGCTTCCTTCGCTCCCTGTGCAGTCACACGAATGGACGGTGTACGCCAACGCCTTCCAGCACGCTATCACCAACACCTCACACAGCACGGAGGAGGACCGCCGACGTCACCTCGTCCACGCCCTCAACTCCATCACCGTGTGCGCGTCGTCGCCCGACTTGGCGAGCCACTTCCACCCACACCTGCTCCACCTGCTCTCCACCTCTCTCACCCTCCTCGATTCCCAAGAGTGCTTCTTCCCTTCCCTCGTTACTCCTAGCTGGAACGTGAAGTCTGCCACGGCGCAGCTTCTTGCTGTCGTCGTGAAGCGAGTCTTCCGCGCGCGACGCTCTCGCGGCGAGGACGAGCGAATCAACCGTGTCAGCAGCCTGGCGATCGCCATCGAGTTCCCGCAGCTCTTCTCCACGCTGCGGGACCTGCTGGTTCGTCCCACGTCGGGTGAACGCTGCCGCTTTGCCGTCGTTGCGTGCGTGTGGGGTGATGACTAGACGCTCCTTCTGTTCCAGCGTGTGGTGTTCGAGGGCGTGACGGAGGACAAGGAGTTGCTCGATGCGGTTTATCCCTTCGTCTTCGTGAAGGATTATTTGACCCGTCAGGCGGCGTGCAGGGCCATTCCCGCGGTTATTCCGGTCACTTCCATCCGCCTCCATCTTTCCCGCCTTCCTTCGGAGATCGAGGAGTTGGAGGGAAAGAACGCGGATGCGCGCTGCGGGCTCATCGAGCTGTGCGAAGTCTACATCCGATTCCTGATGGCGGGAGACGAGATAGACCGGGAGCTCTGTGGCGAAGTGTGCCAGACGCTGGTGAAACGCCTGCCGAAAGAACGACACTCTCTGGTGAGGCTTGGGGCATTTCATTAGGCATAGATTCAGCTTCATCTTCTGCAGAGCATCGAGTGTTGTGTGCATGGAGAAGTACTGGAGGATCTGGAGGATCTGGATGAGCAGATCGAAATGCTGAGGGAAAGAAATACGGAAGTGGCATATCCTGAAAGCAGGAACGATCTCATGTGGGTACGAGTGTGCCGCGACAGCGTGATTCCGTTCATTCAGAATCAGGGCAGGTCCTCGCTATTGCAGGGAGACGGATGGTTTGTCATCAAGAATGGAATGAAGACGGTGCTTTCCATTCTTCTTCATCTCTCTGCGGGGCATCGACAACTCATTTTGAAGGAGGTGAGCGAAGTATGCGTTTTTGCCGTGGTGATAACGTAGATCACTCTTCCGAACAGAGAATTCATGGAGTATAAGGAGAAGTGGTTGTCGTACTGCAGTTATCTCTTTAAGTGTGACTCTCCTGTTTGTTGGGACAGATGAAAGTGTGGATGTCGTGAAAGCAACATCCTTCGTTCCATCCTTGTCAATGCGTGATCTCGTTGGTGGCGATTTGTGCGCAGTCTCTGTCACTAATCACTAAGAATGCGATTCTTAACCGGGACCTCGTCAGGAGAACAGCATTCCGTTGTGGATCGAGTTTCCTACTTGGCGGGTAGGATTTGTGCGTTCATCGTAACAGAGAGGCACAATAAGAACTGTAATATGGTTCGTGGAAAAGGAGAAGGAGTCGGTGATAATCACGTTGCGTCACTCCACGTTGAAGAATTCGTGCATCATTTTATTGAACAGTATGTGTTAACTGCTTTTTGAAGCGTAGATTCCTTCCACTCCTCTCTTTCTGTGATTGCTTCGGGATGGTATTCCTCACTTGCTCCTTTCATGTACAGTATTATACCGGTGACGTACATGGACATGAGTGTTGAGTTGGACATTCATCAGCGCAGTGACGGCCTGTCATCCTACGATTATTCCTGCACGTCGAGCAACGCTTCCGTGTTTCCGTTTTTTAGTCATCCCTTTTCGTCTCCTTTAAGTGGGCCATTCTCCCTGGTTCTCACCTAGAACACTATTTGTCCCTTTCTGTATACTATGACCCTGGCAACCACGTGTGCTTTGTGACCGGAAGTGACGCATAGCAGTACGAATTCCATGTGGCAGAGTATCGATGGACCGTGCGCATACTGATAAAGTCCGTGGAGGACATCAAGACGCTGGACGAAAACGTGCGTGTGGAGTCGATTCGTAAGTGGTAGATCAGGAGTCTCTACAGCTTTTCCCCGAGTGCGCAGTCGCTGCCCCACCTTCCGCATTTGAAAATCACGGTCACACCCGACATCACGGACGTGGAGGGCTACGTGGTGGCAACGGAACTACAACAGTACTTTGACCTCCTTCTATCCCTGCAAGGATCTGCGTACTGTCCTGATTTGCTGCAGTACGCACAAGGGTTGGGACTCATGTGCAGGTTTATGGAATTGCCCGTTTCAGCACATCCTTTTCGTTATGTGCCGTATCCGACTAGCGCCTCATCTGATTCGTCATTGTTTCTGTGCACCTCTTTGTGAACAAACACGACCAGTCTAATCGCTACAGAAAGTCAAAGATATTCGGATTATCCTTTGTCTCGTTGTTTTGTATTACAGCGCTGCTGTCATCCAGCAGGATATTCGTGCTTCTCAGGAAGTCGTTCTACGCCGTGAACACTCGTTCGTTTCCCTACCGTCGGTCCCGCAAGCAAGGCGCTTATGCTGAAATCGTCATCTCCTCCCGCAAATGTGGTAGGAATCACCCCCTCCATCATGTCCTGCTGTCCCGATTCCGCCTCCGGATTCTGCTCTCCATTCGTTCTCTTCAGCACAAAGTCGTTTTGGAATAGCACTTCTTGGTGAAGCGCAATCTGTGAGTCCATCTCGCTGTCAATTCGTTGGGGCATCCCACCCACAGTGAACAACCCGTTTTCGTTGCCCGGGGAAGGCGTGCTGGTAATGAGTGGGAGCTGCAAGTCTTCTTGCGGGAGTTGCTGCTGAGGCGGAGGTAATTGCTGATTCGGAGGGATTTGACTTGCAGATAGTTGATTCATAGACAACTGATTTGCAGACAACTGATTCGCAGACAGCGGGTTCTGGAGAGGCGGTGGAGCGGCAATGCCCAGCGGAGACACGAGAGAGGAAGCGACGGGCGGAGACGGCACGGGGAAGAGAAGAGGAAGATCGGACGGCAAGCCGTCTTCTTCGGACTTCGGTATGTATTGTACAAGAGGCTACAGTTGAGGTGAACAGCATCGGCTACGCTGTTGATGTCAGTGGGAAGTGGAGGAAACGGATAGACGCTAAAGCGACTCGCCCCGCCATCCTAGCCGTCACTGCGAACACATGCGACTACGATGGAATAACTATTCTGGAACGACAGCGATTGGTTATATGATGTGTAGAAGTCCTGCAAGATGGTGTTGATGTTCGATCGAAGCATCTACGCGTGAGGCGCGTGCGAGACCCCGACCTGGAGATACGAGTCAATGAAATCATAACTGATCCCGTCGATAGACACCTTCACAATGTCAAAGATCTTCTGTGCCGTGATGTCTATCCATGAGATTTGACAGGCGCACGCACTCTGAATCCCAAACAGAAAAATGTTCTCCAAAAACTTGTAATGCAGACCATCATCCCAACAGAAACGCTTCTTCTTCTGTGCATTACGCACCCATTCCAACTCCATACCGACTCCTTTGCTTTTGTATACTCCATTTTCCGTTTCCTTGAGGGATTCTACACATCAGCCACTGGAATAGAGAAGGACGGCAACTATAGGCAACTGCTGCTTTGCGCTTTGATCGTCATCTACAGCAATTAGTTCCACTGATATCAGGAAGAAACCTACCTTGACACTCTCCTCCGTGGTTCAGCTCATCAAGGATGAAATCAATATCCACTAGTTTGGAAAACTCTTGCGGTTTCTTTGGATCGCTCATCGCTGACTACTTGCAATTGAGAGCCGTTCTCTTGAAGAATATGAACTTCGCTCTTCTCGACGGAGAGTACAGAACCAAATCCAGTGTCTATTTCAAACGGAAAATGCACTCCCACACGGGAAGATTCTCTCCCGGGCGTTTCACTCCAAAGACTGACAGCGTTTTCGCAATGAATAGGAGGTCGCTGCAACAAACACGAACTGAAACGCACGTTACTTTGCCTGGTCGATCATGTCCATAAGCATGTTGATGTCCGCACCAGCAAACTACGAATGAGGCGCCGAGGCAAGAAATCACCTGAGAAATCAGCTTGTTAGACTTGTACAGTTTGTATGTGGGCACACTCTACCAGATGAGACGGGAATGCGAGTCGTACAGTGACTCTCTCCTCCAGAGCGAGATCCTGGCTCTTGTCAACGTCCACCTTAACGAAGTTCACGTGGTCGTTGGTGGAGCTGGGAGTGACGCGAATCCATAGCACTCACCTGAGGGCGGAAAACTTCGGCGCCATCATCTTGCACGGACCGCACCAGGTGGCGGAGAAGTTCATAATCGACGGCTTCTCACCCTAGGATTCACGGTGACAGCAAGAACCCCACCTTCTTCAAGTTGTGGTACGTGTCCGAGTCCGTGATGTAGATCACCTTATCTCCCGCTATTCGTGACGAATCCCGTTCTTGTCATACCAGAAGCGAAACTTCGCTGGAACGCCAAGGTACCCACACCTATCTCTGAATGTAGTTCGCGATACGATACGAGATACGGCGGAAGGAAGAACCATTCGACTAAATTGAGGAACAAATCGCTGCGCATGACGAAAGGGATTGACGGACTTACGGAAGCAATACTCATAGCCATTTTTCGCTTACACTAAAGCCAATAATGAACCCCGCTTGGAGCGTGTCTATCAAGAAGAAGCGTACAGTGGTTAGGGAAGAAATCCTTCCGAAAAGTGGAATGCGAAGGCATCCAGAGTAATCACAAAACTCTTCTCCGATTATCCTGTTATGTTGCCGTTTATTCGATTCGGATCTGATAATGGTGGTTAGATACCTATGAAAGCTGTTTTGTGCGAGTTTGAGGTAATTGGCTTCTATCATTTGGCTTTGAATGGAAATAATACTGTTGTTAGGCCGATGAGTTTCTAAAGAGAATCATGCGATTCCGCTCCGTATAGTGGACTATCGTACGGAACAAAACACTGCAGGATGGCCTTCGCGTCTCTCATCAACGTCTCGGGGAAAAACCAATAGAACGAGGTGCCGCACCCCGCGACCCTCATCCCACTGCGCTTCATCCCATTGAAGGTGTCTCGTATGTAGTCTTCCTTCAGAGTTTCCTTCTCGAAGAATACCCGCAGGAGCGACGCAGCGACGTTGCCGATGGTGTGCATCATATCTATATACCGCGAAGCCGGGAAACCGAGGTGAGTTGGGAGCGAAACGAAGCCGTTGGAGAAGGCCATGTTTGTTGGTGGTCTGCACTCGTTCTGCTCCCTGAAGACAGGAGTGAAGGAAACCGGGTTGTGCCGTCCGCAGCTCCTCGGATGAAGTCCTCCAGAACAAGCAACTTGTTCCAGAGTTCCCCACCGATCTCCCTCTTCGTTAGCCGCTTGATCTCAGCCGCCAATGTTGACACGGCTGCTCCACGCGTGTTCTCGCTGCCGTCATGTCCAACCAGGTAGCTGATATTGGTTATACCACCTCAGCTCGCCAGTCATTTCCTCGCCCGCAAACGCGCCGTGGAAGCCTCTAAGTGATGATCTGTTTGTTGAAGACACTTGACAGCCTTGTGCGATGCGGTTGCAGAGATCACAAGTAGTCGGAATTCGGCTTGTTTTCCGTTTCAGAATGGGGGCGTTTATGCGATTCCTTGCTCAGGGAGTATTTGGTTGCATGGAATTCCTCCCAACTGTGGAATCACTCTTCATGGTAACGAATGAGAGCGATTATCCTTTCACGACAACAAACACACTCGGGATATGAATTATTGACCTTCAGTAATGCCCGTTACAGCAACCATTCTGCGGCTCAGTCGGCCAAAGTCCTTTCCGTTGTCAGTGAGGTAGTTCATCTTCACCTTCACGTAGTAGTTATCAGCGGGCTGGCGAGGCACAAGCACAATCCAGTAGGCGTTGTCCTTATCTTCGGTGTTGTATCCAATCACAACACCTGCGAACGTGAACGAGGATTCACCTCCAATAATAGGTTGAGCGACATCGATGGGTCTCGGCGAGAGTGGCGAACTGTGCTGGAACTGGAACGTGTCCAGCGACATCATCGCCACCACCGGATTGCCCGCGTTCACCCGCTCGTACAGCCACTTCATGTTGCGCTCTCCTTCGCTGGGACGACTCACGACTGGCTTGTACTATTCCTCATTCCATTCACACTCACTCACGCGCTGACACGTCTCGCTCCACTCGCCGTACAGACACACGCCCATCGATTCCGCGTAGTTCACAACCGACTCCAAACTGTCCGCATCCGCTCCGCTCAGCTCCTCGCGCATGTCCGCATTCACCTTGAACAGCTTCTACCCCTCACTTCACTCCCAATCCCTCACTCCATTCGACATGTCCACACTCGCGTCGTTCTTCAGACGGATCACGTTCATCGCGTTCAGCACCGCCTGCGCCACGTAGTCGCTATATGCCGTGTCGCTGTCGCTCAGCAGCTGACCGTTCATCACCGGCAGAGCAAAGGAACTGAGATCCACGATCGACAAGACCGGGAACTCTGTGGAGAAGGCGGGAATGGTCGGACGCAAGCCGCCGCCGAAGGCGATGGGAACATCCTGGAGGACGAACGGCGAGTAGTCCGCGACACCAGCGTAGAAGCCGTCCACGACGGTGTGGGCGTACATCACCTTGTCGCCCGTCGTGATGCTCTGCAGGAACGCATGACGATTCGCCTTTCTACACCTCACTCGCTCTCTCCACACTCACGCCTCCTCGCTCATCGACAACAGAGTCAACACATCGTTCTCCAACGTCAGCACTTGGGAGCTGAACGCCATCAAGAACTCCACATCTTCCATAGCCCGGCTACACATCAAAACACTCTCTCCCTCGCTCACAAGGTGTTGTCTGGCATCTCCATACTCGTTGCGTCCTCAGCCACGCAGAAGCGCATCGCGCTCTTCAGGCCGACAAAAGCCACACGCACACGCACCATCTTCTCGTTCACGCCACATGACACCGCGCGCTGCACCGGGGTGAAGGACGCGCCTCCATTCCGCTGCCAGAAGTCCGCTGTGATCTCGAACATGGTGTTGTACAGCTTGCACCGGTTGTCGCACGACCTACACCTCACCCCTCACGCCCGCACTCACATCTCGTAGATCTTGCTTCGGTCCAACGCAATGATATCCCCTTCGGCGTACGTGGTGCCGCTCGCAGCGCCCGACTCCTTCACCAACACTTCCCTGCCAGCCACGACGTTACACTCCACGTCCAGCGACTCCTCACACTTGATCGTGGTGGAGAACGCGTCATCCACAAGTCTGACACCGAGGAAGGCCGCAACTGGGTTGGTTCCCTTCAGCACCACGATATCCAGACCGTTCGAGTGGACGGCGTACTCCGAGTCCGTCAAGCACACATAAGTCGACATCATCTCGCCCGCCTCCAGCGTCACCCCCGTGAGACCCAGCGAGGCGGTGGAGGACCCCTCGTCCAGGTACACCGCAGTCGACTCAACCGCCTCTCTCGCGTACAGGTGGAGACTGTACGAGCAGGACGCGCCCGTGGGCACGAAGGGCTGCGCGGTGCTGTGGTCGTGCAGGAAGAGCGTGAAGGAGATAGAACGAGAGAGTGTTTCGTCAACAATGCCCTTCACCGTCACCTCCACCGATCGCGCAGAGCCCGTCGCCGTGCCCAAGATCTCACCCGTGGTGGCATCAATCGACAGACCCTCAGGCAGACCCGTCGCCTCGAAGCTGGTGTAGGACGAGGCGTCTGCCGAAATGGAGGGGGTAACATCAGTATCTTCTCCCACCGCTATGTGGACGCCAGCACCGACGACAGGGTAGCTGAAGACGGGAGGAAGCACTTGGAAGGACACGACGACGGTGGTCGCAGCGTCCGCGTTGGCGCCCTGGATCGTCACAGAGCAGCCACTCGCACATGCGTAGTCAGAAGGCGATCCCGAGATCGCTCCCGTGGTCTCGTTCAGCATCAGACCCTCGGGCAGCGTGCCGTTAATCACCTCAAAGAGAGAGATTATTCCCGTGAAGGTGGGGTCGCCGCTCGAGAAGGCCTCGCCAAGACCAACACTGTACGACGCCTGCGCGTACGCCAGGTCGGTGGGTGCGTAGCACTTGCACTCCTGCTGCTCCTCGCCCAGCACGCCGTCCGTGCACACGCGGTAGTGGTAGCCGTACATGCCCTCGGGACAGCCCTTCACCACCGCCTTCTCGCCGTTATTCACCGCGGGGTACTCGCCGTTTGCGGCGCACATGCCAGTGCCGCTGGGCACGCAGTACTGCGTCACGTACGTGCTGACGGTCATGTACGCGGTGTTCGACTGATCGACTGTCAGCTTAAACTGGTTGAAGCCCGCATGACCGACGGGCATCGACCATGCCGACCGCAGTTTGGTTTGCGTCCTCTCGTTCGAGACCAGCAACGCGCTCGTGTACTGCTCCTCGCTCTTCCAACGACCGATTAAGGAGTACGTGAACACATCATCGCGAGACGTATGGAAGCCGAAGCTGTTGAACGCGGAACCCTCCAGGTTCTCCACGCTCCAGGACAGGAACGACTCCACGTTGGCTTTGTAGGTCACAGACGATGTGGTGTTGTAGTCCAGCAGGTTATCCTTCGTACTGTATTCTAGCACGCCGCTCTCGACCGAAGAGTACGAGTCCACCAGGGGCGAGCAGTCGCTCACGCCGAACACGCCCGTCGCGTCGAACACGATCGCGTTCTGTCCAGCAGCGCGGTGGATCTCAAAGGCAATCACGTTCGTGCCCGTCACAGCGTTCACGTTGGGAAGAATCACGTGGAACTTGGAGGACAGAGAAGCGTCGTGCGCGGCAATCGCCTCGGTGGAAGCGTCGAAGTCCTCCGCGAGGTTGAAGCGCGCCACCTTCACGCCGTTGAAGTACGCGACCACACCGCCGGAGTACTTCATGCGCACATTCAGCACGTGGTAGTCCTCAATCGCGGGGATGGTCACCTCGTGTCTGATGTACGCCGTCGTGCTGGCATGGTTGCCGAACTCCGTAGTCTTCTTCGTCTCCCACGCCATCTCGTCAAAGCTCGCACTCTTCCAATGTTCGCTCACAGCCTCCTCCTTGTTCCATACCTTCCAATTCCCGTACCCCATCTGGAAGGGCAGCACCGAGGAGAACGTCATGGTATCCGACCCCATTCGGTAGTTCATCAGTCCCATCTCGAAGATCATTTCATCCCTGTCGACCGTCAAGTAGTAACCACCCGGGCTCCAGCCACAGTTTCCGGAGTCGTACAGACCCACCGTGTAGAGGCCGTGAGGGAGACACCACTCCACGCGTTCCAATCCATATGCCATCGTGAAGGTGTCCATCGACGCCACCACGTCGCCCTCCGTCCCTCTGCCCGAGTACAGCTTGTACGAGGCATCGGACGGAGTGCTACCGGGATTCACCGTCAGCGAGATTATGTTCTTATCGCCGAAGCACGCCTCCACCGACACCGTGATCGTAGTCATCGAATTGCCGCCACCGTACTTCTTCGCCGTGACCGTGTACACCGCCTCACTCGCCACTTCGCTGGGTCTGCCCGAAATGATACCCGTGCAGGGATCCAACGCAACGCCGGCTGGAAGCGCGGGCGACACGGTGAAATCGAAGTAGTAGTCCGAACTGGGGTACACGTCCTCAATCCTCATATCCCGAAGGAACGACAGCGGAGTCGGGTAAGACAAGTCTGGAATCGTTGTGGGAACCGCATCCGCCAACATACCCAACGCGCTGATCATCCAAGCGCAGCTGTCGGGATCGCCCGTGCCGAAGTTCGCGAAGCGGTACTGGTTCCAGGACTTGCTGTTCTCCAGCCAGATCCTCTTGTGCTCGCCTCGCTTGGACCAGGCCATGTTCGTCACGCTCTTGATCACTGTCCATTCCTCCGAGTTTGCGTTACGCGCCTGCAGCACGAACTGGCGAGGCTGCCGGTCCTCCTGCTGGAACTCCAGGTACAGAATCACCGAAGAGATCCACTCTCGACGATCATCTCTGAATGTCACTTGGTAGTAGTTGTCCTCGCAGGCCGTTGAACCCATCGTATCGGTGTAGCCCTGATACTCGATCCTGTACGCGTATCCATCGATGTTGTTGGAGCTCGCTGCCAGATTGAACATACGATACTCCAGCGCGTCCATATAACGCATCGCACAATCGAATACGGAGTCCGTTTGAGACGCCGTCTGCGCCACAATCGCGATGGCGATCGTGTTCGAGCCCTCCTGCAGATAGTTCACCGAGGGCGTTTCGCCGATGACCATCGTTCTCTTGGGCAGCGAGATCTGATGGTATATCAGCTTTGTGTATGCGTTTGAACTCGTGCTGTCCACAGTCAGCTCGCCCGTCACGCCGTTGCGGAACACCTCCACGCCGTTCAGGTAGATCACGCAGCCGTACTGGTAGCGCAGCGAGAGCACGAAGCCAGACACGTTGCTCAGCGACGCCACGTCGAAGGTCTTCTTGTACAGCTGAATCGAGTTGGTGGACGCGGGGAAGCTGCCAATCGCGCCCGACTCCCAACCCGCCGTCTCCGCACCATACCAATTCGCCGGCACCTCGCCCATCTTGTAGAACCACTGCGAGCGCGGAGCCACGCCCCACTGCGTGTTGATGATGTACGAGGTGGGAAGACCCTGGTAGCGGTCGTAACGAATGCGAGTGATCAACTCGCTCTCGTCTCTACTGAGCAAGGCTCTCACGTATAAGTTGGAGTCAATTGGCCAGTATGGGCTTGATGCGTACACATCGATCTGGTACCTCGTTCCAGTCAAGCACAGCACTGTCGTTACCGTTTGGCTGTTCACCTGCGTCGAGTACGGAGGCACGTCTAGCACCACCTCCTGCGTCTCCACGTCCTTGATTGAAAACGATTCGCGCTCCGCCTGGTTCATGTACGTGCGTGACACGCTCACCATCGTCCCAGCACAAGCAGGAGTCTCGAGCACGAAGGTACCCTCGTAGCTCTGACCGTCCATCTCGGACGTCATCGTGTACGTCGTCTGCGGCGACGCGGCGGTCGGTATGCCGGATATCACGCACGTCGTCGCGTCCAGCGTCAGACCCGCGGGGAGCGAGGGAGTCACGGCACAGTTCGTGAACTCCTGACTCTGAGGGTGGATGGTCACGGTGTCGTAGTTGACATACGCGTAATACGACGTTGGGTAGAAGGAGATGCCGGTGGGGACCAAGTCGTGACAAGTCACAGGCTGCACCTCCGCAGCCAACAGAGTGCCGCCACTCACCGCTCCGGTGATCGTGAGACCGTAGGACTGGTACGGCTTCGCGTTGAAGTAACCGTAGAACGTCCTGAACTCGTTGGCCTCGTAAGACGCGCCGGTCACGGACACCACGTCCGAGTAGGCGCTCGAAGAGCTCGCGGCTCCAGACAGCGTGAACGAGCCAGGAGACTGCGTTATGAACGTGTAGGACCACACGCGCACGCCGTTGATGTGGGCAAGCGGTCCAGTCAAGTCGTACGTCACGGTTAAAGGGAAGTGGTATGAGTAGGCAAGCAGGCTGTCCTGAAAGTTCCAGTTGAAGATGTTCTCACGATCCATGCCACCTGTGGCAGTCAGCGTAACGCCGTAGGGATACACGAAGCACTGCGTGTCCTCCGTGATGGGGGTCGAAGGAGCGATCGACGCCACGTACACGTCGAACTCCACAGCGTTCTCCACGGTGAGGTCAGGGAAGTGCAGCTCCACCGCCAGCACGTTGTTGCTGCCCTCGATCTCGCCAGCGGGACGGATCACGCCGTGGTACTCGTACGCATCATAAGCGTCGGTGGATACAGTGGCGGGAGTGACTTCGCCGTCAGCCATGTGGTCGCGGAACACCTCCACGCCGTTCACGTACACCACGATACCGTAGCGGTAGTTCAGCTCCGCCTCGTAGGCAGCCATGTCGGGAATGCCGGCGAAGGACTTGCGGAAGTACTGACTGCCCGTCGCAGTTGTCGTCACAGAGCCCAACGTCGCAGCTATCCAAGCATTGTCATCGAAGGTCACAGCATTCCAGTTCGAATCCATTGTGGAAGCAGCGGCAAGTAACTTCCACTCCTCGTTCTTCATCACGGGGTAGTACAGAGACAGAGCGTATTCCTCTCCCTCAGCTATTTGCGTCGTCTTCAGCACAATATTGCCGTAGATACCAGCCACGCTCACCCATGCGCCATTATTCCAGGGATCGTTTCGCGTAATAGCCAACTTGAGACTGTACTGGTTGTTGGTCGTCGCATTGAGACAAGCCTCGTTAAGATCCACGCCTTTGCCAGAGAAACGGCTCTTTTCCAGCAACACAGTCGCTCCGTCCAGAATCTGGTAAGATTCGTAATTGGCCGACGACACAACGTTCTTCGTCACGGCTACGTACACCTGCCCTTCATCACAAGTGAGAGTGCCGATGGCAACAGAGACTACGCGTCAGTCAAGAGGGGGAGTCAATTACAGAATAACAAGGCAAGAACAATCATCAGTCTAGAAAGAATGAGTGTGTGGGTTTAAAGTTTAAACAATGAATCTGGGTCATTGGAATAGGGTCATGTCCAAAAACGAGCCCAATTCGGGAGGGATGGGGTTTCTCATAGGCAGAGAGTCCCGATTTCGTACTCTTTTCCACCATAAGTAATCCTATCCTTTCTTTTGCATGTCAATACCATTCTGTGGTAATGAATGTGAGAAATGTGCCAGGAGCAGCCCCTCTTATGGCAAAGGGCGCATTATCACAAATCGACTGAAAACTCTATTTGTGGTCAAGGCATTTGTTAGGAGAGTGTAGACAAGCGTTCATAATCCAAAGGGAGCGACGATAATTGCCACCGATCCACTCCAGAAACACAATCCATTATTCGAGCAGAAAAGACCGTTTTCTGGACAGCTGCCTTCTTTGCAAAGGCAGCTCCACTCATAGGGGTGTTCATTTCTATAGTGAGTGCCTTCAGCATCATGCCAGCACCTGAACGCGTCTAATCACGAATTACGACTCGCATTCTTTGGAATGACCGCAATCTCCAACACTCTTTGATTCGCATTGAAAGCAGATATACAGAGGAGGCGGAATGGCATCGGACGCAAATGGAGTCACGATGGATGCCAGGAACCATGCACCTATCTTCCAGAGACACACGTATTCTTCCACAACCACAATACACACGAACCGCCCCTCCTCTCATTCTCATACTACCGTTTCTGTTTCCCCTCGAAACGGCCTATCCGACTGCCAATGTTCAGTAAGCCTTGTCGATGCGTTGGAAGAACGTGGATCGCGTTGACAAGACATGGTGAGCGCTTTTTCTTCTTTTCACCTCCAACAGGTCCGACCGTGTCTGTGTATCCCATAATCGGTTCTCACGTCTCGATTCCTGTCTGCCACTTCTCGATCTGGTTTGGAGACGACAGAGACAAGGTTTGTGTCGTGTACCCCAGACCTAACTGGATAGAAGACAGTAAAGTGGAATAAGGGTGATGGGAAGCGATTACTCAACCTCTACAAGGGCAACGAGAAACTACTCGTGGGTCTTCATGTATTCGTCATCACGTGCAGATCAAGTCCATTTCCTCTCTCTTTGCCTCCTCCATGATCGGTCTCACGATCCCCATGGCTTTTGGCAAGCTCGTGGACATGGCTGTGAAAGGGGACATGTCCCAACTCCCGCTGTTGACGTGCGGCATGGCGGGCTTGTTTGCCATTTCCTCTCTCCTGGACTACTACAGCGACTACATTTCGGACTTCTTGGCACATACCATTATCCGTGAGCAGCGCGTGCGAGTGCGTAATCCGTAGGAAAGATCCGCAACAACACATACAAGGTGATTCTGAACCAAGACGTGTGCCTTCGCGCAAGTATCAACTGTAGATGCTGTTCCACGACACGACCCACACGGGCGAGTTGACCTCCAGAATGGGAAGCGACGTCCAGGAGCTGGGTCTGCTTCTCGGCAACTATTTCGGGACGGGCATTATCAACCTCGTGCAGACCTTTGGTTCCCTCGGCGTATGCTCGTGGATGCGCCGTGAATTGTAGCTAATGCTGTACATCTCGCCCACGCTCACGGGATACATTCTCCTTCTGCTCTCTCCGATCACCGTGATCACCTATTTCAACGGCAGACGAGTGAAGCGACTCAGTCGCACAATCAAGGACAATCTCGCGCAGATGAACATCTGCGTGGAGGAGAAGGTGGGAAACATCCGCACGGTCAAGTGGTTCAACCAGGAGCGAAACGAGTACCTCGACTACAAGGCCAAAAATCAGCTCCTTTTCGACAACGACAACAAACGCTCCAAAATCCGAGCCGCTTTCGGCGCCGGCGTCGGGCTCTCGCTGAAGCTCGCGCTGCTGTGCGGCCTGTGGGTGGGCGGCAACATGATCGTGGGCGGGTCGCTGACGGGCGGCGAGCTGGCGTCGTTCGCCATGTACACGATGAGCGTGAGTTCGGGCGTGAGCGGGACGATGAAGGTGTACGCGCGCATCATGGAGGTGGCGGCGAGGAGAGGGAGTGAGGCGTAGGCGCTCGGCGCGTCGCAGCGCGTGTTCGAACTGAGCTCGCACCCGTTCAAGCCGTCGCCGACCAGCGGTCTGGAGCGCTTCTACAGCCGTATGAACAACATAACGGACGACGCCATCACGGACGTGGATCGGTTCAAGGGCGAGGTGGTGCTGAGCAACGTGAGCTTCGCGTACCCGCAGGACCCGCAGCACGAGGTGCTCCACAACATCAGTGCGTGCTGTCGGAAGGACTGAGGGATAGACATCGTCGCGCATCCGGGCGAAAACATTGGGATCGTGGGGGGCTCGGGTTCCGGCAAGAGCACCATCTCCTCTCTGGTTGGCGGGTTCTACAGCGTGACGAGCGGCGAGGTGCTGCTGGACGGCGTGAACGTGAACGACCTGACGGGCGACTTCATTCGCTCCATGATCAGTATCGTGCCGCAGGAGCCCGTGCTGTTCTCGGGCACCATTCGCTCGAACATCATCTACGGGTCGGAGGTGGGCGTGTGACGCGGGCGTGAGGCGTAGCACTGCACGGAGGCGCAGTTCCGCGAGGTGGTGAAGGAGATGAACATCGACGACTTCGTGCGGTACATGCCCAACGGCTACGACTCGTGGGGCAGGCGTGCGTGGTGTGAGGTGTAGCGAGGTGGGTGAGCGCGGACTGGGCATCAGCGGAGGTCAGAAGCAGGTGGGGGTGAGAGAGGGGAGTGAGGAGTAGAGAATCGCCATCGCGCGTAGCCTGCTGCGCAACCCGCGCGTGATCATCATGGACGAGCCGACGTCGTAGGAGCGGGAGGAGCGGATGAGGCGTAGCGCGCTGGACGGGGAGAACGAGAAGCTGGTGACGAACACGATCTACAACGACGTGAACAGGCACCGCGACAAGACGATCATCATGATCACGCACCGTCGCGAGAGCATCATGAAGTGCGACCGGCTGTACGTGCTGAACAAGGGGCAGCTGATCGAGGAGGGCTCCTTCGACGAGCTGATGGCGAAGAAGGGCTACTTCTACAATCTCTTTAACACGGCTCTGTGGCGTGTTTGTTCAACAGGAACGCGAGAATAGAATTACATAACATACACGCCACACCGCTATTGCTTCTGCAGGAGCTCTCGGCACTCGGGACAGTACCAAACGTTCGGCAGGTTGTTCGGATCATCGATCCCCACGCAGCTGTAGTGGAACCACTTGTGCTTGCACTCCGGATTCTCGCACTCCACCATGTCGTCGTTCTCTGGCTTGCCGCAAAAGCAGTACTGAATTCCCTCCGGATTCTCCGCGCTCGCCGTCTCCTTCGGCTGCTCCTTCTCCGCGGTGTCTGCTACCCGACTTCGCGTGTTGTAGTGATATGCTCCCTCATCATTCTGCGTGTACTACACATGGACGCGGAACGACGCTATTACCTTCTTTGGCTTCTTTGTCTGGCGTTTTGGAATGACATACGACGAGCTATCCGGCATCACCTGCTCGGGATTCCTCTTTGCCTAGGAAGTGACAAACGGAGCGAGACTGCGATACATTTTCCGTCTTTTCGTAGAATTCCCTGATTACCCTCTTCTCGTCGACGGAAAAGGAGACGAAATGACTACGACTCACATGGTGGAAAACGCGGCATACCGTGCAACAGTGTTGGCTAGCTCCATGTGAGACATCTCCTCGTTCGTCTCGATGTCAAAGGCCTTTGCATACGCCATGAGGGTTGACATCTAGAAGCACGGTTAACATCGGCCCGAGACCCCTTGCCACGACTTTGCCCCACACTGTACATTCCGCGGAGGGCAGCGGATCATCGCCATACTACCTACTTGCATCTTCACAAAATTCACACGAAGTTGTTGGGGATAACCACTGGAAGTGGAGGCATTATCGACCGAGCTCATCGCTAAGCAATATGTCCAGTATGAGTTTGAAAAGCGAAAACCAAATTGTGTTTGGCACGACAGTCCGAGCGCCTATCCGCACGCCCTCTCTCCAACGAGTGACTCTATCGTCAAGAACGCGAATTGTGGCGATCCGGACCTCCCCAAGCGTCTTTTCCGCAAATCAGTCTTCGACCCGCCCATAACGCGGTGTCTCTCCCGCGACAGCCACAGCGCCACTGCCTTCGCCGAACCATTTCCTGGAACAAACACGAGGCGAACACCCAATTCATAGAATGACACAGTTCTTTTTATCCTCTTCCGATAGCATCCCGTCTACTACGCCTCACTCCCCACTTCCAACACTACCTGGTCGATGGTGGAACTGCGGACTCAGCGATCGCACGGAATGATCTGGAATCGCGCCCATCGTGAAACTGCGATGCCGCGACTGCCGAGGCGAGGACGGCTCGTTCTGGTTGTTCTCCTGGTGGAAGAGCAGCGCCTCGTTGTAGATAAGTCGTCGCAGCACCAGTCGCTCGTTCTCCACGCCCCCCTGGATCCCGTACTCGAAGGGGAACACCATGGTGCTCGTCGTCAGCGTCTGCGCGTCACTCGCACGCCACACCCTCACCTCGCACTCGGGACGCCTCACCGCCGCGACGAACTCGCTCTCCAGCGCCTCCTTCACCGTGATGCGCTTCTCCGGGTCTACGCGTCATCCCACGCATGCTCTCCCACCAAACGCCAGCATCCGCGTCAGCAGTTCCAGCGTCGCGCGGTCCGCGTGCGGGTACATCTCGCTGAAGTTCGCTGGAGGCAGGTAGTCCAGCGACAGCAGGTACTAGTCGTCAGGCGAGAGCACGGGCGTTACGTCCTTCATCGGACCGTCGTCCAGCTTCATCAGCTCGTCGCGCGTGGGCGTGCCGATCACCTCGAAGATCTTCTCCAGCTGGTGCGTCTCCGCGCGGAACTCCTCGCCGAAGCGCTCGTTCTGCTCCTTCTCGTTGCGCTTGGAGCTCAGCGGGAAGCACGAGCTGCCTAGGAGTCACCTCCAACCCCCACGACGACCCGGGAAGAGCGGTTGAACCCGGGTGTTCGGCTCGAGCGTCTGCAGGAGCTCGCCGAGGATGCAGCCCACCGACCACACGTCGATCTCCGCGTTGTAGTACTGCTGGAGGAGGATCAGCTCGGGCGCGCGGTACCAGCGCGTGACCACGTGCTGGGTGAGCTGGCGCTCCAGCTGCGACTGACGGTCGCCCCACAGTCCCGCTCGCGCCACGTCGCTCTAGGGATGAGCGGAGGGCGAATCGCCAACTCTCGTCTCCTGCTCCTCTCGGTACTGGTAGTTCATTTGTCGCGCTAGGCCGAAGTCGATGATCTTCAGCTCGCATTTGTTGTTGATCAGGATGTTGGAGGGCTTGAGATCGCGATGGACGATGTTTGCGCTCTAGCTGTTGGTCCTAACGAAAGGCGAATACCTGCATATACAGCAATCCGCACAGCAGCTGGTAAATAATGTACTTCACGTGCTTCAATCCCCAGCCCGATATCCGGCTGGCGTTCTTCACGATGCGCGACAGGTCCCAGCCGCCGTACTCCTACGTATGAGGCGATTCATCAATCTGCCACCTGAATCGTCCACAAGTTCTTGTACGTGAACTCATCCGGGGGAACGAGGACGTCTCTGCAATTTTGATGTCGTCTGCGTGCAGAATCCTACCGGAGCTTACAGATGTTCGGATGATCGCACTGACGAAGAATGGTGATCTCTCGCAGCGTCCTCTTCGCGTCCGTTCTCGTCCGAAAGACGTCGTCAATTCGCTTGATCGCGACTCTACCGGATTACTCTTCCCATTTCAAAAGCGACTGCTCTCCCGTAGATCTATCGACTGCCAGGTAGACAGTGCCGTAGGCACCCTTCCCCAACTCCTTCCGAATGATATAGCGCGTGTTGATCTCGTGAGGAATTGTCGGGTTCCGATTCGCTTCGTATTCTTCCACCTACAACGTATTACGGTCGATGACGGCAAAAGTACTTCCATTTTCCTCCCAGGAATCGCCTATACTCAGAGAATGACATTGCATATGTCAATGAAATGAGGGGAAATCGCAAAATCCCCGCGGGCAAATGGTAAAACAAACACTTCATTATACAGGCAGCACCTTAGAATCCCATGAAGCCGAGCTCCTCTCCCTCCTTCTTGATGATCTCGAAGTAC
>ERZ1106948.61-NODE-61-length-51471-cov-33.804613_pt1 | contig 51471 bp, 76 predicted proteins | sample MGYA00403673_ERZ1106948 | MGnify/ENA primary metagenome ERZ1106948 (study PRJEB35170, sample SAMEA104062409) | human gut metagenome | biome: human gut; feature: human-associated habitat; material: faeces | place: Denmark | collected 2012-05-07 ...
GTTAGACTGTAGATCTAAGGGTCGCTGGTTCAATTCCGGCAGTTCGGATTCTTTTCTTTTTCTTCGTTTTGTTATACTGTAGATACTAGATTGAGAACAGAAAGAGAGCACATGCAAACGAACAAACACACGCAAATCATATTGTACAGCAATTACGCCTTGCAGAAAATGGCAGCCAGCCGCTTCAATCCGAAAACAAACGCTCCTTGGTCCATTTCCCTCTCATAAATCTTGAAGGCTGAATAGAATACATTCTCCTCGTCCACACAATATTCCCGCGCAATCACGCTCACTTCCTGTTCCGACAGTTCGTCCTTCTGAAGGAGCTGCTGCAGAATGAGCGAGTGGTCCGGATCCGGAAGGAAGCCCACCTCCTCCGCACTCTCTCCAGCATCGTCGCACTCCTGAACGCAGCACTCCAGTAGCATCCTAAACAATGCAGCGTTCCTCGTCCGCAAGTAGGTCGAGTAGGCGTAGTACACAGAGAAGGCGTGTGCACTCACCATCTGAAGAAGTTGCGACATTGCCTGCTGCGACACGAAGCGCTCCAGCTTCAGCGAAGAGAACAGCTGCTGAATGTCGGACGACGGATACGAGGACGGGCTGAGCAGCGAGCGGAAGGGAACGGAGGGCACCGCAAAGGACGGGTGCTGCGTCGAGTGGAGGACGTTCTTCCCCGTCAAAACGACAGCGAACAGCAGGTCCAAGCAGGCTGCTTCGGTGAGCTGACGATGGTCCAGCAGGGCGAGCGTGTGGATGCAGCTCTTCACGACGGGAAGAGAGACCATGGGGATGCGGTAGAGAAGCTGCGAGTCGCGAAGCGACAGTCGCGGGGGACTCATGGGGTTGGAGCGAGAAGCGACTCGCTCGCAGAGCTCGGTTTGCAATACGGAGAGATCGTCGGTGCGCTTGAAACACGCGATGGACTGGAAAACGACCGCGTCCTTTTGGGAGTACAGCTTCAAAAGCTGCTGATGTTGACTGGCGTTCACCCGACTCGTCTTCTTCAGCACGTCGATGATGAGACGAAAGATACGCTCTTCAACCACAGTAGATGAAGAGTATCTGGAGCAGAGAAGGTGAAGATGTTGACACAGATCACTCTCGCGGTTCAAAAGGTACAACGCCGTCGCCGGAATCAAAAAGATGTATTGGTCTTGCAAGAGAGAGCGGAGACAAAGATACTCAAGGAATGAAAACTCCTTGTTCCGTCCCGTTCGCTCGCTTACGAATAGAAATAGTCCGCTCTACGAATCAATAGTAGCACTGACGGAATACGATAACGGGGTTCGTGTTTACGGATTCGGATTCATATAGCTCTAATCTGTGAATATCACAGCAAGTACAATACGTTGCGATGCTCGAATTACGCTGTTTCGGAGGGATCGCGAACCGTTGTTTTCCCTCCTCCGAACAACCACACCTCCTGATGAGTATCGCAGCACCTTTTTGGCGTTTATCTCGGTAGTCGTCTGCAACGAGCTTCGAAAGGAGACTCTGCTCATAGTTCAGATTCGACGATGGATTCGTTTCAAAACGGGCTGTTAATCAAATTCAAATTGAAAACTGCATTTCAGATCGATTGTTAACGGAACAACCGTCCCCAACGATACACGCACGAAACATTCCGTGCGCCAATGATGTGCGTGCCTTGCGGATTGCGTTATTACGGAGCGAAAACGGAGTAATGCGTTCTTTCTGGATTACACGTCGGATTTACCGTGAGTCGGAGAGAGTGGAGGAGGATATCATGGGAGAGACGAAACACCACACAAACCGTTACTAGTGATAGGAACTGCATTGGTACGCCTTTCCACATGCAGTAATCCAATATCAAGAACATTCATTGATTCACTCATGTCTGCTAACAAGGACAAGTTTTCTTCGGGTGGAGTCACTGCGAAGTGCGTCATACATAGCATTCAATACATTCGCTCTAGGTGTTGAAGTGGAGTGCGACAGTCTCGCAGAAGTGTCGTCGTCATTCGCAGAGAACTGCTTTGTTTGTGTAGAGTGAACGGGTGTGATGCATAGAAGGATACAAGCCTCGATCACGATGTCGGTGATCTCATGAGCATTATCCATTCCGATATTTCCTCCTTCACACCTACTACAAATTATATCGCGCTGAATCGAAACGGTAATCCTATCCGTCTTCTTTGAAAAGGTAGTGCAAAAGGCGCTCAAGAAGTGCAACGAATTCCCGGAGTTGTTCGAGCAGATGACGGTCATTGCTTATGTCCTCTTTCACGTCTAGAAGGAGCGGGAAGAACGATTATCGGCAGTGAAGAAGGAGATTGAGGAGGAGAAGAAGATGCTCGACACGCAGTATCGCGCTAGAGCGCAGGAAATGAAGAAGGACTGCCAACAGAGACTGTCCGATCTGGAAGCGGCATATCGTATATTGTGTGTTTGTTTGGTGACGGTGCATTTCAACAAATAGCATGATGTGTTTGAATGCTGCTTACACAGTGCATTTGAAAACTACTAGCGCAGCGTATTTGAAAGCTACAAGGACAACGCATTTGAAACGAACGCACTCAAAAACAAACACAACGCATTAAACAACTAGCATGGCCATAGTACAACATAGATCAGACTATCCCCGCAGGCGAGAGCGCGTTCGACGAAGCACACCCAAACGCACATTCTCCGACAAACCGGCTTTGATGTAATTGTTAACAGCGAAGCTACGCGTCACACGCACACAGCACGACTACGTTCTCACCTGGGAAATGACACACTCGTTCAATTCGCCCAACAACCACGAAATGGATTTCTTTTGGTTGTCGTTCAGCTTGCATCCCAACGAACTCAAGTCGGCGTAGTAGTAGCAGATCCGGGGATCTCCCTTGTATTCGACAGACACCAACTCAAACAGCGTCACGCCCTCCTCCAGCTTCTTCTTATAGCTGATGATGAACAGCGTTGACGGAAGGCGAGGAATGAACTTCCGAATGAAGCCGTACGAGTCGATCTACGCCTCAGCGAAGCACGCAGCAGAATACCGCAATGAGCATCCTTGCCACCATATTCTCTCCTTCCGGATGCTGCGCGATATTGCTCAACTACGGGTCATCGTTGGACACAGTCTGCTACGTATAGCTTCAAGGAATCCTTGTATTGCTTTAGAAGAAGGGAGTTGAAGGCTCTTCTCCCGATACGCAAATTGTAGCGAATGAATCGAATGTGGATAATGGCACGATCTACCTTCATGATGCCCCACATCTCAACCCACTCTTGTGGAACGTAGTTACCGACATGATGTAGTTAAACGTCCCTTCAGAAAGATCGGGAATGGTCGGCATCAGATTCTTTCGGTTATTCGCACGGAGCACCGACAATGGACCCAAGTTGAACAGCAGAGCAAAGGTTGTCGCAATGATGTTCACCGTCGAGCAGATAATCGTGTGGCAGTAAAAGAACGTGCCGTACATTCCATACTCGCTCTACAGGGAACGGCCCAACGGAGTCCATACTTTCAAAATCTCGAAGCAAATGGCCACTAAGCACAGACTCACTCTGCACGACGTCGATATGCTCTTGAATCGCATCTGCGGGAACACATTCAGCACGATGCCCAGCTACGAATGACGCATTTCGTGCAGACGCAACCCAGACAAAGGTTAAAAGCCACTCTCCCAACATGAGAACCAGACCGTACCACTGCAGATCCGTAAAGTCAAGACTCGCAACGCTGGGTGGAGACTAATCGATTACAACGGGAAGGGAGTCGATTACCCAGTCTGGAGTCTGGGCTGGAACCGTGGCAAGCCGCTTCGTGAAAATAGAAGCTACCATTCTCCAGAGTCACGGAATATGCTGTGAGCTGTTTTCCTCTTTTGGTTAAGACAGAACTGAGTAATTGGGTTATGAATAGAGCCGATTTTGCTCGAGAGCTCATCGAGAGTCTCAAGAATAACTCAAAGGTTGTTTCAAGGAGGGAAACAGCCGAAGGAGCGTTTGTGTTGAGCGGCGTCGATTCCCGTTTGTAGATACGAATCCTTGCAATATGCATTTCCGCAGGTGAAAGAGCAGGGAATTATCCCTCTACTCAATGATCTGACCGATTGCCTCACCAAGGAGAGCGCTGCCTCTACTGAGCCGATTTTCCCACCGTACTATACGCTAAATCGAGATTTCATCAACGGAGTCCAGTACAGTATCAACAGGTGCGAAGATCGCTTCCTCACTCAGTTTCTAGTAAGAGCTATTCGCCGGAAGCGCACCAAGCTTTCGTTGATCTGCTTTTTGCAGTCACCTTCCTTGTTCCCTACAGACTGCTCAAGTCGGAGTGTTTCATTCTGTGAACAGTAGGAACCGCACGAAGCCGTATAGGTTGCACGAGCTGCTGCATGGCATCGATCCGTCGATTCACGGTGAGCGCGTCATTCACGGCTGACCCACAGACGGCTACGAGCTGTGCAATGCACTTCTTCAGCACATCAACGACGGTCTGATTAAGAGCGTCAGTGACCAGTACGCCAAGCGCATCGACTTGTTCGCGGCTCTCAAAGACTTCATTCTGATCCTCCTATCCATGGAGTCGGTACAGCGTTTGCAATTCACCCCTAGTCCGAAGACGAATCTCGCCTCCTCCTGGTGCGAGCTCTTCTTCTTCCTCCGCGACTACACGCTTCTCCACCCTCAGCGGATGGCACAGACCTCCGAGCTCGCGCTGTTCTTCGTTCGCGGCTACAACGGCAACCAGACCTTCTCGTCGCCGAGCCCGCGCGGCGAGTGGCAGTTCGACCTCAACCTCACCGTTCTGACCCTCCTCCACCACTTCTGCACCTCCTACGGTCGAGTAAGGAGCGTGCAGTGACGCATAGACATCATCACACATCAGTCGTCTCCCGTGCTCAAGACGCTCACCTCGTTCATCTACGACTTCACCGAGTCCGCCTTCCTCTTCATCCAAGCCCAGTTCACGGAGTGTCGCGCGCGACTGGCGGAGGGCGTGCGAGCGTGCGAGGCGTCGCTTTCCTACCAAATCGTCCTCAACGCGCTCCAAATCCTCGACTTCTACGCAGAGTTCGCGCTGTCGGAGGACCCCTTCACTCCTCTGGCGTCGCTCGGCGTGTCGTCTCTCCTCTGCCAAGTGAGAACGCTCCCACTCTCTTAACCCCAGGTGTTGTCGTCGTTTCCGCCCTCGTCGCGCCTGTCCGAAGTGTCGCAGCATCTCGTTCTCGCGCTCTGTCTTCGCGTAGTGTCGTGTTTTGCCTCTCAGAGTAGAGTCCCAACGCTCTTCGCTTCTTCTCTCAAGTCCCTGTGGTGTGCCGGACTCTCGAAGAAGCCGCCATGTGCGCGGAGAATCGGTCCTTCTGCTCGTCCATCTGGAAGCTCATTGTTGCGCAGTCCGACTCCGACGCGGAGTTGTCCGTCATCACACCACACATCCAATCTGTCTCCATTGACTGTGAACGATGTCTCTCACGCTGATGGATAGATTTGATGAAGGCGGATCGGGTTTTGGCGCTGGTTGACTCCTACGCGTTTCTTCGCAGTCTTCAGCAGGAGCAGAAGACGGAGCTGCGTCGCTTTTTCGGGTGTCTTCGAGGCGTGATTCAGACCACGATGGAGGAGGTGGTGAGGGACGAAGAGGAGTTTGAAGGCAATGCGACGGGCGAGGAGGTGAAAGAGCGCAACTACGAGCTGGAGAAGGAGCTGTGCCGGCATTTGATAGAGAGAGTGAAGAGGATTCACAGCGGCGTGGTGTATGGAAGCAACAAGTGTGACTACAAGTGTTTGTTACAATAGGGCGCGCAGCATGTCTTCCGCGATCTCCTCCTTGGACCGCACGGAGGGCGTTGCCGCGGGCGCGTGTCTCTCCTTTGCCTTCTGCTGCCTCACGCTCTCCGTCTCTTTCTATTCGTGAGCTCCCTTCTTCACCGTGTACATCGATTTCCGTGAAGTAGTCCCTCTCGCTCCGCGTCAGCTGGTCCTCCCACGTCATTTTCACTCTGGCTGCGCCTACGCCATTACGCAAACGAGGGACGACTTACGACTCATCTGAATCTTCCGCTCGGGATTCTTCTCCTCCTCCTTCCCCTCGAGCTGCTGCCGAATGCGATAGGAACTGCCGATGTAACTCATGTGGTCGTCGCTTCCGCGCTTCACCCAGCGCAGGCGCCCGAATTCGTCCTCGATCAGCACTTCATCGTCCTTGTGGGGAGCGTTCATCATTTCCTTATACCGGTCCTTTGCGAGATCCATAGGGAGCACAGACTCCTTCCTCTCTTCGTGCTCGTCGGGAAGCTCTGTGCCGTAGAAGTCGTACATCTCCCGTCTCCTCTTGAAGTCGACCAGCGTGTTCGCATCGTCCACCTCGATTTCTCCTACACATCACCATCGCCATCGGACCGCACCTCTCTGCATTGCATGGAAACGTTCCGCCTTCTCTTCCAACCGTTTTAGCTTCTCCTTCATTGTCTGCGACTTGAGCTCTTCGAGATCCCTCCTGTTGCGTTCCTCCACGCCGGGATTGTGCGATTCCTGCTTGTGGCTCTTTGGATTCGTGATTTTTCTCGTTCTCTACGCGTAACGCACCTCGACTCCCGGATTACCTTTCTCGGGTTGATATCATCTTCGATTTGGTCCTGCAATCGTTCCTTCTCCGCAATCACCGCCTTCAATCCGACAACCTGGCGATGAGCGTGGAACAGGAAGAGCGTACGCTGCTGGGATCCACCTTGATCTCCTTCGACTTCTTCGGAATCAAAGCCGACTCCGTCAGGAATCCAAGCGACATGTCGAGTAATCCTTGCTTACAACACAGTAGCTAGTAAACAAAACAGAACGGGAGGATAAACAATGATACGCAGCCGTGCCAAACAAACACTGCTATTCACAGCACAACCTCACCAACTCCTTCCACTTTGCGTCGCAGTCATGGATCTTGAGCGCCGTTTCCTCGTCCACTCCACTCGACTGCAACGAAATGCGCTCGAGCGCGCCACCTCGCTTTACCAGCGTGTATAGGGCGCAAATGCGTATATCCAGAATGTCCTTGCGGTCCTCTTCAAACAGTGAGGTCGTGAAGTCGCTTAGTATCAGCATCGCCTCGTCGCTCGCGTCCTCGCCGTCGCCGCTCACCCTCACAATCTTGCAGCAGTTCCCGAGAAAGCAACACTTCGCAAATCGCACCATCACCTCATCGTCCATCGCGAGGCGCAGCGTGTTTATCATGTCGAGAATACTCTTGTTCCCAAGGATACGCGACTTGGTCTCCTCGCAGCACATTGCACCCAATCCGATGTACGCGAAGCACTGAAGAGACACGTCCGACTTGTCATCCTGGAGCAGGGTCACGAAGAGCGCGATCGCGTCCTCAATGACTTGCTGTGAGTGACCCTGGAACTGGTCCACGTGGCTGCACAGCGCGGGAAGCGACGGAATGAGCACCGTCAGCACGTCGCAGGCGATCGCTGTGCTTGCGTAGTGCGTCCGGAGGAACGACACCAACTCCTTTGCTGCGTAGAACGAATAGGAGCCCGTCTTTGTCTTGTTGTGAAGGAGGAAAACCAGCTTCGCGATGGGGACCATGTCGCTGTTCCCGTAACAACACTGACGGATGTTCGCGAGCGCCAGCTCCTCCTTGAACTGCTGCCAGGGGGAGAGGCAGCTCATATCCATTCCCTGCTCTTGCTTCCTCGCGGGAGCAGGCTGTGGAGTGGAAGTCGCCAACGGGATGGCCTTTGTAACGTTCATTTGTTCGAGAAGGGGAGCCACCATCTTGCCTTGAGGCGTATTGAGCAGGGTCTATCCATGAACGGATGAGGCAGTCGCCACTTGAGGGAGATTGATGATCTTATCGGGAATGTGGTTGCCGGTGAGGAACTCAACGAACTCGTCGGAGAAGTTGTTGCAGTTGTGGTTCAGCAAATCGTACGTCTCGCTCGTAAAGCGAGGGCGGTTCTCTTCGATGAACATGTCGGCGAATTCCTCAGGAATCTCCGTCCCTCCCATGGGGATGGTTTCAATGGGTTGCATTCCAAATCGCTGCTCCACCTATGCGCGTTAGAACCTCGACGACAGCGAATACTTCATCTGGATGCATCTTCTGAATTCCATCCGAATAGAAGTACTCGTAACCGTAAACTCGAACGCCGGTGTGATATATCGCTTCAACGCTGATGCCCAGTAGACCACTCAGGTACTGCTTTGCCATTCCGTGACTCAAGTCGTAGACAGCCAGCACCACTTCACTTCCTTCGCTCATTCTTTGTTCTTTCAATCTTTGCTCCGCTTTCAATTCCAAAAGAAGTGCCGATTTTGCTCGCTCTTTCCACTTCTTTATTCTCCAGCAGTGTGTCGTGATCTGAAGAAGACTAGCGCCCTTCTGAACGGTGATCATCGTGTTCGTTGTCGTGTTTGAAGACTACCTCAGATTTCGGTTCTATCTATGCTCGAGCGAATGTCCGCGCTACTCCAATCATTTCTAAACAGGGTGTCGAGTCTGGACCACAAGTGCAGCAAAGCCATTCAACAGTCGTTCCCATCCCATCCGTTGATGTGTAGATTAAAGGTGACGGAGGGACTGGAGCATACCCTGGCGGTTCCAGCTCTCTTGTTCGGCAGGCATTGCGTTCCCTTCCTCATTCTCTTTTCCTTTATCTTTCTCCGCTTTCACTACGCGTGCTACTACGGTTTGTCATGGTTTTTGAAGCACTCCCTCCTGATGTGTAGCCTGCTGACTGTTATGGTGTCAGAAGTATTGAAGAACATATTCTGCAGACCGAGGCCCCGAAAGCAATCGGTTGCTGAGCGGTCCATTCCCATCCGAGACGACGTTTCCAATCCCGCCTTTCCCTCCGGCGATAGTGCCCAAGCTGCCGTTGCTGCCGCGTGTGCCTACAGACTGTTCAGATGCGATCTGATCCTCCTCTTTCCGATTCCAACCATGTTCAGTCGCGTGTATTATGGAGCGCACTGGATCGGCGACACCATCGGCGGGTATTTCATCGGACTGCTTGTGACTCTGTTCGTCACCCCTGCCATCTTTCACGTTGTCGAGCTGTATCTCGGTCCGTACCTTCCTTCCTCCCTGTTCCTTTAGTTTTGTCTGTTTCTTTTCACAGTTTCTGTTGCTCGCGAAGCAGCAAGGGAAGACACATCATATTCTAATTCCCACGAAACCTGGGAAAGTGCAATGATATCAGAAGGTGGAGTGGGTGACAAACGCAAGTCCCCCTGTCGAAGCTGCTTTCGACTACTCTTTCGATGGTGTGTGTTCTTGGGAGTTGTTGCTATTGTGACCATCTACCACACTCGTTCGGGAACAGTAACCGACTTGATGGGTGAAGATGCCCACGTTCTGTCTCTTTCGTTAGTGACAGATGCTGCGAGCACAATACCCTCATCCTCAGCATCCCCGAAATCAGTAGGTACGAGAAGAGAATCCGCTTCTCGAAACAAAAGGAGTGGGCATTTGGAATCCGTGCTCTCATTGGTGTAGAGGCAAAGAAGGCTCAGTCAACCGAGAAAGAGAGTATGGTTATGTGTATGGCCGTGAACGCGTAGTTGTTGATGTCGCTTCCGTTGCTGAGCAGTTGAAGCTGCTTCGAGATGCGGGCGTGTTGAAGAAAGAAACGCCATCCGATTCGCCCCAGTCTGAAACGAGGATGGATCCGACGCTGTTTGCTCCGTCTATTGCTCCACCGGAGAAGCAAACAGTGGGAAATGAAAGGCGCATCGATCCTGGAATTGAACTGTTGCGTGTGAAGCTAATCCAACAGCGCATTCGTTACGAGTCGGGTAGGATGACACAGTTTGAGAGGGAGCAATATGAACTGTTGCGAAAGCAATACGAAGAGCTTACAGGAGAGAAGGACCTTGCGTATCCTCATGTTCGCTCCTCTGAGAGGAAGCCGGATTCTGAGTCGTTGACGCACTCGCCGTCAGTGTTGCCTTCTGAGTCTCCTTTACAATCTTCATCGCAATCAACATTGCAATCAACATCGCAATCTTCATCGCAACCCCCTTCACAAGCAACACAAGCAACACAAGCAACACAAGCAACACCACAACCCCAACGCCGCGTCTACACTGCCATCTACAACGACCCCGTGTACTACTACCCCTTCCAAGAATACCGCTCCATCTACGCGAAGCCGTAACCTTCTCTCTCCCCTTCTCATCGTAGCATCATTATTCCCCTCCGCGTGCTGTCCTCGCAAAAGGAGCCTCTCCACCCCTTCGCGGACCACGGCATCGTGTACTACATCTACGCCAACGAGGAGAAGGGGTGCGACGAGCAGAACCACTTCGTCAAACAAACCGTCACCTACGCCATGCGAGCCAAGCGCATGACGCCCACCGTTACGACTCTCCTTCTCTGTGAAGCGTAGGTGAATATCGCGGTCGTCACCAACTGCCACTTGCCGCGCGATCTCTTCAAGAACATCGACTACCTGATCCCCATCTCCACGCAGGACCTTCTCCTCTCGGCGGGACCGCGGCAGTTCACCACGCGCATGATCTACAACCGATTCCCTCCCTTCCAGTACAGCCTCGTTCTCGACGCGCACACGTGCTGGTGCGACAACAGGGACGCCGAAGAGGTGTTCTCGCTGTTCAAGGCGGGCGACGTCGATCTCGCGTTTTCCACGCGTGTTCTCAACCGCTGGATCACCAGCGGGTTCGCCGTGCTGTACCGCTACAACCAGAACACCTTCAACTACTGGAGTCGCATCGTGGAGTACAACATGCTGTACAACCTCCACGGAGACGACCAGTACGCCATGCGCATCATCGCGCGCGAGTCCCTGCAGAGGAAGGAGCTCAGCTTCCGCTGGCTGAGCAACAACTGGTTCTTCGCCGCGCATGGCGTGAGCGAGGAGGGCGCCTTCGTGTCCGGCGCGGAGTGCTACCGTTCGTCGGTGCTGGTCAACGGACGCGTGCGGTTCATTCACGGAGGCGGCACTGCCGAGTGCGAGCTCGTGAACGGAGTGGACAACGCTAATGCGCAGAGGCTTCGCACCCTGTTCGTGCCGCAGAAGTGCTCCTTCTCTTCGCAGCACGCGTCGCAATTGGTGTACTCACAGCAAGAAATGGAGGCGTTGGCTGCGCCTCATACCGCTCCCGCGTTCAACTGGACATTGCTGAGTACCGAGGATCCCGACGGACTGTTCTGGTACGCGGACAAGGGGTTCGGATGACACTCGTTCTTTATCCTTTCTTTTCGATTGTTTCTTGTGAGCAGCTACTGCATGCTAATTCATGTGTAGTTCGGAGAGGATGAAAATCACGCAAATCACAACGACCTCTCGCTATGCCAAGCTCACCGACGACACTTCCTTCTTCATTCAGTACGATGCCGACCTCACCGAAGTGGAGCGTAATACGAAGTGGAGCGTGTCTGTAGAGCAAAGTCCGCTGCGTTATCCCTAGTACTGTCCGGATATTATATTTATGAACCAGTCCGTGGAGTGCAATGTAGTCATTTCGTGTGTTTTGTAATTGAGTAGAGCACTGTTGAATATGAGCAATCGAGGGTTATTCTCCACGTACCTGCTACAGATCATATCTGAATTGTAGATCAACAACTTCAAAGACACCATCTCAACATATTCCGTCATCGAGCTTCGCAATGTGGGCTGTTTCGTTCTGGAGCGACACTACATGGACGAAATGGAGAAGATTATTCTCGTCGTGCAGACCTATTGCGAGAATGAGCAGGATGAGGTGCTTGAGCGAGCCATCGAGCAAGTGATGTAGATTTAGATTGTGTTTTGATTTGCTTGTTTCATACTCTCTTTCCGGAGCGTGTTTCATCATGATTGTCACTTATGATATCTCCAACACCGCTCTGTTCTGGTGATCCTTACGACAGCGATTCTCGCTTTCAACAGTAACAACAGGGAGTCAGCAGAATCCCCCCGATTTCTGCCATTCTGTTCCTCTCCCTTTATTTGGTTGGGGGACAAGCGCATGGAGGAGCTTACAGTTGCGAAGAAGGACTACGAGAAGGCTCTTGAAGAGGGAGTAGCTGGAAGCGTGAACTGTTCACTGTAGAACGTGAATCGTCTGAATGACATTCTGGATCATCTCATGACGGTCTCCGTGACTCTGCCCATGCTCAAGGTACGTTTTCCGTCATTATTTCTCATTTACAGCAAACGGGAATGGTGGCTTGTTTGAAGAAGATAAAGCACTGCGAGAATAGCGACATCGTCGGTAATAGCGCGTTGCAGAAGAAGTGCAGGTACGAGTGGAGCGGTGTTTTGAAATGGAGTGATGTGATTGCCAAATGGAAGCTGGAAGTGAAGGAGCGGCTAGAGAAGGAAACGAAGAAGAAGGAGGAATCGTTGTTTCTGTTGCTTGCGTTCATTGTAGTCCTGCGTCCGTTTCACCCGTTTCAACGCCCACCACGTGTGAAGCGACGGAGGAACTGTCCCCTTCTGCCATTGCTGAATTGTTGCCTTTCAACACGACTGTGACGAATAGACTCGCGCCGCAGGGAATGAATCCTACACGCACGAAGTTCCGCAACCTGCTGTACAACGACTTCAAGGACAAGGTGGTCGACATGAACTCGTCCGTGGCAAAGCTCGTTCACTGCATTGTGGACGTCGAGTCATCGTTAAACACAAAGTACAACAAGGGAGACGCCATCAGCCAGGAGTATCGGAGTCGCTTCCGCGACATTCGTTTCAACCTTCAGAAGAACAAGCGGTTGCTCGGTGATTTACTGTTCGGAGAGTTGGTCGGAGAGAAGCTCGCAGTGATGTCTTCCGAAGAGATGCTCAGTGACGAGATTAAGAAGGAGGTCCGCGCTGTTCCTTCAACTCACGTGTAGAGGGAGCAAATGAAGGAGGAGTTGTTTGAGGCTTCGCAGACAGATTGGTACAAGAAGCATGTCCACATTTCGGGTGGCTTTAAGGTAGATGCTTTACATTCCTTGTGTCCAGTAGTGCCGTCGTTGCGGATCCGATAAGACACAGTATATGCAGAAGCAGACGCGAAGCGCGGATGAGCCGATGACCGTGTTCTTCGAGTGTATGAATTGCGGAAAGCGCTGGAGGGAGTGATTTGTTTGTAACAAGAAACCGCAGTTAGTGTCGTCCTTTGTTGTTCTTCTTTGCGGGCTTCGCCTCCTCCTTCTTCGCCGCTTTATAGGGAGGAAGGTTGTACTCCTTTCGTACCAGGTCGAGATCGAGGCGCAGCGCCATGCCGTTCTCCCCATCGGCGTAGTACTTGACGTCCACGTCAGCCACTCTACGAATGAATGGACCTCAGCATTCCTACTTAAACCCGAGCACGTCCTCGTACATATGGCGGGCCGCGTAGTTGCTCTCGCGCACGTGAAGAGCACACGTCTTGCAGTTATATACTTCGCACATTTTGATTTGCGACTGTCGCATCAGCTTGTGCGCCAAGCCGAGGCGGCGATACTCGCGACACACGGCCACCGAGGTAATCTGTCCCATCGTACTGTCGTCTTCATTTCTACGCAATGAAACGAGAATAACGATTCCACATCTTCCCCAGGACGTAACCGACAATCTCGCCCTTTTCGTTCTCTGCCACCCACGACAAGTCGGGCCATGTGAGGAAGTGATAATAATAAAAGTTCATATAGTAGTTTTCCGGAAGAGAGAGCAAGTTCAGCGTCTGTATAGAGAGGATGTCCTCAATCTACTCCGTCAGCATTACCGCACGATGCTCATTACCTGCGCCTGACGAATCGATGCCATCTCGCCGTTGTTCCCTTTTTTGCTCACTCCGAGGAAGAGTGGAATTCCGCGAAAAGTAGCGATTTCCGTTTCTCTCACAATAATGCAATTCACCTGTTCCTGCAACAACTCCTGCATATCTCCCTTCGTCGGAAAGGCATGGAGCGACTGCCGTTTGCCATCATGCCTAGGTGTCGCAACTTGTCTTTCTGCGGAACAATCTTCATGTGAATCGGAAGGTGTGCTTAGGCAAGGAATTGGCGCATCTCGCTGACGCGTAGTTGGGAAGAACGGCTGCGAAGTGATGATTACGCTCATCCCCAGTCGCCACGTTGCTGATCCCGATATTCTGCTATCGTCGGTTATACTGGATTGTGTGGGTTCGCTCCATGGCGACACAGTGACCATCAAAAACGCTCCTATGGACGTTGAGATTCCAACCCTTTCCTCTCTGGAAGTGGAGCTGTCGAATTGCTTCAACTATCCGCCTCTTCCTCTGGATCAGCTTTCCAAACTGGGTAAAATTGCACTTCTCGTTGTTCACCGTAGAATTTACATACTCGCTCTCCATGATGACGCATCGATTCCATGACCACTCGATTGTCAGTCGTCAATCGCTTCTCCTTCTCCCGCTAAACGGATGTTATCTGCAGGGACGCGTTGCCTCGCTTCCCTGCGAGCAGGCGCGCATCGCCGAGAGCACGACATTCCACTTCTCCACATCTCCGTCGCGAGAAGTCACGCACCGCTATTACTACTCGAAACACGTCCAGCAGGTCATGAGAGCCGTGCGCTACTCGCTGGGGGAGGACAGGACCGGCAACGACATCGTCCGGTGCAGAGGTCTCCTCGTGGCTGGGAGCGCTGGCTCTGGAAAGACAGCCTTCCTTCAGAATCTCGTCTCGTCCGTCCAGCGAACCGAAGCAATCCAGAAGACGGCCCTTCTGGTGTCCGTCAGCTCCTTCGCCTTCGCCGACCCGTTCGCGATGATTGAAGAGAACCCGTAGGTACCTCACGCTCACTTCATTTCCAGAACCATTGGGCTGTTTTGCATCGACGACGTGGACGAGGCGTCCATCACCAAGGAGTTGTGCTTGTTTCCTTCCATCACCCTCAGCTTCCTTCGTCTGATGGACGTGTGCTTCGCGCGGGGAATCATCGTCGTTGTGGCGGCGCCCTCGTTCGACATCATCCCCGCGTATCTGAGAAAGGATGGTAGAATTCATGGCTGCTTCTGGACGTAGACTTCTTCAACCAGACGCTTCTCCTCCACTCGCCCTCCGAAGAGGACCGTTCGGCGCTTCTCGTATCCGCGCGTTCGGTAATTCACCCCTAGCATGAACTCCTCTCGCAGTGGGTCGCGCCGCAGACGCTCTCTCAACTCGTCCGGTACTCGGCCGGCTTCGTCTTCCGCGACGTGTTCAGCCTCGCCAAGCAGCTCGCCATGAAAGCCTTCGACGTCTCCATGAGTCGCCGAGGAGACATCGTGAGCAACAGGCACGTTCTCACGGAGACCGAGGTGGGCGACGTGCTCCGTGCCTTCACGCCGTCCTCGCTGATCGGACTCGATGTGCGAAGTGGGGCTGGGGCGTTCGTTTCATTGTAGAATCGGAGCTGGGGCTGGAAAGCATCGGCGGCTACGCCCAGCAGAAGCAGCAACTGCTGTCGCTTCTGTCGCTCGTATCCAAGCAGCCGGCGCAGCTGAAGGTGGCGGATTCCGCCGTCTCTGACGCGTAGAAGTTCAACCTGGCTCCCGTCGCGGGCATTCTGCTCTACGGTCCGACGGGCTGCGGCAAAACGAGCATCATTCCCGCGGTTATCGGAGAGATGAAGTCGTACTACATCTACATCGAGTCGCCGTCGCTCTTCTCCAAGTACTTCTCCGAGACGGAGAACAACATCCGCAGCGTGTTCGCCCTGGCGCGCTCGGTGGCGCCGTGCATCGTCGTGTTCGACCAGCTGGAGGTGCTGGCGGGGAAGCGAAAGGTGAACGAGAGCGCGAAGGACGGCGGGTTCAACGAGCGCATCGTCACGACGCTGCTGACGGAGCTGGACGGAGTGGACCAGGTGAGGCGTGGTGTGCGGTGTTCACGATAGACGAACGCGGGAGTGACGGTGATCGGGATCGCCAACGATCTGGACCAGTTGGACGATGCCATCATTCGTCCGGGCAGACTGGGAACGCACATTTATGTGGGAGACGAGCGAGAGAGTGAGACGTAGATGGGAAAGCCGACTCATGAGGACCGAGAGGGCATTGTGCGCGTGGTGACGAAGGGAATGCCGCTGGCGGAGGATGTTCAGGTGAGCGAGATTGCCGCACGGACGGAGGGAAGGAGCGGCGCGGAGGTGAAGTTCGTCTGCATGGAGGCGGGCATTCTGGCGATGCAGGATCCAACAAACACGGAGCAAACGATAAAGCAGAAGCACTTCGAGGAAGTCCTCAGTTCAAGGCGGTGATGATGTGCGTGTTGTTGTTGCAGTAGTACGTTCCGATGATTTGCTTGCAGTGTTGCTTTGTTTCACAGCCACTCCCCTTTCCTACGATGATGTCCTGCTTGTGCGTGATGATCAGGATCTGCATGTGGCTGTCTGCCGTGAGGCGCGTCAGCACGCCCGACAGACTGCTCACCTTGTCCACGTCGAGAGCGGCGTCGATCTCGTCCGCCAGCAGGATGGGACATGGCTACTGCTGAGGGCTTCACAACGGTTCTACGAACACGATGTTGATGGCGAGCACGAAGGACAGCAGACACAACGCCTGCTGCCCTCCCGAGAGGTGCGAGTAGAAGGTCCAGGGCGTGTGATCCAGCTTGCACTACACTCACAGTCCCGCAACACACATACACGAAATGCGATGCCCTCGGAGAAGGTGGTATCGTAGTCGGACGGGACCTTGATGTAGCAGTCGCCCTGGCGTTAAGCAACAAAGAGGAGGAGGACAGGATATCGAAAACGTGATCTCCATGAAGAGCGAGGACATTTCTTTGTTGATCTTCTGCACCGCCGCTCTCACCCTCTCCAACCGCTCCTTCCTGGCAGCCTCGCGTGCGTCCTCGCAGCGCTCGAGATCTTCCTTAATCCTCTCGAATCCTGTCTGCAGCGTCTCTCTCTCCTCCTCCTCCTCTCGCAGTTGGCGCAGGATGCTCGGGTGTTGCTTCCGCTTCAGCGCGTCGATCAGCGAGCAGCACTCCTCCAAGCGCTGTCTCTTTTCCTCACAGCTCTTCTCCACGCTTCGACACTTCGCTTTGACTTCACTTCGTCTCGACAGGTCGTCGCGCCAGTCTTCCTCCCACTCCAGCCACGCCAGCGCCTTCTCACACGCTCCTCTCGCTTCCGTTCGCGTCTCCACCTCTCTGCGTTTCCTCTCCTTCTCCTTCTCCAACACCATCGTCTCTCTGCGAACCCTCGCTCTCTGAATCATGCACTCCTCCACCTCCTCTTCTGCGCGCTTCAGCTGCGTCTTCGTTTCCTTTGTTTTCTTCTTCAACTCCTTCTCCTTCTTCGCATCCAAACCCTTCTCCAGGGTGGTGACTCTTTCGTCGAGTTGCTTCTCCTTCTCCACCAGAGACTCCTCTCTCCTCTTCAGCATTCCTCTTTCTCGCTCCAGCCGCGCTGATCGCGCCTCCATCGTCTGCTTTGCAGTCTATTCCTCACGCCTGTTCCCCACTCCCACAATGAGGTCGTTCAGCTGAAGAGTATCGTTGTTCTCCTCTGTCACATCTTCATTCTCCTCTATCACATTCTTACTCTCCTCAATCACACCATCGCTCTCCTCAATCACGGGAAGCACACTCCGCTGTCGCTCGCCCCACTCGATCTGCTTCTTCAACCTCCTGCACTCGTTCTCAGCCTGCGTCTTCTTGCTCCTCACTTCGCTTCCGCTCTCCTTCTCCCACTCGCATCGACACTCCTCCACTTTCGCCGTCACTTCACTCAGCTCCTGCGCCAGCTCATCTCTCTTCCTCACATACGCCTCTCTCTCCTCTCTCGTCAGTCCTCTTCCCTCCTTCTCGCTTCTCCACTTCATTCCAGTACCCTGTCTGCACGCCTCTCTCCTCACTTCCCCATTTCCAAAAAACAGAATGCCATCCACAGTCACACAGTGCACTCCTCGCGTCCTCTCCTGGACCGACACGGCTTCGTCCTTGTTCTCCACGATGTACCACTTCCCTGCCACCTGCTGAACCAATCCCGCATACTCCCGCGGGAAGCGCAAACAGTCCACCATGCGCAGCGAGCCGGGAATGGACTTCAAACGACACACCGTGTCTGTGAGTTCGTCCAGAATGAGGCAGGAGATCACTCCACCCTTCTCCCTTCTCGCCACGTCAATCAGCGCAGCAGCAGTGCCACGGTCTGTGACAACCACGCTCTTCTCCAGCTGCGCTCTCAACGCCGTGTTGACGGCATGTGCATAGCGCGAGTCGCGGATGCGAATGGGCAGTTCAGCCAACACACCCACCACTCCCTTCATTGGGTGTTGCTTCACAAATCGAGCAACGGGACTCGTGAGCGGTGACGACTCTTCTGCAGATGTCGCGATTCTCTCCTCAATGCCACTGAGCTCCACCTCCATCCGCGTCTTCTTCTCCCTCCTACAAACTCATTCCCATTCTCATCACATACCAGGAATCAAGCGAGGACGCCAGCGCCTCCATTCGTTTCTCCTCCACTTCATACTCCTCGATCTGCTTCTCCAGCGCTGTCAGCATCTCCCTGTTCCTGCCCAGTTCCTCATCCAGCTGCTTCCGCTGCTGCCTCTGCTGTCTCACTCTTCGCCTGTTCATCTCCGCCTTCATCTGAGCTCGGATCTCCTCCTCGCTTCTCTCGCCCAACGCCTCCTTCGCCTCCTCCAGCTTCTCCTTCGCCTCGCTCCACTCCTTGTCCTTCTGCTGGCACTCTTCACGAACCTCCTTCTGTTTGTCCAGAACCTCGATAAGCTGGAACTGGAATCGCTTCAGCTCCTGCTTCTTCGCCTTCACCTCCATCCCTTCCTTCTCCAACCCTTCACACATCGTTTCTAGCTCCTGCTTCTTCTTCGTCCAGCTCTCCGCTGTCTTCTCCACCGTCTCCTCTTCCTTCTTCTTCCTCGCCCATTCCTCTTCCTTCACTTTCAGCTCTTTCTTCATCTCTGCCAGCTCCATCTCGTTCAGCAAACACTTCAGCTCCTCTCTCACTTCCGTGAGGCTCTCCAGCTCCGCCGCCATGCTCTTCTTCTTCTCTTCCTCCTTCTCCAGCCGATCCGCGACGACTCGCTCCTCCTCGTTCTCCTTCTGAAACGCGTCGATCTCGCCCAGTCGTGCCTCCACCGACTGTCTCTGCGCCCCCAGCGCGGCGTGCTGCTTCTCGCAGTCCTCGATCTGCTTCACGAGCGACGTCGTACCAGCGCTCTCCTCAACGATCTCCAGCAGACCCGTCTTTCTCTGCTTCACGCCGGACAGCAACTCGGACTGCTGGATGATGAACTTCCCTCGCGTGTCCACCTGGATGCGCAGGGCGGCAAACAGCAGCTTCATGTCGCTGTAGCGCAGCTGGAAGGGCGAGCTGCCGTTCAGGGTTCCGAAGTAGTCCAGCGAAGCGTTTCGGACCCTCCGTCCGATCGAAAACACCGTCCTTAAACCAGGAGTCGTCCTTCCAGCGGCGAGCAAAGAGGCGATGGACTGAAAACAATGAGCAGGTGAAGATAAATCCATCGTCACGTCCAGACCGTCGATTGTGAATTCGACCGACGCCTTCCTATTCGTGATTCAACTCAACGAGCAGCACGCCTCACTGTTGCCCTCTCTCTTCGACCTGTCGTTCACCAATTGCTGCATGTTCTCTGTGCGAATGGACTGGGAGCGAAAGCCGAATACCCAGCAAAGAGCGTCCATCAGCGCACTCTTTCCGGAACCGTTCTTTCCGACGATGCTAGAATGAAACAAAGCGAGAATCGCAAACCAGACGAAGGACTCGCTAATGGGGACGACGACCTCGCCATAGTAGCTCTTGAAGTTGGTCAGTGTGATTTTCGTGATGCGGACGCTCATTTCTGCGCCACCAACCCATCGTCACTTTTCCCTCCATCCTCGGTTTCTCTAACAAGGAGAACATAAATGACATCCAAGATTAATCACGCATGAGCGATCTCAGCTCCTCGTCCAACTGCTTCTTGAAAGCATCCACGCTCATACTCTTTCCCTCCTTGCTTCCACGGCTTCGGACAGAGAGCATGCTGCTGCTGACCTCCTCGTCTCCAACGGCCACGATGTAGTTGTAGTGCTTCATCGAGCACTCTCTCACTCTCTTCCCTATCGACCTACGGTGAATTCTCCCACCCAGTCTTACAGCTCGGGAGAGAATACATCCACGTGCAGATCCGTGCTACAGTTCTTCGTCAGCTGCGAAGCGATCTCCTTGCACTTCTCGTAATGCGTATTGCTGCTGACCGGGAGTAACGCCACCTGATAGGGAGAGAAGTAGAGAGGGAACCGTCCATTGCAGTGCTCAATGAACACGCCCATAAAACGCTCCAACTAGGCGTCAATTCAACACTGACAATGCTACGGATCCGTAAATCGCTCGGTGGATCAGCACGGGCGTTTCGTACTGTCCATCCGCATTGCGGTACTTCAGCCCGAACTTCTTCGGGAGCTGCACGTCCAGCTGGATGGTGCCGCACTGGTGGTATCTGCACAGCGAGTCCTGGATCAGCACGTCGATCTTCGGCGCGTAGAACGCCCCGTCTCCCTCCTCCACCGAGTACTCGAACCGCGAGCTCAGGATGGACTTCAGCGCCGCCTCCGTCTCCGACCACTCCTCGCTCTGCCCCACCGACTACACCTCACGCTCGCGACACGCCCCTACATCCTTGGGTTGCGTGGAGAGCACGAAGGAGTAGCGGAAGCCGAGACGCGAGTAGACGGACTCAATGGTCTCCAGCAGCTTGCCGATCTCGCTCGTGATCTGGTCCTTGCGGCAGAAGATGTGTCCGTCGTCCTACCCGTCACGCCGCTCCCGCGTCGCTGCCTGATGGAACATGTTCAGTCGCGTCAGACCGCCCAGCGCGCCCGAGTTCTCCTGGCGGTGGATGGCGGTGAACTCGGCGTAGCGGATGGGGAGGTCGCGGTAGGAGCGCAGCTTGGCGTTGTAGATCAGGCAGTGCGAGGGGCAGTTCATCGGCTTCAGGAACATCTCCTCGCTATTGTTGGTCTCCACGTGGAACATGTTCTGCTTGTAGTGGTCGTAGTGCCCGCTCAGCTTCCACAGGTCGGAGCGGAGCATCAGCGGCGAGGCGATCTCCTCGTACTCGCGCAGGTGCTGCGTCTTCATGTACTCCACCAGCTTGTTGTAGAGAAAGACGCCGCGGTTGAGGAAGAACACGTTCCCGGGAGAGTTCTCGTCGAACATGAAGAGGTCGAGCTTCTTGCCCACGAGACGGTGGTCGCGCTCCTTCGCTTCGCGCATCACCGTGGAATAGTATTCCTCGGCTTGGCGGGAAACAAAGGAATTCCCGTAGAAGCGGTAGTGCTGTCTAGGATGAACGGCAGAGGGAGAGGAATACACGGAGTCGTTCTTGGCCTCCACGTTGTTCGCGCTCAGCACTTTGAGAGCGGCAATTGCGTCCGAGGAGTGAATGTGAGGGCCTCTGCACAGATCGATGAATTCTCCGCACTTGTACACCTATCCGTAAATAGAAATACGCAATCGAACAGAAATCGGACCCTGGGCGCCCTCAATGATGCTCAACTTGTAGGGGTTCTCCGAAAAGAGCGACAGTGCCTCATCCTTTGAAACCGTACGGTGCTCGAACTGAATGTGTTGCTTTAGAATCTTGTTGACCAACTTCTGAATGGCTTTCAGATCCTTGTCTGTAGGCGCCGAAGTCTATGCATCACTGCAGATGCGTACATGCGACAGAGAGAGCCACCTCGTAAAAGAAGCAGTAGGGAACTCCATTGCCAGTGGGTCCGTGAATGAGCTTGATTTTGTCTCCGTAGTATTGCTCCAACGCATATGCCATGATGTGCGCCGACGAATGCCACAGCGTTTGGAAGTAGTCTCTGGTCTCGCGGTTCCTCGAAAACATAGCGTCTTCCTTCGTAGGAGTGTCAATGTATCGCACTCCATCTCCCCCGCACGGAGCAGAGTCCACATCAGCCAAATGATCCCCGATGTAGCACAGCTGGTGCTTGCAACTGCCTAACATATAACGCAATCCAATATCAGTAATATACATTCAAGAGAGGATGCTTCCGTATTCTGTTTCACCACTCCTTCACGCAACGAAGCACCTTCTATACCACTCATGTTTGCATTCCAGAACCTACCGATTGGAGAGGAAGAAACGAGCGAATTCCACTGCTGCAAACGATGAGCGAAGGCAGGAGTGACGGAGAACGCCTGCGTTCGCAACAGACACGACCTCCACTTCGGGAGCGAGGAGCGAGCCACTCTCGCGAACATGGGAAAGGAAATGAACAAAATGAACAAACAGCGCAACCAGTAAATAACAGAACTACTTGCTCTTCAGTGTAGTGGACACAAAATCCTTCGTCAAATCGAGCATCCTCTTCGTGATCTGGTGCTTCACGCCGGGGTACAGATTGAAGGTCACGTTCTTCACGCCCTTGGATCTCAGGAAATCGGGGACCTTCTCCATGAAGGTGTAGGGGACGTGCTTGTCCGCCGTGCCGTGGAACATCCTAAGCGTCACACCAGGGAGTGCAGAATGACAAGCAAGGCACGTCGAGGTCCTTCGGGTTGACAGTGAACTTGTGGTCGTTAGGGAAGCAGCCGCAGTACACAATCAGACCGCCGAGAGGAGCATCGCGGTTGTAGCAGGCGTGGAAGGCAACACCCGCTCCCTGACTGAAGCCGCACAGGAAAATGCGCTCCGGGGGAATGCCCTTCTCAATCTCCTTGTCGATCAGCGTGTTGATCTCCTTCACGCTCTCCTCGACGCCCACGCACTTGTTGTTTCCAGCCTCGTCCCAGGAGGGGAAGTCGAACTACGCGTAAGCGAATTCCGCTGCAATCACCCAGGCGTGGTGCTCCGCTCCCTCTCTGCACGTGATTTTCATAACGCGGGCAGTGGGGCACACAAAACTCGTAGTGCGGAGAGAAAGGGCAAGGTCTGCGGCATACGGAGCCATGAAGAAGCCTAGGGATCACCGATCGCGGCAATGCATTTCCTGTGTCTCCGATGCCGTGAAGCATAATCATCTACGCGTAAAGGAGGAGAGGCACGCAACTACAGTAGAATCCTGCATGCTCTTCTCTGGAGGATCGATATTCACCTCGAGCGTCTTCATGTCTCCGTGAAGATACGGGAGATGGGGAAGACTTCCGACGGATGAGGCAAAACCGCGAAGAGTCAGAGACGATGCGAACTTTTGCGTCATCAGTCTGCCCGCGGACGCAACAAGAGAACGTGCAAACATATCTCTCTGGAAAAGGATTGTGTGATGAGGAAACAGGCGCGAGATACATACGCATAGCAAAACTGCTGGGTTAGTCGTACTTTCCGCCGTTCACGGGCAGCGCTCTAGCGATCACCAGACATACAAACACCCACTCGGGACAAACCCTCTTTACGATCTGGATGGCGACGACCATCGCGACACAGAGAAGAGTGGCAACGCCGAACGTGACGCACATGCCCACGTTCTTCCCGCCGATGAAGTTGTCGGTCGCGATCACGATGCCCTTCCTGCCCTTGAAGGAGCTCACTTCAAAGTTGCTCTGGATGTGGAAGGTCAGCGTGTCTCCCTTCTTGAAGGTCCTTCCCTCCAGTCTGCCGTACAGCTTTCGCAAGTGGGGAACGCCCGCCAAGCGCATCCACACGATGAAGTGCTCGTCCATCACGCCGCCGCCGTAGTAGTTGGAGCGCGTGATGTCGTCACTCTTCTCCTTCGGGATCTGGGGATAGGTCTCGTAACTACGCGTCACGGAGATCGAGAACAGCGGACATGTACTGGTACTTCGCGCTGGGCTCGCCATAGCCCTCGGGGTTGTGGAAGCGCTTGCGGTCGTTCTTGTAGGAGATGTCGTGCTCGTTCATCGTCACGCCCTCGGTCGTGACCGTGATGACGTCGTTGAAGAACGAGTTGGCGATGTATCCGCACGGAACGAGAACCTTGCCGTCCTTGGTGTACGTCTTGCTTCCGCACTTGGACTCAAGATCGGAGCCCTCCAGCACCCTGCCGTTCACCTGGTTGTAGTTCACGGAATTGATGTACTCGCGGTGGTTCTACGCGTGAGAACAGCGTAGCGACGACCGACTTGGTAGAAGTTGTCCAGCGAGTAGAACACGCGGAGCGGCTTGCTGACGTCTCTATCAAACGTGAACGATATCTACGAGTGGGGACGGCGCCGAACGGATTACATCGCACTCCTTTCCCTCGTTGTTCTCCGCAATATGGCAAGCGGAATCCTCGTGATCATATCCGTCGTACAGCACCGTCTGCTCGTACGCCTATGCCATCACAAACGGAGAGGAACAGCACCGAAGAAGTGGTGACGATCATGGGGATGGTCAGCACGCCGAAGACGCAAGCCAGCACGATGAAGAGGATCGTGAGACTCCGGCTGCTCCAGGAAAGACGAAGCGCCTTCAGACGCTGCTGGAAGAACTCTAGCCGTCATCGCGGTGAGAGGGACCCACGATCTGTAAATGATTCCTTTGTCTTTGCCATGATTCTGTACAAACCTGTGCAGGGCAAAAGGCGAGAAAAATAGTCCCGTTTTGCGGCTTTCGTCAGAGAATGAGCGCCTCCTATTCGTTTTGGAAGGAGGAGCTGCAGACGATCGCGTCCTTGGTCAACGGAGTGGTTGCCGGTGAAAAGGAGTGAGTCGTAGATTGCCCCCGATTACCCGATTTGCGTGACGGGAGTGCCTTCCTTTGAACGCAAGTGCGCGATCGAGGAGATTTTGAAGGCGAAGGAGCTCGACTACTGCCTCTACTCGTGTTCTTCCCGATCCTCGCTGCGCACCATCCTGTTCGACGTTTGCAAATGTTTGATGGTGCAAGTGGCTATCCACTGTGACTTGTAGAAGCTGCTGGACGCTCCATGCGTTGCCAAGTCTGCGGGAGAGATGCTGCTCGACCTCCAAGATGGAACAGCAGCGTATTTCGACAAAACGGGAGGGAAGAAGGCGTTCTACGTCGTGTTTGACACGGTATGGTCCCGTTGTTGCCGTGAATCCTAGTGCGAGAAGCTGGACAGCAGCCTGTTCGATCTGGTATCCCTGTTGGCGTCGAAAGTGAGCCATCTTGGAGTGATTATGCTCGGCGTGTCCTTCGACCCCTACAAGCCCAATTCCTCGTTCATCGTGCACCTCCCCGTGCTCTCGGAATCGGCAGTGTTTTCTGTTCTTTCGGAGGACCTCGGCGACGCGCAATCCTCCCTCACCGACATGATTGTGCAGGGAGTCGTTCGGTTCTTCGCGCTGGAAACCCACTCCCTCTCCGAGCTGCGCAGTCTGCGCGATTTGGCGATTTCTTCGTGCATCACCAACGGCTACAACACCCAAGGTACGTCCACCCGACTCTCGTTAATCCGCAGAGGACATCGACCAGTGCATGAAGGAGCTGCAGAGCTCCCTCTTCGTCAACATCCAGCCCATCTTCACGGAGCGGATGGACTCGGTGAACGACCGGAGCGGCGCCATCCCGCTGCACGACTTCTGCGGCGTGGACATCTCGCTCAACGCGAAGCTCATTCTCGTCGCCAGCTACTTCTGTTCCGTCTATCCGGAATCGGAGGACAGGCATCTCTTCGGAAGGGAGGAGGCGCTCCACGTGAAGGCGAAGGGAAAGCGGAAACGGAGAGTGGCTGCAGCGCCGCTCGCGCCCGGGAAGGCGAGTCTGTTTTCGATCCACCGCCTCGTCGCGCTGTATCAGACGATGAAGCAGATGTGCTCGTTGACGGTGGTTCTCACGCGGTAGGCTGTTTCCCGAATCGAAGTCGCTGACGAGCAATTACGGGTTGGTGTTGTCCCAGGTGGCGCTCCTGTCGAAGCTCGGACTGCTGACGCAAGTGGGGGTGAAGGGGCGCTCGATCGAGTTGAATCAGTTGCTGTATCGTTGTAATCTGAAGTGGTGCTTTCCGCTCGGAGTGACGAATAGAAAGAGCTATGTAGTGAACATCGCGAAGAACATCGGCTTTGATGTGGTTCCCTTTATGTAGTGGTGTTTGTTGGACATGCTATCGCTGCAAATAGAGGCTCCAGTGATGAAGTATTGGGAATGATGTCACTGCAGACACAGTAGATGTTCACTGCAAGAAGAGTCCCAGCCGTCCTTGAAGGGAACGACATCAACAACCCACTCCAATACCTAATTCCGCAAATAGGGACTATTTTGTTCCAGGAACGGAGAACCATAATTTCTCGCATTCCAGGAATACACTTTTTTGAATGGATCACCTGAAGGCGCGCAAGGCGGAGAAGATAGCGACTGAAAACCTTAGCGACGAGACGCTGAGCGTGATCGCGGAGATGCTGGACATAATCGTGGGACGAACACATGTGGAAAACCCGGAGCAGAGTTCGGACAGGAGAGAGAGCGTGACACATAGACTTTACTCACACGGGCAGCGAGCTGAAGTACTTTGGCGTTGGTCGTCAGTTGAAGATATCGAAGTTGGCCGACACTCTGTACTCGACGATGAAAGACGTGCTCGTGTTCGTAATGGGGGAGATGGCGAAGGAGAGCGACACGGATTTCAAATTTCAAATGCCAAAGCACACCAGTTTCGTTGGCTCCATCATCAAGAACGTTGGCATCGAGGTCATATCGCGCAACGAGTCCTACCGCAACTTCCTGGCGGAGCTGTCAACGACGAGCGGCAAGTACCTCTTCGACACGAACAACGAGATGTTCCGCAACATATATCGCGACACAGTGCTTCTTCTCGCGGAGAAGGGCTATCTCTTCGACGACGATCCCGAGTTGCTGCTCGTAAATCGCCAGCTCAAGGGCGTTCCGCAGCTGGAGAACCACATATCCCAACCGAACCCGCTCCAGTCCATTTCGATCAGCGCGGAGGACATCATGCAGAATCTGCCCCAAGGCACGTATCCGACCATCACGACGAAGCAGGCCGAGACGGCGGTTGCAAATGAGGACGAGGAGAACGAGGTGGTTATTGCGCACTGGGATCATCAGTAGACGGAGGAGATCGACTTCCTGAAGAGCAGCAGTCGCAATCGCATCATTCTGCCGTACCTGCGCCGCCTGTTCGAGACGAAGAAGGCCGCGACGGTGACGAAGAAGCGAGTGGACGCAATCGCGAGTCTGGTGGTGCCGGACGAGGAGGTGAAGCGGGCGTACGAGGAGATATACACGAGCATGCTGCAGACCACGACGGACCCGTTCAACATGAACGAGGCGTTCAAGGGTCACTGCATGTACAGCGCGCTGGCGCAGCTGAAGGAGCGCTTCCCGAAGGAGCAGGTGGACACGATGGAGAAGTACCTGATGAACCAGAAGGGCGCTTCCGTGAAGCCGAGAAGGCGCTACGTGAAGGTGCCGTCGGGCAAGAGACCGCACTACACGGAGATGATTGCCCCCGATTTTGTGCAAATGAATCCGGAAGCCATCCATCCGGACGCGATGATGTCGCTCATGTACTCGGGTTTGTTCACAAACACGCCACATCATTTCCATGTTGTCTTCCAAAAAGTCTACAAGGTCCGTCAGCGAATAGAACTGCTTGCTCTTCAGCATCTCCTTCACCTCGTACACGTCGCGCTGGTCCAGGTTGCTCGTCTTGATCTCCTCCACCACGATCTTCTCCATCGTCTACGCCTCACCACCATCCACATCACGCACGCGCGGGTAGTTCTTGGGAACGCGGATGCTGATCACCACAAAGTTAGGGAAGCCGATGCGGAGAACGCCTTCTTGCGACGTGTCCACGTTGTACCTCGCCTTGAACGACTCCACTTCGGAGTAGAAGCGGTTCTGTGAGTAGATGAAGTAGAGCACGTCGGTCACCAGCTGATGCCACGAATTGCCGACCGAGGACGCAATCACCTCCTCCACCGTTCCCAACTTCATCTCGCTGTATTTGTAAAAGTCGTTCGGCAGGGAAATGGACGCGTCCTGCACCATGGCGTTGGCATCGATGCGGATCGTCAGAACGGCTCTATCCATGAATGCTTATCAATGTTCAGACTGGTTCTTGAAGGATACCTTCACCGTGCCGTTGTCCGTCTGCATGTCCGTGATGCCCACCGTGTGTGTCAGGATGCGCTTCAGACTGTACAGCCACAGCAGGTTCTTGCGGATAGACTCACTCTGCACCGCGTTTTCCGGCTCAGGACTCTCCCCGAGCGATTCCCGCTTGGCCTCCAACTGCGCGATCTTGCTGCTCAGCTCCTCCGACCGCTTCTGGTACTCGACGATCTCATCCTTGAGGGCGCCCATGATCTGGTTCTGCTTGTCGAGCATCATGTTCGCTTCGGAGGAGCTCATGGGAATGAACGTGGTCTTCACGTCGTTCTCGCAGCTCTGGATGCACGAGTCGATGTCCAAGAAGAGGGAATTCGCAGTGTCGATCAGTTGTTTCTCCATGTCTTCGTATTTTGTTATTTCTATATCTTATCCGTCGGCAATCCACGCGTACTGTCGTTCACCGAGTTGATGTATATCTCGAAGTCGTTCTCGCTGATCGAGACGCCCACTACTCCTCACACGGCAATTCTAGCGGCATACAGTTCTTCTCCATTTCTGAAACACGCAGACTGTCTTCGTTGATCTCAGAGAGCAGCACGGACATACTGTTTGACTGGGACTACGGATAATTCCGCGATTCGCTTCCCCACGCAAATCACCTTCATCTTGCTGTAAAAGTCGCAAACCTCCTCGAGTATGAACGGATAGTACTTGTGAGTGAGGTATTCCTCGATCTCCGCGAGTTTTCTACTGCTTACGATGCCCCACACCAGGAATGTACTGCTCAATGTAGTCCATGTGCTCGGATTCGCGAGATTTTGCCGCCTTTTCACGAGTGCGGGGAGGAAAATTCTTGGGAAATCCCAGTGCGGGGAGGAAAATTCTTGGGAAATCCCGTGGCGAGTGGGGGAGTTTCATCACCCATCAGAAGACGCAGTTGCACAATTGGTCAATTCTTCAGAAATACTCAATTCTGCTATGGCAACTCTTTTTTGGGATATTAGTAGACGCTTTCCCCTCCACCCGCTTACGTTGTAGCGTGCCCCCCTTATCTCTCCTTCGCGGTTGGTGTCTACTGCAACCAGAAGTTCCAGTTTAAGGTGGACAAGCTCGAGAACGGCGTGGCGGTGCTGAAGGACGGCGAGTAGGGGTTTTCGCGACTCCGCTGACGTGGCTAGACAGTCGATCGTCGGCGAGCCTGCCATCTGCGACTATTTCATCTCCAAGTCCAGCGACAAGAGCCTTCTCGGCGGCGAAGATGCGGAGACCGTGAAGGAGTGGAGAGACTTCGCCACCACGATCACAAAGTAGGGTACTGGCGCGGCGTGTAATGCGCTAGGGATAATGCCGAAGAGAAGCTCGAGAAGCTCGATACCTATATTGCCACCCGCACGTGCATTATTCGCAACACGTTCACAATCGCCGATATCGCCGTGTGGGCTGCGCTGAAGGGTGAGGCCTATTCGCGCCAATCACGCCTAGTGCTCGACATCGCGATTCCCGAGAAGTTCCCCTACGCGGCGCGCTGGTTCAACTACATCTCCTCCGTTCCTTCCGTGAAGCAGACGATCGGCCGTGTGAGCGGCGGTCTGCGTCAGGCGTCGCGCCAGACCCCCGCCAAGACGGTCGAGACGAAGAAGGGCGAGATCAGTCTGGACGGCACGCCCGAGTCCATGCCCGAGCTGCCCTTCGCCGAGGACGGCAAGGTGATGACGCGCTTCCCGCCCGAGGCGTCCGGCTACATGCACATCGGCCACGTGAAGGCGGCCATGCTGAACTACTACTACGCCAAGCGCTACCACGGCAAGCTCTTGCTGCGCTTCGACGACACCAACCCGTCCAAGGAGAAGGAGGAGTTCGAGACCTCGATCATCGACGACCTGGCGCGTCTGGGCATCAAGGCGGACAAGTTCTCGCACACGTCGGACTTCTTCGACGTGATTCTGGACTACGCGCGCCAGATGATCCGCGAGGGCCTCGCCTTCATGGACAACACCGACCAGGAGACCATGCGCAAGGAGCGTATGGAGCGCAAGGAGAGCAAGATGCGCAACACCTCGCCCGAGGAGAACATGCGTCTGTTCGAGGCGCTCTGCAGAGGCGAGCCCGAGGTGCAGGACTACTGCCTGCGCGCCAAGATCGACATGAAGAGCGACAACGGCACGATGCGCGACCCCGTGCTGGTGCGCTACTTCCCTCTGACGCACATGCGCACGGGCGACAAGTACAAAGCGTACCCCTGCTACGATCTCGCGTGCCCCATCGTGGACTCCATCGAGGGTGTGACGCACGCCATGCGCACCACCGAGTACAAGGACCGCGACGAGCAGTACATGTGGATCCAGAAGGCGCTGCGTCTGCGCCCCGTCCACCTGGTCGAGTTCGCTCGCCTCAACTTCCAGTACACGCTGATGAGCAAGCGCAAGCTGACGTGGATGGTGGACCACCACGAGGTGGACGGCTGGGACGATCCTCGCTTCCCCACCGTGAAGGGCGTGCTGAGAAGAGGCGTGCAGGTGGAGGCGCTGCGCAGCTTCATTCTGAGCCAGGTAGAGGTGAGAGGAGGCGGTGAGCGTGTAGGGCTTCTCGAAGCGCGTGGTGACCATGGAGTGGGACAAGTTCTGGTCCGACAACAAGAAGATCCTCGAGCGCAGCGCGCTGCGTTACATGGGCGTGATGAAGGACGACTTCGTCACCATCCACCTGAACAACGTCGCGGAGGGCACCATCGCCGTGCCCAACCACCCGAAGGTGAGTGCTCTGCGCGTCGCTGATGGCGTAGGACAAGTCGCTGGGCGTGAGCGACATCGTGATCGGACCTGACGTGATGCTGGAGCGTGTGGACGCGGAGTCGCTCAAGGAGGGCGAGGAGTTCACGATGATGCGCTGGGGCAACGCGAAGGTGCTGTCCATCGCGCGCGACGAGAGCGGCAAGATCACCGGCATGACGGGCGAGTTCGTGCCCAACGTAGGGTTCGGGCGAGGCGGTGAGGGCTAGGGCGACTTCAAGAACACCATCAAGGTGAACTGGGTGGCGGTGTCGCCTGCCAACCACGAGGTGACGGTGGTGGAGTACGACGACCTGCTCACCAAGAAGACGCTGGAGGAGAACGACAATTTCGAGGACTTCCTAACGAGCAAGGACCATCCGACCAAGATCGAGGTGGGAGCGGGTGAGGTGTGTTACCCGTAGTACACGGTGATCGTGAACAACGCGTGCCAGCACTTGAAGGAGAACCAGATCGTCCAGCTGGAGAGACGCGGCTTCTACCGCTGCGACGCCCCCGACACCGACTCGGCTCCCGCCAAGCTGATTTTGATTCCTGACGGCAAGAAGAAGGCTATGAGCAAGCTCGGAGGTGTTTTAGGACATAAGTGGTCTGTTTGTTGCACTCCCGTTTTCCACGGTTCTGGGGGATTCGTCGCTTGTCAAACCATTCTTTCTTTTGTATGAACCCCGAGTCTCCCCTGTATCTCAACGACGCGCTGCCATCTGAAGAAAATGCGCACAGCCAGAGCCTGTTTTGGTGAAGAGGCGGAATCACGTGTAGTGTATATCGCGAGACGGACACATTCGTGGAACACACGGACTATAGCTGCTCGGATATTGCCGTTTGTGAAGTGATTGAAGACGATGTCACGTATTTCGCCACCACCTCGCAGAATCGGTGTTCCATGTTTCCCTTTCCTTGTTTACATCCCCTGTAGCTATACCATAAACAAAAACAGCCACATCGAGCTGCTTCAGGAATACGTGGATGACAATGAGCGCGAAGTTCGCTCTTCCATCGTTCCCCTCAGTGTCTAGTGCTTCAACGCTTGCGAATGGATCGTCATCAAGGACGAACAGAAGGCCATCGTCGGTTTCTTCCTGGCCGTGGCCGGCAATCAGTGCGTCATCAAAATCCTGGACTGCCTAAAGCGAGTTGTTCACTCCGTCCTCCTCTACTCGTGATATGACGCACAGACGCTTGAGGGCCATCTGGGAGCGATTCAGGTGCTTCGATCGTTCCGCAACAACTCCTACCAACTGCTTTCCGTATGTGTGACTCTCTGCTCTAAAGGGAAGGGAAGTGCTGACGGCACGATTCGCCTCTGGGACATCCGGAGGGCCGTCTCTCTTTCTGTCATGACCCTGTTTGAGGGCTTTTCGCTAGTCGTTTCGTTAGTGGGCGTTGACAGGGAGCTGCGATCGTAGGACACTTCTCTCAGTGGCAACCACTTCGTGTGCACCGACCGCAACGGCGTCGTGTGTGTGTATACTCGAAGTGAAAACAGCTTCGAAGCCGAGTATACGGTTTATGTAGCGCGAGAAAGGGAGAGTGTCCTGTAGACGGGGGCGGGCTGTTGCACGCTATGGGTGGGCGAACTCCTGCTCGGCATTCTCAACAACGTCTGCACGCTGTATTACCCGTACAGCCAAATCCAGAACGATTCCCCGACAACCGCTGCCAAGGTGTACAAGCAGTTTTCCATGTCCACGACTCCATCTTCCTTTTGCATTAACAGTGATGCTTCCGTGCTTGCGTGTAGTCTCCCTCCCTCTCGCTCAGAAGCAGGCTTGTTTCACAGCACCATTCAGTTGTTCAACATTGACGTAGATGTTCAACCCCACACTACGTTCATTATCCCCGAAGACGCGATTCCCCTTCCCGTTGATTCCTAGTTCAATTACATCCCCACGCGAATCGTGCTCTGCGGCTCCACCAACCGAATACTGGTTCTGACAAAGAACAACAGGATTCTGCTGTACGCTCCCCAACGGAACGAGCCGACGGCCGATTCCTCCCTTCTTCCCTTCCAGTATCACGACGACACAGTTCCATCTCCCTTTTTCGATCAACACTTTGATCCCCTCTACAGCGAGTCCATCAACCTCATGTAGCCTTTTCTATTCATTTCCTGAGTGTTTCAAACACAACGTCCCTCCCACTCAAGTTCTTCTGTCCAGACTAATCCTTGTTCGTTGCAGAGAATGGACAAACGCGATAAGAAACTGTCGTGCGTCGATTTTCCACCGCAGCTGCTGGAGTCCTCTGTGTGTGGCGGAGATGATGCACTGCGTTCTCTCCTGGATCAGCTGGGTCACTGCAAGACGGTCTACGACCAGATGAACTGCTTCGGCATTCTGAAACACGACAGTGCGCGATTGCTGTTGCGTGGGACTCATTCTGTAGTGAAACTGGTGTCGCCGTGTACCGCTCGCTTCATCTGCCTCGTGGTTACGGCTCCTTCTTGCCAGTGTTTGCGAAAGAGCACCTTCTCTCTATGTAGCGGTCGCTTTGATCCGATGAAGCGTAGGGGCCACGGTTTGTAAGCAGCTTCCCGCCCAAATGGAGGAAACGTACCACTGGATAACCGATTACCTCATTCACAACGCCTTTCGGCTTTCTGTTTTCCAGAATGAGATAGGCATGGAGCGAGAAACGCTGATGAACTGGCTGGACCTGCCCTCCGTCATGAGTGTCGTTTCTGAAGCGCAGGTGCTTTCCATCCGCGATCTCTTTTACGCGAAAGCAAGCTCCTGTCTGGACAGCGCCAGCTCTATCGCTGTTATGGATGTGAAGCAATTCCACCTCGGGAAGTGTGCCAGCATCCTCAAGGGAATCTCCCTCCTCTACCAGAATGCGGAGGTGTTCCAGAAACAGGACAACACATCCTGGATTGCCCTGTGCGAGAAGGCAATGGCGCTCTCCTGTAATGCGCGCGACGACTGCATTTCCGTGAGTCAGCTCTGGGTTCTTCTTTCCTTCCCACTGCTCAAGAGCGCGGCAGAGTGCGTCGAGAGAACGGAGCAACTCAAGGAGCGCGTTCGCGCGGGAACGCAGCTGCGTCTGATGCTGACTCGGCAGCTCCTTCTCTACCTCCCCTTCCCTTCCTTGCGGGAGCTGCACGACGGAGAGACGGTCCGAGCCCTCCAGGAAGAGGTGGAGACCATCACGATCAACACGGTAGATGAGAGCGTGTCACAGGCGGAGGTGATGGGTCTGTTCCTTTCCTGCTACGTGAACGCCCACATGGAGATTCCGCCGTCCTGCGCGGACGCGACGCTGTCATTGGTCATACGGTACTTGGACAGCAGCGCGAGGAAGCTGACCAAGGCGAGTGAGGACGTGCTCTCCTATCTGATCCAGTCTGCCTCCGTGCGCCTCCGTGCATTCCCTCATGTGTAGCAAACGCTCTTCCTATCCACGCTCCAGCCGCACCTGAGACGCGTCATCGCCAACCCGACGACGTCGCGCTGCAAGTTCAGCATCCTCCTGACCCTGCTGCAGCACAAGCCCGTGGGTGTTCTCTTCGAGCTCCACCCGACGCTGATCGCCTTTCTGCTCTCTCAGCTCTCCGACCGCAACACGTGCTTCTGCGCGCAGATCACCAGCGTGCTCCTCCGCCTCATCGTGAACCTGTACGTGGAGGTGGGCAAGCAGGACCGCGAGGCGTGGCTGCGGACGTGCATCGCCCCCATCGTGGAGACGGTGTACAGCAGCAGAGAGGGACGCGATCACGTGTTCAACTACATCCTTCCCGCGCTGCTCGACATCAAGCCCAACTTCCTCAGCAAGGAGCTGCGCGAGGAGAAGGGCCAGCGGCTGGCGTGCCCGTCGCACAGTCTGTTCACTCTCGACGGGTTCTTCTTGGAGGAGGCGGCGCGTCACACGGAGGACGAGGAGACCTCGGCGCTGCTGGCGCTTAAGGTCATCACGCTGGAGAAGGAGCTGGGCCTGTGGGGCAAGGACAGCAGCTGCTACATCGGCGAGGGCGGCAAGAAGCTCAGCGAGAGCCGGGCTCTGCAGTACGCTCGAAGCGGGAGCGTCGAAATCGAACTCGCTCTGATGGACCTGCTGTCCGCCACCTCGTGCGTAAGTGCTGGGTTTGTCGCTCGATCGTAGTCGTCGCAGATCCTCTCCGCTGTCGAGTGGAGAATGATGGAGTCGCTCTTCCAGAACTGCTTCTTCGTCGACAACCCGCGGTTCCGACACGATCTGGGCGTCTCGTATCAGCACCTCTGCGAACATCTCGTCAACACCGTGCTCGTGACGCTCCGCAACGTCAAGAAGTCGCTGGCGAAGCAGCGCGTGGCTCCGCAGGGAGGAGTCGAGGTGAAGAACATCTCCAGTATTCAGGAGTTGATGCGGTTTGAGGCGTTCTTCCAACCTGAGGATCGCGAGGGCGTTCAGTGCATCGAGCACATCGAGAAGGGTTTGTTGCGGTGCAACTCGGCGCTGGTGGCATCGATTCGAGCCGGACTCCCCACGCACTCTCTCCTGATGATCAGCGAGCTGCTCTCAATCACATCGCACCATTTCGGAACCAACGTCACTGTGTTCGTCTCCGCTAATGCCTAGTCGGCGCTCTTCCTGCGCGAGCTCTACACCGAGTCCTACTCTCTGCACTGCATTCAGCTGGTGTTCGACCAGAACACTCTCGTGCGCGAGAAGGGATTGGAGATCATCCGCTCCATCTTCGCCACGAACCGTAAGGAGATGATCGACCCGCTGGTGAAGGACATTCTGTACTACGCCTTCCGAACCACCGATATGTGGGAGTGCGGGAGAGGTGTGAGAGGTAGGTTGACGGACTACGAGGTGAACATCACCGCTTCCTGCCTCCTCCTGCTCTTCGAGCTGCCGCCCTCGTATGAATCCATGATCAAACCCCTCTGTATGTTGTGCTGTGACTGTGTGAGCATAGTACTGAAGGACGAACGCGTTGCTCGCCAGCTCTTCAACATGCCCAACGCAGGTGCTTCTCTCCGTCGCCTTTGAGTTCTAGACAGTTACGCTCGCGCGGTGATGATTCATCTCGTGACGACGTTGACGAGAGGCATCCAGGCGATGGCGGCGTCGAGTACACTGCCCTTCAGTCAGCGCACGCAGCCGTCGTGCCAAGGCGCCACCGCCGCCTTCACCATGCTCATGCAGAACCACCCGTCCGTCTTCTGCGACGCGCCTCGCGTGTACTGGAGCATCCTGTTCTACCTGTTCCACCTCTACAAGGCGTCGTTGTCGGTCGTCGCGGACTCGTCGATCTGCGAGGAGGAGGAGGGAGAGGACGCGATGAAGGACCTGCTGTCCAAGGGACCCATTCAGCCCGAAGACAGCGGCGTGGTCACTAAGGAGGACCACATCGCGAAGGACAAGCTGGACTGTCGCGGACACCTCATCGGCTCTGCGGACGCCGAGGAGGCGAAGCGGCTGAAGGAGCTGATGTTGAGTTGCTGGCTGATCTGCAAGCACGCGTCGGAAGGCATCGCCACGCTCTTCGAGATCACTCAAGACGGCTCCTTCGGATCGAACTCGAGCGTTGCGACGGAGCAGGACGTGAACTGTCTTCACAGCTACCTGAGCGACGCTGTTCTCGACGAGAGTGTGCTGGGCACACGGACGCAGATGGACGACCACGACATCCTCTTCCTTCTGCTGGACCTGCTCACCTCCATGCTGACCATCAAACACATCGGCGGCATCGTGTACGTGGCCGACGCCATCACGCGCCTTCTGATCCGTCTGGGCAAGGTGAACCAGAAGAACACGTTCATCGCGAGGTAGGGCGTGCGTGGCGTGTGCGATGTAGTCTGCCTCCCTTCCTGATTCACCGCCTGCTCGACGCGTCGAACCTGAACAACCGGAACTTCATTCTCCGTCGCTCCACGGGCTACTCCAAGGCGATTTGCAGCGTTGCCTCTCCCTCCACGCCTCATCCGTAGATCCTGATCGCGGCGCCGTCGCTCGTGGGCGAGACGCTCTCGCTCCTCTTCACTCTGGCCGCGCCGTCGACGGACTACTTCGCGAAGCTGCCTCCGAACTGCATCCACCCCTCTCTCCAGGCCCACGAGGCGCGCTCCAAGGTGCTTGCGAGTCGCGAGAGTGAGGCGTAGACGAACTGGAAGTCGCGCGTGCACTCGCTGAACATCATCCGTCAGGTGCTGCTGGAGAGTCGCGTGGAAATTGACGAGCTGTACTATGAGCCCGCGCTGATGCTGGCGATGGAGGCGATCACCTCCCACGTGTACGGTGCGTCGTTGGTGGATGAGGTGTAGGTGGCCTGTGAAGAACAGCGGTCTGATGATCTACACGGTGTTGCTGAAGAAGATGCTGCTGCAGAGCGTCAACAAGAACAACGCCTCCAACTACACCGTCTCCCAGTTCTTCGTGAAGTACCACTACCTGAAGAGCTGGTTCTCCGCCAAGCTGGCGATTCAGGAGCCCGTGGAGAAGAGCGAGCTGATCGCCGGTCTGCACCCGATTCTCTTCTGCTTCATCGTGCTGACCTCGCGACTGAGCGGCAACGCGAGCGACACGAAGGACGGTGCGTGTGCGATGAGTGTGTCACGGACTAGACTGGCTGACTGCCATCACGCAGAGAATCGCGGAAGTGAACGCGTCGCCGAACCTGTTCTGCCGTACGATGTCGGCGCAGTCGCTGGTGCGTGGTGTGTGATGGGATGAAGAGTAGTCGGTGCTGGTCCCGTCGCAGGACCACGCGATGTACGTTCAGTGCATCATCAAATACATCCTGTCGTACCCCGACATCGCGCAGAACACGCTGCACGGACTTCTTCTCCAGATCCTCTTCATCGCCAAGGCGCAGTCGCAGAGCGAGGATCACACAGTGCTGAACGAGATCATCGCCGACTTTATGAACCACATCCAGGACATCGTTATGCACGCGAGAGTGGCGTTCGTGCGCTGGACCTTCCTCGAGGTGGGGTTACGGGGCGTGTCTGAAGGATAGATCATGGAGCACATGATTCAGTTCACCACGCAGTACGACCACGTGCTCGCTCTCTGCATCATCAACCTCCTCAGAGCCAAGGACGGCACGGTGGGCGACCAGCTGAGTCTGCGCTCCATGTACTCGTTGCTGATCACGCTGGGACTGCGCGTTCCTCTCCAGGAGAACAGGGACGAGCGCTACGGAAAGGGTCTGCACGCCATCATCACCGTGCTCTCGCAAGCCAGTGCGCACGAGATTGTGGAGGCGCTGAAGCACATGCGTGCCTTCTACCGCAAGCTGTCGGCGGACCAGCGCAAGCGGCTGTACGGCGAGTACCTGCTGGAGGTGACGTCGTTGCTGATGACGCAGCTCACGTCGGGATCGCTTCCGCGCTTCGCGGTGAAGCCCTTCCTGAAGACGGTGGTTCTGTTGCGCGAGTACGTGACGCCGGTGAACGAGGAGCAGCTGGCGAACCTGCTGGCGTTCGCGAAGCAGCGAGAGAACAAGGAGATCACGTACTGGACGTGCCGACTGCTGTGGAGTCTGATTCTTCGTGGACACGTCCAAAGCGATTCTCTGCCCGCGTGCAAGGAGGTGGTGCTGGACGTGTTGTCGGAGGTGGACATTTCGCTCTCCTACCGCTCTCTCCTGTGCGATTTGTGCATCATGGAGAACGAAACGCCGCGCGACGATATCCCGTTCATCAAGGGCGTTACGTCCTACGGTCGCTTGTCCCTGCTGCGCGACAACAACCCCTCGATCCAAGACGCCATGCTTCGTCTGCTGAACGGGTGCGGCGGTGGAGCGTTGGTGAACGGCTTCAACTCCACGATGGCGGAGGAGGAGCGACGCATCGTGGAGAGCGAGGAGGGGAAGAGAAGCTTCTGCTCGGTGTGCACGCTGCTGTTCACTGTGTTTATGAAGAACAACCTGCCGACACAGCTGGATGCGGAGAGAACAGAGGTGGTGTTGGCGGCTTCTGTTGAGGGATAGATCTACAAGAACGACAACCTGTGCTGCGTGTCCTATGATGCGGTGAACGTGTACGTGGATTTGATGAAGAGCGTGGAGGATGAGGATGCCAGTAAGCGGGAGCTGCGTGCGTGCGTTGACGCGTGGGAGGCGAACAGACGGCTGTTGACGGATGCGCAGTGGGAGGAGCTGACGATGAGAAGGACGGACAAGGTCGACATTCTGCTGTTGCTGCGCTCCATTGTTCTCGGTTGATTGCGACTCTGTTTGTTTCGATCTCTTCCATTGTTTGAACTCCACCGAATCCCTCTCCTTGGAGGTGTTAGGACGGTGGGATGCCCCCACTCTTTCAATACACCGTTGTTTCTTTCAACAGCAGAAAAGAATTGGATGAGCCAGGCAACTCTACCTCGTCTTGTAGCCATGGAGTGGAGCGCACTGACACGTAGACGACAGCGTTGCGCGCAGATCAGTCGCTGTTTGCTCCCGACTTGGGCGCGCTTCGACTGGAACGCAAAGCAATCGATAAGAAGAGACAGCAGTACATCCAGGAACTGAACAGCGCAAGAGGGAAGCTCTCCTGGGACAACTTCTCCTCTGCGCCCACAGAGAAGCAAACGCAACTTCGCAAGACATATAATGCATTCATTCAAATCGTTCAGGCGTACCGAATGTGAAGCTGGTATCACCCTTAGCAATAAGCCGTATGAGGCGGTGGATATCAACGAAATGGCCTTAGACGTGTACAACGCCACGATTGACCAGTCCAAGAGACGAAGCTGCGAGAAGGAGTACGGAAGCGGGCTGAAGAGCAGCTGGTACAAGCTGAACGAGCTGTGCATGGACTTGAAGCCGTATTTCAGAATGAAGCAGAGCAATCGGAAGGGCATCGTCACCACTCTGGGCAAGATCTACGGCTCGAACCTTCCTATGAACGTGGACTTCTTCCAGAACATCGACGCGTCTATCAACGATGAGACGGCGTCTATGAGTCTATCGGAGCAGGCACCCGTTGCCGCTACAAAGACATGCGAGGAGGAAGCGACTTCGGGCTCCACCGTCTACGACAAGGACTGGCTGTACTTTCCTGTGCACTGAAATCACTCGTAGCATCTCCATCTGCGATGACTACCTGACATCGCACCCCGCCTCGCGGGATCTCTTCACTCCGTTATCGCTCTCCGACTGCATTCTCTCCATGCTCGAATCGGGGTCCGCCGACCAGAATCAGGAGGATCTGCTGAATCTCCTCGGCGTGGACGCGGTCGAGTTCGTATTTGAAATCCTGAACCACCGTGAGGCGCTGCTCCACGGCGACGATGACCACGCGGTGCTGCAGGCGATGGAGAACGAGGAGGAGCGCGCGGTGTCACAGCGTCCGTTGGATGACTTAGGTCTGAGCGAAGAGTATTTGGCGGAGCTGAAGAAGAACGGTCTGAACCTGCCGAGCGAGCCGACGGGGTGGAAGAAGCAGTACGCGGGATACATGAGCGGTGTCAAGCTGAACCACGACATCACGACGGACGAGCGCATCGGAGGCAGGAAGACGTACCACGACGTCGGGGTGAGTGTGGGGCGTTATGGCTAGGGCTACGAGGAGCTGCTGGTGCAGCCGCAGGTGAAGCAGGCGACCCAGTCGATCCCGCTGATCTCGACGGACGTGCTGGAGGACTGGGCGAAGCTGGTGTTCGGGAACATCGCCCAGTTCAACCGCCTCCAGAGCTGGGTGTTCGACTGCGCGTACAACACGGACAACAACATGCTGGTGTGCGCGCCGACGGGCGCGGGCAAGACGAACGTGGCGCTGCTGACGATCTGCCACGAGATCAAGAAGAACATGGAGGAGAAGGGCGTGCTGAGCCGCGAGGAGCTGAAGATCATCTACGTGGCGCCGATGAAGGCGCTGGCGCAGGAGATCGTGGAGAAGTTCAAGCAGCGTCTGGAGAAGCTGGGCCTGCTGGTGCGCGAGCTGACGGGCGACATGCAGCTGACGCGCCAGGAGATCGCGGAGACGCAGGTGATCGTGACGACGCCGGAGAAGTGGGACGTGATCACGCGCAAGAACGGCGAGAACGCGCTGGCGGAGAAGGTGAAGCTGCTGATTTTGGATGAGGTGCACCTGCTGGCGTCGGACCGAGGCAACGTGGTGGAGAGCATCACGGCGCGCACGCTGCGCCAGATCGAGAGCACACAGACGCCCATCCGACTCGTCGGCCTGTCCGCGACGCTCCCGAACTACGCGGACGTGGCGGAGTTCCTACACGTGAACCCCGAGCCCGGCAAGGGTCTGTTCTACTGCGACGACTCGTTCCGTCCTGTGCCGCTGACGCAGCGCTTCCTGGGCATCACGATCACGAACAAGCTGAAGGCGATCGAGAAGCAGTACGAGCTGGCGTACGACCGCTGCGTGGACGAGCTGTTGAACGGCAAGCAGGCGATGGTGTTCGTGCACTCGCGGAAGGACACGATGGTGACGGCGAAGAAGATCCTGGAGTACGCGGCGGACGACCGCAAGTCGGACCTCTTCGGGTCGCCCCACGGCCACGAGCAGTACGACTACTTCCGCGCGCGCGTGCAGCGCAGCAAGAACAGCCAGCTGCAGCAGCTGTTCGAGCACGGGCTGGCGATCCACCACGCGGGCATGCGGCGCAGCGACCGCAACCTGGTGGAGGAGATGTTCGCGGCGGGCATCGTGAAGGTGCTGTGCTGCACGTCGACGCTGGCGTGGGGCGTGAACCTGCCCGCCCACGGCGTCATCATCAAGGGCACGGAGCTGTACGACGCGGCGCGCGGCGGCTGGGTGGACGTGGACATTCTGGACGTGATCCAGATCTTCGGTCGCGCGGGTCGTCCGCAGTTCGACACGACGGGTGAAGGGTGCATCATCGGCATGCACGACCACATCGACAACTTCGCTCGGTTGATGGTGATGAAGGTGGAGGCGGAGGAGGCGAGTGACGCGTAGACGCCCATCGAGAGCAACTTCATGAAGAACCTGTGCGACCACATGAACGCGGAGATCATCGCGGGCACGGTGACGAACGTGCGCGAGGCGGTGATCTGGATCCAGTACACGTACATGTACATCCGCATGAAGAAGAACCCGCTGGTGTACGGCATCAGCAACGAGGAGCGCATGCGCGACCCATCACTGTACATGAAGTGCGAGTGAGCGTGCGTGTTGCTGGTGACCTGCAGGGACATGGTGGAGGACACGGCGCGCAAGCTCGATGCTGCGCACATGGTTCGCTACGACATGGACACGGGGAACCTGTTCCCGACGGACCTGGGTCGCGTGGCGTCGCACTTCTACATCTCCTTCAACACGGTGCAGATCGTGAACGAGCGGCTGACGGACAACTCGGACCTGAAATCGGTCCTCGAGATCATCTCGATGAGTCAGGTGCGCGCTCGGCGCTCGTCTCATGGGTAGGAGTTCACGTCGATCAAGGTGCGCGACGAGGAGATCGGCGAGCTGAACGACATGAAGGCGCACTGCTGCGTGGTGGGCAACGAGATGAAGCTGGACGACGAGCACACGAAGACGATGATCCTGCTGCAGGGCTACATCGCGCAGTGGCAGCCGGACCAGCCCACACTCTTCAGCGACTTCAACTACATCTCGCAGAACGCTGGGCGCATCACGCGCGCTCTGTTCGAGATCTGCGTGCAGCGCGGCTGGGCCTCGACCGCGTACCTGTACGCGCCGTGTCGCTCTCTCACGCGTAGGATGTTGAACCTGTGCAAGTCGGTGGAGAAGCGTCTGTGGTTCACGGAACACCCGCTACTGCAAGTGCCGATGCACCGCGAGCTGCTGACGCGCATCGTGGTAGGCGTCTGCTCGGCGGATGAACGCTAGAAACGCGGCCTGTCGCTGGACGACCTGCGCGACATGGACAACGACGAGATCAACGCGTATCTGGACCAGCGCAACATCGGCGGCACCGTGCATAAGTACGTGCGGATGGTTTGAGTGGGTGTCGTGCGTCACAGGCAGATTCCGTACTACGTCGTGGAGGGCATGTTGCAACCCGTCACCTCCACCATCATCCGCGTCTCCGTCTCCATCACCTGCGACTACGACTGGTCGTTGAAGGTTCACGGACCGGTGGCACTGCGAAATCGGCGTGATGACTAGACCGATACGGTGTGGGTGTGGATCGAGAACTCCGATTCCCACGTGATTCTCTACTCGGAGGAGTTCCAGATCCAGTACAAGAAACGCAACGAGGAACAGCGCCTCGAGTTCGCCATCCCCGTGTTCCCGCCCTTCCCCGAGTACTACACGCTCCGTGTGTCGTCAGATCACTGGCTGGGAGCCGACGTTATCACCTACCTGCCTCTCCGCGGTCTGCGCATGCCACGCGACAGCAAACAGCAGACGCCTCTGCTGGACTTGGACCCGCTGCCCGTGACGGCGCTGCAGAACAAGGGATACCAGTCGTTCTACCGCTTCACGCACTTCAACGCGGTGCAGACGCAGGTGTTCTTCAAGTCGTACCACACGGACGACAACATTCTGATGTGCGCGCCGACGGGCTCGGGCAAGACGGTGGTGGCGGAGCTGGCGGTGATGCGCCTGCTGGAGGCGCACAAGGGCGAGAAGGCGGTGTACATCGGGCCTCTGAAGTCGCTGGTGCGCGAGAAGCTGCTGGACTGGAAGGAGAAGTTCGAGCACCGCCTTCACCGCAAGGTCATCGAGCTGTCGGGCGATTCGGCGCCCGAGCTGGGCCAGGTGCAGCACGCGGACATCATCGTGACGACGCCGGAGAAGTGGGATGGTGTGAGTCGTCAGTGGCAGAACCGCGAGTACGTGCAGAAGGTGGGCGTGATCATCATCGATGAAATCCACCTCCTCGGCGCCGACCGTGGTCCCATCATTGAAGTGATCGTCTCGCGTATCCGCTTCATGGAGGAGAAGCTGAAGCACCACATCCGCATCATCGGCCTCAGCACGGCGCTGGCGAACGCGAAGGACCTGGGCGACTGGTTGGGCATTCACGACTGCGGGCTGTATAACTTCAGCCACTCGGTGCGTCCCGTCCAGCTGCAGGTGCACATCTCGGGCTACCCCGGCAAGCACTACTGCCCGCGCATGGCGACGATGAACAAGCCCGCGTACACCGCCATTCGCCAGTACTCGCCCACCAAGCCGGTGATCGTGTTCGTGTCGTCGCGACGCCAGACGCGCCTCACCGCGTTCGGGCTGATCAACTACGCGGCATTCGACGACCCGTTCCAGTGGCTCCATATGGACTCGAGCGAGATGCAGGTGCTGCTGGAGACGATCAAGGACAGCACGCTGAAGGAGACGCTGCCGTTCGGCATGGGCATCCACCACGCGGGTATGAACGCGACGGACCGCGCGATCGTGGAGCGCCTCTTCCTCCAGGAGAAGATCCAGGTGCTGTGCAGCACCTCGACGCTGGCGTGGGGTGTGAACCTGCCCGCGTACTTGGTGATCGTGAAGGGCACGGAGTTCCACGACGCGGCGACCTGTCGCTGGGTGGACTACCCGATCACGGACGTGCTTCAGATGATGGGTCGCGCGGGCCGTCCGCAGTTCGACACGGAGGGCGTGGCGTGCGTGCTGGTGCACGACGTGAAGAAGAACTACTACAAGAAGTTCCTGTACGAGCCGTTCCCCGTGGAGTCCTCGCTGCACAAGCAGCTGCCCGACAACTTCAACGCCGAAATCGACGCGGGCAACCTGAAGACGGTGCGCGACGTGTTCGACTACCTATCGTGGACGTTCTTCTACCGCCGTCTGATGAACAACCCCTCGTACTACGGGCTGTACTCGGACAAGCTGGAGGACTTCCAGCGCTTCCTGCTGGACCTGATCCTGTCGGTGCTGAGGGAGCTGGAGCAGTCGAAGTGCATCCAGCTGACGGACGACCAGTTCATCAAGCCGCTGCCGCTGGGCCACATCGCCTCCTTCTACTACGTGTCGCACAAGACGGTTCGCTTCTTCTCCGACGAGTTGTTCACTGTCGAAACCGTGCCGGAGCTGCTCGCGCTGATCTCGAGGGCGTCGGAGTACGACCCCGCGCCGCTGCGCCACAACGAGAACAACGAGGTGGAGGAGTTCGCGCGCAATCTGTACTGGCCCGTGGAGAGCGACATGTCCTTCGACGACGCGCACACCAAGGTTTTCGTGCTGCTTCAGGCGTTCATGCTGCGTCTGCCGCTGCCCGTCACGGACTTCCTGAACGACCAGAACAGCATCATGGACAACTCGATCCGTCTGATCAACGCGCTGATCGACATCGCCGCCTACCTGAAGCTCTGGAACCAGTTCAGGCTGCTACTGGAGTGCATGCCGTACCTGATTCAGGCGTTCATGCCGTACGACTCGGAGCTGGTGCAGCTGGAGGGCGTGAACCCGGCCATCGCCAAGCGACTGCGCAAGGAGGGCGTGACGACGCTGAGGCAGCTGAGAGAGGAGGTCCCGATCGAGGAGGCGATGAACGCGTGCCGTGTGGAGTCGAGCATTGCGGCGAAGGTGGGTGTTTTGGAAGGGAGTGATGCGTAGGTGATCAAGGCATTCCACAACTTGCCCGAGTTGCTGATGAACGTGGTGGTCATGGACAAGGAGAAGGTGGTGGATCCGAAATCCCTCGTGCTTTTGTCAAACCGTGAGTACACGGTGCACGTGACGCTGCAGCTCAAGAAGAAGGTGCCGCAGCGCGTGAACGCGCCTCGTTTCAAGAAGCCGAAGAACTACTCGTACTTCATCGTGATCGAGAACAGTCGGGGCGACATTCTGGTAGGCGTGGTGGCGGCTCGTGACGTTTAGGCGTGGAGACGCGCGTCGGTGATTCACAGCTCGACGGTGAAGCTGAGTCTGCTGCTGGAGGCGGCTGGCGAGGAGGCGTTGACGGTGCGTGTTGTGTGCGATTCGGTGAAGGGCATCGATGTGACGCAGGAGATGAAGGTGCACGTGACCGGCGATGAGGAGGAGCTGAAGAATGCAGAGTTGAAGGGAGTGGAGGTGAAGGATGCCGTTGACGAGGAGCTGAATGACAGCGAGTTTGACGACGACGATATTGAGTATGATGAGTATCTCGCTAATTGGTGTGTTTGTGCTTCACTCAACTGCTCGGATGGCAGATACTCTTCCATGGAGATTGAACAAGAAAGAAACGTTCTCTCCCAGACTACGTACGTTTCATACTACCGGTTCTTGGTGATGCAGGTGTAGCGGTCGGCGTTCCTCCTTACAGGTAGTGACGGACTGAGGAGCATCGATTTGGAGGAAACAAAACAGTTCTACGGTCTCACAGTAAGCGCAACTCTTTCGTTTGATTGCAGATTTCGGCACTTGGCGATCTCCTTGGCTTTGTGGGTACGGGAAAGGTGTTAGCGGATATCATTTGTCATAAGGAAAACTACTTCATTATTCGGATTGAAGAGAAGTGTGTGCTACGCTCTTTCGGTCAAGAGTAGATATCTCTCCCAGGTCATTGCTGCATTCTCTCTAATGGGGTCCTACCAGGAAAGGCCGTGTCGCATTTCCTGTCTCGGCTCCTACACCACTCTCATGTCCGCTGTACACAAACTGAAATCATCTTCTCTCTAGTAAGTGTTTGGATACAAACAGGAGCACATCTGATTTACAAATCCTCAATGTCCTTCTCCAGCGAAGAGGGACAAATCGCTTTCAATTTGCAGTCGCTGCACTTCGGTTTGCTGCCACAGATTTGCTGCCCAAAACCCACAAGAAGCACATTCACCACTTCCCACAAGTCCTTCGGGAGCCAGGACTCGAGCGCCACGCGCGTCTCCTCCGGCGTCTTCGTATCCACCCAGTGAAGTCGGTTGCAGATGCGGTGCACGTGGACATCGACGCCAATTCCGTCGTTCTTCTTCCACGCGATTTGCAGCGCCAAATACCCCATCTTTGGTCCCACGCCGGGCAGCTTCACCAGTCCTTCGATGGTGTCCGGTATATCGCCGCCGCAGTCCTGCAGAAGAACGGCCGTCGTTCTCTTTATGTACTGCGCCTTGCGCTTATAGAACCCCACGGGGCGTATCAGTTTCTGCAATTCCTCTTCGTCGGTTTCCATGATGTGCTCTGGCGTCAAGCCATACTCGCGAAGTCTCTTCACGGCAGCCGACGTCACCTACACCGTCACCGTGGTAGAGTAAACGCACTTCATCCTTCGTTTGAGAAGACAACATCAGTCCGATGAGGATTTGGTAACGGTACACCTTTGGTTCGGCATTCGGATCTCCAGAACACTCCGCTCCCTGCGTGTCAACGGGAGCGTCGCGTTTACTGCGCATCTCCTCTATGAGCTATTATTAAGGTTCCATAAGCAGTACCGTACTTTGTATTCCTTTTCAAACAGCTCTGGTTTCTGCGCTTTCACCTCTTCCTTCTTCTTGTCTTCCTCCTTCTTTTGGGTTTTCTTACGCTTTCTATGTTGTCACGAATCATCTGTAAAGCACAACTGCGCAGTTGTATCCTCCTCGGACGAAGAATCGGGGAAGTAGCTGCTCTTCCTTTGTCTCTTAGCGGGTGCCATTGCGATAGCGAATTCTCTCCGGAAAATGGAAAAGCGGAGAGATAAACGGCGTGTGAGAAGAAACATGACAGTCACAAGACGTGTAAGAGACATGACACGGAGTGAAATGATGCGTAAGAAGCGTAGTACTCAAGGAAAGGGTATGCGAAAAGAAACACAACACTAAAGGAAACGGAGCAAAAGGGCTATATATCCAATAGAGCAGGTTGCGAGTTTGACTGTTCCCTTGATGCACTGTCGTATCGACGAACCTCCAAATTGGATTCGTAGTTGTTGATGATCTTCACCCAGTTGTTGTCCTCACTAAAAAGAAGCACGCACTTGACACACTTCTCGTTGCACACCATTCTTTCCAAATCATACACCACGTTGGGGTAATCATGACTGACTCGTTTCAAAACCAGCGAAAGTATGGGCAGGTTCTCGAAGGAGTTGTCCTCCGTCGAACGGCTGTACGACAGCACGATGCGCGCCCGCGCCTGCGACTCCTCCAGCTTCTTCTGCGCTCCTTCTCCGTACGCCAGCATCGACGCCAGCAACTTCCTACGCCTCACCCGCACGCACAGCACCAACGTGTCGATGTTGTCCTGGTCCTTCCACGTCACGCCCTTCTCCGTCCAGGACTCCGAGTGGCAGATGTCGCGGTAGTGCTGAAACGACCCGTTCATCAGCGCGATGCACGTGCACAGCGGCTTGATGTCCTTGATCGCGCTCGTGTTGAAGAACGTGATGCTCACGCTGCTCACCGTGTCCTTCTCGCCGTAGTTCGTGTTCGTCTCCAGCGAGAACAGGATCGTCGGGCAGCAGTGGACGATCGTGAACAAGCCCGGAATCGCGTAGTGCGACGGGTGGGGGTCTACGCTCGTCACGCGCGTGGCGACGCCTACCGAGAGAGTTGTTCTTCAGCTGCCACGTCACCGTCACGTGGATGGTGTTGCGGTTGAATGTGTCCACCATGCGAAACACCACGTCGCTCTTCTCCGCCTTGCTCTGCAGGTGGTCCGCGTCGCGGATCAGCTCGTTCTGCATCGTCGTGCGGTATGCGGAGTTGTACTCGCTGCGATGGGCGAAGAATGCGCGGAGCTTGTCGACGAATTGCTGATTCTCACCTTTGCGTCATTTCCGCTCTGTGAGCATACAGGACTGAGCGCCCAGCAAGTGAGACGAAAGACTCATGTCGTTCACCTCGTCGCCTCCGTCCAGCATCTTCAGGTTCAATTGGGTGAGCCAATCACTGTGCTGAACTAGGACTCAAGAGGAAAACGAATTCGCACTCCCCTGGATATCGTTGTTGTAGAAAAGACAATTTGAAACGGCAGGATCCGGGTAGGAAATCGGGTACGACTCAGGCAGTTGGGGTGCTGGCGCCGGCGCGTCATTCATATAATAGTGGCCCTGAAGACCCATATCACCGTCGGCCCTCAGCTGGGAGCCCGCTTGCGTCAAAGCCTGTGATGCAGAGAGTGTGGAGATGACAGGATGTTGCGTGACCGACGGCAATGGCTGGGGCTGTATAGCAATTTGCTGCACCATAGGCATCGGAGGAGTATAGAGTGAAGAACTCTCCCTGGCAGCAAGCTCTCGGTTGCGTCGCTTGCTCTGACGCACCTTGTACACTTTGCAGTGAACGTGGGGTGGAGGCTTCTGGCAGTTGCACACGCAGCAGCAAATACCCAAACAGCGGGGACACTTGAAATTTGGGTCATTCGGAACCGTCTTGATTTTGAATTTCTTGTACAACTGCTGCAAGCAAAAAACGCGTTTGCAGAACGCACATCGAACTCGGCCCTTCCTCTGTCCGCACTGCGCCTTACCGCATAGATGGCATGTACGAATCAGACCGTTTCCATCCCTCTCCTCTCCCTCCTCATCCCTGTAAGGAGGCATGTAACCATTCATGTTCGGATTTCTATTTGTCACCCGTTTCCCGTAGCTTCTTACAGTTGGTATATTGCTGCAGTGAATAGATACGAAACGGCAGCAGTATTCAAAACGGATTATGTGGTTTCCACGATTCCACGATTTGAGAAAGCAGTCAAAACGCAGTAGTACGTGGTGTTGCATTTCCAAAACGAGTGCAATTCTTCATGTGACATGAGGAGACGCAACAAACACAATCAGTTCTCATTTGGTTTGTACACCTTCACGTCCACCTTGTTGTGGGAACTGAATCCTGTTCCACCGCTCTCCAGCACGACGAAGTCCTTCTTCTTCAACACAGGAGCCTGGCACACATAGCACTCCTTAGAGGACCCCACAAACTTCTTAAAGCACTCTCCGCACAGAACATGGCCGCATCCCTTGATAGCGATCACTTGCTGGTAGGTGAACTGCTTCATGCAAGCGGGACAGGCGAATCTACGTGAAAGCGGAGTGAAAATCAGTACACCTTCTCCTCCTTGCCGTCGATTTCTGAAAAATGCAGAGTGATCAGCTTCTTTAGGGAAATCTCGTGACTCCCGCTGGGACACGCAATCTCCTTTGAGGGCTACGTCATTACGGAACGAAGGTGCGTACCCTTTTCACGGTTACTTTCACTTCCGGGGTATTCTCAGGCAGCCAGAAGTTCATCTTCAGACTCTTCTCCTCCTCTGTGCGATCGTCGTAGTTTCGACTCAGCTTCTCCACCACCTCCTTCATTTCGCGGAACTTCTTCTCCTCTTTCGTCTCCGTGCTCGCTGTGAAGAGCTGTGTCATTAGAACGGAATCATTTCACTACTGTCTTCTGTTGCGACCCTTCAACGGATTGCTGCTTCTCGATGGAGTCACAAATGGAGCCCTGAACCGTTTTCACCTGCACTTCCGCCTCTTGCTACAGATAAAGGAATAGTTTTGCAATCAACCTGCAGTTCGTCCATCTGCTGTTCATACAATTCGAGTTGTTCCTCGTACTCCTTCTTCTTGGCGAGCAGATATTTGTAGATGCATTCTTTGCAAAACAGATGTCCCTGTTCACTAGAGATGAGTTGTCACGGAAAACGACAAGTACCAGCACATCGGAGAAGACACGTGATGGAGGCAGAGAGAACAGCAGTCGAAGGGTTTTACAGAATCGGATCCGTAGATCAGGCTTTGTGATCCCGTTCTACGCTTATAACGATGCAGCACAACGTACGCGTTCTTCTTCTTCTCGTGGTATCCTATATATGTTTGCGAATTTGAGTTCTTTGAGTGACGAGGCATTGTCTGGACTCAGCTAACAAACAGCGCCATTCACTTCACAAGGGCAATAAAGAGCATCACATGAATCACAACGAAGTACACCACAAGAATCTTCCTCAACTCGGGCGGAAGACGGTAATAGCTGCGCTTGAATCGGTTGTACATGAATCGAATCTTCGCATCGGGTCGCATTCCCTTCTACATGTCATTATCGAGAAGTACGTCCACCTTCTTCAGCAGAGGCGAATCATCATTCTCCGAATCATCCGAATCAATCTCGTTATTGCGATTTCGCGTCACAGGTCTCATGTTGATGGATCTACGTCTAACCCGCGCCTCCATCACGCACATATTGGGATTGTTGAGATGCTCCGCCGCCTCCACCTTCTTCTGCAGTTCGTTGTTGAGCGTGGTTAAGTGCAGGTTCTTCTGCTCCGCCGACGCCAGCAGGCCCTTCAGACTGTCCACCGACTGGCGCAGCAAGAGGAGCTCGTTGGGGGAGGACTGCTGGTCCTGTTCCTGGCGCGTCTGAAGCTGCTTCTCGAACCTACCCCTCAATGCCTCCGTTCATGCTCACGCCGCTCTCTGTGATATAGCGCTCTCGTACTCCTGCTGTAGGGTGCTGTGTTCGTTCTGTAGCGCCTGCAGGTGGTTGTACAGCTCGATCAGTTCGCTGTCCTTCCTGTCCAGTTCGTTGTTCTTCTCGTTCAGTTCCTTCTCCAATTGAAGGAGGGCATTCAGGCGCGTCTGCAGCTCCGCACTACATCGTTACCCTTCCCTCGCTCTCTCACATGGTGTTCTCTCTCTCCTCAATTCCCTCCTTTAACGTCTCCACCTCTCCGCTCTCCTTCTTCTCTTCGTTCGTTGTTGCCGCCTCTTCCAGCGCTCGAATCCGCTCCTGCGCCTCCTTCAGGTTCCGTTCGTAGTCACCCTGGAGTTTCTGAGCGTGGTCGCGCGCGGCGTTCAGTTCGTCTTCCTTCTTATTCAACTCGCCGTCCTTCTTGTTCAGCTCCTCCTGTAGCTGAGGCAGGATGTCCAGACGCGTCTGCAGCTCCGCACTACAACGTGACTCTTCTCTCACTCTCTCACATGGCGGCATCCTTCGCCTCCACCTCCTTCTTCAACGCCTCCTTCGCCTCTTCTTCGTCCTCCTTCACCTCCTCCTCGCTTTTCTTCAGCGCCTCCTCCAGCGCACGAATCCGCTCCTGCGCCTCCTTCATCTCTCCGTCGTGCTTGTTCTTCACCAGCA
>ERZ1106948.65-NODE-65-length-49859-cov-34.542848_pt1 | contig 49859 bp, 73 predicted proteins | sample MGYA00403673_ERZ1106948 | MGnify/ENA primary metagenome ERZ1106948 (study PRJEB35170, sample SAMEA104062409) | human gut metagenome | biome: human gut; feature: human-associated habitat; material: faeces | place: Denmark | collected 2012-05-07 ...
GTACTTCGAGATCATCAAGAAGGAGGGAGAGGAGCTCGGCTTCATGGGATTCTAATGGGTGTTGTTGTTTGTTGGTTATAAGGTGAGTGGGGTGCAGGGTTGTTCCCTATGCGGTTTGTGGTGGCTCTTAACTGAGAAAGATTGCCGGGATGCTTATCTAGCAAAAGCGTTTCAGCCAGGACTTCTCCTTTCGTGAATTCATTATTTATTAATTCTCAAGTTCAATAATGGGTAACGAAAGCAGTTCTTATGTGGATAGCCACGAATCCAGCGACTGGAGCCGCGGATACACCGGAAACCACCGCGATAGCTATGGCTGCTCTCACAGCAATTCGGACAACTACCGCCAGAGCTACGCGGGACAGGTGTCATACGAGAAGGATGGTTATGGTAATCCAATCTACAACCACAGTTAATTCGGATTTTGTTATGAAACACGAGATGTGAGGATGGGTGTGGTGATGAAATGGAAAGAGATCAATCTCGTTGGATGTGACTCTTCTGGTGGTAACTCGTTTCGTTCTTCGATTTGATCCCTTTCACTGATTCTGTTCTCCGCTTGATGCAATTCCCGCGGGAATTCACAGATACAGTTTTCTGAAGGAGGATCACAATTGGAGATTTCACAAGGAACTCACCCATGCAAGTTTGCGCTGTCCTTAGCCGGTTCCTGTTATAGACGAAAGATACGCCGGGATTACGTATTCCTGGAATCCCTCCGAGCATCGATTCACGCTATATCATCAAAAAGGCGCTGGGGAAAGGCGCCTATGGAACTGTGTATCTTGCCGTGGATAAGGAGACGAGAGAAGAGTGGGCCATTCCTTTCCTGCTGACGTTGAAGAGTTGCGCTCAAACGCATTAACAACGTGTTCCGGACAAAAACGGATGCAAAGAGAGCGTTGAGGGAGATCACGATTCTTCGTCAATGCCACCACCCCAACATTGCAGAACTGAAGTAGTTGATTGAATCTAACCTGTATTCTCTAGGGATCTAATCGTGCCCGATGATCAACACACGTTTCGCTCCCTGTGGATGGCTCAAGTACTACCACTGCATGACTATTATCATAGGAGTATGGTGGGCGCGATCTAAGCAAGGTGGTCCATTCGTCGCAAAGAGAGTTGGACTGGAGCGAGTCGTACGTGAAGTCGATTCTCTATCAGTTGCTCTGCGGTTTGCTGTATATGCAGGTATTCGATGACGCGAAGAACTCACGGCTAGAGCGGTAATCTCGTGCACCGCGATCTCAAGCCCTCCAACGTGCTTCTGAATGAACACTACGAGGTGAAGATCATCGACTTTGGCTTGGCGCGACAGATGATGCCCCAGTACAAAGAGAAGAAGGAATCGAAGGTCGTTCATCTGTCTTGGAATCACTAACAGAGCGATGTGGAGAGCGCTGGCATTCAAAAGCCGGCAGGAAAGCCCGCCATGGAGCGTCAGCTCACCCAGCACGTGGTTACTCGCTGGTACCGCGCGCCCGAGCTCGTGCTCATGCAGGAGTACTACAACGCGGAGATCGACGTGTGGTCGGTGGGCTGCATCTTCGCCGAGCTCCTCCAAACGCTGGAGTCGGGATTGAAGCCAACGGCCCTCTTTCCGGGGAAGTCGTGTTTCCCGCTGAGTTCGAGACGGTCGGAGCGAGGGCAGGAGAACCAGCTGGAGGAGGAGTTCCGCGCGGAGACACATCAGTTGATGAAGATCTTCGAGGTGATTGGCACGCCGGACAAGTGGCAGCGACTGGCGTGTTTGAGGCGTAGAAGGGACATCGAGGGGCTGGACGACGGTCCGATGAAGGACTTCCTTTTGGGTCTAGAAGTCATTCAGCCGGCGAACTTCTCGTTTTTGTTCCCCTCGGCGTCTGAGGAAGCCATCGCGCTGCTGAAGCGGATGCTGGTGTTCAGTAGCGTTTCCTTCGTTCTGTAACCCTCAGACCCGTCTCACCGCATCACGGTGAAGGAGGCGCTGAAGCTGCCGTACTTTGAAGAGGTGCGCGACCCCGACAGAGAGATCGTGATGAAGAGCACGCTGTCGTTTCCGTTTGAGTACGATTCGGGGAGCTACGAGATCCAGCTGATGCGTTTGCGACGACTTCTCTACAACGAGACCGTGGAGTTCTCGTACGCGGTGGAGAGAGTGGGTGAGGAGTAGAAAGGAGGTGGAGAAGAGGCAGCAACACCGTCATCGCAGCGTGACCGTCGATGATCTGCTACAGAGTTCTCTGACGACGAAGCCGGATTTGAAGCGTTGGGTTGTTGTACTAGTTTCATGTGTAGCCTACCATGAGAACGAAAAGAAGAATTGTGCCATTATGTAACCTGATCCGTTCACTTTTGTTTTGCTGTCTATGTCCGAAGATGAAATGGTATTTTTCGTTCATAGCAGTGTTGTGCATAACTCTCTGTTTGTTTGGAACTCGTCGTGTACCGTTTCTTTTGAGCGCTTCATCCTAGGAGAATATCAACGGAGGACATGTAACGATCGAGCGATATGGAGGTCCTGACCCTAGCAGAGAGGAAGGCGGATCTGTTTCAACCGAATTCCCTCCCTCGGCAGTTCCGCATCTTTCGGTGAATACCACTTTCATGGGTCCGTCGAAGAGTGAAAAGGAGAGTGATTCCGATGCCTCATCGATTCTCGTTCCCAACAGTACTGTCGTTCCACCGCGGTTGTTTCATACGGATGACAGGGATGAGTTTGCTACTGGTTCGCCCCGTATTTCCAAGGAGAGTGGCACGCAGTCTGTTGAGGAGCAAGTTCCGTCTTTAGAAGATGTGATATCTCCCTCGGAAGAGAGTAAGGATGAAGAAGCGAGTTCTCCCTCCCCTTTTCGTGAAGAGGAATCCACATCTTCAACTCCTTCTCAAGAATCCGTGTCTCCTTCTCAAGAAGAAGAAGATACGCCCACTCCAACCCCAAGTGCAGAGTCAACGCTGGTACCTCCCGAATCAACGCAAGCACCTCCAAAAGAGCAGTCAACTGTTCCTCCTTTGAAAGCTGCACCGCCTCTTCCGATCAAAGATGTCCCTCTCTCCAGAGAAGAATCGCTTCCTGCTGCAAAGAAGAAGACAACTCCTCGCTGGAACACGCTCAAGAAGCACCCTCTTCCCAAAAGAAGGATCATTTCCGCCAAAACCCTCGGAACCCTGAAACGCCCGACGCTGCCTCCCGTAACATACTCCTTCGCAAGCGACTTCAACGACCAGAAGCCCGTGCTCCTCCTCCTGTTCACGACGGCGGAGACGACGAAGGTGAGTGTATTGGGACATAGTCACGCGCAGAAAACGATTCCATACAACGTGGCGAACCACATTCTGATGCTCTCCTTCTTCCAGACGCACTTCTCCTTCAAGGGCCTCGTGTTCACGCACTCGCCGATCATCATTCGCTTCTGCGAGCAGCACGGCGTGGACGTGATCGAGTTCTATCGAACCAACCCCTACAACATGCCGCTGATTCGTGACCTCTTCCAGCAGGCGTCTCACGCCTTCGCCGCGGAGTTCTACGGGTATGTGAACAGCGACATCATCCTCGACACCTCGCTGTTCGCGCTGCTGAAGGAGGTGAAGAGAAAGGTCGCCAAGAAGGAGTTCTCGAGCATGGTTCGGAAGTGGGTTGGGGGTGAGGAATAGGTGGAGATCGCGGGACGTGTGTACGACTCGCGCAATTACATCATGTTGAATCCGTCCTCGCAAGAGACCTACAAGGCGTACTTGAAGCGCTGCATGAGTCGGACGACGCAGCTGCGCAATATGGACAGCGCGGTAGAGGAGCGTGGAGGGCGTGAGACGTAGGATTACTTTATCTTCCCACATGTCTTCCCGTTCGGGCGGATGAAGGACGCAGTGATCGGTCGTATGAAGATCGACAACTACTTGCTGTCGCTGATGTATGAGACGGGCGGCACGCTGATCGACGCCACGTATCGCGTGACGGCGGTGCACCTGGGTCTGGACGGCTATATGGAGAAGCGGAGGTACAAGAAGCAGAAGCAGAACGACATGATGTGGAATCGGGCGTACATCCCGAGCATGTACATAGTGAAGGGCAGCTTGCAGTACGCGAAGTGGACACCGCGAGGTCCGGGTGTGGACGTGTAATCTATCTGTGTGTTGTGTTTGAGGAAGAATCAATGTGTTTGTGTTTGATGGATAATCAATTTGCTTGTGTTCGATGAAGAAACGTGACAATCCCAACTCTGATGTCCAACAAACACGTCATACTACAACTATTCTTTGGGCGTCTCCGCTACAGGCTTCCTGTCCTTCGCGTTCAGCCGCTTCATCTCGTACGCCAGATACCCGGTCAGCCAGTCGTCGAACACTTCCGCGATGTCGCACAGCAGACACTCCTTGATGATTCCGTTGCTCACGAGGTCCGATACGAGATTCTCGGGCTTGGACAAGCCGTACGTGTAGCGAATCACCTGTGTCCACGTCGACTGCGTGTCGTGATCCTTGTCTACCCCTCACACCACCACACCACACCCACAATAGTTGCACACGATCCTGAACGTGAACTCGCAGTTCTCCTGCTTCACGATGCTGATTTGCATCTTCTCGATCGAATCCTAATCCTCACACCACATCCCCACACCTACAGGCTCCTTGCCCTGGTCGCCCGTCTTCTCGTCGTCTCCGTCGAACATGATCACCAACTACACCTCACGCACCCCCCAAGCCCCCACCTGTTGACTGCACGCCTCCACGCCACTCGCGTTCTTGCCCTCGTCGCTCAGCACCAGCGTGGAGTGCGCGCTCTCCAGCTCCGAACCCTCCGCGCCCTCGTACGTGATACTCGAGTTCTCGCCGCTCTCGATCGACGTGCTCCGCACGTGCGCCGACCGCGCGGGACTTTGGATCTGCTGCACCATCACAGGGGGACTCAGCGTGCCGCTACCGAACCCGCGATGCCCGCTCAGCGCGCTCAGTGCGCGGTGGTGGGTGATCACGGCATGAATCTCGCGCACTGGCGTCGCGATCTGAATGTTCGCATCTGTCGTCTCCTTCCGTGCGCCCTCGGCTCCGAACGTCATGCTGGAGGGTCGCATGTCGGTGGTGGCGTTGGGCGTGTGTGGAGGCGACGGCGCTGGCGGCTCGGAATCCGGCAGTTCGATCAGCGAACTCGCTTTGGGCTTCTCGGGAAGGGAATTGGATTCCTGCTTCACCGCCACGGGCTCGTCTTCCTCGGCTTCCGTCTCCTCGCGCACACTCTCCAACGGCGCGTTGCCCGAGTTGGCGCGCTCCGCCGCCTCGTTCCAGTCGATGCCTTCGGACAGACTCTCCTCGTGCTCGGCGAAGGCAGACAGGGCCTCCTTGTTGTCCTCCTTCTCGCGGCGCTCCTTCTCCTGTGCGTTAGACTTCTCTCACAATGCAACGATCAGCTGCGTGTCGACTTCGATGAACTCCTTGTCCTGAGGCGTGATTGTGTTGAGGAAGGGATCGTGGAGCAGCTCTCCCGCAGAGGGACGCGTCGGCGCTTTTGCGATCAATTTGCGGATGAACGCCTTCGCGGCTTCGTCCTTGACGTCATTCAGACACTCGGGCAGCTCTCCCTAGAGTTCGTCGCAATGCGAAATACGTACACCCGTTACCTTCGTGTAGATGTCGCGAATCGACGTGCACTCGCTGTAGGGGACCTTCTTCGTGATGAGCTCGAGGATGCACATGCCCAGCGCGTAAATGTCCACCTTCTCGTCGTACACACCGTTCGCAAAGATCTCGGGCGCCATGAACTCGGGCGTTCCGGCGATCGACATCTGCGCGTCTTTTCGTCGCCGCGACAGGCCCAGGTCGCCGATCAGGATGGTGGACGTCTTTCCGTCGATGAAGATGTTGGAGCATTTGAGGTCGCGGTGAATAATGGGCGGGTCTCGCGTGTGCAGGTAATTCAGCGCTTCCAGGATCTGCAGCGACCAGCGCTTGATCACCTCCATACTCAGCTGCTTCCCTTTGACATAGCTACATGTCAACCATCGCTTCCGCGCCCACTTATTGAGTGTACCGCTCGTGACGATCTGGGTGATGAGAATGATCTTGTCCTGCTTCTCGTCGTACCACGAAGAGTAGTATTTGATGAAGTGCTCGTTTTTCAGGAAGCGCAACAGCTCCACCTCACTGGCGAACCGCTCCTTCTCCTTCTCCGGCAGACCCGACACGATAATCTCGTTCCACGCCACATCGTGACCTCGCTTCGTATCAAACCCGCGGTATCTATCATAATCACATTCACCACAGCACGTACACCTTCTTGAAGGAGCCAGATCCCAAACACTCACTGAGCTACACATGAACGCAGCCGGCTGCACACACCTTCTTGTACCGTCCCTGGGGCGACTCTCCGATGACTTTCAGTTGGGACATGGTTTCCAACAAACCGAAAAACAAAAGTGAATAACTTACAACTCATCGTCGTCCTCGATGGGCTTCTCCGCCTTGTCCGAATCGTACTTGATCGTCACCGTCGTCTTGTTTCCGTCCTTGTTCTCCTGGATCTCCATCGTGTCGATCGCGCTGATGATCTTCTTCATCGCGGGCGAGGGCACGATCTGGTCCAGGTCGATGACGTAGGAGATCACAAACACGGTCATCAGGAAGCAGATCGTCGGGAACAGCAGCATGATGCCCACGAACACCGACACCAGCGTCAGCGTGTAGTCCCGCACGCGCTCCACGCGACTCGTCACCGCGTCGCCCAGCTCCGTCACCTTCTCCGTCGCCTCCTTCATCACCAGCTCCTTGCCGTCGGCCATCTTCCCCTTCGCCACCTCCAGCACCTTCTTCAGCTCCTCGCCGCTCTTGCCCGCCATGCCCTGGAGCTTGCTGATGTCGAAGCGACCCTCCTCGTTCGTGAACAGCGCCACCAGCTCGTCGCAGTACTTCTTGCCCTCCACCTCGGCGGCCTTCACGGGCGTCACCATCTTCTCGTCCACCACGCTCTTCACCTGCTCCGAGGCGCTGTTGAAGAACGCCTGCAGCTTCTCCGACGTCACGTTCTCCTTCACCAGCTTCTCGTACTCGTCCTTCTTCGTCTTGCACAGCGTCTGGAACTTGTCCAGCGTCACCTTTCCCTGCTCGTCCAGGAACAGCGCCATCACGCCGTCCTTCACCTGGTTGTACGCCGTCGTCGCCTTCGCCACGATCGGTCGCTGTCCCTTCTCGTCGGGCTTCATGTCCGCCTTCAGGCCCTCCTCGTAGTGCGTCAGCGTCTTCTTGCAGGTGGCGTACACGTAGCTCACAGGATCCACCACCACCGTCTTCCAGATGAGGTACAGAGTCGAGACAATCAGCGTAAGCAGAGCGAACACGGGCGTGGTGACGGGCGAGAAGGGCTCCACGACGGGCTTCACGGTCTCCACGCACTGCTTCTTCAGCGACTCGATCACCGGCTTCACCTCCTCGCTCTTCTCCTTCAGGTGCTCCTCCACCTTCTGGTGATTCTCGGTCAGGAAGGGCAGGAAACGGTTGCAGATGCGGGTGGAGATGTCGCGGGACAGCACGTTCATGCGAGTGAACACGTCGGCGTCCTCATCCACCTCGGGGCGCTCGTAAGTGCTGTCGGGGATGTAGTGGTCCACGATGCGCTCGCAGGTGTTGAACACGCTGTTGATCTTGTTCTTCACGGACTCGTCGATCTCCTTTCGCTTCACGATGAGGTCGTCGACCTTCTGCGTCACGCAGGTGGGGGCGTACGCTCGGAAGTAGTAGTCCACCGTGGACTTCATCTCGCAGAGGAAGCAATCCTCGGTCTGGGAGTGACTCGCGTCCGCACACGTCCTACCTTGTTTGTATCAACTTTCGGTTCAGAAAACTGCATTTCTGGTTAGCTATTTGATCCGTTCAATGTTTTTCTGATCAACTGCGGAAGGGCAGTTTCGCCGAAGATGAAACTCCCCGTTCGAGAATCAACTCGGTTGTTTGTGTTCGCGTACGGATCGCGTTTACTCATCGCAACCGCTTCCGCTTCGTCTCTGGAGGTGGACTGGAGTCCGCGAGCCACATGGAGCCACATGGAGCCACACGGAGCCGCGGGGGACTGTGAAACAAACAGAAACACCTAAAAAGTACCGTACTTGCTCGCGAACGTGCCCTCGTCCATGTCCCCCATCAGTACGCTCACCACATCGTTCACATGGGAGCGGAGCGTCGTGCTTTTCCTCGTAGACGTCAGCAACACAACGCACTTCTGCTTGAACGCCTCCGAAAAGCGACTCAGCACAGGGAGGCGATTCTCCAAAAAGACCCGCTGTACGGCGTTGTTCATCACGGGCACGAGATCGGGACTCGGCGTGAGGAGCTGCACCAACTGCCCGTTGATCAGTCCGTGCAGCCGCGAGGGCAGATTGAGGGAGGCGAGGCTGAAGCAGGAAGCGACGATGTCGGGGTAGATGCCCATCACGCACAAACTGTATTTCGTGGCGATCAGGATGATATTCCGCAAGAGCAACCGAATGAAATCGTCCTCGATGATCTGCTCGCTCGCCACCTGCAGTGTCGTCTGCATGATCTCCTGCACGAGCTGCTGCTGACTCTGCAGCTCGCTCTCGTCCTCCTTCAGAAACACGTACTGAATGCGCAGAATGAGAATCACGCAGTCAATCTCGTTCTTGATCGCGTGCGTGTGCGCCATCCACAGGAACAGCGAGTGGATCGACATCATGAAGGAGTACCGCTGCTCCTGCGACAGCACGGGGAACGAGTCCGTCACGACGGAATCCATGATGGACAGCGCGTCGCGGATGAACAACGAGTCCTGGATCAGCTCGCAGCAGAACGAGGTGATCACGCTGCAGTTGTTGGACGTGAGCTGCTGTCCGGAGGCTTTGATGATGGTCAGCGACACACAGCACACCTCGTGCAGTAACGACACATCACACGACGGGTCCAGCTTCAGCCACCGCACCAGGCCGTCGAATAGCTGCTTCATCGACGGCAGAATGGCTTCGGACAGCGCGTTCGCCAGACCCTCCACCACGCACCCGTCGAACACCGCCTCGATGCACTTGAAACTCACCATCGCCTCCTCCACCGTCTGCGACGTCAGCGCCGGACGCGCGGAGCCGCCCTCGTTCTGGCTCACAAACACTGCGAGCGATGCGATGGCACTCATATAGGAGGCGAGGAATCGCTGATACATCTCCACCGCCTGGTCCCAGGGCAGCGAGGAGATGGAGGTGGAGATGGCTTGCACGTACGCCTTGAAGACGGCGAGGTCGTGGAATTGCGAGATGTGGGAGGACAGACGCATCAGCGACTCGATGTGCGACGCGTCGACGGCGAAGCAGGGCGACTCGTACAGTCGGCAGAGATAGTGCAATAACCGCGGGATGAGGACGACGGGCACGCGCTCCAAGCACTGCACCAGGTACTCGAAGAGCTGTCTGCAGTAGGCGCCTCGCGAGAAGGTCCAGTTGTCGAAGGAGAACATGACTTGCAACGCCGTCACGAGCAGCTGGGGGTTCTGCGCGTACTGGTCCATTCGCTGGAACACGTACTCGAGAATGGAGTCGAACTCGGTTTTGAAGGGCTCGTGGGGAATGTCGGTGCGCTGCAGGCTACGCGAGGACACGCCCTCGTCGTCGTACAGGTCGTCCACGGAGAAGAAGGACATGAAGTGCTCCTCGATGGCGTCCACCACGCCGTTGAACAGGTACAGCGTGCTCTCCTCGATCGCCAGAGGCGACGAGGGCTTGAGTCCGATCTCGATGAGTGCCGAGGCGGTGAACGACACGCCGGGGAAGGAGTTGGAGAGGACGAGCGCGATGTCCTGCGCGCTCTGGCGGAAGCGACGCAGCGGGTCGTTTTCGTCGAGGAGAAGGAAGGAGGAGAAGTGGTAGTCGGGCAGGACGGCGCGCTGGACGAGGACTTCGAGGAGGCGCGGACACTCCTGCTTGATCGAGTCGTAGTGGAACGTGAGGTTGTTGTAGAAGTCGTTCAGCGCGTCCGCCACCAGGTTGCAGTAGTTGCAGTTGGGGCAGGCGTGGATGAGCTGTGCGAGCAGGCGGTGCACGGACAGCGTGAGCGACTCGTCGACGGCGAACACGTGGAGGTGGTCGGAAATGAGACGAGCGAAGCAGTCAATGAAGTGCGGAACGGGGTCGTACTCCAGCGAGTTGTCGTGGGAGTGTGCGAGGAAGAGGAAGAGCACGGATTGCTATGGGTAAGACGAGGTAGAGGCCAGCCACGCTTTTGAGAAGCGAGGAGAGGATTTGGAAGAACACGGCGCGGTACGCCTCGCCGCTGTCGCCCATCTGACCGAGCTGAGGCAGAGACGGCGATGGATACAGCAACAGGTCGTAGCACGTGGCGTAGGCGGTGCTGAGAATCGTCGCGTAGGCTCTATTCCTCAGGACAACGCGATACACGCACTCTGCGCTCTCGTCGGACACGCTCTGCACCGCGCTCAGGCGGTCCAGACACTGCAGCACCACGTCGAAACACTTGTACTGGCGCAGGTGGCTGAACGGAATCCGCACTCTACGCATCACGGCATCCCACAGCCCCCACAGTTTCGTGTTCGCGGTGCCCTGCGCCTTCACCGCCTCCTCGTAGAAGTAGTCGTCGCCGAAGGAGTCGATGGAGTCGCTGTGGCTGAGGAGGTACCAGTTCGACAGCATCTGGCAGACGGCGCGGAACAGCTCGGGGAGCGAGAGGATCTGGTCCACTTGGAGGGAGTCGAGGATTTGATCCACGCAGTGGAACGAGGTTTGGCGGAAATCGAGCCACTTCTTGTCAAACGCTTCTTGGGAGATGCACGCTGGGGATGAGATGAGCTCGTAAAGGATACAGAAATAGTTGGAGAGTCGTTTGGTGAGCGTCGGGAGACATGCGCAGAGTTGGATGAAGAGCGTCGCGCTCAGCGTGCCCTGCTGACACAAATAGAACAGGCGATCTGAGGATGACACGCGACGCACAAACGAACCAAGACACTGATGTCCCTCGTCCGGGAGAACGACGACCAGCGACGCCAGGATGTCGATGACGGAGTTGACCAAATGGGGCGGCAGATTCGGGTTGTTCACGCAGTAATCGAGAATGGTGGAAAACAAAGTGTGCATTTCATCCAGCGATTACGCATGAAGGAGCTGACAGAATCGCGTCGCAAAGGATATGAGTGAGGACCATCCAATGAGGATTCGCTGGACGAGCAACTTGAGAACACCAAACAGAATCGCTCCGTTGTTGCTATTCGAATTCAACACGTAAAGGGACGCATCGATGGCCTGAGGCGAGTTCTGGAATTCTTGAATCCACTGAATGGCTTCATTTTGATTTCCTACAGGTCACGCTTTTGCTGTTCAGTCGTACCAGGAGCGTTGCAAAACAGCACTTCCAATGCCCTCTTCAGTTCATTTCCAATCGTTTCCATGGGATCGCTTTCCAGAGAAGAGGCCGAAGCAACAGAAGGGATAGGACACGAAATGAAGGAACAATGAAGGGACTCGAACGGTGTTTGCAAATAGTTGGGGGTGGGGGATGCGCTTTCTCGTTCTCAAGGCGTCATATCGTATCAACAAAGCCACGACTAAAAGAATCACTACTCGGATGCGCTCTCTCCACTCTCCTGATCGAAGACGCCAAGCGTTTTCAGCCCTCTCCACGCAGCATAGGAGGCAGCAATGCGTGTGCTGCTCCCCGTTCCCCGACCGATCTGCTTTCCATCAACGACAGCCCGCACTTCAAAGCGATTCGACGCAGGAAGGTCCCTCTCCTCCCGCTCAAACAGGAGCTTCATCTTGTGCTGGATGCAGTACCGCTCCAGCGCCTGCTTGATCTCGAACTTGGTCAATTGCGTTATGGGGAGGGAGAGAAGCGCTTCCTCGCTCGCAATCCGTCGATAATCGTACTCCGTCTTCTGGTTGGACAGATTCTGCACTTTCCGATGGGGAATGGCCTTCACCAGACTTGCTCGCCAATCGTTCGTCTCTATCATCGACAACAGGATTTCGACCACGGTGTTCACGTTCAGTACTACGCGTGAGTGATCAGCACAATTCAAACTCGGGTTTGAGCACTCGGGGTAGTACTCCTTAATCGGCAAGTGGACAGCGGGAATCCCCAGTTCCGACGCCCTCATCGCACTCTGATTCTGATTTCATGCAAGCGTGCAAGAAACCCACCTTGTTCACACTGCGATCGACGAAACCGCCAATCACATACACCTTCGTCTTGTCAAACTGTTGAAGCGATTCGCTGCCATCCGGAGACAGGTAGACGAGATCGGAAGGAGCAAATACGGATTCCCTACCATGAAGACCACGCAATGACCATTACAGCGCTTCTTCGTGAAACGTCGCTGGCCAACGATCCGCCCCGGCATCGGCGAGCGCTTTGCATGTACTGGGAGAGTGGAGATGAAGGAACCCGGAATGATGAAAGGAAAGGATATGAATCCGCAGATGTGTAGCGAAATGTGCTCTTTGGCCTTCTTGTTCGCGTTGTGTGCGAAGCAAAGCTGCTTGACCAAGCTTAGTCTCTCCTGTGCGTAATCACTCCCTACAGCTTCCAACGCGTGTCGTCATCTTCTCCTGGTAGTTGATATCGATAGCAATCTTCTGGCCGTGCAGCACTCCCTGTTCCAGTGCTTCTCTCTCCTCCAGTTCTCCTTGTCATTCAACACACGAAATGATACCTCTTCTTGTCTGCTCTTCCTTCCAGGCGTTCCTCTCCTCTTCCGTCATGGTCGCCAGCAGCGCATCTCGCTCCTGCGCCAGTCGCTGTTCCTTCCGACGGCTATTCATCACGCTATACAGAAAACACAACTGCACGTCCTTTGTCTTCTGTTTCTTCTTCTCTCGCTCGTACTCAATTCTACTCCATCACGTTTTGCATGCACGTAATACTTCTGCTCCTTGGTGAACTTCGTTTCCTGAAATGACGCATTCTCCGCGATTGCGCTGAAAGCCAGAAGACTCATTCTGAACGATGAAACGCGTCGAAGGGCAAGCATATACGCGCTACAGAGCGAATCTGTAGTTCAATAGTGACCCAAACAGCATGGATGAAACGCCTCACTCTTCGGGTTTGGAGGCGAATGATCCAAAAGCAGCTGTTTGCATACGCAGTGCCGGTGATCAGCGTGCTGATCGGCGTGGTGTTCTTGTACAAGACGAACAGTCGAGTCCCATCGCAAGCGAGCGCGTATCCGCTTCAGCAGGAAGTGCGGCCCCTGCGGGAGGAACTGAACATCACGTTCAACATGCAGCGCACGATGATTGACGGTTCCGCCGCTATCGATTTAGAAATCGAGAAGGAGGTGAGGGAAATACGCTTCAGCGCGGCGGACATGATCTGGGACATGATGTCCGTTGAGCTCACTAACACCAATCGGCAGGGAATAGCGGTTAACGACATCCACATTAACGAGAGTAGTCTTTCCTTTTATCGTTCACTTCGTAGAGGAGCAGATTGTCGCGATTCGCCTCCAGTCCCTCCTTCTTCCCGGACATTATTCGCTAACCATCCGATTCGCCAGTATGATGCGAAAGGACTTGATGGGATGCTACATAAGCTACGCGAAGGACACTTCTGGCAACGAGCAGGCGTACGTGTTCTCCCAGTTCGAATCCAATTACGCCCGCACATGCCTTCCCACGTTCGACGAACCGCGCGTGAAGATGCCCTTCTCGGTGCGTATTACCGCTCCCGCGGAGTACCGCGTTCTCTTCAACACGGAGGCTGTAACTACTCTTCTTTGTGGTCACGTATAGAAGGACTCTTCCCCCGTAACGCTCGTTGGTGACGATGGCATTTCCTGTTTTTTTCCTGCCGTTCCTTCACGACCTAGACGAGTACAAGCAGACGCTGTTTGAGACGACGCCCGTCATGTCCGCCTACCTGCTGGCGTTCTCCGTCGGCGACTTCGACGTCCTCTCGGCACCCACTGACAAGGGCACGCGTGTGGACGTGTTCTTCCCGCCCTGTTTGTCCTCCGCCGTCCTATGACTCCTAGGGTACGCCTCCTCCTCTCTCCAGTTCTGCCTGGAGGCGGCGGTGAAGGCGATGAACTACTTCCAACGCCACTTGGACGAGTCGTACCCGCTGCCGCAGCTGCAGATCGTGCTGTCGCTCAACTTCGCCGCGGGAGCGATGGAGAACTTCGGGCTGATTCTGTGCCGCGGCGAGTACATGGTGGTGGACGCGAACAGCGGCGACGACGAGAGGCGGCGTGTGAGCTACGTGATCAGTCACGAGATCGCGCACCAGTGGTTCGGCAACCTGGTGACGAACGAGGACTGGAGCGACCTGTACGTGCAGGAGGGACTGGCGACGTACTACGGCTATCGCTGCATCGACGAGGCGTATCCCTCGCTGCAGGGCTCGCTGCACTTCCGCATGAGCGACGTGACCGCGTACTACGACTACGACGTGTACAACTACAGCGTGCCGATCAAGCCCGCGGGCCTGTCGGGGCTGGAGGCGGTGAACAGCTTCTCGCCCGTGAGCTACACCAAGGTGGGTGCGTGTGTTGCGTCTGAGGCGTAGAGCGCGATGGTGATCGGCGCTGTGGAGGAGATGCTGGGCGGAGGCGACGTCCTGTGGAAGGTGCTCAACGCGTTCGTGACGCGCTATCGCTACCGCTGCTACTCGAGCGCCCTGTTTGAGGCGGAGATTGTGAGCTGGGTGCGACAGAACCAGGGCAAGAAGGAGAGCGAATCCATGAAACGCTTCCTCCAGACATGGATCCACTCGCCCGGCTTGCCGCAAGTGAAGGCAGTTCTTTCCCGCGGAAAGCTCGTTCTCATCCAAGTGGGTATTGCTGTGACCCCTCACTGACAGAATCCGTTCGTGCTGAATCACGTGTCGAGCCACCTCTTCGCGATCCCACTCACGGTCGCTTACAAACTCAAGAACGGAAGCCGAGTCACGGTCCATCCCTTCTTCACCACTCGAACGCACTCGCTGCTCCTCCCCGCGGACACGACGTCGATGGTCATCTCGTCGCCGCAGAACATCCCGCTGGTCTTGCAACAGCCTCTTTCGTTGTCGGAGCTGAAGGGCTTCGACGCATCCTTCCTGGAGCGCGAGACGCGCAGTCGCTACCTCCTTCTCCAGAACGGCGAGATTGACGTGGCTGACGTAGTTTCAACAAATGACGATGATGGTTAGTTTATGGCGTACATGGAGAGCGTGCTGGCGCTCCTCCCGTCTCACTACTCGTTGCCGCTCTTCTCGTTGGTTCTCTCCATTCTGCAGGAGCTGCGTCACGTGCTGGACCATTCGGCTCGATTCGACGCGTGGTGCATCCAGCACCTTCAGCCCATGCGCGATGTGGTGTTGCACAACGAGTTCGATTCGTCCATTCGCAAGTCGCTTCTCTTCTTCCTTCTCTGCCTGCACGACGCCAGCGTGGAATCCTTCGTCGACAGCCACTACGCCGTTGCTAGTTTGGAGGCGGTGACGGCGTATCCTTCGGAGGTGCAGGAGCTCGCGGTGCTGCGCTTCCTCCAGACACACATCACGAGTGAGAACTACGAGAGGGAGATTGATTCGATTCTGAACACTGTGTTTGACAATCGCAACATGAACACCATCACGCCGCTCAGTGCGATGGAGAGCGACGCCGTGCTGTCCTACCTGCTCCGCGTGGTCGTCTCGCAGAGTGCCAACCTGTACACGCAGAACATCATTTACTGGCTGAAGTACTTCGCGAAGAACATATCCTTTCCTCTTGTCGTGCAGTTCTTAACGACACCCCTATGTGGGCTCGGCGTGTGCGCGGGTGATTGAAGAGAACGCGAAGGAGCTGGTCGCGTCGTTCGGAACCGGCTTCATTCTCAAGAAGAATCTGAATTCGGTGCTGACGGCGGGCGTTGGCGATTGGTGGGTGGAGGTGGTTCGGAGGTTGGAGGAAGCGAGTCCGAAGCACTTCGCCGCCACCTTTTCGGAGACCTATTCGAGACTGTACAGCACGTCGATGTTCTACAAGCACGCGCATGACGGTCTCGTGTTGTATTTAAGTGCAAAGCAGTGTTCTCTTTGTTGCAAAGCATTGCCGTTTACGTTGCAAAACACTCTTCTTCTCGTTGTGAGAAATGGCGGGATTTGGCGGAAGGATGAAACGCCCATTCAAGTTCGGAACGCATTATCTCGACTGCGCGATGGAAAGTGAGGAAGAGGTCGAGTTTTCTGACTACGAAATCGAGGATTTGTTCAAATCGAATCCGAAGGAGTACCAACGGGGGAGTAGCATCACAACTGCAAAGAACAAAGCACTGGATGAGAGTAGCGATTGCGTCAGTCGGCTTCATTTCCTTTAGAGTTTGGCTACGAAACATATTCGGACGGGCCGAAGCGCCTGGGCTGGCTTTTGAATCTGGTGAACACGGTCGTGTCGAAGGACGGCACGCCGGATCAGGCCGGACTGGACTGCTTCTTTATCGAGCAGAACGGCAATTTGTTCAAGTCCACGGTGATTTACCGGTAGGCGTGGGTTACGCGGAAATGACTATGCAGACCGTACTTCTACATTGCCGTGAAGAAAGGAACGGAGAAAATCGTGGCGTCTTTCATGGAACGCAAGTATCGGCAGCAGCTGTCGGAGGTTCAGATTGTCGGGAAGCTGGACGTCGACAAGATCGAGCATATCACCGGAGTGTAGTGCGCCGTCGTCGTCGTTTAGGAATAGTCCCTCCACGTACATCCAGCTCCTCTTCTACAACGTGAGCGATTTGCTGGACGTTCGCAAAGACGTGTTCGAGTACCTGAAGACGAATAGCACCAACACGCTGTGTATTGCTCTCCTTCTCACCGTGATGCGTAGCCATGGAGGGAGACGCGTTCTCCGAGTCTGACACGGCATTGCACACGCGCCTGCTGTCTGAAGATCCGTGCTCCCTCATTACGGACATTCGCGAGTACGACGTGCCCTACCTGGCGCGTGTGTGCATCGATTTGAACATCCGCGTGGGCTGCTGGTACGACGTGAGCAGCGAGGGCGGCTCCATCAAAGTCACGCGTCAGGAACACATCCTCACGCCCTCCAACCCCAAGGTGTTCGCCTTCGATATCGAGTGTAGCAAGGCGCCTCTGAAGTTCCCCAACGCGGAGGTGGACGCGATTTACATGATCTCCATCATGATCGACGGCCGCGGCATTCTGATCATCAACCGCGATATTGTGTCGAAGGACATTAACGATTTTGAGTATTGCCCGCGTTGTAGCGTCATCATCAGATACACACCTCATCCCGACTACAAGGGTCCCTTTCACGTGTACAACGAGCCGTCCGAAGAGGCGCTTCTCAAGCGCTTCTACCGTTTGATCGAGGTACACTTCCCTCGCCGTCTTCACCTTAGGAGGAGAAGCCCAACATTTTCGTGTCCTTCAACGGCGACTTCTTCGACTGGCCCTTCATCCGCGACCGCAGTCTCGTGTACGGCATCAACATGCAGGACGAAATCGGCATTCGCGAGGTGATGGGCGAGTATCGCGGTCGTTGCTCGGGTGCGAAATCGAGCCTTTTTCTGACATCTAGTGCATTTGGATTGCTTCGCGTGGGTGAAACGCGACAGCTACCTGCCGCACGGATCGCAGGGCCTGAAGGCGGTGACGAGAGCGAAATTGGGGTACGACCCAATTGAAATCGACGCAGAAGACATGTTGCGATTTGCGATCGAGGATCCGTTTTACATGGCATCGTATTCGGTGTCGGATGCGGTGGCGACGTACTACCTGTACATGAAGTACGTGCATCTGTTCATCTATTCACTGTGCACCGTGATCCCGATGGGGAGCGAGGACGTGTTGCGCAAGGGCTCGGGCACGCTGTGCGAGATGCTGCTATCGGTGGAGAGCTACAAGAACGGAATCATCTACCCGAACAAGCAGGTGGAGGAGCCGTGCCGGTTCTTCAACGGGCACCTGCTGGAGACGGACACGTACATCGGCGGCACGGTGGAGTGTCTGGAGAGCGGCGTGTACCGCAACGACATCCCGTACGAGTTCAACATGGACGCGTCGGCGTACGAGGAGCTGATCGAGTCGATCGACATGATGCTGACGTTCAGTATCGAGATGGAGAACGGAGTGGGTGTGTGGTGGTGTGCGTGATGGGTAGCTGAAACGACACGACGTCACCAACTACCGCGAGATCCGACAGCAGATCGTATACATGCTGGAGATGTTACGTGACCGTCCGCGACGCTACGAAACGCCTGTGATTTACCACCTCGACGTGGGCGCGATGTACCCGAACATCATCCTGTCGAACCGTCTGCAGCCGACGGCCATCACCAACCGGAGCATCTGCGCGTCGTGCCCGTACAACAACGAGTGCAACAACTGCAAGAAGGTGATGTCGTGGAAGTGGCGCGGCGACTACCTGCCGCTGAACAAGAGCGAGTTCGACCAGATCAACCTGCAGTACCGCAAGGACAAACATGAACAGGTGGAGGAGGCGCTGCCGGCGGAGGTGAAGAAGCGCGCGAAGGAGTACTGTCGCAAGGTGTACCACAAGATGAAGGAGACGACGGTGGAGATGCGCGAGGCGACGGTGTGTCAGCGCGAACACCCCTTCTACGTCTACACGGTGAAGGCGTTCCGCGACCGCCGGTACGAGTGAGTGGTGTCGACTTCGCGTGAAGCACGTAGGTACAAGAAGCTCACCAAGGCCGCAGCCAAGAAGGTGGCGGAGGAGGAGAAGACGGGCGACATATCCTTTGTGCGACTGAACGAAACTCCTTCACCCACACCCTGTGCGCATCGCCGCCGCCAAGTCCATGGTGCTGCTGTACGACTCGCTCCAGCTGGCGCACAAGTGCATTCTCAACTCCTTCTACGGGTACGTCATGCGCAAGGGCGCGCGCTGGCGATCGATGGAGATGGCCGGCGTCGTGACGCATCTCGGCGGCACCATCATCACCGTGGGGGTCCCCCTCTTTTCTGACTCGTAGGGAGCGCGGAAGTTGGTGGAGCGTGTGGGGCGACCGCTGGAGCTGGACACGGACGGCATTTGGTGCGCACTGCCCTCCTCCTTCCCGCAGTCCTTCAAGTGGAAGACGAAGAAGGGCGTGTACCCGATGGCGTTCCCGTGCGTGATGCTGAACTACCAGGTGCACAAGCTGTACACGAACCACCAGTAAGCGAGGCGTGTTGGCGTGAGTCGCAGATACCAAACCGAGATCGACCCGGTGAAGCACGTGTTCAACACGCGGTCGGAGAACAGCATCTTCTTCGAGCTGGACGGTCCCTACCGCGCGATGGTTCTCCCAGCGAGCACGGAAGAGGGTCGTCTGCTGAAGAAGCGTTACGCCGTGTTCAATCTGGACGGGTCGATGGCGGAGCTGAAGGGGTTCGAGATGAAGCGTCGCGGCGAGCTGCAGATCATCAAAATCTTTCAGTCGCAAGTGTTCGAGAAGTTCCTGCTGGGCAAGGACCTGCAGGAGTGTTACCAGGAGGTGGCGAACGTGGCGAACGTGTGGCTGGACGTGCTGTTCAGTCAGGGCGAGAACATCGAGAACGAGGAGCTGATCGAGCTGATTAGCGAGTCCAAGTCGATGTCCAAGCAGCTGAACGAGTACGGTAACCAGAAGAGCACCGGAATCACCACGGCGAAGCGTCTGGCGGAGTTCTTGGGCGACGAGATGGTGAAGGTGGGTGTGTGGTGTGTGACTGACGCGTAGTCCGCCGGCACGACTTGTAACATGATTATCTCGCGCTTCCCGCCCGGACAGCCCGTCACCGAACGCGCCATTCCCACGCCCATCTTCAACACAGAACCCAAGATCCGCAACTACTTCCTGCGCAAGTGGTCGAAGGATAACTCCATTCAGGACTTCGATATTCGCAACTTCGTGGACTGGGACTACTACATCGACCGCTTCTCCACCACCGTGCGCAAGATCATCACGATCCCCGCGGGAATCCAGAATATCGACAACCCGGTGGCGCGCGTGAAGGAGCCGGACTGGCTGCGGCGCGTGATGCAGGAGAAGCGCGCCACCACCAACCAGAAGCGCATCAGCGACCTGTTCAAGCACGTGGCGCCAGCGACGAGCGTGCGCGAGGTGAAGGGTGTGGAGGCGCGTCAAGAGAGTGTGGAGGAGCGTGAGGTGAAGGGCATGGAGGCGAATGAAGGGGATGTGAGCACGCACGAGGAGGACGAGATCAACGAGGACATGCCACAAGAAGACGCGACACCTGACTGGGAGACGAGCGAGGAGCCGGCAGTTGCAAAGAGCCGCACATCGGTGAAGAGATCGAGCGACTTCGCCGAGTGGCTGAAGCAGCGCAAGGTGACGTGGGCGGAGTCGAGACGACGACTGAGCGAGGTGAATCGTCCGCTCCCTCTGCGTTCCACGACGTCCTCGCAGAACAACGGATACTACCAAATCCTCGAGATCCAGCTGCTCGCGGATTCCAACGTGGTGCTGTGGGCAGTGAACCCCACGGGTCAGTTGCAGCGCATCCCCGTGGAAGTGATGCACACGCTGTACCTCAACAGCAAGAAGCCGCTGGAAGACCCGTCGCTCCACCCGCTGACGGCGACGCTGCCGATGGAGCAGAACGAGCCGAATCGCTACTTGTACTCGCTGACGGTGCGGGAGGGAAAGGTGAGCGAAACGGTCGACGCGCTGTCGCGTGCGTACGACCTGGACACGATCGAGGGCGTGTACGGCAGCAAGATGCCGGCTGAATTCAACATGATTCTGACCACGGGATGTGTGTGTCGCCTCTTCCTCCCCACGGCGGAATCCTCGCTGGGTATTATGCGTCACGTGGTCGCGCTGGACAAGAAGGGACTGAACATGGACAACATTGTGTACCTCACATCATCGCAGTACCCGTACCTGACGTGAGTGTGCGAGGTGGGCGTGACGCGTAGAACCAAGTCGGCAAGAATCGGGCGGATTTTTGTCTACAACTGGATGATGGACAGTAACCGCGGAATTTGGATGCTGTTCCGCGTGCGCGAGAACAACCAGGAGCTGAGCGGTAGGGTTGACAAGCCGGTTTGACAGGCAGACGAAGACGAGGCGAAGAAGACCTCCTGCTCCTTCGACTGCACGGTGATCGAGGTGAACGCCGCCACCAATCTCATCGACAAGGTGCCCTACAAGCGACTGCTGTCCCAGTCCTTCCCCTCCAGAAATCCGGCCGATTTTTCGGTGCGTGTGGAAACGGTGTCTTCGGCGACGGCGGCGTTCGCAGCGGTCAACCAGTACTTCGCCACCTTCCTGTCCTCGCCCCACGCGATCCACATCGTGCACGTGAAGTCGTCGTTGACGAAGACGGAGCTGCGATCGCAAGTGCCGTCGCTGAACGAAACGCCTCTGCTGGTGGAGGAGTTGGGCGTGGCCGACCGAAAGGTCAGTGATCTGACGTGGCGACGTGACGTCGCGGTGAACGCGATTGCGGGCTTCGTGGGGTCGTTCGACTCATTCCTGGACCGCCTGCAGAGCGCGCGCTACGCGCAGATCCCCGTGTGCAACTTCGGCACGGACCTGGGCGTGTGCATGATGGACGTATGCTACGGCCGGCTGCTGAAGGAGAACAAGCACCTGCTGTGGTGCAGCCAGGAGGAGCCCGACTTCGGCGGACACAAGCTGAACGAGGGCTTCGACGACTCCTTCGTCTGCGCCAGCCACAACGAGAGTTCGGTGAGCCGGTGCTTCTGCTACGACATGCGCTGCTACAACGTCTGCATCAACGCGATCCGCCACTGCGACTATCTGCAGGAGACACAGAGTCGCGACGTGGTGAGCGAAGACGACGGCTGCGGCAAGGCGTTCGAGGTGCTTCGGCTGCTCGTGAGCCACCTCCTCCAGGACGTGACGCTGGACAAGAACGCCACGGCGAACTTCCTCCTGATGAACGTGAATCGTTGGTTGCTGAATCGCCGCGCGCTGCTGTTCAACCCGCTGCTGATGCGCGTGGTGTACCGTCTGATGAATCTCATGTTCACGTCGGTATGGCAGAATTCGGGGGGATTATGGGTAGATGCTGCAGGAGCTGAAGCGAATGGGGTTAGGGATCATATATGCGTCGTACGACCGCTTTGTTGTCGCGACGCACAAGTACTCATTCGATGACGCGAAGTCAACACTCTCGTAACTCCCTCGTTGTTGCGTTATGCCCAGATTCATTATCGATACCGTTCAGTCAAAGGACGTGTTCAGGCTAGTCAACTTCATCGCGGACAACGTGTTCTCCTCGCTCATCTGGTACAACCCCAACAACTTCGCCGGGTATGTCGTGTGGAGCGAGTCGGACGAGGGCGAGGCGCAGAGCTGCGGCGTGTTCTCGCAGTGGTCCTTGGCGAGCTTTCTGCCGGAGCGACTCAACGCGTACTTCCTGGCGGTGACGCACTCGTACCTGCTGCGGCCGCTGCAGTATCGCGAGGAGTACATTAAGAGCATCGATGGCAATACGAGCAAGGGAGACGAGATCTTCGGCAAGGAGCTGGAGTATGTGCGGAAGATGATTCGCACGGAGCTGTCGAGGGATCTGATTATGGAAGTGGGTATGGGAACATGGAATGAGCGGTAGATTTCGCAATTGCTGTCGGACACGAATCAGGAGCTGCACGTGTTCCCCGACGAGCTGAAGCGCTACTACAACCTCACGAATCCGATTTTGGAGCTCGTGAAACTGATCTGCCTGGTGATGCAGATAGAGAAGAACGTCGACCAGGAGGTGGTGATTCTGCGCAGACAGCTGCTGCGCAACATGCACGTGAAGGAGTACTCGGAGGAGGCGCAGTTCGTGGACCCCTTCAACTCGTTCGTGATTCCCGCGGTCTTTTGTCCCTTTTGCAACGCCGTGCGGAACCTGGATATTTGCAGCGACCCCGACCTGCAGATCTCGGTACGCATTCAGCGGGCGCGTAATCCGTAGGCAACGGAGCAGCCGTGGAAATGCGACCAGTGCGGCAGTCCGTACGACATGAACGAGATCGAGCAGACGATCATCAACATATGCAACCGCAAAATGATGGCCTTCATCCTTCAGGATCTGAAGTGCCAGAAGTGCCAGCAGATCCGGCGGCACTGTCTTTCTCGCTACTGCAGCTGCAGCGGGTCGTGGGTGTACAAGGAAATACAGGTGAAGGATCTTCGGAAGCAATTGGCGATCGTGAAGCGAAAAGCGGAGTTCCACGGCATGACGTGGCTGACAGAGGTTTTAACGTCCTATGGCATTTCGCGTGTTTGTTCGCGAGAAACCCTCATTTCATTGCATAAGGGGCCATTTGGCCGGGAGTGTCCCGTACTATTCTAACGTCTTTCATAAAAGAAATGAAGAGTGTTCTTGTTTTTGCTCTGTGCTTCTCTCTTCTACTAGCTGCAGTACGGCCAAACGGGAGCATTATGATGCGAATAGAGACCCGCCATCACTGATTACGTGTACTTCGACATCGATATTGACGGCGAGTCTGCGGGCAGAATCGTAATCGGATTGTAGCCGCGTTTTCGCCCAGCGTGACGAATAGATACGGAGACGTCGTTCCCATCACCGTGAAGAACTTCGTCGGTCTCTGCACGGGAGAGTACGGTATCGGAAAGAAGGGATATCCCCTCTCTTACAAGGGATCGGTGTTCCATCGCATTGTTCCCGACTTCATGATTCAGGGCGTACGAAATAGATAGATCGTGTGATCGTAGGGAGACTTCACGTCTGGCACCGGAACGGGCGGTGAAAGCATCTACGGAAAGAAGTTCGACGACGAGAACTTTGAGATCAAGCACGACCGCAAGGGCATCGTCTCCATGGCGAACTCGGGCGCGGACACGAACGGTTCCCAGTTTTTCATCACCACCGTGGAAATCGCGATTCCTCCTGATGCGTAGACTGCCACTCCCTGGCTGGACGGATACCACGTCGCCTTCGGTATTGTCGTTGAGGGAATGGACGTTGTCGAGGCGATTGAGAAGTGCGGCTCCGAGGAGGGCAAGCCTTCTGCAGTGGTGCGCATTGCGGACTGCGGCGTTGTTGAAGACGAGGAGGACAAGAAGGAGGACGAGGAGACGAAGGCGGACAAGGACATCGGCCGGGAAGAGGAGGTGGATACGAGCGACAAGAGAGACGAGGACGAGGTGGATAGCGATAACCCTTTCCGTCATCTGTCTGCTAAGGAAAAGAAGGTCGTGATGGAAGTGATTCGTTTGATGCAGCGGAACTATCTTCGTGATTAAGTGATATTGTAAGGTGTGTGGCATGACATCATTTGTTGCAACAAGGACGAGAGTCGTAGAAAGCAACATTCATGATACAAGGAGTGCAGACTGCAGTCGTTTCGCAATGATCACTCCAAATCAACTCTTCGTGCGTCCACTCATACCCCGTTTCTTCACTCAGCAGAGACAACTCGCGATCACTGATAAAGTCCAGATAGAGACGCACTTCCTCGAATTCGTCCCCTAACGCCCATTTCAACCTCTCGATATCGTGTCGAGAATACAGAATGGAATAGAACGATTTAAGGTGCACGAGCAGAGAGCCGTTCACGCCACTCTGACCCATGGGAATCCCATGATCCCGGATTGTAACGACGGTGTCCAAATTGATGGCGCTGAGCCCGTCTCGTTTCTTCTGCCGAATTTCCACGCTCTCATTTGACGGGAGTTTCACTACACGAACAAATCCCGTAACAGCTTCCACAAAAGACACGGTGAGATTCATGTGGAGATTCTACTCATGAATGTAACAATGAAAGAGTGCGTATCCATCCACAGCAAGCACGGGATCGGGAATGGCGGTCAATTTGACAATGACATCTCCGCGTCGTCTCTTGAATTGCTCGTGTCCCTATTTGATCAAGCATCCGTGCAGAGAACGACCACTCCACGAAAGAGAAGAGAATGCCCATTCCGAATGCCCCCCTTCACATTCACCTCCACGGCGTCATCGAACAGCACGATCCCCCTTCCGTGACACTTGGAGCAGGAATGCGCATGGTCCTCGACAAATCCACTTCCCTCGCAAACGTGGCAAAGAGTGGTGACGCTCATGCCACTGTCCTTGGAAAAGAGCGTTGGATACGCCTTCAGTCCCGTGCCATTACAGGCGGAGCACGTCTGCTTTGTGAAACAGAAGGGCGAATCGTACCTGCTGGTGGGATGGAGCATCCACTCTCGTGCCGTGACAAACGGGGCAAATGCTTGACCGGTTGTAGTGGATGACCTTTCCAGCAATGCCCGTGTACAACGAAGCGAGAGGAACGGGGTACTCGATGACGATGGAGGGCGTTTTGGCTAGCAGTTTGGGCGTGAACTTCATCTCGAAACGGTAATGCTAGACGTCACGGCACTGCAGTCCTTATCACAGGAGTGAAGGAATTGAAGAAGAAGGGCTGGTTTGTGTATTCCTTCGAGAATCCGGTCAACTCCTCCTCCTACAGCTCACAGTTTCACCAAAATGGAACATCGCTTCCTCCCATGTCGTACACCCTCCTCTTCTCCGGATCGGACAGTGTTTCGTACGCCTTCACGATCTACTCTTGAGAGACGGAGAAATGGGCGACATCCATGTACCGATTCTTGTCGTCTTCCGAAGGGTTCTTCAGCTTATCAGGGTGCATTGTCAGTGCAAGCTACGGTTGAATAAACGTATGAACTGCGAACCTGGTAGTACGCCTTCTTGATCACCTTCAACTCCGCAAACGGACTCACTCCCAGCACCTACACGTCATCTTAACGATAATCAATAACATCGTAGTACGTTCTTCCGGCGACAAGAGAAGAGAGAATCAACCAGAACAGAAGCACACCCATCGTGTTGCTAGCTACTCTCCTTGGACTCTGGGAAGGCGCAGGAGGATAATGCTGTCTCTCGAACTGACAGTGCCTCTGTGTCATGGGGACTTGGTTTTGGCTTCGGTTCAGAGGCCTGCTGGTCTAGTGGTATGATTCTCGCTTAGGGTGCGAGAGGTCACGGGTTCGATTCCCGTGTAGGCCCATTTTTCTTTTCCACAAACAGACACAACTCGGTGTGAAATGATCCGTGTTCGCCTTGAAACGACTGCAGTCCAGCAAAGGCGTCTTCTCCACCTGGAAATGACGCGCGTAGAAAAAACTGTCCACACCGTAGTCGAACGTATGCAGCTTCGGATTGTCTACGCGTGAGAGCGACGGCGAAGACGCACCTGCAATCACCACCTCTTCTGTAAACGAAAAGCAGCCCCTCCCGATGTGCACCTGAGTAAGTGACGGGAGCGACTGGAACACGGCGCGCTGCACGCCCGAAAAACAGAGAGAAGTGGCATCACTTCCAATCACTATCGTATGCAAAGACGGCAGTTCCTCCAGTTCGAACAGGGATACGTCGATGAGAGAACCTCTGCCAATGAAAAGTTCTGTCAGTGCAGGAAGGTCTATTCGCTGAGATGTCCTCACAATGCGCACTCTTCAGCTGACACTGCCGTCCCTTCTTGCGAATGATTTGCAGCCACTGCACGACATCGTCTACGCGTGACCCACAGTCGTTGTGCCAACGAAAGATGTACGCGCAGTCCACATCGCACAGTGCCGAATCTCCGATTTGCAGCTTGCACAGCTTCGGCAGATCATGCAGCAGGAAGGAGTGGAGGTGGACGAGACTGAAATCGCAGATCGTCAGCTCCTGCAGCTCCTTCATCGCAATGTGCAGCTGCGTGACGTGATTCCAATACTTTGCGGAAATAATAACGCGACGGAGCGAATGATCGATAATCGTCAGCGCCTCCACCTGCTCGCACTGCTGGATGAAGTCGACGAAGTACGTCATGTTCTGCTGGTCGATCCGCGCGATCTCGGCATCTGCGGGTCAGAGAGGACAACAAGGAACACTGTCGATGGTCAGCGCGGAAAACATGGCGGGAACGCGGTTCTGTGAGAGATAATACGCCAGAAACCGCGCGCTCTCGCCGTTCAGCGACAGGATGACGTACCGCTGCTTCAGCAGGTTCCGACACTCGCGCGTGGTCACGTCGAAGGGACAGCAGCTGTCGCGGAAGGGCGAGCACAACATCACAAACCCACCCTCAAACGGGTGGTCGTGCAGGTAGTACTGGTCCGACTCGCGCCGCGTGCTGGGGTCGTACGAGTGACCCAGGCCTTCTCTCTTCCCCCGCAGAAAGAACCCTCGGAACAGCATCTGGTGCGACGCGTCGTCACTGTACTGACAGCACAGCCCCCACGGCAGTCCGTCCAAAAACTCGCCACTCATCACGACGTTGCCCTGGGGCGAGTACACGAAGCCCTCGCCGTTCGGCACGCCGTGCTCGAACGACCCACGGTACTTCAGCTGCCCCTCCTCATACAAACAGCCGTGACCACTGTACACGCCACGCACGAAGTTGCCCTCGTAGATCTTCACGTGGTTGGGGTCGTACAGCACGCCGTAGCCGTTCGGCACGCCGTTCTCGCGCTCTCCCTCGTACACCGGCTGGTCGTACTCCTCGTCCGCCATCGGCTCGCCGACAAACGCCAGCAGATCGTCCTTCGCGTCGTCGGACGGGTTGGCGGGCTCGGGGTCGTCGATCGCCACGTTGTGACAGAGTCCTTGCTGGACCACCAGTCCCAGCGCGTCGTACCACACCGCGTACCCATCCACCCGCCCCTCGCGAAAGGAACCGATGATCATCCCGCCGGTACGCAGGTAGTAAATGCCCTTCCCGCTGAACAGCCCGTTTTCCCACATGCCCTCGAACTTGAGCTGGTTCTGCGCGTCGTAGAGCCGACCGAAACCGTTCGCCCGGCCGTCCGCCATCTCGCCCTGATAGTAGGAGCGCTGGCGACTGCACCGCGGCGGACGCGGCTTCTCGTAGAGCGGGGTGAGTCTGGAGCTGTTAGAGGAGTTCAGGAAGTCGCGTGCGGAGAGCGAGAGCGTCTCCTTGGCTCCGAAGCTGTCGGCGACGTGGACGATCAGGTTGTTCTCTCGGTCGATGCACACCGTGACGTGGATGACGACGCTGCCGACAGCGCGCTGCGAGGGCGTGAACTGGAGAGGGATAGACAGAACCAGCACGTTTTCCTCTGTCAGCATGGAGTCACCGCGGAGGAGGTGGAGTGAAACGCCCTCGTTGGCGGCAAGAGAGAGCGTGAGCGTGGTTTTGCGCTGACAGGGCAGCGCCTCGCCCTTGTTGAGAGCGGTCAGCGCGAAGCCGTCCTGAATGGCGAGCGACACGTTGTGGTCGACGAAGCAGAAGTCGTTGCAGAGAGTCGCGAAGCAGGTGTTGATCTGATCGGTGCAGTGCTGGATAAAGAGACTGTTGGAGCCGCGGTAAAGAACCCGGGAATGGAAGGACTGGAGGAGGCGACGCACACATGTGACGTGCGAGTACATGCCCTCGGCGACAACGACCGTGTTCTTCTGGTCCTCTAGCGAAGCGAGGAGCGTCTGGAGACGCTGAAGATAGCCACTCTCGCTCACGGCGGCGTACACGGCAGCGTTCGTGACGGCGGCGGTGGGGAGTTGGAACAGGAGGGAGGGAAGAGAAACGGAAAAGAGAGGAGCGGGCTGGGATCCTTCTTCGTAGAGGCTGATGCGCTCGACGTTCTGGATGATTCCGGCCTTGCATTGAAGGTGGAGCTGACGCATGCAGAGATCCACCTGTGATGGAGATAGTTGGCACTGGGGGTGGGAAAAGGAGTTGAACGTTCTTTGCGAGAGGAGAGTGAGCGGACTCTGGGTCGAATCAATGCTCTGGCAGACACCCGAGGACGATTCGCCCTTCTGGAGAATACAAACATGGATATAGGAATCCGTCAAGTCCAAATGAATAATACGCGTATCCCTCTCTGGGATAGGCAAGTAATGAGGCAGAATCGAAGAGGAACACACAGACTGAACAGAGGGAATCCCACAGGACTGCAAGGCGGTCTCCAGCATTGACACCGACTCGCGCGGAATGCAATCGGGGAAGAGCAGGAACGCGACAGAGGGGACGGATTCATACTGCGTTTGCCACCGCTTTAGCCGGGACGAGAAGAACGATTCCCATATATCCCGGATAGCGATGTCGCACCCCTCTCCCGCGTCGGAGGAGCTCTTCCCAACAAAAACGCGATCCTCCGTCCGATAACGAAAGAACCACGTGTTGCAACCAAGCGGTACGTTCGACTGGTCACGGTCGCTGGGAGGAAGAAGCAGCTGGAAAAGATTGAACAGGGCAGTGTCGATTTCGTAGTAGTGTTGCTTCCGAAGAGCGAGTTGCGGTGCGATTTGAAACGAGTCGTCCTCGGCCAAGTCGTAGTAGCACCCACTCTCTATTTCCCCCGTCTCCGTGTGTAGCCAACGGTATGAGTCGAAAAGGCGCTGAACAAGCAGTACACTCTCATCCTGGACGACTACGAACAAAGGGTTGCTCGCCATACGAAAAAGTGACTCCAACAAACATGCCAAGTGGCTACGCGTCGATATACTGCTTTGCAAAATCAACGAACGTCATAATGTCGTTGAACGTCGTCAAATAACCCAACGAGATACGAACTAGTCGTCAGACAACCAACGCGCCGCCTACTTCCGCCAACAGGATGACCGTTGACCATGTCGTTCGTATCCGAGCAGGAATCCTTCTCCACTGACAGTCTAGCCATCACATCGCTCCTCCGCTCCCACTTCCTCAGCACCTCGTCCGACTCGTGCAGGTACTTTCTGCACGCTCCCGGGTTGCAGTGGCACCCCGTGCGGATGTGGATGTTCTGCTTCGCCGACGCCGTCTGGATCTCGTAGTACCCGATGTACGAGCCGTCGCTGTGGAGGAAGTTCAGCGAGATGATGCCGCCCTGCACGTCCTTGTTGTTCGCGTTGTGCTTGCCGTAGATCTCCACCAGCGGCTTGCCGTTGCTACGCGTCACGCCACCCACGCACACGCACCTGTGGTGCAGACTCGCCAGCTGCTCGTAGAGGTAGCGCGTGAGCGCGTGGACGTGTCGGTTGATGTTGTCGATGCCCAGCTCCTCGATGGAGTCGAAGCCGTAGTGCAGGCACGCGATGCTGAGGAAGTTGATGGTGCCGTCCTCGTAGCGCGAGCACGGACGACCCTACGCCTCACGCTCTCGCGCAGAACCCACGTGGAACACGCAGTAGTGGTCCTTGTCGCTCGCCATCGAGACGGTGCCGCCGCCCCAGTACAGCTTGTTCATCACGTCCAAGTTCTTGTTGCGGATCAGCAGCGCGCCCAGACCCGTCGGGAAGCCGAACATCTTGTAGAAGGACATCGACACGAAGTCGGGCTTGTACAGCGAGAGGTCCAGGCGGTTGGTGGGGACGAACGCGGCCGCGTCCAGCAGCACGAGCCACTTGTGCCCGTTGTGGAAGTACTCTTCCTGCACCTGCTGGATCCAGCTCAGCGGGTACTTCACGCCCGCGAAGTTGTCCTCCGCGGGGAACGCGAACAGGCTGTAGGTGTAGTTCTGCTGGCGGTGCCCGTACATCTGCTTCAGGTCGTCCTCGCACTTGAAGGTGCACGCCTCGTCCTTGGGAAGATCCTCCTCATTCAGCACGCGGAAGCCGTTGCCGAAGCGGTACGCGTACTCGCGGATGCCCAGCACGGAGTTGTGGTTCTAGGATGAAGAGGAACAACCGCACGCACCTCCGCAAGGTAATAGAAAACGCTGTCCTTCGTCCAGGGGAAAATCTCTCCGACAGTGTGCAGCGCGCCCGTGGCGCCGCTCGTAAAAACGACGGAGTACTCGCTCGGAGACGCGTGGAAGTAAGTCAGAATGCGCTCGCGCATGTTCTCAACCTACGCTCGATTCCGACGCCAAGCCATACCAGGTGCTCCGTGTTCAAACTTGAGGGACTGCGGCTGTGCGCATTGCCGTAAACGCCGTTCAGCAGCAGATTGGAGCACTTCTGAATCTGCGACTCTCTGTACATGCCGGAGCCGGTGTAATCGAGATAGACGGCTCCCTTCAAACGCTTCATATCCGACTCGCGGATATCGTCGATTGTGTTGTTGTATCCGTAGTCGTCTCCGAACTTGCTCATGAAGTCCATGAATTCGGGACGGCTGATCTCGTCTCGAACCTCGTCGTCTTCGAGAAAGGTCGGGAGATCCTCAAAGTCCACGGAATACCCGAATACGGTGATAGCCAAAAGGGCGAAAAGGAAAACGCGCTTCATAAGGAAAAAGTGAAGGGATCGGGGTCAAGGGATAATGAAACGCCCGCGAGTTTCGGCGAAGAACATGCACAGCAAAGGAACATGCCGATTGCAGTTTGGTTTGCTGACGCTTGTGGACTGGAATGCAGAGGTGATGCTGGTCTCGCAGGAGGAATGGCTCAAAATAGAGCATGTTGAACTTGTTGAAGAACAGCAAGCGTTCCGAGAGCGTTCGGACTTCATTTCCGTATCGATGCGTAGATTCTGGTGACGCTGAAAGCCCTGAATGCCACTTCGTATGCGATCACCATGGTTGACGAGGAGCCCGTTCCGCACTGTTGCGTCGTTTCATTTCATAGGAAACTATCTACGAAAAGGAGGGTGTGAAGCTCAATAACGCGTATGACGTTTTAAAGTGCGTTTGTCTATTCCATTCGTAATGGGAAGGGAGTTGTGCTCGGAATCCCCGCTTTACGGAACGCTGGAGCCTGAGAAGAAGAAGCTCGTGGACGAGGTGCAATTTCTCCTGCGTATTCATGGAGTAGTGGATGGCCTTCTGCAACAATGAGCTGGAAGTTCCTCTCTCCGTCCTTGTGTGGCTGGCTGCGGGTCTTCTGACGCGTGAGCAGGTGAACACCGTGGTGCGTTTTTCGTTCTTGCTTTAATCCGTTAAGGCCGAAAAGAAGGCGCGTTCCGACATCATGTGCTTGCTTCGTCGATTGGAGCTTCGTCTGAAGGAGGCTCCCTACCTCGCGGGCGACGATCTCTCGGTGGCCGACATCACAATTGCCTGCTGTCTGCGCCCCCTGGTGACGACCGTGATTGGCGAGGTGGAGAGAAAGAACTTCCCCAGCGTCTGCGCCTGGATGGAGAAGCTCTACACTTCCGTAGAATCGAGACGCGGACGTGATGTGTAGAGTCTCTTTATGGACACCGTGGGCGAGACCGTGCTCCTGGCGAGTGCGAAGAAGGGCAAGAAGAAGAACTGGAGTGTTTGTTGCCAACAAATGAGCGCACAACAGCTGTTTGATATATGCGACCACGTCGTCCACGGGAGGCAGCGCTCCCTTCCCCTTGTCCCCGCAGGCTAGCATCTTCTCCACGGGCTCGATGACATGCACTCCCCAGGAACGCAGTCTGTTCAACTGTTCCTCCGTGAGGGGATGGTTGTACATCTCCGTGTTCATGCACGGAGCGACCTAGTGAACAGAGAATTATTGGTGGCGCATACGACAACCGGCTTCGATCGTCCCCAGGCCCGGTAGGTGCTTGTGAGCAGATTGTCGCAAATCCCCGTCGTCATCTTCGCCAACGTATTCGCCGTCAGTGGGACGATCGCGAGCAAGTCGCCCTCTTTGCGCATCTGGAGATCAGCACGGACCAACTCCCCCACCTCCACGTGGACCACGGGATCCTTCTTCACGCTGTGGTAGTGGTCCCACTCGTCGTTGTCCTGAACGATGGGGACATGCAGCTTCTCGAACGACGCATACGCTTCGGGATTGTATCTACACTGAAACGGAAACGGCAATCCGACTGCTTGGCGATCTCCAGAAAGGTGAGGGCAGGCTTCGTAGCGATAATTGTGACCTAAACGTGAGGAGTCTGTCGCTTTCCTCACGGTGGCAAAGGAGTCCAGTTTCACGCACAGTTCAGGAACCTACACGACTTACAATGAGGATTCTGCGAGTACCTTCACGGTTGCCACACTTCCCGTAATGCCCAACACAATGTGCGGCTTCTTCCGCTGCGCAGTTTCCTGACTCATAACAAACAGACGAACGGAAGAATTATTCGGGAAGAGAACTATAGGACACTTTATTGTCTCGAAGCAGCGGACTCAATTGCGAGTAGACGCAGTACAGCTCGACAAAGAACTGAATAAACATGATGACAAATCTCCAGATGGTGGGGATCTTCTCGATGAGCGGGAAGAAATACATGACTATGCATGAGTGAAACACGAACGGAACAGACAGGCAATCGCGCCATGCGTTCCCAGCAGCAGCAGCAACGATGACTTGCATCCCATCTTGCTACCCATCAGCACGGACGTCGCCTTGTTGAATCCGAGGAGAAGAACGGAGAGGAAGTAGGAGTAAAAGAGGAAAAAGAACAGGTAGCCTTGCGAAGGGAACAGCTGATAGGGGACGATCTCCACGGAAATGTCCCAGAAGACCCCAATCAGCGCGGCTACGATCATCTTCACCACGCCCGTCGCCATGCCCGTCGCCACCAGCTTCTTGCCCACGTAGGGGTGGAGGAGGACCGTGAGATAGGAGACGGCGCCGATGACGTAACGCGCCACCGCCAGGCACGCGCCCAGCATCAGCAGCAGCCACGCGTAGGTGAAGAAGAAGGACTCGTTCAGCTTCCTGCGGAAGGACAGCCAGTAGTCGTTCATGATGAAGATGTACTTGTACGCGAACCAGTGCGTGGGGAGGAAGAAGTCGCGGTGGCCCAGCGTGTAGTGGAAGCTGATCGAGTACACGGGGAAGTCGCGGTCCTTCGTGTTGCTGCAGCTATACAGGTCCCAGTTGAACTTCTCGTACCACATCATGTTCGGGAAGTTCACGTAGTTCAGGTAGCGGCGGATGTTCACTCTACCGGTGAGGGCGGCGCTGCTGGCGTACCCGTCCGACTCCGCGTCGCCGATGTCGAACACGGGTCCCGCTTGCGAGAGCTCGTACAGCTCGGTGGAGTAGTAGCCGTAGCGGTTGTACAGCGCGTACTGGTTGTAGGTGGCCTCGGAGTGGACGCAGTCGTCGAAGATGCGGCGCGTCTCCTCGTGGCCGGGGGTGATAACGATCATGTCGTTCTGGTAGATCTACGGAATACAGAGAGCGCGGCTCGTACGAGTGGCTGCTCGTCCTTGAGGCACAGATACGAGCAGTTGAACAGGGAGTCAAAGTTCTCGTGGAAAATGGTGTAGTAATCCACGAAGATCACTCTCTTGTATTCCGTAAGGCTCCAGAGAGTGATTATATTCATCATCTTTTGGTAATCCGCGTGAATCTTCCTCTGCTTGTACGCATTGACGATGTTCATCGACTTCACGATCATTCCGTCCTCACGCAGCTGCTTCTTCTCGTGCTCGCTCGTGTCTTCCGTTACGAGCACCACAAAATCCGCAACGGAGTTCATCTTCTGAAAGGACTTGTACATGGTGCGAATGCCGATAAAGTCGGACAGCGACAGCTTGTCGCCGGGATAGTAGATCGTTGCAAAGGCATACTTGGGGTCCGTTGCGCCGACAACACTGATTGACAGCAGAAGTCCAAGGATCAGCAAGCTACTCATCAGAACCGCTGCACAGTGCGTCACATGTGAAATCGCATAAAGGGGAGGAGAGGGTTAAGTCTTTGTGTGATTCTCGGAAAAAGGAGTAGGTTATTGGCAGTGCTGTGCAAAGAGAACGGTGGATAAACAAACAGAGCAAGAGTGATAGTCGTAGCTCCACACATGCATCAGGTGGTTGTAGAAACTGCAACTGCCCACATAACCCTCCAGCCGATCCACATCCGATCCCTTCTTGTAAACGTAATCGACGCCATACGCAAGCGATTCTGTTCCCTGCTCCAAATACACCACGCGCTCGTTGAAGCGGCGATCTGCGTCGTAGTTCATCACAATAAAACCCGCGCGCATCGCCGCCAACAGCAATTCGTTCTTTGTGCCCGATGTGGCGGAGGCCGCACCGTCCACATAGTAGTTCGCGTTGTGCTTGTACTTGATGCGCCAAATGCCCGCATTGTTCTGGACATCGTAATCACTCACAGCGTGTCCAAAGTTCCGCTTGTCAAACAGACGCACGTGCCCGTCGTAGCTGCCCACGGTGATATAGGAGGGATCGCCCTTATTCCAGCACATGGATGTCACGCCCGCCTCAAACTCGCTGCACGTCGCCACCGGTCGTGACGACGCTCCCTGCAGACGAAGGTCCCACAGCTTCATGATCCCGTCGTCTCCTCCAGAGAACACGGCATTCTTGTCCTGGGGATCGAAGGACGTGATCCAGACCTCGGCGGGAATCGTTGTGTAGGGGAGCGTGTGCGCATTCCACTTCTGGAGGACTTCCAAGGAACCGTCACGACGACCGCAAATGGACATCTGTCCGTTGGATAGGGACACAGCCACCAGTGGATCCGAATCGGCTATCATCTGGTTGCTCCAATCGACGCTCAGACAAATCGTACTCTCGTCCACCACAAGAATACGCTCATCACTGCCCCACATGTGCTCTGCATCACTATAAATGTCCAGCGGTTGGAGAGAAAGATAGCCGTCAGAGAGAGCGATTGCCAGCACGTGATCCTTCCCCACACACTGCGGGTTGAACTTCATATCCAGCACACCGGACGTGTCGATATGTGAAAAGGTGTGCACGCAGTTTTCCTCCCCCTACAAGCTCATTTGGACCCAGAATGCGAATACCTCAAGTTGGTGAAGCGTGATTCTTCCGTTCCGCTTCCGCGTCGCTTCGTCTAGCTGATAGGTGCCCGAGAGGAAGAAACCTACACATCAGTCTCAGACCGCGCAACCACCCTCGTGACTGTTCGGAATCGCCTCCACGGAGTCTGCAAGGATGGATGTGTCGTATTCGAAGAGAGTCTGCTTCATCCAACAAACAACTGCCCAAAAGCACCCTCTAGGTTTACATTGCAATGCTACTCACAGTGGAAATCAACGTCAAAGCCATTCGCGTTGATAATCTTGTCTCGATACTCGTCGATGTTCTCGGGTGTGAGTTTGACTAACGAGCGTCTCGTCAATCTCTACGAGATTAGGCCCAACGATGAAGACCACTTTCTTCGTAAAGGGACAAGTGTTCTTGGGATTCCGATTCAGCACCTTCACCCAGGAATCGTATCTGCATATGACGGCACTTACAAACAACTACCCCATTACATGACCGTACGGACTAATTGTGGGCTTCTCGACGGGCATCATGGTCATCGGATCAATGTAGTCCTACTCCGTCAGCAGCAACAACATTGCACACAGGCAGCACGTTCACCTCCTCCTCGACGGGGATGTTGATCTCGCTCAACTCGTCCTCGCTGAACGACCCGCCTCGTCGCCGACTGCCTCGCAACAGCGTGCTTCGCCCGTGTCGGTCGTGGAACTGAAAAACCAGCTTCCCCTCGTGATTGAGACGGTAATTCTCGTCCCGGATCTCGCCCTCCTTGATCAGCTGGCGGTAGTAGTTGCTGCACTGGTAGCCCACGCGTCCCGGAATGTTCATCGAAAAAATGCCCCACTATTGTGAACGGCGAAACGAACGCAAACCTGGTAGTCGATTCCCTTCTCCTCCACAAGCTTTAAAAACAGCGCCTTCTCCTTCGCACTCCACTTGCCTGTAGCTTGCGGCTCGCCAGGGTCGTTGAAACGGTAATAATACTGGTTCGGGTTGCGCTCGCGGTTCCGGAACGCCTTGATTCGCGCCTCGCTCCAGCCCAGCTCGCGCAACGCGTCCGCGGGCACTCGCCGCGCTGCCGAACCGGACAGCGCTTTGAACATGTCCTTCTCCTCTGTGCCTCACGCGCCATCACCAACCGTACTCGTCAGCGTCGACTTGGCTTTGCTCTCCTTCCTCGTCGGCTCTGCCTCGTCGAACTCGGACGACTCGGAAGACGACACCTCGTAGTCGTCGTCATCTCTGGACTTCTTCTGCCTCTTTCCCTCTGACTTTTCCGACTTCTCTGACTTCTCTGACTTCACAGAACTCTCCCGGTCCTCCTCCTTGTTCGCCTCGGGCGTGGGAGTCGGTTTAGACGGGGATTCCTGCTCCTTTGGTTTCAGATTCTCCTTCTCCCTCGTCTCCAAGTTGGCAAGCTAGCAATGAATTGATTGCGTTAAGCACACCATGATAAGCGCATCGTCCAAGCATAGACGCGTCGCCCTCCGTTCCGAGTGAGTATCGCCATGTGCACTCCGTTTGCGAGAATAGGAGTAGTGGTCGGAGTCATCGTCCGATTCGTAAGGAATCGCAGGGGTGCCAGTCTGGAAACGGACCGCCATTTCCCAATTGTCCGTATCATCGCTGTCGCGCTCCTCGTTCACATCCAGAGCCAGCGCGTCGCGGATTTCCTGACGACGGTCCTGGTACTACGCATAACGCACTGCCACTCCCACAACCATGATCGAGTTTAAATCCAGCTCAATCTCCCCCTTGCTCATTCCGATTACCGTGCTCTTGTACCCGCTGTCGTCCAGCAAGCGCCTGATGGCAATCAACTACGCGTGATTCCGCTCAAACGACCGTGCCTCGTTGTTTCTGCACGATTCGATCGCCAATTTCGCTGCCCCCTCGTCAATTCCCTCCACTTTCGACATGACGTCAAAAACCTAGCGCGTAATAGCCAAACAGGACTACGCACCTTCTGCCTGGCCTGATTTGCGTTGTATCGCTGGAACTGCTGTTGGCACTGCTGAATGCGGCTCTCTATCAGCTTCTATTCCCATTGTTAGGTATTCGTCATGCCCATCGCAAACACATACTCTCTGCTCCTCCGAGACACCTTCTAGAAAGGCCATGCCATCGCTGTCAGAGCACGATTCCGAATTTGTGTAGTCCTTTCCCTCATTCTGTGAACCCGTTTCCATTCCTCAAGGATTTGAATTCTGAAAACAATGGAGGGCGGTCCTTGTCTTCTGCCTCTCTCCTTCTCTGCAACATAGAGGTGGTAACGATCCCAATGCATTGAAATGAAGGACATCGGAGGTATGCATGATCCAACAGGATCGATAATTCGAGTGAAGTGCGCTTTCTGAGTGTTCTCCGTGCTTGCAAACGCGTTTTCATCACTCCATCGGGATGATGTCGCGATTCGCGTTCGCATCTGCCATTCGATTCAGCCAACCCTCGTGCTCGAGTACGGTCCATAACAAGGAAGAAGCACGCATCGTCAGAATCCCCTCTTCACAAACACGTGCTTCTCCATATAGGTGAGCAGTGGATTCCTTATTCCGTTCGGAGAGCGTTATCGTGCTACTGCTGATCCCTGGGATAGAAGCATGAATTGCCGGAAAGTGGTGGAAACGTGTCTTTCTGCGAGCAAAAATGAGGCGGTGTACGCTCTGGACGAGACAAGTCAGTGTGTAGTGATCCTTCGTTGGAGTCGTTCCTCTGCTCTCAGCTTCAGTACAGTTATTTGTGTCCTGTCAGTCCGTCATTCTACAGCGACGATTCCAATCTGTATGGTATCTGCGCGAATGCCAGCGAATTACACGAATTCGTTTCATACATATTCAAGTCCAGGAGCGCTGTGTCCGATTCCTGTAGTGTTCCTCCCTTTGGTTGATGGCTAGTCCAGAAGAAGAGGGATTTGGAGCGGGAAGCGCTGGACATATACACGACGATTCACAGGCGGTATGTTCAATCGGACGAGGGATTGAGAGTGCTGGTCAACCGCTTCAAAGGTGGGGATTTCGGGAAGTGCCATTGCTGGCGCTGTGAATACACGTGCTTACTGCCTGTCGGTTTGAGTCATGAGCGAAATGTGTCTTCAGTGAAGCTGTTTTGTCCATGTTGTAAGGAAATCTACAACCCATCAGCGCCCTATGATTGTCGTCATGACTCTGTCGCTTCACGTGTAGTGTTGGATGGCGCTTTCTTTGGAAGGGAGATGGCGAGTCTGTTTTTAACCCACTACCCCGACCTCGTTCCCACCCCGAAACCGAAGTACCAACCTGCCATTTTTGGATACAAGATTCATCCTTCCAGGTGGGAGTGCCCGTTCGCGCTTATCCCTAGTCCATACTACCTGAACTCGAAGCGAATCGCGTTTGATAAGGAGGACTAAATCGATCCCGTGTTTGTTGACACATGTCAAAGGGCACTTCTTTCTTGGCATTCGCAGATGGACGTGGACCAGAAGTACGACGAGCTCTACGTTCACATGAAGGAGCTGCTGGACAAAAGGCCCGTCGATTACGATGAAGTGAAATCGACAGCGGGAAACATCATTTCGTTGCATCGATCCTTCCCTAAGGATCTCCGCTTTCGGATATGGGAAGTCCTTTTGGACGTGGCTGAACGCGTTGGCGACTTTGATTCTTACTCATCGTTAGACAGAACCCGATTTTGAACTGATGATCAGCACACAGGCCGTAGCGAATGCGAAGTGCAGTTTCACTCCCTAGCGATTCAGTAACGATCACGTGCTGGCCCTCGATGTCGAACGCTCCTTTAACTCCGTCGAGGAGCCCAGAAAGTCGGAGCTGCGACATCAACTGACGACCATCATATCAACGTACTGCGCAAAGTACCAGGTGGCCTACTGGCAGGGAATGCACGATATGGTCGCTATCCTCCTCCTCATGGACCCGCAGCCGCCGCTCGAGAGGATCTTTCTCCTCTTCTCCATGTTCCTGCAAACCTTCCTTCCCTACGTGTTTGACGATCGCGACTGCCTGTTTTTGAAGCACTTGTTCGAGATGATCCGTCTCCTCTTGCAGTACCACGATCCTCGTTGGACTCGCCGTCTCCTCTCATGGATAGAGCTCGCGCTGTACCTGCAGAACCACAGCGTCATTCCTTCCATCTACTCGCCGTCCTGGCTCCTGACTCTCTTTGCTCACGACATGTCCCAATCGCTCCTCCTCTCCATCTGGGACCAGTACATTTTCTACAAGAATCCTGCAACGCACGTGTTCACCATACTGGCGCATCTGATTTCCAACAAGGCGCGCATTCTGGCGTATCCCTCCTCCGAGTTGCTCGAGCTGATGACGCACCTCCCGTTTGATAACGACGAGTCCACCTACGTGTTCCACGAGCAGACGAGCGACATCCTGACGACATCGAGTGATGATGCGAACGTGGACTCCGTGTGCAAGGCGCTGAACGAGGAGCTGCGAGCGAGGAAGTGCGACGCGAGCATCATCACCGGCATCGTGCGCGAGGGCACGCTCCTCATGCAGAAAACGCCCTCCGGCTTCATTCACCGTCTGAACGACATCTTGAACGACCGCGTGACCGTCTCGCTCGAGTCGCTGGAGTCGTACCACACCTCCGCGTGCCTGATGGCGTCGCCGCTGGAGATCTACACCTTCCTGCTGCGCGGCATCGAGCGCAACGCGCACTGTCTCCACTACCTCCTTCTCGACACACGACCCTTCCCCGAGTACCGGCGCGCCCACCTGACGCAGTCGCGCAACGTCACCAAGCAGACGCTCCTCAACCTCGAGCGCATCGACCTCGTCGTACGGAAGGCGCGCTCCCACGACTACCACATCGTGATTCTGGACAGCGCCGGCGCGAGCGGGAAGGACGAGGTGTGCTCGGAGCTGGTGGAGACGCTGCTGAAGCGCGGCTGTCGGTTCGTGAGTCGCGTTGTGGGCGGCTTCGAGCGGATCGCGAAGCTCATCCGGATGGAGGGAAAAGAACGAGAGAAGGAGCTGATCGTGGGCGACGAGGAGAGCGTCGCGGCCACGGGAGTGTGGGAGAACCCACGAGAACCGACGTTGGGTCAGGAGAGCGAAGCGAAGCCGAAGGAGAAGCGAGAGATGATCAAGACGGTGGACGGGAAGAAGTGCCTGTTGTACGACGAGTGGATGCGGAATCCGCACGTGAAGCACTACGCGTGCAAGAAGGTGATCAAGACGAAGAAGGAGGGAAAGGACGTGTACACGCCGACCACCGAGAAGGTGATTGTGCTGACGAAGTCGGAGTGGAGGCGGAAGGTGACGTGTAGTGGCTTTCTGTTCGTGATCGACATTCTGCAGTGCATCGAGAAGGGGTATGCGACCATCGAGAGCAAGTTCAGTTACGATTCGCTCGAGTCGGTGAAGGACAGTTGGATTGTGTGAGGGCTGTGACGTGTAGCGGGAAAGGACTTCATCTATATCGTTACGAAGCCGAAGAAGGAGGGACAGAGGAAGAAGCTGTTGTACTATGTGGCGAACCGGGACGAGTGCTTCGCCGAACTGCAGAAGAAGATGGAGCAGCAACAATGGAGTGTTTGTTGGCAAAGTTCTCTATCGTTTCCGTTAACTCCTGTGCGTTTGAATCTGGAGTTAATACACATGTCGTCGGATACGCTCGTGAAGTTAGGAGGCACGCAGAACAAAGCCTGGGCAGAGAGTATGGATTCGCGATTGGGCATAAGGGATAGCCGCCAGCAAGTCCTTCGGAATGAAAATGATGAAAATGATGGGATGGAACGAGGGCGAAGGGCTCGGAAAGGAAGGAGACGGGCAGCAGACACACATTCAAATGAAACGGCGTCCAGAGAATCTGGGTATGCGATTGGGTGGTGCCGTTTCTCACGCCTAGGTCTGGGCAATGTGGAGAGCGACCAGACCAACCTGACGTTCATTTCGACGATAGGAAGCTTCAACGACGTGCTGAGCAACTTGAACAAGGAGCATTCGGACGTGCTGGAGAAGATGAAGGAGAAGGAGAAGAAGGACGAGAAGAAGAAGAGCAAGAAGGAGAAGAGCGACAAAAAGAAGAAGCACGCGAAGAGCAAGGATTCCCACTCGCGACACAAGTACAAGAAGATTCTGCGGAACAAGACGGTGAGCACGTACTCCTCCGAGGACCTGAATGCGATTCTTGGCGTCTCGCCCAGAGATGACGATTCTGTTGTTTAGTCTCGTGTTTGTAACAAGCACCGCTCAGACTACGAATCGCTATCATCACTCTCCACGTAAAAACGACGACGGTTGGGATTCCCTTCCAGGCTAAAAGAACTGCTCGAACTATCCGAATTCTCCTCTTCCTTCACCTCCTCCACCTTCTCCGCGGCCACGCTCTCCGTCCACTCCTTCGGCCTAAGACTCAACTTTCGTCCACGTGTATACCATAATCCTTCCTTCTTGATGTGGTTCACCTGGTCCTTCATCAGAATGTGCTGAATCATCGACTCCACGCCGTTCTGCTTGCCGGAGGACGTGGTGAACTGGCCGTCCGACTTGGTGACGATCACGTAGTCGCCTCGCTTCATCCAAATCAGCTTGTTGAACTTGGTCGGCAACAACGCCAGCACCTTCTGCCCGTCCGGCAATTCAACCTTGGTGTGACTCAGCTCCCCTCCGCGCGTACCTCGAACATGTTGCCTCCGCGTGGGTTGGCAATGCGGGCGAGCGTCTCTCCTTCCTTCGGGACGGGGTAGGCATCGAGCGTCGTGGAGGTCACTCCCTTGCGGTACGACGTTTTGCGCTTTTGGAAAGACATGACTGCGAGGAGCGCAATTCGGTTTTCCGTGATATAGGGTATTGGGAGAGTCGTAGTGGCGCATGTTTGCCCGAGTGGTCCAAGGGGTCAGGTTTAGGTCCTGATGTGTTCAGTCACTCGAGGGTTCAAACCCCTCAGCATGCATTTTTTCTTATGTGGATGGAATGATGCTCTCTCTGCGTGGCGTGACGAAAGGATGCGTGCGGAGCTTCAGCACCTGGAGCAAGTCGAGTCCTGTTCTTTTTGACAGCGTGTCCGGAGAGAAAAAGCCGGTCGCGCACCAAAACGGAGACGTGACGTGGTACAGCTGCGGTCCGACGGTGTACGACTCCTCTCATGTCGGTCATGCGCGAACTTACGTCCAAATCGATATTATGCAGCGCGTTTTAGACTACCGTTTTGGGTACAATGTGTACAACGCGATGGGGATCACAAACATCGACGACAAGATCATCACCAAGTCCATAGCGACGGGAGTGCCGTGGAAAGACATTGCCGATAAGTACGAAGCGGAGTTCTTTTCGAATATGGGGAAGCTGAACGTGCGCACGCCCAAGTCGCTCATTCGCGTGAGCGACACTATTCCGGAGATTATCGACTTCATCCGCGTTCTGGTGGAGAAGGAGGTGGCGTACCCGTGTCAGAGCGGCATCTACTTTGACACGCAGAGTCCGCTCTACCACTACTCCAAGCTGGTTCCTCCGCTCACCGACGAAGACGCGCAGAGTCGAATCGCAGTTGACCCCACCAAGCGCCATCCGCGCGACTTTGCTCTCTGGAAGTTCACGAACGACGCTGTACGCGCGTCCCATCCCACTCACCCGTAGAATGCGAACTGGGCGTCGCCGTGGGGAAACGGGCGTCCCGGCTGGCACATCGAGTGTTCCAGCAACTGTCACCTTCTCTTCGGCGACCACTTGAACGTAGGCGTGCGTGTGGCGTGATGAGGCTAGATTCACGCAGGAGGCGTCGACCTGCAGTTCCCCCATCACTGCAACGAGATCGCGCAGTGCGAGGCGTACTCGGGACGATCGTGGTGCGACACGATGGTGCACGTGGGACACATGTGGTGGCAGTGGGGGAGAGTTAGGAGTAGGTTCATTCAGGGCAGGAAGATGTCGAAGTCGCTGAAGAACTTCATCACGAGTGGGGCTGGGTGGTGCGAGTGAGGCGTAGTCGATCAGCTGCTGCAGGACTACTCCAGCGACGAGTTCCGCATGTTCTGTTTGTTGAACCACTACCGGTCGCGCGTGCAGTGGGACGATGACGGTCTGGCGGAAGCCAAGAAGCAGTTCCGCGTGATGCGTGATGTGGGTGTGGCGAGGACGTGTGAGGCATAGAATCTGGACTTGGTCGCGACGGAAGTGGCTAAGGGTGGGATGAGAGGAGACGCGAACCGCGCGGCGGTGAGTGAGTGGGTTCGTCGCTTTGGCTCTCTTCGCAAGGGTATTGACGAGGCGCTGGCGGACGACATGAACACACACGAGGTGGTGAACGCGGTGCAGAAGGAGCTGCGAACGCTTACGAAGGCGATTCTCGAGAACAAAGCGGGTGTGCCGTGCGAAGCGACGAAGGAGGAGTTGCGGTTTGTGAAGGAGTTGTTGGCGGATTTGGGGTTCCAGCTGCGTCCACGGGAAGAGAACGAGGCGTTGAATGGCGAGCTGATGGATTCGTTGTGCCAGTTCAGGAGAGATATCAGAGAAGTGTGTCTCAAGGGGTTGAAGGAGGGTTCGAGCAAGGAGTTGAGTTCGAGCAAGGAAGTGACTACAAACGTGAGCAAGGAAGTGCTGAAGAAGTGCGACGAAGTGCGCCAGCTGGTGTCAGACAAGCACCACTGCTCGATCATCGATGGAAAGGGAGACACGCTGTGGGTAAAGGGGGAGCTGCCGAAGAAGGAGACGAAGAAGGAGGCAAAGAAACAGTCCAACCAGCTCACGCCGGACTGTCCGCCGAGTGAGATGTTCAAGAGAACGGGCGAGTTCTCGCAGTTCGACGCCGCTGGATTCCCGCTGCTGGACAAGAACGGAAAGCCGCTGTCGCCCACGAAGCAGAAGAAGCTCCGCAAGCGCTACGAGACGCACAAGGCGATTCACGAGAAGTGGCTGCTTCAGCACAAAGCGTACTCTGTTTGTCAACAAACACGACAGTTGTATAGTTTTGTGAGCTCGTCGGACACGGAGTACGGACTCAACACGCCCAGGTCCGTGATCAAGAAGGTGATGTACTCGGGAGGCAGGTAGTCGCACCGAACCGACGCGAACTCCACCTTCGCGTCCAGGTCCTTCGGTCGCACCAGCTTGATCAGCTCCTGGTCCTTCACCGAGTTGGGCACGTTCTTCTGCGACAGCGGGTACATTCGCGTGAACTTGTACGCCTCTACAACTCACGCCGTCTCCTCCACACGCACCCGCCGCGATGTACACGGGAATGTTGAAGCTCTTCGCCATCACGCCGATCTGGAAGGAGCCCAGTTTGTTGAAGATGCCCCCCGTCTCCACGACCGCTTCTGCGCCCATCACGACCTAGCGGTGAGAGTAGCGAGAGATGATCACGAGATTGACCGTGTGCATGAAGTAGCCCACGCTCGAGTCCGGAATCAGGGTCGTGTGGATGCCGAGTCGCGACAGCTCGTTCGCAACACGCACGCTAGAGGTAAGGAGCGACATCAGTCAATACCCGTCTCGCTCGAGACCTCCCGCGGTAACCAGCACGTGGAGACGCTTGTAGTCCTTGCAGTTGGCGAAGAGCTCGTGAACGACGCGGGAAATGCCGTGCGTGAGAATGGTCTACACATGAGAGAGGACGGCCGCGAGCACCATTCCGTCGCGAATGTACAGCTTCCCCTTGTGCGCAATGTCCGAACGACTGTTCAGGGAAAGGCGCGAGAAGGACTCGGAGCGCGCCTTCACGTTCTTCAGGCATTCATTTATGTTTCCGTCGTTCACGCCGCGCGTGATGTTGCGGATGAATATTTCGCAGCCGCTGGAGAGACTCACCAGACTGATGGAGTTCTCCCAGCCCAAATCGTTCTTCGCGTGGTTCAGCAGCTCGCTCTTCGCCTCGTCAAGCAAGTGGTTCAACTCGGATATGGTTGTTGTGTTGATTGTATCCACATATGCGGCTAACGACTACGCTAACAGCTCTCCGTCCATTGCTCACCAATATGGCAACTGCAGAGATGGTCAAGTCCTTGTTCTTCAGCTGTTCCTCGAAAATGGATACAACTACGGGAATAACGACACCACCGCGGTCGTACTGTTCGTACTCATTCTTCCGTGAAGTGCAGGAACGATCACACGTGAGAGTTCTGCTCCTTTTCCGCCGTCGAGGGCCCACGAATTCCGACCTCACGATGCCATTCAAATAACCGTTCCGAGAATCGCTCCTCTTCCATGAGCTCCGTCGACGAGAGTATAACGAGGTGTCTGGAGGAGATTGACGCGAACTTCGTGAAAGCCATCGACATCGTGGCTTCCATGAGTCGAAACGTGAAGGGCATTTCCCTCAACCTGAAGGAAATGAACGCCGCATCGCAAGTGGGGGACACATGAAACGGGTCTTACACGTAGAAGTGGTTGAGCTTTTTCAATAGTTGCGCTTGCCCGGCCAAAACAACGCAGGTGGCATCGCTGGCGTGCTCCGTTATGCGTAGAGAGAATCGGTGGGAACGCTCGTTCTCACGGACGACGAAACGGGAGCGGGCCTGATGCAGCCCATCGATTCTGAAGAGGTTCCCTCCTTCTTGCAGGATGAGGCTTCCGACGCCTACCTGAAATACATGTCTCCGCCACGCACCACCACTGTATATAAGGTAGCGATTGCTCTCGAGGCCTGATCCGCAGCCGTTGAACACGCCCGGCGCCGATCGCGACACCTCGGCGATGGACACGTCCTCCTCCTCGCTGTTCGGCTATTCGCCGCCACAGACGCCGCTGCTGAAGAGAAGAAAGCAGTCGAGCACCGACACCTCTTGCGTTTGTTGAACAAACAGAGACAATGGAATGACCAAGCACATTGATAACATTAGTTCAGCTGCAGATCGTCCACAGCAGGCAACTGCTCTTGACTATGCTTCATCACGCGTCGACTGAAGTCAGGTGATGGGATCGCCTTCGTAGCCATCTTCTTAACCTTCACAGCACATAGTCGTCCCTCGTACAGCGAGAGCTCGAACATCACGGAATCACCCAACTGAATCGAGTCGCCCTCCTCCAACTCGCAGTCCCGGAGGTGGAAGAATATATCCCGAATGCCGTTGATCGGCTGCAGCACGTGGATTCTGCCGTTGTTCTTCCGGAGCCAGTGCACACGTCCCATCTGCACGTCCTTCGGAAGAGACTCGATAGGCAGGTGGCAAAAGTCGGGCGTGCACTCGCGCATGCTCTGCTCGTACTCGCGCTCCTCCTCGGCGTTCAAACGACCACGCGGCGAGCGCGTCACGTACTCGCCAGGCTCAGGCGTGTGGTTTCTGAAGTAGTTGAACGGATCGGGGCTCTTTCCGCGCGAGCTGCGGTAGGGGGCAGGGGAGTGGTGGCCGTAGGACTCGGGCTTGGTGATGATGGAGTAGTCGTGCTTCTCATCGGCTGGAGACCGCAGATTGCGAATAAAATCCACGCTGTACACAATACGGCGCTTCTCCTTCTCAGGAGCGGGCGCCACCGCTTCCCGTCCGGCGTTGTCTCTGGATTTGGGCGCGAAAAATGGCTTTGAAACGATGTACAGACAAAACGCAATCACCGCTCCAGAAACAATGTCCAATTCAGCGCAGCGAAGGAATGGAATCTGGTAGTAGAGGATAGCAAGAATCTACGACTCACAATCCACGTGGAGATCTGTACAATCGCTACAAAATGCCAAACCTGCAAACTGGGCTTTGCATCGTTGTTCTGCTTCATTCTATGGATCAACTCGTAGCTACGAGTGTCGCGTACCCAGAAGTGATTTCTAAGGGGACCGGTGTTTACAAAGAGTGCGTGGAGAAGAGGACATTCCATTGGGAGTTTCGCTGGATTCTGGGGAACGGACTGCGTCTCGCCCACACCGCTATTCCGCCTTTTATTCCGTGTTCAATATCCGAAATGGGAGATTTATCTGCTCCCACGCCAAAAGCAACACTCACGATCGATCTCCGATGCCGCTGATTCCGCTGACATCACAACGAGCGCACGGAGCAGCGCAAAACCAAGTGGTGCATAAAGCGCCGAACCCACGAGCCACGGATTCCACTTTTCCTGCCGATTTTCCTCCTCATTGGAGAAAAGCAGAATCGCTTGGACTGGGCAATTGGATTATCTCAGGTGATGCTTCGAGCTACGGTTTCCGTTCTGAGACCAGTCGAGAGACTGGGAATGCAACTCCTAAGAAAGCGAGTGGCGGCGGCGCCTACTCTTCGTTTCGCGCGTCCTTTTGCTGAAGCGGCGGAGGCTCCTTCCGAAACTGTCGCCGAAGAGCAGCCAAAGCAGGAGGAGCCCGTAAAAGAAGTGGCGCCTCCTCTGGCCCATAATAAATTCCAACACGTAACGGGAGAGTCGAGCGCCTCACGATATAGAAGAACGCCCTTGTTTTTGAGCACACAAAGGAAAACGAGCCAGTGACTGTAGGAGACGACGACTGGTTCGCGGTGGTGCAACTCTCGGGAACACAGTATAAAATCGGCAAGGTGCGGCCGCTGCGGGGGCGTGATGCGTAGGACGACCTCCTTTTCACAAACAAACTGGACTACGACATTGGAAAGCAGATCGTTCTGAACAACGTATCGCTGCGTCTGCTGCGTCACGGCTAGGTATTGCTGTTGGGGAGCAAACACAAGACGTTCGTCGGCCATCCGTACGTGGAGAACGCGAAGGTGATTTGCACGGTGGAGCAGCAGGTGAAGGAGAAGAAGGTTGTCGTTTTCAAGTATCACAAGCGCAACCGATATAGCAAGAAGCAGGGCTACCGACGAAGACTCACGGCGTTGCGTATTGACGAGATTTTGTTTTAGAAGAGCAGGGTTCATTTCCCGTGTTGCTTCCAACAAACAGCGCATTCCTTTATCACCTTCCCACAGTAGCCCGTATCCAAGTAGTCCAGCACCTTCAACACGTCGCGCACGCCAATGGACTTGCCCTACACGTCAGACACACAATTCAAAGACCAACTCGAATACTCGGATGCAGCCCGTCAATATCGGGAATATCGATCTGCGTGAACTTGCTGATGTTCTTCCGGAAGCTGCCCGCGTAGAACGCCACGTAATCAATGAAGTACGGATTGCAGCTGATTGTCTACTCCTCACATCTTCTTCCATTCCCCACGTAGTCTCCGTTGTCGCTGAGGACGTCGCTTCGAGGCGTTCGGATCACCGCCTTGTCATCCGTGTACAGCAGGCGGACGGAGAGCTTGATGTTGCAGCGGTTATTTCTAACGGTGAGTCCCAAGCGAGACAACTACGATTGGTGGCGCGAAACCAGATAGCGCGTCTAATCGTGACATCGCCACAAAAGCACCTACGCGCTTGTCCACACGGCGGCAACGGACGTTCCACAGCACCTTCTCGCGCTCGGGCGAGTTCACGGGGACCAGCGATGTGTCCATCTGCCAATCACTCCGAATCGCAAGGCTCACATTCGACAGCGTGCGCAGTCGCTTCCGATAGTCCAGCTCGTCGTCCAGCACAATGGGACGACGGCTGCGCGTGTTCAGCGCGATGGAGTCCGAGGCGGGGAAGGAGCCGGAGCGCAGCACGGAAATGTTGCTTCTCGGCAGCGAGATCATTCCCTTTGAAATTGGAACTCCTTGGGCAGGGAGGGACACGAGATTCGACGCTCCCTCCTCTTCCTTCTCCTTTGCGTTCAGTATCTCCGTCCATCGCTGCTGCACTTCTTCGGCGAGCGCCTTGTTGGACTCGCTTCCGTTCTTCCGTACCTTCACGATCGCCTTCCCAATGCCAAAGTCGTAGTTGGAAATGAGCGTTTTTGTGATCCACTGCTCCTTCAAGAAGGAAAGGACAACGTCCGTCAACGCCTCCGAGGCGGGAGTCGCATCCACAGACAGCCACGTGCGAAGAACGTCCAGAAGCCCTTGCTTGTACAGCCGCCTCAGGATCTTTGCCTTTCTGAAATTGGAGATCACTTCGAGCACCATCATCCTCTCAACCAACTACACGCTCATTGAATCGCAACGGAAGTACAGAGTGGTCCTTTTTCAAAATGTCCATTAACGGGGAAACGGAATCGACGGAAAGAAGCTCCCCCGTCTCCGTATCGAGCAGATCAAACAGCTCTCTTTCAAATGGAGTGATGGGCGTCATCAGCGAGTCGTTGATCGTCTTGTTCATTTCCGTCTCCTCCTCTATGGAGATCTCGCCGATCTTCTTCATGACCTACTCGTCACTCCTCGCCAAAGCACCCACCACGTCCAGCGAGAACTCCTTCCCACTGATGGAGGGATAGGCTTGAATCCACGTCTTCTCTTCGCCGCCCTTGTTAGAGGCCACCGGTGCTTGCGCAGTCGTGTTCATACCCGTACTCGACGGTTTGTGCGCTCTCGAACAAACAAAGAAAAGAAATCTGTGGTTCTATCCCAACGCCTTACTCCATGTGCGACTGCTTCTTCGTGGAGCGAGCCAGCTTCTCCTCCTTCTTCAGCTGCTCCAGACGCTGCTTGTACG